>Ga0187893_10007453_pt1 | contig 17911 bp, 16 predicted proteins | sample MA1701074metaG_FD_139574 | JGI IMG/M metagenome (GOLD analysis project Ga0187893, IMG submission 139574) | White microbial mat communities from a basaltic lava cave in the Kipuka Kanohina Cave System on the Island of Hawaii, USA - MA170107-4 metaG ... | reverse complement strand
GCACGGGTAGTCGTGGGCCCAGCGCGCCCCGCCCTTGGCCTCGATCGAGCGATCCCCTAAGGGCTTGCGGAGGCGTCGGGAGGGAGCGCGCCGCGCGGACCAGAACTGTGCCACATCCTCGGTTCTCGGCCGATAACGGGTGAATCTCGGGAGGCATGTCGTGAACGACTGGAAGGAAGAAGCGAGGGCACTCGCGCAACAGCTCAGGGTGGACGCGATTCGCTGCATCACCGAAGCGGGCTCCGGGCACCCGACCTCGGCGCTCTCGGCGGCCGAGTTGATGTCGGTCCTCATGATTCGCCGCTTGCGGTACGACTTCGCGCGTCCTGACCACCCGAACAACGACCGGCTCATCTTTTCCAAAGGCCATGCTTCGCCACTGCTCTATGCGATGTACCGAGCAGCGGGTGTGATCACAGACGAGGAGCTGCTGAGTTACCGGAAGCTGGGCGCCCGCTTGGAGGGGCATCCCACACCGATCTTGCCGTGGGTGGACGCGGCCACGGGGTCGTTGGGGCAGGGCCTTCCGATAGGTGTGGGCGTCGCGTTGGCTGGCAAGTATCTGGATAAGCTCCCCTATCGCGTCTTCGTCCTCCATGGCGACAGCGAGACGGCCGAAGGATCGGTCTGGGAGGCATTCGAGCACGCGCGCCACTATCGACTCGATAACCTCATCGCGATACTCGACGTCAACAGGCTGGGGCAGCGCGGCGAGACCATGCTCGGCTGGAACACGGGCGAATATGCGCGCCGGGCGCAGGCCTTCGGCTGGAAGACGGTGGAGATCGACGGGCACGACGTGCAGGCCATCGACCGCGCGTACGCCGAGGCGGGGGCGGGGAGAGAATCGCGACAGCCATTTCTCATCGTCGCCCGCACGGTCAAAGGCAAAGGCGTATCGTTTCTCGAGAACCAGGACGGATGGCACGGGAAGGCCCTGAAGCGTGAAGAGGCCGATAGAGCGATCGCCGAGTTGGGCGGACGGCCCAATCTCACGGTGCACGTTGCCGTGCCCGAGGACCTCCACCCACCTCGCCGCGAGGCCGCTTCAGGCGACGGCCAGATTCCCCGCTTCAAGGTGGGCGAGAAAGTGGCGACGCGCAAAGCCTACGGGGAAGCGCTCCGGGCCCTGGGCGCCGCGCGGCCCGACGTTGTGGCCCTGGATGGCGAAGTCAGCAACTCCACGTATGCCGAGGAGTTTGCCGCCGCCCATCCGGACCGGTACTTCGAGATGTACGTCGCAGAACAGCAGATGGTGGCGGCCGCCGTCGGCCTGCAGATTCGCGGCTACGCACCCTTCGCGTCGACGTTCGCGGCATTTCTCACACGCGCCTATGACTTCATTCGCATGGCGGCAATCTCCCGCGCCAACATCAAGCTATGCGGCTCCCATGCGGGTGTCTCGATTGGCGAGGATGGACCGTCGCAGATGGCGTTGGAGGATCTGGCGATGATGCGCGCGGTCCATGGGTCCACGGTCCTGTATCCGTGCGATGCGAACCAGACGGTCGCGCTCGTCTGGGAGATGGCCGATCGACCCGGCATCGTGTCCCTGCGTACCACGCGCATGGCCACCCCGGTGCTCTATCCGCCGGAAGAGCGCTTTCCCGTTGGGGGCAGCAGGGTGCTCCGTCAATCCGCGCGCGATCAGGTAACGCTCATCGGCGCCGGCGTGACGACCCTGGAAGCGCTGCGCGCGGCTGATCTGCTGGCCGCCAGGGGGATTGCGGCACGCGTCATCGATGCGTACTCGGTGAAGCCTATTGACGCGCGGACGCTGGGTGAGGCCTATCGCGCCACCGGCGGCCGGATCGTCGTCGCCGAGGATCATTGGCCGGAAGGCGGGCTGGGCGACGCGGTCCTCGAAGTGCTGACCGATCCCGCTCAGGACACCGCGGGAATTGTTCCGCTGGTGCGCCGCCTTGCCGTTCGGAAGATGCCGGGATCGGCGACGCCGGAACAACAGCTGGCCGAGGCCGGAATCGATGCGAAGAGTATCGCGGCGGCGGCCGAGGCACTCGTTGGAGCCGCAGCCGGTGCTGGCCGCCATCCCATGAGTTGATCGGCGCGCCCATGGTGCCGCGCGCTTGCGCGAGCCCTTAGACCGAAGTCCCGCCGCTCACGCCGCCATCGCCTGACCCCGCAGCCGACGCCGACCCGGCCGGCCGCGGGATGGACCGGTCCGCCGCAGTCCTCCGGCCCCCGGCACGCGCCGCAGCCGCTCCCCACTCGCGGCCCAGTGGGATCCTTTGCGCGACGACATAGGTCGGCGGGGCCGGCTGCGACAGCACCGCGGCGATCCGCATGCACGCCCCCGCCGAGGCCGCCACGAACAGCATCGGGAAGGCAAGCAGCCACCAATCCCCGCGATGGAGAGCCTCGCGCCCGCGCCACAGCATCGTGCCCCAGGTGGGGATCGTGGGTGTCAGACTGAACCCAAAGAACCCGAGCGTAGCCTCCAGGATGAGAAATCCCGGGATCAGACCAATCGCCACGGCCGCCAGCGGCCTGACCAGGTGCGGCAACAGATGCCGTTCGGCGATCCAGGCCGGATGAGCCCCGGCGGTCCGCGAGGCTTCGACAAACGGCCAGCGCATCGTAGACCCAAGCACAGCCCGGAGACCACCCGTTACCTGCGCGATGCCGCACAGAGCAAAGATGCCCCCAATCAGGAGGGGCGAGCGTCCCGCGATGCTGATCACCGTCATCGCGATCGCGAGCGCCGGTATGGCGAGAATGCTCCGTTCGGCGCCAGCGCTGACTTGCGTCCACGTCGCGCCTCGCCAGGCAGCGAGCCCCGCGAGTCCGGCACCGATCACCACGGCCGCAAGCGCTGACAGCACCGCAAGCGCCAGGGAGACCCTTCCGGCAAAGAGCAACCGGCTGAACTGATCGCGCCCAGATGCGTCCGTGCCCATCCAGTGCCGAAGCGATGGCGGAACCTGAATCTCTTCCAGCTGCACGAGATCTGGCGGAAATCGAGTAAGCAGCGGGGCAGCGAGCGAAGCCAGGACGAGCACCGCCGCGATGGCGATAGCCAGGCGCGTGCCCGGACCGGCCGCCCGCAGCGGCGCCGCGCGTCCGGGCGACCGGCTGTCGGTGGCGACGGCAACGGATTCCCCGGGGCCATGACGGCTGCCCAGCACGCGGACAACGCACTCGGCCGCGAGCACCAATCCCGCCAGGATGAGCAAGCTGGCCTGGATCACGGTGATATCGCGCGCAGCGATCGCGCGCATGAACACGCGACCCATCCCAGGCCAGCCGAAGATATCCTCGACGACAAGCAGGCTGCCGAACAGGACGCTGATGACGGCCAGAGAGCGCGCCAACAGTGGTCTCCGTGCCGCACGCATGGCATGACGCCACAAGACACTGCGCTCCGGAGTGCCACGGGCCCGCGCGGCCCTGATGTAGGGCGCATCCAGCCCCGCGCGCAATGCGTGCCGCATGTACCGCGCGGCGATTGCCGCGACGGGGAGCGCGGCGCTGAGGCCGGGGAGGAGCATCGACCGCCACAGCGCTCCGTCGAGGAGATTCAATTCGAAGGGCGGCAGGATAGGAATCCACGTCAGCCGCACGGCGAAGGCGTACACGAGCAGGCTCGCGACGAGAAACACCGGTGAGAGGAGGCCCGCGGTGATCGCGGCGTCTGCCGCGCCGCCGAATGGACCGCCTCGCGCGGCGAGGCCCGCGAGAAGCAGACCCACCAGCCAGGCGACGCCGAGCGCGGGAACCGCGAGCACGATGGTCCAGGGAAGTCGCCGGGCCAGCTCAGGTCCAATATCCCGGCCGGTGACCAGCGAGCGGCCGAAATCGCCTACGGCCGCACGGCCTAGCCACCGCCCGTACTGCACGGGTATAGGATCGCTCAGCCCGTACCAGTCCGCCAGCGCTCGCACCTGCTCCTGGCGCAGCCCTGGGCGGGTCTGCGCGAGGCGGAACTGGACAAAGTAGCGGGCGGGGTCCATTGGCGCCAGATGCAAGACGCCGAACGCGAAGATCGACGCGCCCAGCAGCGTCGCGAGGCAAATCGCAAGATACCTGCCCACCGAACGGCGCGTGAGGATCCCCTCGCTGTATGCGGCTTAGCCTTCGACCTCGGTGGAAGCCGCCGCGGTCGAGCGCCCGGCGGCGTGCTCATCCAGCCCCTGCTCCAGCGCGACCCAGGAGAGCGTGGCGCACTTGATGCGCACCGGGAACTTGCGCACGCCGGCGAGTGCGAGCAGCTCGCCCAAATCGTCGCCGGGGGTCTCACCGTGCATCAGGCCCTTGAATTTTTCTATGAGCGCGCGCACGTCTTGTAGGGTCTTGCCCTTGATGGCTTCCGTCATCATGGACGTGGACGCCTGACTGATGGAACAGCCGCGCCCTTCAAAGCGTGCGTCCTCGACGCGGCCGTCGCGCAGGCGGAGAAAGATGGCCAGTTCGTCGCCGCATAGCGGATTGGTGCCTTCGACCGCAACGTCATTGGGATCGAGCTTGCCGCGGTTGCGGGGATGCGCGTAGTGGTCCAGGATCACCTCACGGTACAGATCATCCAACGCCACGGCCGTTCTCTCCGATCGCGCGTGAGGTGGCGGTCCGGTCAAACATGCGGCGGACCGTCTGAAGTCCATCGACGAGCGCGTCAATGTCTTCCCGCGTGTTATAGATGTGCATGCTGGCGCGGACGCTGGCAGCGATATCGTAGCGCCGGTGGAGCGGCTGGGTGCAATGATGTCCGGCGCGCACGGCGATCCCTTCCTGATCGAGGACCTGCGCGATGTCGTGCGGATGCACGACGTCCATCGTGAAGCTGATGGCCCCGCCGCGGTCAACCGGCGTTCGCGGCCCGATGATCGAGAGGCCGGGAATCTCCCCCAGGCGGCGCAGCGCGTATTCCGAGAGCTCACGCTCGTGCTCGGCGATGGCATCCAGGCCTATCCGGCGCATGTAGTCCGCCGCCACGCTCAAGACAATACTGTCTGCGATGTTGGGTGTCCCCGCCTCGAACTTGTGCGGCGGATCCTTGTAGGTCGAACGGTCCAGGCCGACCAGCATGATCATCTCGCCGCCGCCGTGGTAGGGCGGCATGGCCTCGAGCAGCTCATAGCGGGCCCACAAACCGCCGCTGCCGGTCGGCCCCAGCATCTTGTGCCCGGAGAAGGCCAGAAAATCGGCGTCGAGCGCCTGGACATTGACGGCCTGGTGCGGGACACTTTGCGCGGCGTCCACGATCACCCGCGCGCCCACCGCGTGTGCTCGATCCGCGATCATCCGGACTGGATTGACGGTGCCCAGCACGTTCGACTGATGCGTGAGGCCGACGATCTTCGTGCGCTCACCGAGGAGTTCATCGAGCGCGCCGAGTTCGAGCCGGCCTTCGTCCGTGAGCGGGATGTAACGGAGGCGGGCCCCCTTCTCCGCGGCGAGCAGCTGCCAGGGAACGATATTGCTGTGATGCTCCATCTCGGTGAGGACGATTTCATCCCCGGTTTCAACGTGGGCGCGTCCCCACGTCGCGGCCACCAGGTTGATCGCCTCGGTGGTCCCGCGGGTGAAGATGAGCTCCTCGGACCGGGCGGCGCCGAGAAACGTCGCAAGCTTGGCACGCGACTCTTCATACCGGGCCGTGGCTTCCTCCGCGATCCGATAGATGCCGCGATGCACGTTGGCGTTGTACTCGCCATAGTAGCGCATCAAGGCGTCGAGCACGGCGCGCGGTTTCTGCGACGTCGACGCGCTGTCAAGGTAGACCAACGGTTTCCCGTGCGCCGTCTGACGCAGCAGCGGAAAATCGTCCCGGATGCTCGCGGCAATCGCCATGGCGTTCTCCTATGCTACCCTCACTTCTTGTGCGGCATCCCCTGGCCGCGCCGCGGTTCGGGCGAGAGGAGGACGTCATCCCCTTCCACCTTCACCGCGTATGTGTCCACCGGCCTGACCGCCGGGAGCGAGAGCACCCGGCCGCTCGGCACGTGAAAGCGTGAGCCGTGCTTGGGGCACACGATGATCTCGCCGACCACCGGGCCCCCCGAGAGCGATTCATCCTCATGGGTGCAGGTATCGTCGATCGCGTACAGGGTACCGCGGACGTTAACGATAGCCACCCTACGCCCGTCCACGCTCACCTGCTTCGCGCTGCCCGGCGGAATCTCCCCCAGTGTCGCGACCTTGACGAAGTCAGACACGCCCGGCCATTTTCTCGGCGATTCGCTGTTCGAGATGCGCGCGCACGCGCTCAATTGGAATCCGGTCGAAGATGTCTGCGAAGAACCCTTCGACAATCATGTGCGTGGCCTGGTCCCGGCTCAGGCCTCGACTCATCAGGTAGAAGATGTGTTCCTCGTTCAGGCGGCTCGTTGCCGATCCGTGCGTGCACCGCAGGTCGTTCGCCATGATCTCCAGCTTGGGGATGGAATCCGACCGGGCCGTGGCGGACAGGATGAGGTTGCGATTCGCCTGGAAGGCATTGGTCTTCTGCGCGCCCCAGTCCACACGGATGAGGCCCGCAAACACCGTGTGGGCGTGATCGGTGACCGCACCCTTGTAGAGCAGTTCGCTCATCGTGCTCGGCGCCCGGTGCTCCTGCAGCGTGTGAAAATCGAAGTGCTGCTTGGCGGCGCCGAAGTACACTCCCAACATCTCAGATGAGGCGCCCTGCCCGAACAGTTGCGATTCCACGTCGACTTTCACCAGCCCGCCCCCGAGCCCCACAACCAGAGAGTGCAGCGTTGCATCGCGCGCGAGGTGCGCGCGGATCACGCTGCCGACCTCCCACATCGACGCTCCCCACTCCTGCACCGCCACGTATCGAACCTGGGCAGCGTCGCCGAGGATGAGCTCGTTCACCCCGCAAGCCAGGGTACGCTCGCCATTTGCGTTCGAGGTGTACAGGTCGATCACGGTGACCCGGCTGCCTGCTTCTGCGACCACCAGCGTGTGCGGGAAGAGCGCGGCTCCCGACGTGCTCAAGTGTGAGTGCGCGACGAGCGGTAGGGTGACCTCCACTCCGCGCGGGACGTAGACGAATGTGCCACCTGACCAGAACGCCGCGTGCAGCGCGCGGAATTTGTGCTCATCAAACCCCGGCATCGTCCGGAAGAGGTGCTCTCGAACGAGATCCGGATGGCTGGTCGCCGCATTGGAGAGGTCGGCAAAGATCACTCCCTGTCCGTCAACGGCTTCGTCGAGCTCTACCTGCGCAGAACTGCCGTCCGCGTGAACGAGGAATCCCGTGCGCTCACGGGCGTCGCCCGCGAGAGCATGCCCGGGAGCCGCAGCCCCGCCTCCGTGCGGCAGCGCAAACGCACCGATGTCCAGACCGGCGATGTCCGTCCGCCGCCATTCCTCCTGATGCGTGGCCGAGGGAAGCGGAAGGTGCTCAAAGGCCTCCCAGGCCTCCAGGCGCCGCTCGCGCAGCCACACCGGCTCCTTGAGCCGCTCGCTCAACGCCTCAACGTCCGCCCGCGCGATCCCGGAGGACGTCACCACCGATGTCGTACTCCGCTCGGCCACCTGACCTCCCAGCAACCTTATTCGAGGAAAAGGCAGGCGCGCCAGCGGCCTGCCTCGTCCGAGATCCAGCGTGTGCTTGTGCCGCTCGTGCGGCGGTCGAACGCCTAACCTACAGAGCCCTCCATCTCGAGCTCGATCAGCCGGTTAAGCTCGACCGCGTATTCCAGCGGCAGTTCCTTCACGATCGGCTCGATGAATCCACGGACGATCATGTTCATCGCATCGTTGGCCTTTACCCCGCGGCTCATCAGATAGAAGAGCTGCTCGTCACTCACCTTCGAGACGGTCGCTTCGTGCGTGATCGAGATGTCCTGCTCGTCGATCTCCATGTAGGGGTACGTATCGGAGCGACTCTTATCATCCAGGATCAGGGCATCGCAGCGCACCGCGCACTTGCTGCCCTTTGCGCCCGGGTAAACCTTCACGAGGCCCCGATAGCCGGCCCGGCCGCCATCCTTCGAGATGGACTTGCTCACCACCGAGGACTGCGTGTGGGGCGCGGCGTGGATGACCTTGCCGCCCGGGTCCTGGTGCTGGCCCTTACCGGCAAACGCCACAGAGAGAATCTCGGCCTTGGCGCCGGGCTCGACCATGTAGACGCTCGGATACTTCATCGTGAGCTTCGACCCGAGGTTACCGTCAACCCACTCCATCGTCGCGTCGCGGTAGGCGACCGCGCGCTTCGTCACTAGGTTGTACGTGTTGTTAGACCAGTTCTGAATCGTGGTGTAGCGGCAGCGGGCGCCTTCCTTCACGATGATCTCCACCACCGCGCTGTGCAACGAGTCTGCGACGTAGGTCGGTGCCGTGCAGCCCTCGACGTAGTGCACGTACGAACCCGGCTCGCAGATGATCATCGTCCGCTCGAACTGGCCGGCCTTCTCCGCGTTGATGCGGAAGTAGGCCTGCAGCGGAATGTCCACCTTAACGCCTTCCGGGATGTACACGAAGGACCCACCCGACCACACGGCCGTATTGAGCGCGGCGAGTTTGTTGTCCTCGGGAGGTACGACAGTCCCGAAATACTCCTGGACGATGTCGGGATGCTGCTTGAGCGCCGAGTCGGTGTCCAGGAAGATGACGCCCAACTTCTCCCACTCTTCCTTCAGATTATGGTAGACGGACTCGCTCTCGTACTGCGCCCCGGCCCCGGCCAGGAACTTCTTTTCGGCCTCCGGGATGCCCAGGCGGTCGAAGGTGCGCTTGATATCCGCGGGTACATCGTCCCACGTGCGCCCCTTCCCCTCGGTCGGCTTGAGGTAGTAGTAGATGTCGTTGAAGTCGATCTGATCGAGGTCGGCGCCCCATTTTGGCGTGGGCCGATTCTGGAAGTGCTCGAGCGAATGCAGGCGAATGGCCCGCATCCAGTCGGGCTCGTTCTTCATGTGGGAGATTTGCTCCACGATGTCCCGGTCGAGGCCCTTGCGGGCCTTGAACACATATTTCTCGGGATCGCGAAAGCCCCACTTGTAGTTGTCGAGGTCAATCCCCAGAGGGTTGGTAGTCGCCATCACTTCTCCTTTACCACCACTTTCGATAATCAGTGCACCACCCAAAAGACTTTGCCTGCGCGACGCACCGCGCCCTCCTCCTGTACCTCTCCCGCCACAATCTCAAACTGCTGGCGGATGCCTTCATACCCGTGCTGCTCGAGCTCTTCCGCAAGCTCGGGGCCGCCCGAGACCACAATCCGGCCATCGTACATGATGTGCACTTGGTGCGGCCGCAAGAACTGCAAGATACGAGAGTAGTGCGTGATGATGAGCACGCCCATGCCGCCCTTGGCGTCCTCGTGCATCTTCATGATGCCGTCGGCAACGACCTTGACCGAGTCGATGTCCAGCCCGGAATCGGTCTCATCCATGATGGCGATCTGCGGCTCGAGCAGCGCCATCTGCAGAATCTCGCCGCGCTTCTTCTCACCGCCGGAAAACCCTTCGTTGACGTACCGGCCCGCGATGGTGGGGTCTACTTTCAGGGCCTCAATCTTGGCCCGCAGGAGCTTTTGGAACTCGCCCACCGGAATCAGCTCGTTCTCGTACCCCCGGCGCGCCGAGACGGCGGTCCGGAGGAAGGAGGCCATTGTCACGCCCGGGATGGCGACCGGGTACTGAAACGCGATGAACAGGCCTTTTTTCGCCCGCTCGTCCGGCGCCATCGCGAGCAGGTCGTCCCCCCCGTAGAGGACGTCGCCGCGCATGACTTGATAGAACGGGTTGCCCATCAAGACGTTTGCCAGAGTACTCTTCCCCGAGCCATTCGGCCCCATGATCGCGTGGATCTCGCCGACCGGCAGCTCCAGGTTGACACCCTTCAAAATGACTTTGTCCTCGACCTGAACGTGCAGGTCGCGGATCACCAAATCCACCATCTGTCTCCCTTGAGACCGGAGCGCATCCATGCAATTTAAATTCTAGAGTGATTTAGTCAAGAAAGCAACGCCGCGGTCTGGACCGTGTGCGCGAGTGCCTCCTGGCCGTCCGGCGGCAAAAACGCGGCACGCGCCGCCGCGGCCTGGAGGCCTACGATGTCTTCGGGGGTCAGCGCGTGCGCGTGCGCGACCGCGGCGAGCTCTCGTGAGAGCGTGGTATCCAGCAGAATGGGGTCATCGCTGTTGATCGTCACGGGGACGCCATGCGCGCGCAAAGTCTCTAGGGGAAGCCTGGCCAGGGAGGGGATGAGGCCGAGCCGAAGATTGCTCGTCGGGCACAACTCTAACGTCACGTGACGGTCGCGCAGCCGGTCTAGGAGTCGGGGATCGTCGGCCGAGGCGAGCCCGTGGCCGATGCGCGTCGCGCCCAACTGGTAAACGGACGTCCAGATGCCCGCGGCCCCGGTGAACTCACCGGCGTGCACCGTGATTCCGAGCCCCGCGTCCCGCGCCATTCCGATCGCCCTCGCAAACAGCGCCGGCGGATAGTTGTGCTCGTCCCCCGCCAGGTCAATCCCGGCGACCCCGCAGTCGCGGCATGCGACCGCCTCGGCCACGCTTCGCTCAGCTTCCTCCGGCCCGCGCTCGCGCACGATCGTGAGGATGGCGCCGTATCCGACACTTGGCGCGCGCGTACGTCCAGCGCCTTCGGCCATCGCTTCGAGCATGCCGCGGATGCCCAGCAGTGCAAACCCCCGACGGCCCCCGACCCACACCTCAACGTGGCGTATTGACTCGGCGGCCGCCTCGTTCATCAACTGAGCTGTAATCGCCGCAATGTTGGCGGTAGTGTAGGCCGCGTCGGCAATACGACTGGCTCTGCCGGCATAGCGCAGCCGTCGGAGGCGGTCGTATCCGGAGAATTTCGAGGGGTCGGCAATCAGGTGGGGTTCGCCCAGGGGCGGCGAACCTTCCTGGCGTTCGAGCAGGCGGCGGAGCCGCAATGAGGTCTCAAGATGCAGGTGCAGCTCGACTTTCGGGATCGCCGCGATCGCCGCGGCCAAAGACTCGGCCATGAGTTTCTCCGGGCGCTGAGTCATTATAGGCAGCGATCGTTGGCCCCCGCAATTGGCGGATAGCGGTCGGAGCGGCGCCGTCCCCTGAGCGGTCGAAGAGGACCGATCCTGCTATAGTAAGGAAAGTATGCGCACGCGTGATCGCGATGAAGGGGAGGCGCCGGTCGCATCGGCGGTAGACGACCGCAAGGCCGGTGAACTGGAGGCAGCGCTCCCCTGGTATCGCCTGATGGTCATCGCCCGACGCTTCGAGGAAGAAACCGAGCGGGCGTTTCGGCGAGGCAAGATTGGCGGATATCTCCACGTGTACTCCGGTCAAGAAGCCGTGGCGGCGGGCTTCCTCGCCGAGCTCTGGAAAGACGATATCTTCTTCACCGCCTACCGCGATCATGCTCACGCGCTCTTTCGCGGCATCCCCCCAGGAGAAGTAATGGCAGAGCTGTTCGGCAAGTCCGCGGGCGTGGCCCGCGGTAAGGGCGGGTCGATGCACCTGTTTGATGTCCGCCGTGGCTTCTATGGTGGCTACGGCATCGTGGGCGGGCACATTCCTCTGGCGGCGGGCGCGGCCTATGCCCTGCGCTACCGCGGGGAGAATCGAATCTGCCTCTGCTTTCTTGGCGATGGCGCGATGAACACCGGCGTTTTCCATGAAACTGCGAACATGGCCGGCCTGTGGGGCGCCCAGGGTCTGTGCCCGCTGATTTTTATCGTCGAGAACAACGAGTTTGCGATGGGCACATCTGTGGCGCGGTCCTCAGCGGTTACCGATCTTGCGTCGCGATTCTCGGCATATGCCATTCCCCACGAGCGCATTGACGGGATGGATTTCCTCGCGGTGCGGAGCGCCGCGGCGCGAGTCTTCCCGGAGGTGCGGGCGTCGGGGAAGCCGTATGCCTTCGAAGCGGTGACCTACCGGTTTGCGGGCCACGGCGCCGCCGATCTGTTCCAGCCCTATCGAGCGAAGGACGACGTGGAAGCCGCGCACCGGCGGGACCCGATCGTCATCCTGGAGCGGCAACTCCGCGACGCAGGCCTGCTCGACGATGCTCGCGTCTCAGCGATTCAGGAGGAAGCGGAGCGCCTCATCACCGAGGCGGTTCAGTTCGCCGAACAGAGTCCCCCGCCCTCGCCCGAAGAGCTGCACGCGCACATCTACGGTGAGGGTTCCTAGGCGGTGCCGGAACTCACCTACCGCGACGCCCTACGCTCGACGCTCATCGAGGAGATGAACCGCGATTCGTCTGTGGTTCTTCTCGGCGAGGACATCGGCATCTATCAGGGAACCTTTCGCATCACGGCCGAGCTGCTGGCGCGCTACGGTCCTCAGCGGGTGATCGACACACCCATCTCCGAGGCGGGGTTCGTGGGCGCAGCGATCGGTATGGCCATGCTCGGCTTGCGCCCCGTCGTCGAGATGATGACCTGGAACTTTTCTTTGCTCGCCTTCGATCAGATCGTGAACAACGCCGCAAAGGTTCGGTACTTCTCCGGCGGGCAGGTGGATGTCCCGCTGGTGATTCGCGGACCCAATGGGGCCGGAGTCCAGCTTTCCGCCCAACATTCACAGAGCCTGGAGGCCACGTACGCTCACTTTCCAGGGCTGTTCGTCGTTGCCCCGGCAACCCCGGCCGACGCAAGAGGGTTGCTGCGGACCGCGATACGCGGCACGGACCCGGTCATCTTCATGGAACACGCGGCGCTCTACGGCACGAAGGGCGAGGTACCCAATGGGGACTTCGCCATTCCGTTCGGCGTGGCGGAGATCGCGCGCCCCGGCCGCGATGTCACGGTGGTAGCGTACAGCCGTATGGTGTCGGTTTCCCTGGCCGCGGCCGCGCGGCTGCTTGAGGAAGGCATCGAGGCCGAAGTGATCAACCTGAGATCGATGCGCCCGCTGGACCGCGAGACGATCATCGACTCCGTTCGGCGCACGCACCGCGCGGTCGTCGTGCAGGAACAGTGGCGGCCGTATGGGGCCGCGGCAGAGCTGGCCGCCACGATCGCGGAGGGCGCGTTCGATTACCTGGATGCGCCGGTGGAGCGTGTCACCGGAGCGGATGTGCCAATGCCGTATGCTCGAAACCTCGAGGTGCTGGCACTACCACGCGATGAGGACATTGTTCGCGCGGTGCGCCGCGCCCTCCATCGAGAGGACCGAGATGGCTGAAGTGATCATGCCCAAGATGGGCGATGCGATGACCGAGGGGAAGGTCCTGCGGTGGATCAAGCTGTAGGGCGGCTCGGTTCGCAAGGGCGAGCCGATTGCCGAGATTGCGACCGAGATGGTCAACGTCGACATCGAAGCGGCCAGGGATGGCACGCTCGCCCGCGTGCTCGTGGACGCCGGCGGGGTCGCGCCCATCGGGGCGCCCATCGCGGTCATCGCGCGTCCGGGTGAGAGTGTCGATGAACCGGCGGCCAAAGAGCCAGCGCGCCCCGCAGGTCAGGCACCGACGTCGACTGCGCCCGCACCACCGCCTCAAGCGCCGGAGGCTTCCCAGCGTGCAGCCGCCGCGCGCCCATCGCCGGCTGGCCAGCGGGCGGCAGCACCGCCATCCGGCGATGTCCGGGCATCCCCGCTGGCGCGCAGGCTAGCGGAGGAGCACGGGATCCCCCTCGCATCGATACGGGGTACGGGACCGGAAGGACGCATCACGAAGGAAGATGTGGAGGCAGCCATCGCGGCCGGGATACCCCAGGCCGCGCCGGCGGATCGCACCGCCGCACCGGCGACCGCCGCGGCCTCACCCGCGCCCGCCGCTCAGGCCACGGCGCCCGCGGCTCCCCCAGCGGGGGCGAAGGATGTGCCGCTCACACGGATGCGCGCGACCATCGCCCGGCGCATGACCGAGAGCAAGCAGCAGGCCCCCCACATCTATCTCACGGTGGGGATCGCGATGGACGCGGCGCTGGCCGCACGCCGGCGCCTCAATGAGCGCCTTCCAGCCGAGTCCAAAATTTCCGTCAACGATCTGGTGATCAAGGCCGCGGCCTTGGCCTTGACCAAGCACCCGAACCTCAATGCCTCATTTGTCGGAAACGCGGTCCGTTATCTCGGCGAGATCAATATCAGCATGGCGGTCCCTGTGCCGGATGGGTTGATCGCGCCGACATTGTACGGCTGCGACCACAAACTCATCTCGCAAATCGCGCAAGAATCTAAAGCCCTCATCGAGCGCGCCCGAGCCGGTCATCTCAAACCCGAAGATCTGAGCGGGGGTACCTTTACCGTGAGCAACCTCGGGACCTACGGAGTCGACTGGTTCGTGGCGATCATCAACCCCCCGCAGTCAGCGATCCTCGCGGTGGGCACCGCCAAATCGGCGCCCGTGGTCAAGGATGGCCAGGTAGGGGTCGCCACCATCATGCAGGTGACGTTGTCGGCCGACCACCGCGTCACCGATGGCGCCGGCGCCGCCGAGTATCTGGCCGAGCTCCGCCAGTTGCTAGAGAATCCTGCCTGGGTCGATCACCAAGCCTGATCTCTTGGCCTAGCGCTTTCCCCGCCGGCGGGCTTTGCCGGCCCGCGCGACGGGACGCGTGCGGGCGGGTGCCTTTGCCCGTCGGGGCTGCTTCGGGCCCCGCGCGGCACGCGCGGGGGCGCGCTTGGGTGTGGCCTTCCGTGGTGCGCGAGCGCGCGCCCTACCCTCACGCGACGTCCTGGGCGCCTCCAACGCGGGCGGGGCGTCGGCTTCGGAGAGTGCCCGCCCCGAGAGGTGCAGGCCCCGATGGGTGATGTTGGCGCCCTCGAGCAGATGCTCGACGGCGCGCAGCGCGCCCTCGCCGTCTTGAGCTCGCACGACGAACCGGCTTTCCAGGACATACGTCCTGTCCTTGAAAGCCGCCGGGCCCTGGACCGCCGCGCGCACGATCCCCGGCGCGCGGTGGCGCCCCTGCTCGAGCCGGCCGGCAACGCGCTCAATATCGCCACCACTCGGCAGACCCTGCATCGCACATTCGGCAGCGACCTCGAACAGCTTCTGATCCATATCCCCCCTCCTCAGCGTCATGATTTGAAATGGTCCCTGATCAGAGCTTCAGCCGGGCCCGCGATCTCCTCCCAGGCTTTGGCCGGATCGCGGGTGACGGTAACGAAATCGTTGAGGAAGAACACCTGAACGACTCCGGGGATCGCGAACAGACCCGTCGCCAGTGGATGCGCGGCCGCGTCCTCCGCGGATCGGAACGTCTGACTCCGGCCTTCGGTCAACCGCCGGTTGATCACGAACTTGAGCGCGTTCACGTTTGGCGTCGGTTGGATCTCGACCTGTAGTGCCTCGGTCATCACGACTCCTCGGGCATTTTCGAACGAACGCCGCTCAAGTTCGCGCCCCAAAGCCGCACTTCCTTGAGTCAATGGACTTTCCCGTTGGTGCGGCCACCAGGCGCGTCGCAGTACCAGGCGGATTGGCGAGCAAACGCCACGAGTTGGGGCAGGGCGGCCCGGATCTCACCGAGGAGCCGGTCGGCCGAAACCATCCCCGCGCTCGTCAAGAGCTGCCAGCGCATCTCGACCAGGGCGCCAAGATGCAGCGCGAGATCCATCCCGATCAGTCCCGCGTCCGCGATGGGGAGGAACACCTGCCACCGGCGGGCAGGCCGATCCATCTCAAAGATGTTCAGCATGGCTTTCGCGATGCCGGTCGCGGCCCCGGCAGCATTGCTGAACCATCCGATCGCCTGGCCCAGCCGATCCGGATCGCGGGATGCGGCCTCGGCATCGCGGGTCGTGGCTTCCAGGACCGCGGCCGAGGCGATCACCCGTCCGAGACGCCAGCCGATCCGCAGGGGATCCAGATACCGCGGCGGCTGGGGGAGCATGTACCCCGTCGCGGGAGTGACCGCGAGCCCGAGTGACCGCGCCTGCATGATGGCTTCCCTCGCTTCGTCCAGGAGCGTCGCGCGCTCGGCCTGAATGCGCATGTTGGCGGCCGCTGCGAAGGCTTCACGCGCCGCGGGATCGTTGTCGACCAGCAGGGTGCCCCCCGTCAGGACCTCGTAGATGACAGGGAGGTTGTGGGTGTTGAGCGCGAACGGCATGAGAATACCTGGTTCGCCCCCAAGAGGGTTGGCGCTCGAGATGCCCTCGAGGTACTCGCGGATCTCGTCCTCGCTCGTGCCGTCCGAGAAAACGAGGCCCAGCTCGAAATCCGTGTCGGCGAAACTCGCCCCGCTTGCATAACGGCCGTAGAGATACGCGCCCGCCACCTCACGCTGTTGCGCGAAGAACGCCTTGAGTGCGGAGATCGCTTGCACAGGAACCCCCCGCGTGCGTGACCCGCTCGCGCCCAGTGTACACCGCGTCGCAGATGTCCTCAACGGATCACGCGGTCGCAGAGGACTCAACCCCACGGATGGCAAAGCATTCTTCGCGGGAATGCGCGCATGTTCGACGGTGCTGACATGAGCCAACGTCTCGACGAACGCAGAACCGGCCGATGGTACGCCCTGATGATCATTGTCGTGGTCATCATCGGCGGGGGCGGGCTGACACTGTACTCGCGCGGCCGGTGGTGGCTGCCTCCGGTCGCCTCGGTCCAGGGGCTGGCGGTGGATCGGCTCTTCAACATCACCCTGGTGGTCACCGGGATCGTGTTCGTGGGTGTTCACGCGCTGCTGGCCTGGCTGCTGTGGCGCTACGCGGCGCACGGCGCCGACGTCGTCGAGGTCGAGCGCGCCGCTCACTTCCGCGAGCATTACGTCCTGGAGCTCACCTATACTATCGTCCCCGCCGTGGTCCTGGTCGTGTTGATCCTCATGGGTGCGGTAGCGTTCGCCCGGGTGCACGCCCCGGCGCCTCCTAATGCGCTGGTCGTCGACGTCCGCGCCGAGCAGTTCGCCTGGCTCGTGCGCTATCCCGGGCCCGATGGCGTCTTCGGACGGATCGATCCGGCCCGCATCAACACCCAGACGAATCCGATGGGCTTGGACCCGGCGGATCCGGCCAGCGCGGATGACATCGTCACCCGCGAGCTTCATCTGGTCGAGGGTCGCGCGGTGCGCGTCAGGCTGCGCGCCAAGGACGTGCTGCACAGCTTCTTTGTCCCGCAGTTTCGCGTCAAGCAGGATGCCGTACCCGGTCAGACTATCGAGACTCGATTCACGCCGACGCGAGCGGGGGATTACGAAATTGCCTGCGCTGAATTGTGCGGTGTCGGTCACTACGTCATGCGGGGTAAGGTCACGGTGGAATCCCAGCAGGCATTCGACGCCTGGCTGGCCCAGCAAAAGAGATAACAGGAGTCACCTCGATGGCCGTTACGCGCCACGAACATGTCCACGCTGAGCACGAGCATCGGTTGAGCTTCATTCAGCGCTACATCTTCAGCCAGGACCACAAGGTCATCGGCATCCAGTACATGATCACGTCGTTCATCATGGCGCTGATCGGCGGGTTCCTGGCGATGTTGATCCGCATGCAGCTCGGCTGGCCGGGGTTCAAATGGCTCTGGGCGCAGGCGCTTTTCCCGGGTGGGTTTACGGCCTCCGGCGTCATGAAGCCGGACTTCTACCTGGCCGTCGTCACGATGCACGGCACGATCATGGTCTTCTTCGTGCTCACGACGGCCCTATCGGGCGGCTTCGGCAACTTCCTGATCCCCCTGCAGATCGGCGCGCGCGATATGGCCTTTCCCTGGTTGAACATGATGTCGTACTGGCTCTACCCGCCGGCGATCGTCGTGCTCCTGGCCGCGTTCTTCGTCGCGGGAGGCGCGCCGAATGCGGGATGGACCTCCTACCCTCCACTCAGCGCCCTCCCCGGAGCAGCCCCGGGGTCGGGGCTGGGGCAAACGCTGTGGTTAGTGAGCCTGGCCCTTCTCATCGTGGCGTTCCTCTTCGGCTCGCTGAACTACATCACGACGATCCTGAACATGCGCGCGCGCGGGATGTCGTTGATGCGGATGCCGCTGACGATCTGGGCCTTGTTCGTCACCGCCATCCTGATGCTGCTCGCGTTCCCGGT
>Ga0187893_10007452_pt1 | contig 17913 bp, 10 predicted proteins | sample MA1701074metaG_FD_139574 | JGI IMG/M metagenome (GOLD analysis project Ga0187893, IMG submission 139574) | White microbial mat communities from a basaltic lava cave in the Kipuka Kanohina Cave System on the Island of Hawaii, USA - MA170107-4 metaG ... | reverse complement strand
CTCCCTTCGGCTGCGGTTTCGGGGACCCGGAACACGCCTTTGTCAATCCACCACTTTGCCCAATGCGTCTCAAATCGCTGGGGCTCGTACACTTTATCCAATTGCATGTCGGGGGAAGGTTCAGGATAGCATGGGGTCGCAAGCAGCCCGCAAACTCCGGCCTTTGATCTTCGATACACTTCCCGGGATTGTGTTTCGATACAATGTGGAGTATTATCCCCACAGGGAGCGTATCTTGTGAGAGTTTTCGCGCCAACGGTTTTGGTCATCTTCATGGTCGTGCTGCCGGTCAGAGCACAAGCAGTCAGTTTTGATGACCTTCAGGAAGGCGAAGATGTTTTGGAGTATTACAATGGCGGATTCGGAAGTCTAGGAAGCGGGCCGGGGGATCCCTTTGGACTCAGTTTTACGCCGGGTTGGATCGCGTTTTCGCCAGATGTATACGGCCCTGATGGAAAGGCGGCGCACATTGGTCCCGGCGTATCAATCGTGAGCCTGCACACCACGTGGGCCACCTCCATACAGTTCTATTATCTAGGGGATCCGCTCACGGTAAATCTTTACGACCAAGAAGGCGGCCTCGGCACGTTATTGGATACTCGGGACCTTGCTGGGCAGCCGGGTTTTGATCCAATGTTTCGTAAGCTCGACACCACCTTTCGCTCCGCGGTCTTCATCTCGTCAGGGTCAAATATCATCGACACATTGGTCTTCTCCGAGGAAGGCGAGCCGCCTCGCATTCTCCCAGAGCCCGGCACTTTGGGTCTCTCCCTGCTAAGTATGGGTTTCCTCAGCCTGAGGGCACTGCTCTCGACCCGGCGGTGACTTTACACGTTGAGGACGGCCCTAAAACACGTACCGCAGACCGAGCGGAGATGGACCGAGGGCCCGCGATCACGCAACGCGGAGACCGTGAGATCGTGTATGAGCGGCTGGTCACGCTCGTCGCCAGATTTTGAGGCAGGCGTCCGGCCGCAAGCCAGGTGATCACAGCGCGCCGGGAACCTGGCCCGCCCCGTACAGACGCACTTCGTACACTCGTGCCGACTTCGCGCCATTGGTCTCGAGCAGCTCGATACGGACCCGGTCCGTTGTAACGGGCGCGAAGGCCAGGACGCGGCGGCGCATGCAATTGTCGGTCTCCCCTGCGACGCGCTTCCATCCGCCGCCTTGCGCGACAAGGACGTCATAGCGTTTGACGCAGTCCGGGTACACGTACAGCGGCTTTCGCGAGTGGCGGTTCATGTCGGTGTCGAACGTCAATTGGGCGGCGGCTATCTCAGCGGGCTTGGCCAAGCGTAGTTCCAGCCACGTGGGCAGCGCCTGCCGCGGATCGGAAACATAGAGGTTGGGCCAGCGGTCGGGCCGGTTGGCCCCGCGCGCCACATTCTCCGGCCCAAAGGGTTTCTGGCCCGGCGTGATACGCATCACAAAGCTGCTGCCGCGAGTCAGTGGATGCCAGAGCGTCGGGCCTGGCAGCTCCGCCGAGGTTGTTCCCGCCGGCACGAGCGCGGCTTCATCGAACACGTCCGTGAACTGTGCCCACGAGAGTCCCTGCACGGCGGGCAAGTGCACCCAGTACAGGCGCCTCGACTCGACGGATTGGCCGAAGTTGAATCGCACATGGCCGGTCGATTGCGGGGGAACCACAGCGGTCGCGCGTGCGATGTCCTTCGTCGACCGGAAATCGTACACGAATCCGGACTGGCGCAAGCCGAGGGTTACCGTCACTGGTTCGCTCCGCTCCGATTTGAGCAACAGATCGACCGACTCAATGCGGTTGGTCGAGACGGGGAACAACTGCGCCGCCGGTGTTTTCAGAGCGAAGAACTCCGTGCTCTCGGGGAACTCGAGCGGCGCTTCGTTCGATGCCGTAACGGTCGCGTTGCGCGCCAAGTCGGCTGGATCGTCGTTGTCGAAACCGGGCACGAAGCAATCCTGGCGTTGCAGCATGTGCCGCAATTCCGAGGCGTGATCCCTCGCGAGTTGTTTCGGCGCGCAGTTGTGTTTGCGGCACAAGGCGGCAGCGACGCCGACGCCCTGCCCGACGATCGCGCCCGTGCGCAGAACCCGCGTCGACGAAAATGCCACGTAGCTGGTGCTGATTGGCCGGCCAGCCATCATCAGATTGCTCACGTTCCGGGAATAGCACGAGCGCAACGGGATGCCGTACGGAACAACCGCGGCGTCTTCCCATGCGGGCTTCGTGTTCGGCTTGCTTCGCGCCAGGATGCCGGCCGGCTTGTGAATATCGATGTACCAGCAACCGAACGCGATGGCATCGGGATGCACCGGCGGGTCTTGCAGATCGCGCTGCGTGAGGATGTGATCGCCGGTGAGGCGGCGAGCCTCGCGCTTATACGGCCAGAAGCTGACAAAATCGAGACCGTAGTTACGCGCTTTGTCCTTGCGGTCGCAGCGATTCTTGATGTGATCCCAAACGCCGAGCAACTGCCGCAGCGCCTCGTGCTTGATCTCCTCGTTGTCGCGGATCTGGTGGTGGGGCAGACCGACCTCGATCCACCAGTAGCCGTGGTCGAAACTACTGTGGTTTCGCCCAAGCAAGTCCTGTTCCGCTGGAAACCGGGGCGCCCATGCCGGAGCCTCGAAAGGCACTGGCACGCCGGCGTCCCGCGCGCGGAAGAACAGCGTGCTACCCATCTGCGGCTGGGATGCGGCATGCTCCGGGGCCTGCGATTCGCCGAACTCCGAGCGCGCCTCCATCCCCCAGCGGAACTCCGCGCCGGCCCGGTAGCCGATCGCGCCGTCGCCGGTCGAGTCGACAAACAGCGGCGCGGTGAACAGGAACTTGCGTTCGGTGCCCATCTGGACGGCGTGGATGCCGAGGATCGTGGTGGGGTCCTTCATCTCGACTTCGCGCGCCGTGGTGTTGAGGAACAGCGTGATGTTCGGCTCGCGGATCACCCATTCGTAAAGCACCAGGTCCCACACCGCATTCATGAGCCCTTCGTTGTAAGGCTCGTGATTCCGGCGACGCTCCTCGACGTGGATCTCGTCGAGGATGCCGGCCTCCTTGCACCAGACATTGTGGCTGGTGCTGACTTCGGGATAGAGCCGAACCTCACTCGACGAATTGCCGCCCAGCATCGAGCGTTCGTGAACCAGCGCAGTCTTGACGCCGTTCCGCGCGGAAGCAATAGCAGCGCAAGTGCCGGCAATGCCGCCACCGATGACAACGACATCGAACTCGCGGCGGATCACTTCTTCCTTGCCGGCCAGAATGTACCCGCCGAGCGAGCCGGGGAGTCGCGAGCCGTCAGGGGGCTGCGCCGGGGCGGGCGTCGCAGCGGCGCCAGGCATGGCGGCGCCCGCGATGGAGAAACGGCCAGCGCCCAGCCACGCTGCGAGCCGCTCGAAGAGAGTGCGTCTGTCGAGGCTCATAGTTAGAAAATCAACTTCAACCCCAACTGTCCGATCCGTGCGTCGCGCGCCGTCGTGATCACGCCGAAGGTGCCGCTGCGGTTGAGGCCGTCCGTCCCCGGCACAAACGTCGTGTTCGGAATCCCCAAGTTCACGTGGTTTGCGATGTTGAACGTCTCGGCGCGGAATTGCAGTCGCAGCCGCTCGTGGATGCGCGTGTCCTTGATTAGCGACAAGTCCACGTTCACCGCGCCCGGCGTCCGGGCGTCCGGCAGCACGCGTCCCACGTTGCCGAGAGTGAAATCCGCCGGATTCCGGAACGCCGTTGTGTCGAACCACCGCGCCGCCGACGGATGGTCGATCTCGGCGCTCCTACCGGTCGAGTTCGGACGGTCGGCACGAAAGTTGTTGGCTCCACGCACCAGCAACGGCAACCCGCCTTGCAGCGTAGTGATCGTGTTCACCTGCCAGCCGCCGGCCAATATGTCGACTGCTCTCGATGACGGCGCCCACTTCTTCCCTTTGCCGAACGGTAGCTCATACACTGCGCTCACCACAAATCGCTGCGCCGTATCCGCCGGGTCGAGCGACCGCTCGGGACGCCGGTTGAATTTGCCATCCTGATAATTGTAGACGCCCACCTGCTCCGCCGTCCCGAAACGCAGCGGCGAGACCACGGAGTCGCTCATCAGCTTCGAACCCGTGTAGGAAACCAGCATCGCCAATCCTTGCGAGAGCCGCTTCTCGACGCTCACCAGCAGCGCGTGGTAAATCGAATTGCCGAGGTGTGGAGCCCGAACTGAGATTCCATTGTAGTAGGGATAGGGGCGAAGCGACTGCGACCGCGCGATGGTCGCGGCGCCTAGCGCGCCGGGCACGATGCCGGCGTACGGATTCGTCACGCGGTCCTGAAGGCGCAGTCCCAGATCCCAATATTGGTTCTCCAATTGGTTGAAATCGTACGAAGCCGCCACCAGTTTTGTGCCGTGGTTGGCGCTGTAGCCGACATCGAGCAGCCACCCGCCCGGCAACTGGTGCTGAATCGACGCCGTCCACTGCTGCGACATTGGCACCCGCGCCGACGACTGGTCGTACTCGACCGCGGACCCAAGATACGCGCTCGGCCCGAGCTTGGCGCCCTGGGGCTGAATCAGGGGGAACGGGAACGCGTCCTTGAACTGGAAGGCAGGCAAATTTGTGTTGCCGCCAGGCGGCTGATACTGCGTTTGCGTCACGGCAAACCCGGTCTGGTTGCCGAAGTTCTCGAAGAAGAAGATAGACGGGTAAAAAATCGCATATCCGGCACGGAACACGGTCCGCCCTTTTCCGGTCAGATCCCAGGCCAGACCGATGCGCGGCGCCAGGTCGTTGCGATCCGGCTCAAACGCACTGCGGGCGTAGTTCACTCCGGCGTACTCCATGCGGCCGAGCAGCTTTGAAACTGAATCGACCACGAACGGGTTGAAGTTGCTGGCGCCGTTGTAGCGCTCCACCGGCCACTGCTGGTAGTCGTAACGAAGACCGAGATTCACCGTCAGGCGGTGTGTCACCTTCCAGTCGTCCTGGAAGAAAAAGCTCGACGAATAGCCGTGCTGCGCCTGGCCCAAATAGGTGCCCGCAGTCGCGCTGCCGACGGCGCCGAGCAGGAAGGTCGCCGGCGAAAATCCGGTTCCCGCGGGCGACAACGGATTGCCCGTCAGCGCCGCGGGAAACTGGAACGTGCCCGATGGCTCCGTCTCCTGGAAGTTGTTCCCGCGCTGCAACCGAATGTCGCCCCCGAACTTCATCGTGTGGCCGCCGCGAATGTAAGTGGCCATGTCGAAGAACTGCCAGGTCAGCGTGCCGCGGATACCGCTGGTGCTGGTGCGGAAACTGGGCAGCCCATTCACCGGCCGCGGCATCGTGGTCGGCGGAAAATTCGCCGGCAGCCCTATTTTCTGAGGCCAGCCGCCGCCGTAATGGGCGGCACGGAACGTGAAGTAGTGCCGGTTCAAACCGAGCCGGAATTCGTGCAGCAGCCGGGGCGAGAAGGTATGTGTATCGGACAAGCTGAGATTGCGCGATTCCAGGCTGTCGATCCGCTGCCGCACCACAGGGTCCGGCAGATCGCCGCCGCCCGCGCCGCCGTCGGTCTCGTGGCGGTAATACATGTAGCGCCCGGAGAGCGAATTACGGTCCGAGAAGCGGTGATCGACCTTGGGTGTGAACTGCTGCATCGATCGCTTCTCCGCGTTGGCTGCGATGAAGTTGTTCGAGTTGGTGAACTGGTCGGTCGGCGTCCGGTTGGGCAGAGGGTAGAACTGCATAAGGTTCTGCGACACCGGATCGAAGCGCTGGCGCGGCAGAATGTTGCCCGGGAACAGGTCGCGCACAAAGCCGCTGCCGGCCGGATTGGCGCGCGTCGTCGCCGGGTCGTAGAGCGGAATCAACCGTCCGGCAGAATCGCGCAGGTTGGCGAAGTTGCCGTCCCGCTGCTCCTGGGGAAGCACCGTCAGGATCGGGTTGAATCCCTTGCTGTACTTCCACTCTTCATAGTTGAAGAACATGAAACTTTTGTTGCGCCCGTCGTAAATCTGCGGAAAATAGAACGGCGCGCCCAAGGTGCCGCCGAACTGGTTGTAGCGGAATGGTGGCCGCGTAGGCGAGAACGTGTTGCGCGCGTCGAACTTGTCGTTGCGCAGAAATTCGTACAGATTGCCGTGCGGCGTGTTCGTGCCCGACTTGGTCACGACGTTGACTACTCCGCCCGCGGTGAAGCCGAACTCGGCCGACATGGTGTTCGATTGGACCTTGAACTCCTCCACCGCGTCGACCGTCGGGTTGGCGTTGATGTCGGCGAAGTAGGAGATGTTGTTCGTCGCGCCGTCGAGCAGGTAGCTGTTCAGTGCGCTGGGGCCGCCGTTGATGCTGACCGACGAAAGCTCGATGCCGCGGTCCGCGAATCCGCTATTGGTCGGGCCGGCGTTCGACTTCACGCCCGGCGTCAGCATCACGAGCGCGAAGGTGTTGCGGCCGTTAATCGGCAGGTCGCTGAGCCGGCGGTTCTCCACGACCTTGCCGACAGTAGCGCTGGATGCATCGACCAGCGGCGCTTCGCCGGCCACCTCCAGCGTTTCGGTGACCGCGCCGATCTCCAGGCGGAAATCGACGCGGGCCCGGCGGTCCACCTCAAGAACGATTCCCGCGCGGATGCCCTTCTTGAATCCGGCGTGCTCTACGGTCACGATGTACTGTCCCACCGCGAGGCTGGGCGCGGTGAAGAATCCGCTCTCCAGCGTCCGCGTTTCGAAGGTCGCGCCGGTCCCGGCGTTCTGAACGCGGACGGCTGCTCCAACTACCGCGGCGCCTGAGACGTCGGTAACGCTGCCGAGTATAGTTCCGCGCCCTTGCTGCGCTCTCGCCGGCATCACCGTCCAGCCGAGAGCGCAACTCGCGAAAATGAGTCTTCGAAAGCCGGACATCGCACTCCCCTTCCGTTGTCGACTATATTCCTGTGTTCATGCGGCGGTCAATAGAAATTCGGTATCCAATTTCGATTTCCTTGCCTTGCAGTGTTAGGAAGCGCATCGCGCCTGGGGCTCGTACACTTTGTCCAATTGCATGTCGGGAGAAGGTTCAGGATAGCATCGGGTTATTTGGAGCCGGTGATCCTGTTCTTAGAACCTGCTGGTTTGGTGTTCCAGCCGCACAAATATCCACAATCATCACCTCTCCCTGACGGTCGCGGCTCGGTTACGCCGATGTTCGTTTGCAGGTACGTACGGACAAGAGGGCTAACGTTCGCAGAAGGTTTTTATCGTACCTGGGCGCCGGCATCGCCAATCTGCCCAACAATTGGGAAGGCAGGCGGGCCGGGGCTCCGCGGCAAGGCTAGATGCGGCATCGGCTTGGCCACGAATAATCGCCGGCAGAGAATGGCTGTCCACCGCGCCCATTTGTTCGCCTTCTTGCGCCGGGCGCTGTCGGTTGCGATCCCGGTGTTGGCGTACATTTGCCGGTACAGCTTCGAGATGAAAATGAAGGCCAGGCGCGATTTCACGGACTTGACGCAGTCCGCACGCTTCCAGATCGCGGACAGGCTGTAGTAACTGTCCCAAACTCCTTGCGTCCGGTCGCGAATCTCCTCCGGACTCATGGTCGGATGCGCCGTGTAGAGCTTGGGGCGAAGATGTCCCGGAATCAGCCAGTATCGTGTGATGGGAACTCCCTCGATACGCGTAGCGGTTTCGCCAAGGCTCTTCTCCCAACGCTCGAAGTCGACCGTTCCGGGAAACGGCGTCATCGTCACGAACTGCGCGAATGTCAGTTCGGCCCGCTTGGCAAGAGTGGCGGTTGCTTCGAAGGTGTCAGCACGATCCGTGGACAAACCAAAGATAAACGACCCGAGCACGTGGACTCCATGGCGCTTAAACACACGCAGGCGTTCCACCAGGTTCTCGCCGGACAGATTGAAATCCTTGTACACGGACTTCAATCCTTCGGCGGTAACGGCTTCTACTCCGACCAACGCTCCCTTGATCCGAGCCGCTCGCATGGCGTCCAGAAAACCTGGATCCTCGGCTGCTTCCATGGTGATCTGGGTGAAAAAAACCATATCGGCGGGAAGCTCCGCGAGACGCTTCATGAATTCGAATCGCTCGGCTCGCATCGCGCGGAGCTCGGAGACGCGCTCGGAGTTGTTCTGGCGCTCGGCCAGCGCGATATCGGTGAGAGTGACGGGATAGAAATTGTCGTCGGCGAGGGCGATGAACCGGTAGCCGAGCCGGCGTAGCTCGATGATTTCCTCGATCACCACCTCGCCCGAGCGCTGCCGCGGCTGTTGGCCATCGGTCCGCCAGACCGAACAAAACGAGCAGTGCTTTGGGCAACCCCGGACGGTCTGCACCGACGCCCACATATAGCCATTCTTCGGCAAAAGATCCCAACGCGCGGGCAGGAAGCGGCTGGCTTCTACGCGCCCCCCTTCATACACCTGCTGAGGATCTCCGGCGGCGCAGTCGGCCAACACCTTGGCCCAGATTACGTCGCCATCGCCCTTGACCACCGCGTGCGCTCCCCCCAGTTGGTGAGGTTCATCGGGAAACAGGGTGGCATGAATGCCCCCAAAAACGACGAAGGCTCCCCGGGCGCGCGCGATCCGTCCCACCTCCAAACCGCGCAGCGCGTTGGCGGTGTGGATTCCGATTCCCACAACATCCCCAGCCTGGATCCGCTCCGGTTGAATCTGCTCGAGTGTTTCGTCAACGATTACCGGGTCGCCGAACGGGGCTGGCGTGGCTGCGGCGAGCACGTACAGCCATCGCGGTGTGATCACGCCTATACCGAATGATACATCGCTAGGGTTGACAAGGTGAATTCGCATGAGCCCTTTCTTCGGCTGCGGTGCTCAAAACAGGGTCCGAACAAGCCCTCAGCGCATCTCAGCAGCAATCGATTATATCCATTCCAGTCCGCTGTGTGCGCACTATTTCTCGAAATTTCAATTATTTGCGTCCTAGTCTTCGATACCAGGCCCGTTGCGACGCCGCGCGAGTGGCTCAAACCGGCTGTAGGAGTAAACCTCAACGTAAAACACGGAATTCCGATGCCGGCCGAATCGGTACCCTCGCTTTTGCGAGGGTCCTCCCGATTCGCAGGGAAGCCCTGAAGATGCTGCCAATACGAAACGGACCGACAAGCCGATGCTCAGCAATTGCATCCATACCCATGGAAGCCAGACAGCCGCAGGAAGAACAATCAGGACTACCGCCGAATTGGCAGGGTCCGATGACCGTCTTGAGGTCAGCCGAAAGGCAAAGGGTCGTCTGCGCGAAAACGCACCTGTCAGGCGACAAGGGAGGAGTCGCGAATTGCCGAATCGTACGCTCTCCCATTTCCAACTTCGTGTAGCGCTGCCGGAGCATGAGCAAGTCTGAAATCGCGCGAGACCGTTCCTCCATAGTCAGCATTTCCGGAAGGTTAGCTCCAAGCTGGGGGGTGAACAAGCTGAACCAGACGCGTTTGACCTCTTCGCGTGATGCCCAGAAAGCCAGGAACTCTTCGAGATAGCCAGACCGCTTCATCATCTGACCGGTAATGGTGCAGTGGACGGTGACACGCTGTCCTTTAATGTTTTCCAGAATCCGCTCATAGGTAGCCGGCGCACGTCGCTTGTCGTGTTCGGGCGCGAGGCCGTCGACGGAGACCGCCACCGTCAGGCGCGGCCAAGCCGCCCATGCCGGTTCCAGGCGGCGGAAGGCGCTGGTGACGAGTTGTACATGAATTCCCTTCTTGAGGATCAGCGGCAGCAGAGTCTCCAGCTCGCGGTGCCGGACCAGCGGGTCACCGCCGACAATCGAAAGGTGCAGCGGACGATACCGGCACACCACTTCCATCACGCCCTCGACAAGCCGCTCTCCCTTGAAATCACTCAGTTGGCGTAGTGTGACGCCGCCGCCTAGATGATCCGTATCGTAGGCGTAGCAGCCCGGGCATTTCAACGGGCATTCTCGCGTGATTTCAATGGATAGAGAGGGGTGGTGTCCGATCAGAATCTTGCGCCAGGCGCGAAGGATATCCGTGGTGCGCATTCAGCGGCTCCCTTTTGTCAGAACGCCCGGAACAGCATTGCAGCCGGAGCCAAGAGCCCTGGTGCCCGGAGCACGGGAAGTCGATACAGCCTCGCGGTTATGGTAGCACGCCGCGGTGATCCTTCGATCCGCATGCATCCGCTTCTGTGGCGACTCAATGACAGCCGAAATTACCCAACCAGAATTCGGTTGTGTTTTTTTCTTGGCCGCGTGTCTGATGTGTGTATGCTGTTACTCCTCTCCGTATCTCTATTCGCCATCATTCTGGCGGCAGATGTTGTCAACTATACCTACGACGATGCCGGGCGGCTGATCAAGGTCGACTACGGCAATGGCAAAGCTATTACCTATGCCTACGACAAAGCTGGAAATCCACTGAAGCGTGAAGTGACGGCAGGCGCATCCACGAGCACGGCAGTGCGAAAACGCGAACAGTTGAGCCCTCTGCTACGATGACTGACGGTGAAGTACTTAACGTATTCGGGGAACAATATCCTCAACGTCGACCTGCCGGCTGGTTCCGAAGTTCTGTACCCGCCACCGGCCATTCCAGGATTTCCTAAAGCCGCTTACCCCGAGCACGTAAAACGCGCATTCGAGAAGCCTTTGGGGATGCCGCCGCTCAAAGAACTGGTGAATGGCAACTCGAAGATCCTGATCGCTTTCGACGATAACTGCCAGCCGTTCCCGCCTACCGCGCGGCCAGATTTCCGGGAGATCGTGCTTGAGACGCTGCTTGCGATGTTATACAGCTACGGCGTCAACAAAGCGAACCTCCGACTGATGTGCGCCGTGGCCTTGCACCGGAAGATGAAGCGGCACGAGCTCGAATACATGGTGGGCGAACGCGTCATGTCGGAGTTCTATCCGCACCAGCTCTCCAATTTCGACGCCGAAGCGGAAGACGAAATGACGCATATCGGCATGACCGAAGCTGGCGAAGAAGTAGAGATCAGCCGTTTCGCCGTCGAGGCCGATCTGGTGATCTATGTCGATTCGGTGCAGATTCCCCTGAACGGCGGACATAAGTCCGTCGGTGTGGGACTGGCAGGATACAAGACCATCGCCTATCATCACAATCCGCATATGACCGCCGACTCGCCGCATGTGATGCAGCCGGATGGTTCCTGCATGCATGCCTCGATCGACCGGATCGGCAAAGTTATCTGCAAGAACACGAAGATCATGGTGCTCGAGTTCGCCATGAACGGCGCCACTTATCCCGCGCACTCCGCGTATCTGGGCAAACCCGATTCCCGGTGCAGCGCGCTCGAGCGGGTCATGAAGGCGACTACGCCGCTTACCATGAAGTTGCTACCCGAGCCGGTGCGGCGTAAGGCTCTGCGCGCCGTGCCAGGCGCCTATGAGCCACTCGCGATCACGGCCGGCTGCATTCACGACGTTCATCAGGTGACGCTAGCCAAGCTCAAACAACAGTTGCTGCTCGACGTGCCGCGCCAGTATGACACGCTGGTGTTCGGGTTGCCCGATCTCAGTCCTTACGCGATGGATGCGCGCGTCAATCCGGTGCTTGTGGTGAGCGATGTGCTCGGCTACGTATTCAACTGGTTCTACAATAGACCCCTGGTGAAGCAGGGCGGTACGGTGATCATCGTCAATCCGGTGAATGAAGTGTTCCATCCCGAGTATCACGTTGCCTACCGGCTCTTCTATGACGAAGTGCTCTCCGCGACGCAGTGCCCGTTCGAGATGCAGAGCAAGTTCCAGAAAAAGTACGCGTTCGATCCGCATCTGCGTGACTGCTACCGGAATCGCTTCGCGCACCACGGTTTTCATCCGTTCACCGTGTGGTATTGGGCGACATATCCGATGCGGTATCTGTCGCAAGTCATCATCGTGGGTCCCAAAGACGATCGCTCCGCGCGCCGGCTCGGGGTAAGCTGGGCGCCCAACATGAACGCGGCTCTCGAGATGGCCCGTAAGAAAAATGGAAAGGACGACGTCGTGGCGTTGACGGTTCCACCGTTTCTTTATGTCAATGTGAGGGAGTAGCGGCTTGCACGCAATGGCGATGCCGGAATCTGATTTCGAGCGACGGCGTGTTCACCGAACCTTTGGAGCGACTGGGCGAAGCCGCCGAGATACGTTCCGGCTTGCCGACCGCCAGGTAAAGGCCACGGCCGTCTGTGTGGATCTGTCCTTCGGCGTGCACTCTAACTGCCGCGGTTTCTTGAACCTCCTGGGTTGGCTCGCCAATGAGGAGCATTTCGAGCTTACTTTTCCGTCAGGGGTTCAAAGCCGCCCGTTTTCCGCTAGTCAGCCGCGCATATACGGGCATACCGAGCGACTCGAACATCGCCTGAGCTTTGTCGAAGAGAACACAAGCACGATCGAGGTCCTGGCGGGCGCGCAGCATCTCCGCATACCAGTAGCGGGCGATGGGTTGGCAGACCCGCAACGCCAGGGAATCCGCCTGCTGCAACGCGGCCTGATGATGCTCGCCGGCCCGATCCCATTGGCCGGCGCAGGCCGCGGCGATGCCGGCCGAAGTTCGGGGCAAGGCGTGGCCCGCCCACATGATAGCAAATCCCAGATCGAGCATTTGTTCAGCCACTGGGAGGAGCTTCGCCGCCTCATCCGTGCGGCCGGCCGTCGCCAGCGCTTCGATGACCAGGTTCAGAGTAGGCCAGCGGCCATAAGGGGCGGGATGTCCGGCGCGGGGCACGTAGGGCATCGCGTCCTCGAGCGCCTGCGAGAATCGAGGGCCGCCCGCTTGAGCGAGCGTCAACGCGAGAGCGGCGTGCGCATAGCCGCCCCAGTGATTCCGGCTGGCGATGCGGGCGCGCGCACACCATTCCACGGCTTCGTCCATGCGGCCCTGGAGGCGGGCGACATTCGCCAGATCCACCTTGAACTTGATGCCCCAAGGAACGTAGTGCTGCCGCTCGTAGCGATCGAGCACCGCGGCCGCTTCGGTGGCGCAGGCGAAGTCGCCGGCGGCGAAGCGTCCGTTGTAAACCTGGTCCTCGCAGAAGAAGGCATTGCCCCAATGGCCGATTCGTTCCGAAAGAGGAATCGCCTCGCGCGCAATGGAGACGGCCTCTGCAGGCCGCCCCAGATGCAGAGCCATACCGGCGCGAATCCAGGCCACATCCATCTTTCCCCACAGGTCGCCAGCGGACTCGCAGAGCCGCTGAGCTTCGGTGGACGACCGGTACGCGCCTTCGAGCTGCGCGCAGATGAATTGGAGCGTCGCCTGGAAACGCGTCGCCGTCGCAATCAAGCCCGGGTGCGGCGGGAGTGGGAGCTTCGCCAGCGTACCCATCTTCGGAAGAGCAGAGTCGAGGTCGTTCGCGAGAGCCGCGATGCCGGCCGAGGCGCCCAGCAGGAAGATTCGCGTGGGCGTTTCGGTCTCGCCAAGAGCTTCCAGACCACGACGGCAGATCTCGCCGGCCTCGTCCAGCCGCTCCATCCACCAGAAGATCTCCACCAGGGTCAAGCTGGTCTCTCCGAAACGGTTGATCTCGCCGGTGGCTTTGAAAAGAGTCAACGCCTGTTGGAAAGCGTCGATCGCCTCCGGCATACGGCCCAGGCTGCGGAGCACGGTTGCGCGTTCGGCGTGCACCTCCGCCGCGCGCGCCGTCTGCTCTCCCCCGATCAACGACAGCACGTCGTCCAGGTGGGCCAGAGCCTCTTCGAATGCCGCGGCCGTGGCCGCCTGTTTTGCGGCGCGCGTCAGCCACAACACGGTCTTGCCGGCGTCCGCGGCGGCTCCGGCCTGATAGAGATGGTGCGCGAGTACGGACGCCTGGGCGTCGACCTGGTCCGCATGAATGCGTTCGATGGCGTCAGCGACGCGCGCGTGCACGCGTTGGCGGCGCGGAAGGGAAAGCGTCCCGGCCAGAGTCTGCCGGACCAGCTCGTGGACGAACCGGTAGCGCGCCTCATGCCTGGATGTCTCCGCTTCCACCAGGTGCAGCCGCTCGGCCTGTTCGATCGCGTTGAGGGCGGCATCAGTCTGCACGCCTCCTTCGAGCTCTTCGAGTAGCCGCAAGCTGAACCCACGCCCGATGACAGCGGCGGTTGTCAGGACACGGCGAGTTTCTTCCGCGAGCCTCTCCATCCGCCTGCCGATCACCAGCCGCACGCCCTGGGGAACCTGCAACCTGGCGCTCAGACCTAACCTCCAGGCGCCTTCGCGGTCAAAGAGCTGGTCTTCGTCCGCCAGATGCCGGAACACTTCTTCGACGAAGAACGGATTGCCATCGGTGTGGTCGAAAACCAGTTGAGCCGCGGAGGCCGGAGGCGTCCGTCCGCTCAGCGCCGCCAGCAGTTCTCCGATACCCGCCAAGGGCAGCCGGCGAAGAGCAAAGCGCCTTGCCTGCTTCTCGCGCAGCAGTGTCTCGAGCGTGCGCGCAAAAGGCCTTTGAGTGTCGAGTTCCACGTCACGATACGTGCCGATGAGCAGCACCGGCATCGACGCCAGCGCCTGCAACAGGTGCTGGAGCAGGAGCAGCGAAGGCTCGTCGGCCCAATGCAGATCCTCGAACACGGCGACGAACGGCGTCGACCGCGCGGCGCGCCCCACGAACTCAAGATACGCGTTGTAAAGATACCGCCGCTGTTGCTCCGGCGGAAGCTGCAACGCGGGTGGAATATCCGGGAAAATCCGCCGGAGCTCCGGCATCAGTCTGGCGACCTCGGGCGCGGCGTCGCCCAGCGTGTGCAGGAACGTGTCACGCGGCAGCGCACGGGCCGCTTGTTCGAGCATTTCAACAAATGGAATGTAGGGCGGCGCGCCTTCGGACTCGTAGCAATGTCCCGTGACTGTGAAGCATCCCCGGCGCGCGGCTTCCCCGAGCAACGTTCGTGCGAGATGAGTCTTGCCGATGCCCGGCTCGCCGCTAATGAGCGCCATCGAACCATGGCCGGCCAGCGCCTCTTCGAGCGCTTGCACCAGCGCGGCGCGTTCCGTTTCCCGTCCGACCAGCGTGAGGCGGGGGGCTTCCGCCACAACAGTCGCCGTACCACCGAGATTGGCAAGATCCGCGCGGACTTCACGGATACTGGGATATCGGTCTTCTCGCGACTTGGCCAGCAGCCGCCGAATTAACACCAGCAGTCCCGGAGCAACGCCTAGGCCGCCGGACACGGAAAGATCTGGCTGGTCGCGGAGAATCGCAGCCATCGTCTCAAGGGGCGAATCGCGCTGGAATGGATGTTTCCCGATGAGCAGCTCCGCGAAGATGATTCCGAAGGAAAACAAGTCGGTCCGATGATCCACCGCGCCCCGCGCGATCTGTTCCGGAGACATGTATTGCAGCGTTCCCGCGATGGCCCCGCCGGACAGCGACGCGTCATCGTTCGATGGGGACACTGGGATCTCGGGCGCGATGCGCTTGGCCAGTCCAAAATCCATCACTTTGACGTGACCTTGTTCGGTCAGCATGATGTTGCCTGGCTTCAGGTCGCGATGCACGAAGTGGTTGGCGTGGGCTTCTTCGAGCGCCTCCGCGATCTCGCCGGCGATGCGCAAGGCCTCGGCCAAGGGAACGCGTCCGGATCGCATGTGCGCAAGCAATGTTTCGCCGCGGACATACTCCATGGCGAAGTACGAAGCATTGCCCTCCTGCCCAACGTCGAATATCTTGCACAGGAAGGGATGGTCCAGGGACGCGGCCGCCAGTGCTTCGCGGCGCAGACGCTCGCGCGCGACCGAGTCGTCGGCTAGCCGTTCCGGCAGAAGCTTGATGGCGACCCGGCGGTTCAGCCTCGAATCGAGAGCCAGATAGACCTCGCCCATGCCGCCCGTGCCAAGAAGTCCATCCACCCGGTAAGGACCGATCTGGGTTCCGGCCTCAAGCGGAGCGGTGGTGAGCCCCACGAGCAGGTCCGATGCCGGCCCTTCCAACAGGTCCCCTGCGGCGAGGTCCGCGGAAAGCAAGGACTCCAAGTGACGCCTCAAATCCTCGTCACCGGTGCAAGCCTGATCGAGAAAGGCGGTTCTCTCGTGCGGCTCGCGCTCGAGCACCAAATTGTACAATCGTTCGATTTGTTCGAGCCGGTCAGGAGTCATGCCGTCTTCCGAATCATTGTAGTGGACAGTAGTTCACCTGTCACTGGGATAACCGCAAACGGATGCCGGAAACTGGCATGGCCCGCAATCGCTTTTGAGCCGTGAACTTACAATGAGTTGACGCCCATGTCCGAGACCGTGCGTATTGAAACCACCGAGCTGCTGCGCGCCTGGGCTCAGGGGGAGGAGGGCGCGCTTGAGCGCCTGACGCCCCGCGTCTACCTGGAACTCCGCCGGATCGCCCACCGTTACATGCGGAACCGGCGGCCGGGTCAGACCGTCCAGACCACGGCCCTAGTGCACGAAGCGTACCTGCGGCTGGTGGACCTGAGACATGTGGACTGGCAGGATCGAGCCCATTTTTTTGCCTGCTCGGCCCAGATCATGCGGCGGATCTTACTGGATGCGGCGCGCAAGCGCGTGGCGGCCAAACGTGGCGGGGGCGCGCCGCGGGTCAACTTCGATGAGCCCGCCGATATCGCCTGCAGCCGGGCGAAGGAAGTGATTGCGCTCGACGATGCACTGACGGCGCTCGCCCAAGTGCAGCCGCGCAAGGCCCGGATTGTCGAGTTGCGATTCTTCGCCGGCCTAAGCGTCGAGGAAACAGCCGCCGTGCTCAAGGTGTCGCCCGACACTGTGATGCGGGACTGGAAACTGGCCAAGCTCTGGCTGCGCTCCGAATTGGGCGCTGAGCGAAGCTGACTCCGCCTCCCCCTAAAAAACTTCGCCGGCCGTTCCAGTTTCTCTTCGCCGATTGCGGTTATCAGGGTGAACGCAGGCAGTTGGCTGCCTGACAAACTTTCCAAGGAGACAATCGACATGAACACTCATCGGCTTCCACTGCTTGTTCTCTGCGCGGGTTCGCTTTTCACGGCTGCCGCGCAGGAATCCCGGACCCTCAACCAACCGCAGCTTCCGGCTGCCATCGCACCGGTCGCCGGAACCCAGCCATTCCGGGCGACGGTCACCGGCACGTGCACCAACAAAGACGATTTCAGCTTCACGGGAATCCCGGCCGGACTCGCCCCTGGCCAGGCCGTGCGCATCCATTGCGTGGTGACCGGCCGGAGCACGCGCGGCTTGTTTTCGGCCCAGATCCTGGCCGAGCTGCAGGTGACGGCGAATGGATGCATGACGCCCGCCGGCGTGCCCGGCGGCGAGGCCGTGGTCAGGGGATATGTCGCGGTGCTGAGCTTCGCGGCGAGCGAAGATCAGCTCTTCCTGAGGCTCAGCCCGACCGCGGCGCCGGGCACGGAGTGCCTGACGGGGCCGGGAACGCCGGCTCCCGGCCGTGGGACGGTCGACGTGATCGGCGGCACCGGACGATACCAGGGCGCCACCGGAAGTCTTTCCCACTTTCTCAATCCCATCGCGCTGGCCTTTTCGGCGCTCGGTGGTGACGGCTTCCTGTCCGCGTTTTCGGGCTCGTTCGATGGCTCGATCACGCTGCAGTAACTCACGTTCGCAACCCCAAGGAGAATTGACATGAGATCCGATCTTCGTCTCACCCTCGCCCTCTGCACCGCCGCCTTCGGTTGCTTCGCACAGGAACTTCCGCCCGTCACACTGGACATTTCGCTCGCCAACGGAGCGTTCTACATGCCCGAGACTGCCGACTACACGAAATTCGGAACGCAGCCCGGACCCGTCACTCCCCCTCCGGCCGCGAACGGACTTCCGGCTCCCAACTTCAGTACCTACCTGGAAATCAGCGACGTGACGGCAGTCAACGGCGCGGCGATGCGAGGAGTGTTCGTGAACCAAGGCCGCTTCCTGCAACTCAGCCCCAACCCGCGGCAGGGCCAGGCGATTTCCGATTCGGACTGGTTTTCGATCAGCACCCAGGCTATGGATTTCATCACGCCGGAAGGCATCCGCATCGGGACTCTCTATACGGGCGGTTTTGCGATCGCGGCACCGCCGCCG
>Ga0187893_10007451_pt1 | contig 17916 bp, 20 predicted proteins | sample MA1701074metaG_FD_139574 | JGI IMG/M metagenome (GOLD analysis project Ga0187893, IMG submission 139574) | White microbial mat communities from a basaltic lava cave in the Kipuka Kanohina Cave System on the Island of Hawaii, USA - MA170107-4 metaG ... | reverse complement strand
TACCCTTGCAGGTCTCGTAGTGCTTGACCGCTTCGCCGCAGCAGAACAGGTCGCCGTTCTTGCCGAGTGCGGCCCAGTCGTCGGTGTCCTCGACCAGCTGGCCGTCCTTGTACACCCAGTCCCGGATCACCACGCAACGGATGTCGTCGATCAGCTTGGCGCGGTCCAGCACCTCGATCGTGTCAACCTCCCCGGCCCCTCGGTAGTAGTCGGCGTACACTGCGCCGTTGCAGGAGCTCAGCATCTTGCTGGCGGTCTGCGAGGAGAAGCTGTCTCCGGCGAGAGACAACGCCGGCACTGCGATCGCAACGAACCTTCCCACTAACGCGGCTCTCAACCTCGTCATGTTCTGCCTCCTTCGATCGACAGGTGCGGCAGGAACTGCGCTGCAATCCTATCGGAGGCGTGAGAGCCTGGCCATTGGCGGTTTGACGTATGAGACTTGAAGCGCACCCGGGGGCGCGGCCCACTGTCTGGGTGGGGTTGCTGTTGATGCTCGTGGCGGGATTTGCGCTCGGCGCCCCCGACAAGCCATGCACGAAGGAACCTCGCACAAAGTGGCTGCAAGAGGACGCGATCCGCGCCAAGATCGAGGCGCTCAAATACAAGGTGGTCGACATCGACGTGGAGCGCTCGTGCTACGTGATCGAGGTGCGAGACACGGCGGGAAAGGAGTGGGACCTGATCGTCGATCCGGTCAGCGGGCGGATCGTGGCCCAGGAAGAGGGATAGAGGCGATACGCACTCGGCAGGCGTCGGTCGCGGCCGCGCAAGACGGGCCGTGCACAGTCAGAACAACAGCTTGAGCGCCAGGAATCCGGAGTAGCTCCAGTCGCCCTCTGCAGCGCCGAACGCGGGGCCGGCTTTGAACGCCGAGGCGCGGAATTGCACCTCGAAGCGCTCCCACTCCTCCAGGGCCAGCACCAGGTCCACTTCCTCTCCAAATGTCCGATCGATGCCGTTGAGGTTGGTTTGGATGTTCGCGTCGCGCAGCTCGGTGGCCGGTTCGTCGAGCCGGTAGCGATGGTAGACCAGGTCCAATGAGCTGGACCGAAGCAAGCGCACGCCGGTTCCCAGCGTGAGAACCGACAGGTTGGAGAGCTCCGGTTCGAGCAGCACGCCGTAGGCGTTGAAGCGTTCGGCCCCTCCGAATCCGGCCTCGTTGTTCTGAAGTCCGGTCTGCCGATAGGACCGATCCGTGCCGTCATCGGGCAAGCTATCGCCCGATCCGAACGCGTAGGCTGCGTAAATCCTCGGCTCGAGGCGGTAGGGCATGATCCAGCCGACGCCGACGTCCGATCCCCATCCCTCGACGTCGGTCCGGCGCTTGCTGTCGACCACGCTCGCGGTTGCGGATTGCTCGGAGTATTCCACGATCCACTCCTCGCCGAACACGCGGCCGACGTCGAGCCAGTAGCCGGCCACGTGGCCGCCGCGTGACTCAAAGGCGCCGCTCAGGCGCAACCCCAGCCAACTGAGCTGCGCATCGGACTCGTCGGTATTCGAGGGCGAGACGATCGCCCCGACGGGCTCGGTGTCAGAGCCGTCGTGCTGGTGCAGGAAGAACAGCTCGATCTCGTGGTCGGGATGCCAGTCCCACGAGGCCTCCGCGAACGTGCGCACCACGCCGTCCTCTTCCGGTGCGATGCCGCCGGTCGTGGTGGTCTCGGGCGCCAGCTCGCGTGCGAGCGCGAGCACGAAGCCGAACGCCCCCAGGTCGAACTCGGTGCGCACCGCATCGCGCTCCTCGTCCCACCACCAGCGGCGATCATCCTCGAAGTGCAACCGCCCCGCTTCCAGGCTGAACGGCACGCCGGCGATGGGCTGACTGTAAATCCACATCTCCCCGCGTTCCAGGAAGACGCGGTCCGACGACGACGATCCGTTCAGCAGGTCGCTGCGTGCACCGAAGTTCACCGCCGCGAACAGGGAAAGGGCCGGTCCGAAGGTATAGAACGACTCCATTTCGGGTCCTTGCTCCAAGACGAGTCGCGGACCCGGACTCGGCTGGGACGCAGCATCCCGGAGGTAGTTCAATTCGAACGCGTACTCGCCGGTCACCGTCAGTGGCCGCCCTGCGATGTCGACGCTGTTCGGCTTGGGCGGCCTGCGCCGGTCGACCCGCTCGGTCAGGCGTTCGCGCAGCAGCTCCTCCTCCTCCTCCTCTTCTTCTTCGGGCTGCGCATACGCCGGCTCCAGGGCGGCGATGCCAGCTGCAATGAGGATCGCGAGGACAGGCACCGAGCGGGGGCGCGGCGCCCGCTTGAGTTCGCTGATCACCGGCACGGCTCTTTGTCGCGCCAAGGCTTGCTGAGCATGAACGCGGGCGGTCAGGCGTCCGATCCGGGGGAATTGATTACGTAAGAAGGCAAGAAGAAGACCAACCCGATAGGGTTGGTCTGTCGAGTCCTAAACGGCCCGAGTTGGTTGAGCCTTCTTCGGAGGAATGCGGATAGCGTAGCAATGGAGGACCAACAGCGGCGCGCCGATCGCGGAAACGAGTCTGCCGGATGATGGACGAGTGTCATCCTGCAGCGTAGCCGCGCCGGATTTGCAGGCCCGGCGCCTCCTTCACTACAGCGGACAGCCCTTTTAGAGTTAGCTCCTCCAAGAGCCATGGCTGGACGAGCACTACTCAAATTGGCTACGATGCTATTTGACGGGCGCTCGTGTCAAGGTTAGGTAGCGCGCCCGCACTGGACTCGATCAATGGACCTACGCCCCTTCCTTGAGCAGTTCCACGATTACCTGGCACCGAAGCTCGACGTTTACGAGCAAGCGATCTACCTCTACCTGATTCGACACTCGCGCCTCCTTGGTCAGGAGGAAGTGACGATCGGGTTCAAGTCGGCGCGAACGCGCATGGCGTGCGGCGTTGGGACCGACGGTACGCCAATGTCGGAAGCGACCGCGTACAAGAAGTTGTCGTCGCTACAAAGCAAGCGCTGCATCAAGATCGTGCAGACCGAACATGTCGGCCGAAGAATGAAAGTGTTTCTGCCCAACGAGATTCCGGGGGTGATACCGGAGCCCATTCCTGCGGAGCAGATCGACCTTGAGGCAATGGATTTCTTTGCAGTCCCCGAGAATCGCAAGCTGATCCTCGAGCGCGAAGGCTACCGTTGCTTCTATACCCTCAAGTTCTTGGACGAGAGCACGGCGGTCCTAGATCATGTCGTCTCACGCCCAGAGGGCGATAACTCATATCGAAATGTAGTCGCGGCGTCACGCGAGGCGAACAATCAAAAAGGTCGCGATCCAGCCGACGTTTTCTTGCGGAGGCTATACCGGGACGGTTTTCTAAGCGACGACGAGTTCAGAGACCGCCTCGAGGTTCTGGGAAGACTCAAGCGAGGCGAGCTCAAGCCACCGCGGCTCGGCTCGGCCAAGGGCCTGGAACAGACCGTCAATCTGCGCCGTGCGGTTCGCTGAGCCTGCTTAGTGCGTTGCAGGCACCTTGGCGTTTCCCCTCGCCGCAGCTGCGCGCGCTCAGCCGCGCACGCGTCCTTCACAGTGAAGGCTACGTCGCGCCAGGCGCTCCGAGCGGATACGCCAACGCGCCATGAAAGAATGCGCTCCCATCGCAAATGTCGCGAGCGTGCGACGCAAATTCATCGCGAACAGTTCGACGAGAACTGAACACGCACTCGCGTGTCTGAGGCTCGTCTGCCGCGTACCTCTCACGTCGGCCGACGACGACGGTGTCGTCGACGCGCAACGCCAGCGCACCGTCGCAGAGAACTGCTGCGCCACTTATTAGAAAAGGGGACTTGCATGTTTTCGAAGTCGATCGCGCGCGCGCTGTCGATTTGCTTCGTGTCGTGTTTAGCCGGATGTGGAGGTGGTGGTAGCGATGATGTTGGGGGTGGTGGAGGAAGCGGTGGAGGAAGCGGCGGAGGCGGCGGTGGCGGCGGCGTTGCCCTCGGAGCGATCACGCTCGCATGGGATGCCAACGCGCAGCCCCAAGTCGCGGGTTACAAGCTGTACTACGGGACCGCGTCGAACGCCTACTCCGATTCGGCGGACGTGGGGAATCCGGCTCCGTCGGCAGGCACCGTGACCTATACGCTGACCGGATTGGCGGAGGGGCAAACCTATTTCATCGCGGCCACGGTGTACGACGCGTCGCGGCTGGAGAGCGCTCTTTCCACCGAGGTCAGCGGCGTCGCGCGATAGCGCGTCGCCCGCGCGGATCGACGCCGTTTTCGCGCACCCACCGTGCCGGATCCGGGCGGTGAGGGCGGCGAGCGCGCGGCTCAGTTGGTTGCCGGCGCTTCCGGACTGCCCTCGCCGGGTTGCTCGGGCGCGGGTTCAGGGGTGTCCTCGGCGACCCGGCTGGGTTCGGCCTGCCGGGCAACCATCCCGGGCGGCAGCGTGCTGCTGCTGGGATAGCCGGCCGCATCCAGGGTGGCGGCCCAGGTGCTCTCTTCGAAGCCGCGCAGCGCGCTGCGCCCGATGATCATCAGCGGCACCTCGAGCTTGCCCCCGGTGTGCGACAGCACCACGTCGGCGTTGTCGCCCATGCGCGCGTCTTTCTCGGTGAAGGGCACACCGCGCTTGGTAAGGTAGGCCAGCGCCTGCTTGCAGCTCTGGCCGCAGCCCTCGGCGGTATAGACCGTAACCGGGAACTGGCGCATCGCCTCGCGCAGCGCGTAGGGCAGGGTCGTCGCTGAAGGCTTGTCGCCCAGGCGTCTGACCTCGGGGCTACGCGCCTCCGGCGGGGGCGGCTGGTCGGAATAGTGGACCTGGCCCGCCTGATCGACCCAGCGATACATCTCGGCCGCCCGAGCGGCCCCGGTGCCGGCCGCAACGGCCAGGCCCAACAGCAGCGCGATCCCTTTCATGGCTGACTCCCCGACAGGGAACAGTCCCCTGTGGGCGACAGTCAAGCAACAGCCATGCCGCTGTGGCCCGACACCCGACAGGAAACGGCCCCTTCGGGGCGACAGTCACGCAACGGCCATGCCGCTGTGGCGCAGCAGGGCCTCGATCCGGGGTTCCCGGCCGCGGAAGGCGACGAACGACTCCAGGGCCGGGCGGCTGCCGCCCACCCCCAGGATCTCGCGCCAGAAGCGCTCCCCGACCTCGGGGTTGAGCACCCCCTCCTCCTCGAACAGGCTGTAGGCGTCGGCGGACAGCACTTCGGCCCACTTGTAGCTGTAGTAGCCGGCCGCATAGCCGCCCGCGAAGATGTGCGAGAAGCCGTGAGGAAAGCGGTTGTACGGCGGCGGCATCACCACCGCCACGCGGCGGCGCACCTGGTCCAGCAGCTGCAGCGCGCTCATCCGACCGTCCGGGTCGAAGTCGTGGTGCAGATGCATGTCGAACAGCGCGAACTCGAGCTGGCGCACGAACATCATGCCGCTGTGGAAATTCTTCGCCGCGAGCATCTTGTCGTACAGCTCGCGCGGCAGCGGCGCGCCGCTGTCCACGTGCCGGGTCATGCCCTGCAGCACGTCCCACTCCCAGCAGAAGTTCTCCATGAACTGGCTGGGCAGCTCGACCGCGTCCCATTCCACGCCGGCGATGCCGGATACGGCGCGGTGCTCTACGCGCGTGAGCAGGTGGTGCAGGCCGTGGCCGAACTCGTGGAACAGCGTAGTAACCTCGCTGTGGGTGAACAGCGCCGGCCGGCCCCCGACCGGGCCGGAGAAGTTGCAGTTGAGGTAGGCGACCGGCGTCTGGATGCAATCCGCGCGGCGCTTGCGGGTGATGGCGTCGTCCATCCAGGCGCCTCCGCGCTTGGATGGACGGGCGTAGAGGTCGAGATAGAACTGTCCGATCCGCTCGCCGTCCGGGTTGCGGATGTCGAAGAAGCGCACGTCCGGATGCCACACCGGCGCCTGCGCCGGCGTGATGCGGATGCCATACAGCGTCTCCACCAGCCGGAACATGCCGGGCAGTACGCGATCCTCGGGAAAGTAGCGTTTGACCTCCTGCTCGGAGAAGGCGTAACGGGCCAGCCGCAGCTTCTCCGCGGCCCAGCCGACGTCGAACGCCTCGAGCCGCGGCAAGCCGAGCTCGGCGGCGGCGAACCGGGTCAGCTCGTCGACCTCGCGCTCGGCAAAGGGCTTCGCGCGGGCCGCCAGATCGTCCAGGAAGTCCAGCACCTGGATCGGCGAGTCCGCCATCTTGGGCGTGAGCGAGAACGCCGCGTAGCTCTCGAAGCCCAGCAGCTGCGCCGCCTCCCTGCGCAGCTTCAGAATCTCGTCGATGAGCAGCGTGTTGTCCCACTGCGCATCGCCCAGTTCGGAGGCGCGCGTGACGTAGGCCTGGTACATGTGGCTGCGCAGCGCGCGCTGATCGGCGTATTGCATCACCGGCAGGTACGAGGGCATGTGCAGGGTGAACTTCCAGCCCTCCTTGCCGTCGGCCTGCGCGGCCGCGCGCGCCGCCTCCAGCGCGTCGGCCGGGATGCCGGCCACCTGGGTGGGATCGGTGACGAGGTGGCCGAAGGCGTTGGTGGCGTCCAGCACGTTGTCGTTGAAGCGCGAGGACAGCTCGTCCAGCCGCGCGCGGATCGCCTTGAAGCGCGCCTTGCGCTCCGGCGGCAGCTCGGCGCCGCCCAGCCGGAAGTCGCGCAGCTCGTTGTCGATGATCCGGCGCTGCGCGGCGTCGAGGCGGCCGTATTCGGGCGCGGCGCGCAGCGCCTTGAACTTCGCGTACAGGCGCTCGTCCTGGGCAAGCTCGGTGTAGTACTGCGTCACGCGCGGCAGATTGGCGTTGTACACCTCGCGCAGCGGCGGGCTGTTCATCACCGCGTTGAGGTGCCCGACCTGCCCCCAGGCGCGCGACAGGCGCTCGTTGGCATCGTCGATCGACGCCACGAAAGCGGTCCAGGTCGGCGGCTCGGCCGCCGTGGCGATGCGCTCCACCATCTCCCGGTTCTCGGCGAGGAGCTGATCGACAGCCGGCGTGACATGCTCCGGCTGGATCTCGCCAAAGCGCGGCAGGCCGGAGAAATCGAGTAGCGGGTTCATGCTGCGGCTTCGAACACCACGGACCCACCCACCAGCGTGTAGCGCACGCGGCCGGGCAGCTCGTAACCCAGGAGCGGCGTGTTCTTGCCCTGGCTGAACAGCGCCGCCGGCTCGACCTTCCAGTGTGCCCGCGCGTCGAACAGGCACAGGTCGGCTGCGTCGCCGGCACGCAGCCGCCCGCCGGCGAGGCCGAGGATGCGCAGCGGCTCGGTGGTCACCTTGCGCAGCGCCACGGGCAGCGGCACGCGCGCCTCTTGCGCCCACTTCAGCGTCAGCGGCAGCAGCAGCTCCAGGCCGGTGGCGCCGGGCTCGGCTTCGGCGAACGGCAATTGCTTGGCGTCGTCGTCCACCGGCGTGTGGTCGGAGCAGATCGCGTCGATGCTGCCCTCGGCCAAGCCCTGTCGCAGCGCGTCGCGGTCGCTCAGGCTGCGCAGCGGCGGAACCAGGTTGCAGTTGGAATCGAAGAACCCGACGTCGATCTCGCTCAGATGCACGTGCGCGGCCGCCACGTCGCAGGTCACCGGCATGCCCTCCTGTCTGGCGCGCCGTACCAGCTCGAGCCCCGCGGCGCTCGACAGCCGGCACAGATGGATGCGCGCGCCGGTTTCGCGAGCGAGGATCAGGATGGTGGACAACGCGATGGTCTCGGCCGAAACCGGAATGCCGGGCAGCCCCAGCCGCGTGGAAACCTGGCCGTCGTGCGCGACGCCGCCGTGCGCCAGGCTCGGATCCTGGGGACGCAGCCATACGCAAAAGCCAAAGGTGGTGGCGTACTGCAGCGCGCGCGACAGCACCTGCCGGTCGATGATCGGCGCGTCCGCCTGCCCGTAACCGATACAGCCGGCGTCGCGCAGCTCGGCCATCTCGGTCAGGCGCTCACCCCTCAGTCCCTGAGTCAGCGCGCCCAGCGGATACACGCGCGCCTGCTTCAGGCTGCGCGCGCGGAACTTGAGCATCTCCACCAGTCCCGGCTCGTCCAGGGGAGGATCGGTGTCGGGCGGGCACACCAGGCTGGTCACCCCGCCCGCGACCGCCGCCTGCATCTCGCTTTCCAGCGTCGCCTTGTACTCGAACCCCGGCTCGCGCAGGCGCGCGGAGAGGTCGACCAGGCCCGGACAGACCATCAGGCCGGCAGCGTCGATGGTGCGGTCCGCGGCGAACCCCGCGGGCGCGGCACCGACCGCCGCGATGTGCTCCTCGGCGATGAACAGGTCGCCGGCGACCTGGGTTCCCTGCGCCGGGTCGATCAGCGTGCCGTTCTTGATGTGTATACGCATTCTGCTCTAACCGCGGTGGACGCGGAGGGCGCGGAGGAAATCCTGAAGGGACCAACGTCCGACTTCATTCGGCGCGTTGTCTCTCCGCGTCCTCTGCGTCCTCTGCGGTTCAAAGCTCTTGCTCCGATCAGTTACCGGCCAGGATCGACATCACCGCCATGCGCACCGCGATGCCGAAGGTGACCTGGGGCAGGATCACCGACTGGCCGCCGTCGGCCACGCTGGAATCGATCTCGATGCCCCGGTTCATCGGCCCGGGATGCATCACGATCGCGTCGGGCCTGGCGCGCGCGAGCTTCTCCGGCGTCAGCCCGTAGTACTTGAAGAACTCCTGCGGGCTGGGCAGCAGCGCGCCGTCCATGCGCTCGCTCTGCAGGCGCAGCATGATCACCACGTCCACCTCGCGCAGCCCCTCGGCCATGTCGTGGTAGACCTGCACGCCGAGCTGCTCCACGTGCCCGGGCAGCAAGGTGCGCGGGCCGATCACCCGCACCTCGGGCACCCCCAGCGTGGTCAGCGCGTGGATCTCGGAACGCGCCACGCGCGAGTGCAGCACGTCGCCGATGATCGCCACGCGCAGGTGATTGAACCCGCCCTTGTACTCGCGGATGGTGAACATGTCGAGCAGCGCCTGGGTCGGGTGCGCGTGGCGGCCGTCGCCGGCGTTCACCACGTGGATATCCGGTCCGACGTGGCGTGCGATCAGATGCGCGGCCCCGCTCTGGCTGTGCCGCACGATGAACATGTCGGCGTGCATCGCCGACAGGTTGGCCACCGTGTCGAGTATGGTCTCGCCCTTGGTCTGCGAGGAGGTGGCGATGTTCAGGTTCACCACGTCGGCGGACAGGCGCTTGGCGGCGATCTCGAACGTGGTGCGGGTGCGGGTGCTGGGCTCGAAGAACAGGTTGAAGATCGCCTTGCCGCGCAGCAGCGGCACTTTCTTCACTTCACGCTCGGTGACCGACACGAACGAGCGCGCGGTGTCCAGGATCTGCACCAGGATCTCCGGGGGCAGGCCTTCGATGGTGAGCAGGTGCCGCAGCTTGCCTTCGGGAGACAGCTGAGGGTTGCCGCTCATCGGGTCAGGCCGAGCGCGAGACGAGCGCCAGCGCGAGCCGTCCGGCGGCGTCGCGCTTCAGCTCGATGGTCTGGTCGCGGGTCGCCGCGATCTGCGCCCCCACGTACTGCGGGCAGATCGGCAGCTGGCGCTCGCCGCGGTCCACCAGCGCGGCCAGCCGGATGCAATTCGGGCGCCCGTAGTCGAAGATCTCGTTCATGGCGGCGCGGATGGTGCGCCCGGTGTAGAGCACGTCGTCCACCAGGATGATCTCGGCATCCTCCACCGGAAACGGAATGTCCGAGGGGCGCACGCCGGCCGCCAGCCCCTTCTTCTTGTAGTCGTCGCGGTAGAAAGCCACGTCGATGGTCCCCATCGGCAGGCGCACGCCGAGCATGCCGTGCAGCCGCTGCGCGACCCACACCCCGCCGGTGTGGATGCCCACCAGCGCTGTCTGCGGGCGCAGCTCGGCGCGGATCTTCGCAGCCAGCGTGTCGTGCAGCGCCTCGGGGTCGGGCAGCTTCATGTTTGCCGATCGGGATTCGCCACACCGCCGGCGAAGTAGGCTTGCAGGATCTGCTGTGCTGCCACCTGGTCGAGCACGTCTTTCTGCCGCCGGCCGCGCACGCCGGCCTCCGCGAGCGCCAGGCCGGCCGTCGCGGAGGTCAGGCGCTCATCCACCAACCGCGCGGGCAGTCCGAAGCGACCGCGCAGCCGCTGGGCAAATCGCCTGCAGCGCTTGCCGAGCTGGTGGTCGCTGCCGTCGAGGTGCATCGGCAAGCCGACCACGAACAGGACCGGCGCCCATTCGCGCACCAGACGCTCGACCGCCGCGAGCCGCTCCTTGTCCGACTCCGCCGCGATCGTGGCGAGCGGATGCGCGAGCGCCAGCTCCAGTTCCCCGACGGCCACGCCCAGCCGTTTCTCGCCGAAATCGAAGGCGAGCACGGTGCCGCGGACGGGCTGTGCGGCGCTCGTGGCCGCGCAGGCGTGGCGCGGCGACGGCGGCTGCAGGTTCATCGCAGGATCTTCAGGCGTGGCCAACGTCGTCGGAAAGGCGCGAGAGGTCGACGCCGAGCAGATCCATGGCCGCTGCGAAACGCCGGTCGGCGGGCAGGTTGAAGATCAGGTCGGGATCGGCCGGCACCGTCAGCCAGGCGTTCTGCCCCAGCTCCTGCTCGAGCTGGCCCGGGGCCCAGCCCGCATAGCCCAACGAAACCAGGATCTCGGCCGGTCCGCGCCCCTCACCGACCGCTTCGAGGATGTCCTTGGAAGTGGTCAGGCCGATCTCCCGATTGATCGACAGGGTGGATTGCCAGGTACCTGCCGGACGGTGCAGCACGAAGCCGCGGTCCACCTGCACCGGGCCGCCGAAGTACACCGGCAGCTGCGCGTGCGTGCGGTCGCGCAGCGGGATCTCGATCTGTTCGAACAGGGCGCCCAGCGTCATCTCGATGGGCCGGTTGACCACCACCCCAAGCGCTCCCTGCTCGTTGTGCTCGCAGATGTAGGTGAGCGAGCGCGCGAAGTTCGGATCCACCATGCTGGGCATGGCGATCAAAAAGTGATGGGTGAGATCGACCGAACGCATGGCAATCCTCATTTTATCAGCAGGCCGCGCCTGTTTTATCAGCCGGCCGCGCCTGGCCGGTTGCCGGCACGCGCCGGCGCGCAAGCGCAGCCCGAATCGGCCGACACCCGGCGGTCGATTTTGCTACCATCCGCGCGCCGGCCGTGGGCCCAAACCCGCGAAGGGCCGGCGCATCCGAGAACCCCCCTGGCTACCGAACGAGAGCTGGCGACGTTCCTGGCGGAGGCGGAGCGCAGAGCGTTCAAGCAGGCGGTGTTCGCCGTGCGCAACGATCAGGTCGCCCTGGATCTGGTGCAGGACGCGATGCTGCGGCTGGTCGAGAAGTACGCCAACAAGCCCACCGCCGAACTGCCGCTGCTGTTTCAGCGCATCCTTCAAAACGCGATCCGCGATCATTACCGCCGCAGCCGCGTGCGCGCTCTGTGGACCACCCTGCTGTCCTCGCTGCAGGGCAAAGACGAGGACCAGGAGCGCGACCCGCTGGAGACGCTCAGGACCGACGCCGGCGCCAACCGCCTGGGGGGACCGGCCGAGCAGACCGAGCGCAGCCAGGTGCTGCGCCTCATCGAGCAGGGGTTGGAGGCCCTGCCGGCGCGTCAACGGGAGGCGTTCTTGCTTCGTTACTGGGAGCAACTCGACGTGGCGGAAACCGCCCAGACGATGGGTTGCTCGGAGGGCAGTGTGAAGACCCACTGCTCTCGGGCTACGCATTCGCTGGCGGTTTTCCTCAAGTCGAGGGGAGTGGAACCGTGAACGAGCAGGAGCTGCCGCGCAAGGTTGCGCAACGCCTGGAGGAAGGGCTGGAGGCGATCTCGCCCGCCGTCTCCCGGCGTTTGGCTACCGCCCGCGAGGCGGCCCTGTCCCGCGTCCAACGGGCCGACGCGCTGGTCGGCCGGTCTTCGAGCGGCACGGTGGGCGGCGCCCTCCTGGCCAGCGCCCCCGGCCGCTTCCTCGACCGGCGCATCCTGGCGCCTGCCCTGGCCCTTGTCCTGGTGCTGCTCGGCGTGCTCTACTGGCAGCAAGCGCAACGCGTGCACCAATACCGTGCCGACGCCCGGGATTACGCCAATGCCCGGTACGCCGACATCGACGCCCTCGACGCCGATGTGCTGGGCGAGGAGTTGCCGGTCACCGCCTACCTGGACCAGGGGTTCGAAGTTTGGCTCTATCACCACTCGCCCGCCTCCGAGCAGCTGCCATAGGCCTGCTCTTCCCGATCGCCCTGATCGCTGCGCCGACAGCCCTCGCGCAGGACTGGCCGCAGCTGACACCCGAACAGCAGCGGATCCTCGCGCCGCTCAAGGACGACTGGCCCAACATCGAACCCCCGCGCCGCCAGAAGTGGCTGGACATCGCGCGGCGCTATCCGTCCATGCCGCCGCAGAAGCAGGAGCGCCTGCAGGCGCGCATGCGCCAGTGGGCGGCGATGACCCCCGAGGAGCGCGCGCAGGTGCGCGAACGCTACCGCATGCTGCGCGAAATGCCGCCCGAGCAGCGCGAGGAGATCCGGCGCAAGTGGCGCGAGTACGACAGCCTGACGCAGGAGGAGAAGGACGCCCTGCGCCAGGCCCATCCGGCCGGAAGGCCGGTGCAGTGAGCCAACCGCAAAGAATTTCCTCCGCGGTTCCACTCCCGGTTCTCGCCGGGCTGCCGGTGCGTGTCGCCAGCCTGGTCTACGAGGCGATCCTGCTGGTGCCGCTGCTGTTCATCGGCGGCTGGCTGTTCCTCGCCTTCACCCACGATGCGAGCTCACCGGGGATGCGCGCCGCATTTCGTGCCTGGCTGCTGGTGCTCGCGGGCGGCTACTTCACCTATTGCTGGGTGGTGAGCGGCCAGACCCTGGCGATGAAGACCTGGCGGCTGCGGCTCGCGATGCGCGACGGCCACAAAGTGTCGTGGCGCCGGGCGGCCGCGCGTTACGTCCTGGCCGTGGCCGGGCTGGCGCTGTTCGGCGCCGGCCTGCTGTGGGTCCTGATCGATCCGCAGCGGCAATTCCTGCACGACCGCCTTGCCGGCACGCGCCTCTTTCGGACCCGCTGCGCGCGCTGACCGCCGGATCAGCGGCGCTCGAGCCGGTACACCAACCCCAGCGCCATCCCGAAGAAGATCGCGGTCGGGGCGATCGCCGCCAGCAGCGGCGGCCAGCCGGCCAGCGCGCCGAGGTGCCCGAACAGCCGGCTCACCAGATTGAAGCCCAGCCCCAGCATGATGCCGGCGAAGACCTTGGCGCTCACGCCGCCCTCGCGCACGTTCATGTAGGCGAAGGGCAGCGCCAGGAACATCATCACCAGCACCGCCAGCGGGTAGATCACCTTGTTCCACAGCGCGATCTCGTAGCGCCCCGACTCCTGCTTGTTCTGGCGCAGGTGGCGCACGTACGAGAACAGCGTGGTGAGCGACATCTTCTCCGGCGGCACCAGCAGCACGCTCAGGATGCGCGGCGTGAGCACGGAGCGCCACTCGATCTCCGGCACCCGCGCCACGCTGGTACGCTCGTCCTCGAAGCGCGTGAGCACCACGTCCTGCAGCCGCCACTGGTTGTCGCGTACGTGCCGGCCCTGTCGCGCCAGGCTGATGCTGCGCAGCCGGTGCTCGTCGTCGAACTGATAGATCTTCACCTCCTGCAGCGTGGTGTCGTGCATGATGCGGGCGACGTTGACGAAGCTGTCGCCGTCCTTGACCCACAGGCCGGAACGGAAGGTCGAGGCGATCACGCTGCTGGTCTGGCTCAGACGCAGCCGCTGCGCCGCCTCCTCCGACAGCGGCGTGAGGAACTCGCCGGTGACGAACGCCAGCCCGGCGAAGGCCAGGCCGACCTGCGCAATGGCCAGCGCCAGGCCGGTGATCGACACGCCGGAGGTGCGCATCACCGCGTACTCGGCGTTGAGCACCAGCTGAGCCAGCGCGAACATGGTGCCGATCAGCACCGCCGCCGGAAACAGCTCGTACAGCCTGCCGGGTATGCTCAACCCCACGTAACTGAGCGCCGCGGCCAGGCTGTAGGCGCCCCGGCCGATGTCCTGCAGCTCGTTGATGAGATCGAAGAAGCTGAACAGCATCAGCAACGCGGTCAGCACCAGCGCGACGCTGGCGACGATCTGCGTGGCGAGATAGCGGCGCAGGATCCTCATCGGCGTCGCAGCCGGATGCGCAGCCTGCCCATGCGCCTGGCCAGCAGCACTGCAAGCACGCCTGCCATCACCGCGTGCACGATCCATACGCCGATCTCCGGCGGAAGCCTGCGCTGCCCGACCCAGGCCTGGGACACGCTCACCAGGTTGCTGTAGATCATGAACACGAACACCGCCGCGATCAGATTCACCGCGCGCCCCGCGCGCGGGTTGACCGCGCTCATCGGAATGGCCAGCAGGGCGAGGATCACGGTGGCCACCGGCAGCCCGAACCGGAAGCTGAGCTCGCCCAGGTTGGCGGGCGAGGGATCGGCCAGCAGCGCGCGGGTCGGCTGCGACTTGTGCGACGGCAGGAAAGACTTGGTTTCGCTGTGCTCGATGCGCAGCGCGTAACGCCCGAAGGTCTCGACGCGGTAGTCGGCCTGCCCCGGCGTCCCCGCATAGTGCCGGCCGTCCGCCATCACCAGGTAGCGGTCGCCGTCGTCGGTGGTCTCCAGATAACCGCGGCGGGCGACCACCACCCCCTGGCGCTGCTTGCGCAGCTCGTGCACGAAGATGTTGGTGACCTGCGTGAGGTCGCTGGACAGGTTCTCGACGAAAAACACGCGCTCGGCGTTCCTGGATTCCTTGAACACGCCCGGCGACACCGCCGAGACGTCGTCGCGGTTCGCCAGCTGATGCCGGTACTCCTCGACCTTGCCCACCGCCCACGGCGTCAGCGTGGTGCTGAGCGCGCCCACCGCCAGCACCACCGGTGCCGCGAATAGGACGACCGGCCGGAACCAGGAGATGAGCCCCAGCCCGGAGGTCTGCCACACCACCATTTCCGAATCGCGGTAGGCACGCGTGAGCGTCAGCAGCACCGCCAGGAACACGGTCGCCGACAGCAGCACGGACAGGTAACCCAGGGCGGCGAAGCCCATCAGCGTCATCACCGCGTCGGCGGGAATCCGGCCGCGGGCGGCGGAGCCCAGCAGGCGGATCAGCTGCGAGGTGAAGGTGATCACGAGCAGCACCGCGAACACGGCCACGCCGGCCGTGGTGAGCTCGCGCAGCGTGCTGCGCAGGAAAATCATGCCTTGGTCTTCCCGCGGCGCAGCGCTGCGGCCCCCGCCGGGTCGCGCCGGCGTGTTTCGGCTTGCCGCGATGCCTTGACTTCCCAGCAGGCTTTGACTTCAAGGCGTGCCGGAAGCAATAATTCGCGCAGTTCTAAGCGATTCAATAATCGAGCGAAACGAGGAGCGCCAAGTGGAATTTAGCACAAACGCGGCGGCCCCGGAGAAATGCCGCAGCGACTGCATCGTGGTCGGCGTGTTCGACGGGCCGCGGCTGACCGACGCCGCGCAGGCGGTCGATCGCGCCTCCAGGGGGCGTCTGGCCGCGGTCCTCGGGCGCGGAGATCTGCCGGGGCGCCTCGGATCCACGCTGCTGCTCCACGACGTCCCGGGAACCGCGGCGCAGCGCGTGCTGCTGGTCGGGCTGGGCAAGCGCGAGGAGTTCGGCCCCAAGGCCTATCGCGAATCGGTGCAGGCCGCGGTGAGAGCGCTCAACGACGGCGGCACGGGCGACGCCGTGCTCTACCTCGGCACGGTCCCGATCAGCGCCTCCGACGATAAGGCGAAACAGCGCGACGGCGCCTGGGCGGCGATGACCGGTGTGGTGGTCGCGGCGGACGCCGGTTATCGCTTCGACCGCCTGAAGAGCAAGAAGGAGAGCCGCAAGGGCCTGGGCCGGCTGGCCATCGGGACCGCCGACGCCGCGCACAAGACGGCGGTCGCGCGCGGGGCGGCGCTGGTTGAGGGCATGGCGCTCGCCAAGGACCTCGGCAATCTCCCCGGCAACATCTGCACGCCGTCGTATCTCGCCGGGCAGGCGCGGGACCTCGCCCGGCGCCACAAGCTCGCCTGCGAGGTGCTGGGCGAGAAGGAAATGGAGAAGCTCGGCATGGGCGCCCTGCTCGCCGTCACCCGCGGCACCCGCGAGCCGGCCAAGCTGATCGTGCTGCGCTACCGGGGCGCGGCGCGCAAGGACAAGCCGGTGGCCCTGGTAGGCAAGGGCATCACCTTCGACACCGGCGGTATCTCGCTCAAGCCCTCGGCCGAGATGGACGAGATGAAATACGACATGTCGGGCGCGGGCAGCGTGCTGGGCACGCTCGAAGCGGTCGCGCGCATGCGCCTGCCGGTGAACCTGGTCGGTGTGATCCCGACTTGCGAGAACATGCCCGGGGGCAACGCCATCAAGCCGGGCGACATCGTCGCCAGCATGTCGGGGCAGACCATCGAGATCCTCAACACCGACGCGGAGGGGCGCCTGATCCTGTGCGACGCGCTCACCTACTGCGAGCGCTTCGAGCCCGACGCGGTGGTGGACATCGCCACGCTCACCGGCGCCTGCGTCGTCGCGCTCGGCCACGTGGCCACCGGCCTGTACAGCAACGACGACGGGCTGGCGCAGGCGCTGCTGGAGGCCGGCGAGCGCGCCTGGGACCGCGCCTGGCGCATGCCGCTGTGGGACGACTACCAGGAACAGCTCAAGAGCCCGTTCGCGGACATGGGCAACATCGGCGGCCGGCCGGCCGGCAGCGTCACCGCCGCGTGCTTCCTGTCGCGCTTCGCCGGCAAGTTCAAGTGGGCCCACCTCGACATCGCCGGCACCGCCTGGCGCTCCGGCAAGGACAAGGGTTCCACCGCGCGGCCGGTGCCGCTGCTCACCACCTTCCTGATGGACCGCGCCGACGGTACCGCCCGGCCTCGCGGGCGATCGGCGCGCAAAGCGTGACGCAGATCGACTTCTACACCCACGTCGAGAACCGCTACCAGACGCTGTGCGTGCTCGCGGGGAAGGCGCTGGCGCGGGGGCTACGCGTGATGATCCTGACTGCCGACGGCGCGGCGACCGAGCGCGTGGACAAGCTGCTGTGGAGCCAGCCGGCCATCGGCTTCCTGCCGCACTGCCGCGCGCATCACAGGCTCGCCGACGTCACCCCGATCATCCTGGATCACGTCGCCGAGCCGGTGGTGCACGAGCAGCTCCTGGTGAACCTGTGCGATCAGCCTCCGCCGCATTTCAGCCGTTTCGAGCGGCTGATCGAGATCGTCGGCCTGGACGATGCGGAGCGCGAGCAGGCGCGCGCGCGCTTCCGCTTCTACCGCGAGCGCGGCTACGAGATCCGCACGCACGATCTGCATTCCGCGGCATGACTTCGACCGACGACGACGACGAGCTGTTCGACAAGCTGGATCAGCTCATCAGCCGTCACCAAAGCCGCGCCTCGTCGCAGGGAACAGCGCCCTCGGGGGTCGCCCCGCACCCGCCGGTGCCCACGCTGACCGACGCCGTCGAGCGGCAGCGCCGCGCTTCGGCGCCCGAGATTCCGGTGCTGGAAGAAGCGGTCGGGCCGCTCGACGAACCGGACCAAAGGCCCGCCGCCGGCGACCGGCGCCGCCAGCTGCAGGTGGCGCTGTACCTGCGCCTGCGCCAGCGCCTGGATCGGGAACTCGAGGCGCTGGCGCGAGGCCGCGCGCAGGCGGTCGACGCGAGGTTGACGCGCGTCGTGCAGGCCTTGCGCGACGCGCTGCCGGCCATCGTGCGCGAGTCGGTCGACCAGGCGCTGGGCGGCCGGTCGTCGGGGGCCGAGGGCCAGTCGCCGGCAAAAGACGATGGCGCGGACGACCGCTGACAACCGGCGACCGAAGCCCGAGGACCGGTGACCGGCAACCGACAGCTGATGGAACTCGCCAAGAGCTTCGAGCCACGCGAGATCGAGCGCCGCTGGTACGAGATCTGGGAATCGCGCGGCTACTTCTCGGCCAGCCTCGCATCGCAGGCGCCGCCGTATTGCATCCAGCTGCCGCCGCCGAACGTGACCGGCACGCTG
>Ga0187893_10007450_pt1 | contig 17916 bp, 9 predicted proteins | sample MA1701074metaG_FD_139574 | JGI IMG/M metagenome (GOLD analysis project Ga0187893, IMG submission 139574) | White microbial mat communities from a basaltic lava cave in the Kipuka Kanohina Cave System on the Island of Hawaii, USA - MA170107-4 metaG ... | reverse complement strand
TGGAAACAGCGGCATGCATCCAGTACCAGAACACCCAGGGCTTTGCAGATTCCGGAGGATGAAGAAAATTTTTTTCAATATTAGAAACATATCTATTCTGGGAAAAGACAGCTAATGACAAGAAAAAACAACCGGGAATAAAAAAATATCGTAACAGAAATATCTTCATCTATCTAAGTTCCCCTTTAAGGGACAGGGGTTTAAACTCTAATTTACTCTTTCCTTTATCAACAGAAGTAGCCACCGCGATCCCCCGCTGATCTTTATTATTGACAGCACAATAAAAATGGTAAACCACGCCTTTATGTTTTACCACAAAACTTTTATGCGCAAATTTTTCATCATACGGTTCTGATGACTTGATAAGATCGTCTCCATTCCAATCAGTCCAGTTTACCAAATCATAGCTGCAGGCAAAACGATTGAATGCATCTTTTCTTCCTTCCCAAAAAGCGCCGAAATAAAACATTACCCATACATTGTTGATCTTTTGTATAACGGCATCACCGGTAATACCGATCTTATGATGCATTACCGGTTCGGTTTGATAACGTTTCCAGTTGATCATGTCATCGCTTACAGCCATGCCGATGCGTTCAAACCAACGCCATTTGGGAGTATTGTTACTGGTATCGCCATTGGCATTATAATACATCACAAAAGGATGACCCAATGTTTTTTCCTTATCCCATATCACAGTGCTTTTAAAAAGTTTTTTATTCTCCCACCAGCGAACGTCTTTATCTGCTGCTGTTAAAACCGGTTGCGGGTTTCTTTGCCATTCATGAGGTATTGCCACCTCTTTAGTTGTATAAGCTATACCAATTGCTAAAGGCCCCGCTTCATAACCACGGTCTTTACCGCCGATATACGACATCCAGTATTTATTTTGAAATTTCTGCAACCGATAGTCGCCACCCCATTGATAATTTTGCAGGACAACATAACCAGCTTTTTGATTATTGTCCCACCCAATAGCTATCGGGTCACTTGTATCGGAAAATGACATAACTCTTCCCAATGTTTTCCATTGTAATAAGTCTTTACTTTTAGCAAGCCATGTTTCATAACCCCGTCCATCAAACACGATATAGGTCATATACCAATGCTTTCCTTTGCGAAAGACGGTAGGGCAATCAATTTTCTTTGTTTCATCTCCAGGGGCAATCACTAACCCATATTTGTGGGGTGTTTTTACCTCATCATAAATCTTGCGCATTACATCCTGCGGCACTTCTTTTGATTGTGCAAAAGAAAATAGCCATATAAAAACAACAACAAGTGTGAAGACTGATTTCATTTTTCTTTTTTATCTGTTCTCATCAGCGGCAACCAAACCGTCATATCCGTTTTACCCCGGTTGGCCCATGCATAATAAGGAATAAGTTTAATGGTTAAAGGTTTGAAGTTTGTATCAACTTCTTTGTATAAGCTATTGCTCCAGTCATTTTGTTCCAATGATCTTGCTTCCCCGGTTAATGCCAAGATATCGCTATTACCAATTTTCATTGGAACAAATTGTAGTTTGATGGAAGAAGGAATCACAACATCAGATACATTTTGATCCGGATGATCAGCAGACTCGAGACAATAAACAACCGGACCACGTTTTATTGCTACCTGGTTTCTTGTTTCTTCAACAAGAGGGTTACTTTCCATTAAAGTGACAGGCATGTCAAGGATCAATTCAATTTTATCGCCGGTTTTCCATTGGCTTTTTAATCCGATGTATCCATTCTTTCTGTCAATATAATTATGCGATATTTGATTGTTTACTTTAAACTGATAATTTTTACACCAGCCGGGAATTCTGAAATAAAGAATTGTTTTTTGAGCACCTGCTTCTTTAATAGTGATAGTGATCTTTCCATTCCAGGGATAATCTGTTACCTGTTCAAGCTGAATAGCAGAACCATCTTTCAATTTGGTAAAAAGACGACTGCCTCCATAGAGATTTACATACAAACCATCATCACCTACGCTGTATAAATAATTATTTACTTCAGCAATTGTTCTTACCGTATTGGGAGGACAGCAATTGGATAAACCTATATAAGGAACTCTGCCACCTTCCCAACGCAGATGATATGGATAGTTAGCTGTTGCAGCCAATGGATTGGTATAAAAGAATTTTGTGCCATCCAAACTCACGCCGCTGAGAACACTGTTGTACAAAGCCAGCTCAACAATGTCGAAATATTTTGATTCTCCTGTCAGTAAAAACATTCTCCAATTCCACAAAACATTGCCAATATTAGCACAGGTTTCATTGTGTGCACTGAAGTGGGGAAGTTGATAATCTCTTCCATAAGACTGATGCACCTTCTGCACGGTATCCGGTTTGTAAGAAGTGCCATCAACAGACACACCGTCGTATAAAGCGCCGCAGCCACCAGTGATATACATTTTTGTATTGATCACATTGTTCCAAAGCTTTTGCAAAGTATTCATCAATGTTTCATCACCTGTTTCTGCATACACATCGGCCACACCCGCAAAAAGATAATTAGCTCTTACGGCATGCCCGACTACTTTATTCATTTCACGGAAAGGTGCACGGTCACTATTATCATCTGTCCCTTCCACAGTACCACGAATATTGATGAGATGAATGACGAGGTCTAAATATTTTTTTTCTTTCGTGGTACGGTATAGTTCTGTCAATCCCATATAATGAGAAGGACAGATTGCATTGCGTGCCTGTTCGGGTGTGGCCGTTTTATAAAATCCAATTAAGAAATCTGCGGCTTTCTTTGCAATGTTCAATAAACTTGTTTTACCTGTTGCACGATAATGCACACAGGCCGCCGTCATCAAATGACCAAAGTTGTAAGCTTCGAAACTCAGCTTATCATCAAACATTTTTGCTTCGGCGCTTTTTCGCTGCTCAATAATGTTTTTTGTATAAATATATCCGTCTGTCTTTTGTGCTTTACCAATCACAGCAATTGCTTCATCCATCCATGCATCGAGCTTTTTATCTTTAGTGGCGGCGTACATGGCTGCTACTGCTTCGAGTGTCTTGTAAAAATCGCCATCGTGAAAAGAAGGGCCACGAAATCGTCCAGTATCAAGCCCTGCTGCTATCCTGAAATTTTGAAAGGCATAACAAATTGTATCGCTGGTGTATGTTGCCCATAGTTGCGGAACCATAACATCACGACAAACGGCAAAACGGTCAGCCCAAAAACCTTTTGTCCACTGAACATCGCTCATGCCAACCCCTGTAAGCTTTGCGTAACTGCTTGCTTTCGTATTTACAAGACTTGTTTGTGCTGATGCATTTTTCAGCAATAAAACTGTGAGCACTAAAACGGCACTGATTCTTTTCATCTTACTGCGCTTTATAATTGATAACATATTCAACGCCCGGTTTTATATTGATCTCATAAATGTTGCTGCCCTTTGCAACGGCCACGACATTACTACCGGAAGGTTGTGTTTTACTTTTCAGCTTTATCGTTCCTTCGCCTGCAGCTCCTTTGATCTTCACTTGCTCTTTGTTTACATATACTTCAATTTCTCCTTTCGGCGTTGGCACTTTACCTTCCATCCATTCCAAACCACCGAGATTTGGTTCAACGAAATAAGTGGCATAACCCGGAGAAGCTGGTTTTATTCCCAGATAATATTTTCCCAATAAATAAATGGGACTTGCGCCCCATGCATGGCAAAGACTTTTACCATATTTTCTTCCATACATCGCCAGATGTTCTGTGCCTTTTTTGTCAGGGTTATATTCTTCCCAAAAACTGGTGGCGCCCAGTTTCAACATGCCGCCCCAGTAATCTTTCATTTCTTTCAATACATAGTTCTGTTCCCCCAATGCACACAATGCTTCTAATTCATAAAAACGCATATATGGTGTAGTGATCTTTTGAATATTATCGTTCAATAGTACAGAAGTTTTTACTGCCTGCTTTTGTCGTGCATTGAAGTAATTAAAGAAGATAGAAAACATATTGCTGTAACGTGTTACATTTTCTGTTTGCTTACCATCCACACGGCTATGCACCAGTGCCTGCTTTTGCTCATTCCAGTAAATGTCAAATAACTTTTTTCGCACAGTTTCGCATAAAGACCTGTAAGCCGCAGCACCTTCCTTATCATTGCAGATATTAGCACACAAAGCCATTGTTTCAAGACTTCTTGCCAGGAGTAATTGTTCAAAACTTACTTCGCCTTTTTTGCTGAGGCCTGCTGCCCAGTCAATAAAGATCCAATCACCCGGCATCCATTCCATCAAGCCATCTTTGTTTCTTCTTGCCAGCACATAGTCCATCAAAGTTTTCATGCGATCATAATTCTGTGTAATAAAACTTTTATCACCGGTGTAGAGATAATAATCATAGATACCAAGGAACCAATAGAACGTATAATCCATAATGGTGTTAATATGAGCCGTTACCGGATCTTTTCCACGCAATGCATACAGGGTTCGCTTCACCGTTTCATTATCGAAGTAGAGATAGTAATTCATGAGATAGCTTTGATAAGCATCGCCACTCCATATCCACCTGTCACGTTTGATACCGTCAATAAAAAATTCTCTTGTGTTTAGTTCGAATGTATATTTCGCTACATCGTAAATTCGGTTGATCTCTTCATCGCTGCAACGGAAACTTCCTTTTTCTTTTACATCAGCATACTCATAGAGCATCGAAACTGAATCAAGACTGATCGCTCCACCATATTGCAGATTGACATATCGAAACGCTTTTGATAGTGGCAATGTTTCATCTTTCTTTGCTACATTATTTATCTGCAATCTGTCTAATGCTTCGCAATGTGCCGTATCCAACGCCTCATCTTTTGATTCGCCATAATAAATAGATAAATTCCCTTCACCTTTTATTCCGTGCAGCTTTATAAAACCGAAAGTTTCTTTACCAAAATCAGCCAGCAATGATTTTTGATTCTTTAAGGTTGTTATTGCTGTCTTTTTTACTGTTGGCAAAACAAACTGTGAAGGCAAAGCAGCCGGTGTATTAAAATTCCAGCTCCCGGCATTTAACCATTGTGTAGCCGATATATCGGATGTTTTACCTGTTTCATCTATCCATTCTTTGTCTTCAAAGGTTGTCAGCCAGCTTGCATCGGAAACGATCGTCTTTCCTTTTACATAAACAGACGGTACACTGGCCTGGTTAAATACTTTGATATTGATCTTGTGTTTGCCTGCAGGAACAGTGATGCGTTTCGGGCTCCCTTCAAACGCTTTGCCATCGAGCTTTACATTATATTGACCTTCGGCATAAATTTCCACTTCTTCCTGCTGTGGTATATCAAACACTTTATGAAAATCAACCAGCACATAATGATTATCCATTTTCCAAAACACAGGAAAAAATGTTCCTCTTTCGGTACGGCGGTTTTGCATTTTGTTGGAAAGATGAATTTCAAAATCGCCGGGATACCATATCCATGTTTGTGCGTTGGTTTGAACCACGAATGCACAGAACACACAAAGAAATACAAGGCATTTTCTTAGTGACACTGCGTGATGTTGCATACCGGTTGTTCTATTAGCTGAATAGCGAACAGAACGTTGAAGAGTGCGACGCAACGAAGATGATAGTAGTAATACAGCCGGGCTCATAATCATTATTCAGAATTAACGGGATGTTTGTTATCAATATTTGTTTTTTCTTTTAGCAGGTAAAAATAAGACGGTTGTAAACCTGCTGCTTCTTTTATTACCTTACTTACCTGCGGGCCGTTGTTGCTCCAGTTGTTTCCGGGTCCATTGGCGTTTTGCAAAAATTTTTCCGATGGTGTCCAGTTATCCTTTACAGTTATATATGATGTGCCTTCATCTGTATAAAGATAAAACCAGTGATTGGGCAAATGAGCATAGGCAGCTTTGTAAATACTGTCAATATAATTTTCGCTGATCAGCGATGCCGGCTGTGCACTCAATGTATAAATGCCGCCACAATCATAGTTGTGTTTGCCAAAATGATGGATCTTATTAGCGATAATTTTATTTTCCTTCATCGCATTAGCAGTCTTGCTCCATCCCCATCCCATGCTGATGCCGGTATAAGAAACATTTTCGATCTCATTGTGCTCAATCAAGGTATAACGGCTATAACCCACACCGATGCCAACACAACCCCAATCTTCATTAGCAACATTGGTAATAAGGTTATTGCTGATCACCATATAACTGCAAACTTCTCTTTCATCTTTGGGATTATAAGGCATATGCACTTCGGTAGGTTCATCAGAAAACACTCCGGCAAGAATAGCTGTACCTCCAATATCTTTAAACAAATTTCCTTTCACAACATTGTTATGAACGCCTTTATGATAATCCAAACCTGTTGAAGCAAGATGTTCAAAGCGGCAATTGTCAAAACCTGTTTTATCAGCAAAAGAAATTTCAACAGCAGCGGCAGGACGACCCACCCACGCCTGGTTATCCAAACCTTTCTTATCAGCTGTGCCTGTTGGTTTCAATTTATACGAATCCAGCATATACATACCGGCCTGGTGGGGAACATGCCCTTGCAATGATGGACGCAACCAACCTGTATGCTGAAATGAAATTCCTCTGAAGAAAATATTCGTTACTGGTCTGTCTATCGTTCCTTCTATCTTCACCAGTGTTTCTAAATAAGGAGCTATTATTGCAGCCGTTAATAAATTTTCATTATTGCGTGGCCAATAATAAATTTTTCGATTAATAATATCAAGATACCATTCACCCGGTTCATCCAAGAATTGGATAGCATTGCTAAGATAAAAAGCAGAATTGCCTGTTTCTTTCGAAATCCATGGCGCAGGCCAGGGATGTTCACTTTGTATTTTGCTTTCCGGCTGATGAAAAAATAGTTGTGTGCTGTCGCCATGTACTTCCAATTTTTTAATTCGCAAAATGGCAATAGCCCACCATTGATGAATAAGCATCTCCATGCCATTTGCATTTTGCAAAAGAGGAAATTTTGGAGTTGGTATCCAACAGCTTTGTTCATTTTTATTCCAGTTAAGAATACGAAGCATGGAGCCACCGTTAACGCTTTTGGCTCTGATGGCTTTTATATCATTAACCCATAACTGCCGGAACTCAAATAATCTTCCGTTGATTATCGGTACATCAGCCACCCAAACTTTTCCTTTGGCTTTGACTGATAAACCTGCAATTGTTGTATTCAACTTTTTCCAGCCATTGATCTTTATGCCACCGCTTATTACCGGGTGTTCGCCGGAAGCTGCTTCAATAATGGTTGGGCTTTGATCAGTGCCTCCATCTTCGGGACGAATAAAAACAGTTTCTTTTAATTGATACAAACCACCTTTTAAAATGATGCGAATGCCATTAGCAATAGAAGGATCATTTAAACGACGAAGCTCTCTTGCTTTTCGTAAAGCCATAGATAAAGTAGCAAGAGGTTTGTCTTTAGTACCAGCATTTGCATCGGAGCCATTAGGAGAAAGATATATATCGGCGGCATGACCGGCTGAAGCGATCAGCAAAAAAATGGCAAGCATCAGTTGTGGCAATCGTTTCATTCTTCTTTCAATTAACGCTGCAAAATTTTGAACCGGCAGTATTACCGGAATAAATGTAGCCCCGCCTGCAGTCCTGAAAAATGTGAGGATTGGTTAAAATGATGGAGGATTTTCCTATTTCTTTTGAAGTTGCAAGGGGTGAAGGTAATTATTATGGTACCAGCGACATTATTACTATCACCGCCTGTTGGCACGCACTCTTGCACACCCGGAAATTTTATTGTAAAAAATCAATTGTCACTGAAATTGGGCTAAAGCCAGATCGTCAACATTTATTTTCTTTCCTTCCAAAATATCGTTATAAATATTTCTCAATGTTCTTTCGTAAAAATCTTTAGGAACAAATCTAAAAATAGACATAGCTACATATTCCGGGCTATTGTCAAATGCTATCCATTTGCGGTTTAATTGTTCAGCAACAAACCCAGTTGTATTTGAACCTGCGAAAATATCCAGTACAATATCTCCAGGATCAGTCAACATGTTTATAAAAAATTCTGGAAGTTTCGCCGGAAATCTTGCCGGATGCGTTTTTATATCAAGCTTTTTACACGCGGCTTGATAATTTCCATTGGATTCTGAATTAGGTATTTGCAATAAATTGGAAGGGATAGCTCCCCCATTATCACTTCCAAAACTCTTTCCAATATCATGTCCCGAAGGTCGAAGTTTTGGAGTATAAAACTTTTCAGGATTTTCCAAAAGTTTTTGCATTCTGTCACTATAAGGTGTCAATACCTTTGTAATATCCGACTTCGGATTGGGAGTTTTTGAAAACCACCAGACGTTGTTCACCGAATCTTTAGCCCGAATTTTTCTCTTGTTGACCCATTCTATCGGGCTGGGCAGTTTGGATGGATTAAACCAATAAAAATCTTCCGCTAAATAAAACCCGATTTTTTCGCAAAAAATAATTGGTATTTTAAAATTATATAAACTCCTTACAGGAAGTCCTTTTTGATAGGCCCCACCCACATCTAAAACAAAACTTCCATCTTCTTTCAATTTCCTAAAAACCAATTTAGCGAATTCAGCAAGCCAATCTAAATATTCAATTTGAGATTTGTTTCCATATTCTTTTTCTCTTAAAAGAGCAAAAGGTGGACTTGTAATAACCAGGTTCAAAGAATTATCTTGAAGCTCATTTAATAAGTCAAGCGAATCACCAATATATGCACTGCCAAAAGAAGTATAATATGCAGGAGAAGATTTTATTTTCATTGTCCTAGTCTTAAACTCAAAAATAACGAAAAAAGAATCTCCGAATATACTCGGAGAGTTTTAAATTTTAAATTTTCGATTTTGCAATTATTATCAAATAGCCATGCCGCCAAAATTGGACTTACAAAAAATTATTGGACAAAATATAGTAAGGATCAGAAATGAAAAGAAAATATCGCAGGAAAAGTTAGCGAATCTGGCAGATATTGATAGAACTTATATAGGGTATATTGAAAATGGCAAATATAACATAACCATATCCAAGCTGCAACAAATTGCGGAAGCATTGGATGTTTCACTAAACGAATTGATCAATGAATACGTCAAAAAACCTGAACAAATAGAAATTGAATCCCCGGAAAACTTAGAGTCAAAAATTAATTCATTAATGCCAGGCATACGGGAATACCAAAAACTTGCAGATGAGCATGGAATTAATGACATATTTCAAGATAATGGCGGAAAACTATTGCAAGTTCTTTTGATTACAAATTTGAAAATACTTCCCGGACGTGAAGGCAATGATGCAGTTGATGAAAAAGGTAATGAGTACGAATTAAAATCAGTAAACACAAAACTTACTAAAAGTTTTTCGACTCATCATCATATAAACCCCGGTCTTATAAAAAAATATAAAAAAGTCAATTGGATTTTTGCAGTTTATGAAGGAATTGAACTTGTTGAAATTTACAAATTGACTCCTGCTCAACTAAATCCATACTATAAGAAATGGCTTCAAAAATGGAATGAGGAAAAAAAGGATATTAATAATCCTAAAATCCCTTTATCATTTATAAAAGAACGCGGAGAATTATTATTTAAAAGGAATGAATAAACTTGTTTGAATATGTAAAATCAGTTTTACAAAAATATACTGACATCATTCATTGAAACACTCTCTTCAAATAAGCTGTATTCGCTCCGTAATTGTATTTTGTATCAGAAGGCTTTTTAGCATCACGGCTTCGTTCAATCACCAGCCAGCCGCTCCAACCCATTTCATCCAATGTCTTTTTTACTTTGTACAAATCTATCTGCGGGTCATTCTCCAGCCATACACTGTCCTTGTTTGAAGCATGGATCATGCATATTCTGTCTTTGCCCAGTATTTTTAATTCACTGATCAAATCTCTTCCTTCCTTCAATGGATTGGAGAAATTGAAATAGATCTTTATCGCCGGCGAACCGATTTCATTGAGCAATGCCACTTCTTCTTTGGCTGATAAAGCCGTTTCAATACCAATTACTACATTGGCAGCTTCTGCCATTTTACCGGCTATTTTTAATCTCGCAATCACTGAATCTCTTACAGATGGATTTTTTTTCAGATCGCATTGCACACCTAATGGAAGAAAAGCAGTTTTTACATTCATCTGTTGCATGGTCTTTATGCAATCTTCAATGCTGCGTTTATATTCTTCCCTTCCACAAAATGACTGGGCATAGTAACCGGTCATTGCCAGTGAAAATATTTCGACATTATTTTCTTTCGCTGTTTTTAAAAACTGGTAACGTACAGAATCAATCAGCAACTTGTTGTCAAACGTGGGACGATTACCGAGTCCACCCATATCCACTTCTACTCCGTCTGCTTTTAATTGCGAAGTCAATGTGATAGCGCCAAGCTTTTGTCTTTTTAATAACATCAGGTCTATTAAACCGATCTTGTATCGTTGGTTCGCCTTTGCTTTTTTAATTTCCTCTGCAAATAATTTTTCCAGGTTATCAAATCCCATGATGGCATGTGACGGTAAATTTTCTCCTTTATCACCAAAAACATACAATGCCTGTTCCGGTTCGACAGTGATAGATTCATCAATTTTTCCTGTTGCATCCTGTATTGCTTTTATATTCAACCCAAGATGTTTTGCCATGAAATGATAAACAGCCGTTCTTTTATTGATACCAAAATCGTGTTTCTCACCCGGCAGGTGCACATTCTCCACATTTTCTTTTTTACCGTACCAGCTATACATCTTTTGCAGGTAAGGAAAATCATGTTCCGGCATACGATCTGTCCAGTCGCCGCCATCACTAACCAATAATTGCGGACGCGGCGCTGCCATTGCTGCTATTTCCACATTATCCGTTCCGCCCATGCAACTATGAATATCCATGCCGCTTTCGCAGGGACAGCCACCATAGAAATAAGATGAAAGAGAAACAACCGGCGCCGATACTTTGATGCGATCATCAATAGCCGTCATTAATACAGAATGACTGCCGCCGCCTGAACCACCGGTAATCGCTACACGATTGGTATCAGCATCCTTTAATGATAATAGATAGTCGAGAATACGAATGGCACCAAGTGCCTGGACAGCCATTGCCAAACTTCTGCGATGATCTTCTTTTTTGAATTGCAATAGTGATTCGCCCCAGGCAAACAGATCGTAACTAAATGCCATCGCTCCCATTTTGGCCAATGCAGCGCAACGATACTGGCAATCGGAACGGTAACGTTGTTTTTCCCAATGGCCATCGGGATTTAAAATCACCGGTATCTTTCCTTTATACTTTATTGGTTTGTATAGAGACCCATTGATCCATAAACCAGGTAATATTTCAATGGCGATATTTTCTACCGTATAACCATCAAATTTTCTTTTAGGTGTGATGATGGGTTTGTTATTAGGCGCAGCAGGCAAAGGCGATAATTGCAGAGCTTCAAGCAAGCAGTGCTTTAAATCTTTTTTTCTTTTCTCCCACTCTTCTGCAGTTTTATACTGTGAAGCAATGCGATCCAGTTCGGCCCATCCGTCTTGTACCGACCAGCGGTAATATTCATAAGTGCTGAGTTTATAATTTTTATCTGATTCTTTTTTTGCCTTCAGATCAAAAGGAGAAAGCACATTGTTTAATGTTGTTTCCACATCATTGCGGAAACGCCAGTTAGCGTAGTTGAGCCATTTATCTTTTACTAAAGTATCAGCATACCTGATCTTAATATCATATCTTTTTTGAATTTCATCCAATACTTCTTTTAATGGTTTGCGGTATGCGTTGTCGGTGTTGGATTGCGCTATTGCCTTTATATCCCACAAAGACACAAAGACACAAAGCATCACAAACGACTTAAAAAAACTGTAATGTCTCTCCAAAAAACGGGGGCTGTGTGGAAGCATGCTCTCCCGGGAGGGACAGGTGTGGATTGCCGAATAGCGAACAGAACGACAAATGGAGCGTCGCAACAGAAGTATCATAGTAGCAATACAGCGGGTCAAACAAAAAAATAAATTCTTCATATAACAAATCAGTTCATACTCTTACATGCATTATGCCAACGATTCCGCATTGACAGGTTTTATATCGAGGCGTTCACACCATGTTATAAAACTTCCGTGAATATCATCCAGTGTTTGCCGCTGCCCGGGTGTAAGCTGATAAGCAGTGGCACGGCTGATGGTTCTGACAGGCAATCCTCTTTTTTGCAGAAAATATTTTGCACTCATAGGATAAGCAATATGAATAAGTGGATCCACTCTTGTCAATTCAGCCTGCAACCATTTTACTTCGTCCTGCCGGTTGGCATCATTAGCATTTTCCGTCATCCACACCATCACTTCAGGATAAAAATTGCCGGAGATGGATGACATTCCTTTTGCGCCATGCTGCAAACTAAACATGGCATTAGGTGTATGCGCATCATAAAACTCCAGCTTGTTTTTGGTTTGCTCCAGTATCTCCAGTTTTGCTTTTACATTATTCACATCAATAGATGTGTCTTTGTGATAGATCATCCGGTTAGCTGATAGCAATGTTTTGAATACACCAGGACTAATGATCCTTTTGTAAGGTGCGGGACATTCATACATACCAAGCGGTATATTGCCGGTAAGACGAAACATTTTTTCAAAATTACTCAGCAATACATCATCCGGTTCATCTGACTTAGCAAAATGGCCTGTGATCATAATGACGGCATCAACACCTGTATCAAATATCCGTTTGCTAAAATCTGCTTTGTCTTCTATCGTAAAACCAAACGAGCCGGTAGCAACAACAGGCGCTCTTCCGTTTACATACTTTACAACATGCTGCGTCAGTTCCAATCTTTCATCTTCGGTAATGCTGAACATTTCGCTGCTGAGGCAATTGGCAAAAAAACCTTTCACTCCTGCTGCGAGATAAAAATCAACAAGGCTGGACACGGCATCCAAATCAACCTTTGCTTTGAGGTTGAACGGCGTGATCATCACCGGTACAAATTTTTTATCACTCATATCATTCACAATTTTGAACAGATAAAATTTCAACTTTTATTTTACTCATCAATGCATGATTTGATTATTCTCCTGTATTATTTTCCTTTTCCATTTGCAACAGCATATTCCTGCTTCGGAATTTTGTCAATATCAATCCAGCCAGGAAAATCGTCAGCGTACCTACCACGATGATCATATTTTTATTCAAAGGACTTTTTAAAAAAGCATAGGCGCCATCAATCCTGTCAGAAAAAGTCATCCATAAAATGATGATGACACCAATCATCGTTGCCGTCAACGCTTCTGCATTTTTTGTTTGCCTGCTGATCAATCCCAATAAAAACAAACCCAGCATGCCACCGGCAAATATGCCGGACAGTTCCCACCAAATATCCAATAAACTTTTAGCGCCAATCATGGCAAGACCTGTAGCCAATCCAATCAAACCAAAGATCACAGTAGATATGTGCAAGGAAAATAATTGCTCTTTATCAGTAATGTTTTTCCGGAAATACTTTTTATAAATATCCATCGTAAACACGGTAGCAGAAGCATTCATGTTGGAACTGATTGTACTCATAGCTGCCGACAGCAGCGCTGATACGATCAATCCCACCAGGCCAGTTGGTATTTTGGTCACCATAAAATAAGGCAACACTTTATCGCCATAGTCAGCAGGTCTTAAAGAAGCCGCCAGTTGAGTTACGTGTTGCGATGTATAAACATTTCCCAATTGTTCCGCTGCTGTGCTTAGCTTAACAGGTTCTATCATTTCGGGATGCACCTGGTAATAAGCATACAGTGATGCACCGATGATAAAAAACAATAAAGAAGCCGGCACATACATCCATACACATAACCAAACCGATTTGCTTGCAAGCCTGGCCGATGCAGCCGTATGATAACGCTGGATGTAGTTTTGATCCATTCCAAAATTGTTCAGGTTGATAAAAAAACCATAAAACAAAATGACCCAAAAAGTAGATTGTGTAAGATCGGGTGAAAAACTTCCGAGACTTAATTTATGATCGGCAACAGCAATGTCGTACACTGTTGAAAACCCGCCGGGAATTTCTTTGATCACGAGAAATAATATTAGTAAAGCACCGAGTGTTTTAATGATGCCTTGCGCCACTTCTGTCCATATCACAGCTTCCATGCCGCCAAGCACCGTATAAATGATAATGCAAATGCCCATTACGATCATGATGGATGCCATGGAAAAACCAGTGAGAGCCTGCAGGCTTAATGCAATGCCAAAAAAGATAGAACCCATTCTTGCAAATTGTGTCAATAAAAAACAAACTACTGCATAGGTTCTTGCCCATGGGCCAAATCTTTTTTCTAAATGAGTGTAGGCCGATATTTCGCCGGTGCTCCTGTAAAAAGGAACAAAATATTTAGATGCTATCCATGCAGCCAAAGGCATCGAGATGCTGAACACAAAAGCATTCCAGTTACTGCCGAATGCCTTACCCGGTACTCCTAAAAATGTATTGCTGCTTAAAAATGTTGCATAGATGGAGAGACCAATAGCCCATCCGGGAATACGACCGGACGCTTTGGTGAACTGGTCGCTGTTTTTATTCTTACGTGAAAAATAAAAACCTACGCCCATCATGGCAAGCATGTACAGTGCAATCACTCCAAGATCGATAAATGGCAAGTTGTGCATCGTTTGGAATAATATTTTTATTTAGTCATCTGCATTGCTGCTATTATCTGCGGTTGCGCCTGTCCGGCAGGCAGGTCGCACACTTCCGCTTTCAGTAATTCTACTCATCACCTGCCTGCCGGCAGGCAAGGTTCATTACTCATCACTCATTCCCTAATCGTCATAAGTCTTTCCCGTATTTTCTTTCGCTCCCGGCCATTGCTTATTCACAATTTCTTTCATCTCCAGTTTATTGGGATTAACCACCACATGTTTTATTTTTTCTCTTCGCCATGTATAAACAATATGCACCAATCCATCTTTTGTTTGTATCACAGATGGATAGGAGTACTGGCTGACAGGTGAATCTTCCAATACCAACGCAGCATACCATGTCCTTCCATCTTTCGAAATACTTACATTCAAGGGCGTACGTGGCCCTTTACCATTTACCCAACTTGCTGTTGGCAATGTATGGTTGTACACCAATAACTGTCTGCCATCTTTCAAGGTTACGGCATCAGTACCTGAATTGTTGTTGGGCAATGCAGATGCTTTCATTACACTCCATGTTTTACCGCCATCACTGCTCCAGCTTTCGTTAAGCGTGGTGTTGCGGCTGCGACATAAGATTTGCAAACGTCCATCAGCATATTTCAAAATACTTGGCTGAATGGCTTGTAGTATTTTTGGATCGTTAATAGCTTCACTCTTTGTCCATGTTCGGCCATTATCGCTTGTAAATTCAATATGTGCTTTCCAGCCATTTTTTTCGGTACTGCTGGGGCAAAGCAATACGCCATTGATCAACTCGGGTTTGTTTTTAATGGGGCCTAAAAATCCTTCGGGTAAGGCTTCACGTCTGCTCCAGGTATGCCCGTTGTCTTTGCTTCGCATCATCCAGCCCGTCCATCCCGCTACATTCGGCCCGATCTTATAAAATAATAACAACTCTCCATTGGGTGCATAAAACAAAACGGGATTGTAAGTTGGATAACGCAGCGTGTCGTTCATCACACCATCAGCAACTTTTGCCGGTGTTGTCCATTTACCATTTTTCAATTGACTTGTCCAGATGCAAACATCTTTATATCCTTCTTTTGTGCCGCCAAACCATGCAGCAATTAAACCTTCGGGCGTTTCAGCAATGGTAGCTGCATGACTTTCGGGAAATGATGCCCGTTCGAAAATAAATTCATCTTTTACAATCCCCTTTCTCCATTTTTTATTGCGAATAAAAGAATATGTGCCTGACGAAATTTCGAGCACCACTGCTCCGTCTTCTTCTTTAATAAACCTGATGTCATTGCTGTTTGCAATCGCCAATCCGCTTTCGGTAATTTCTTCTATACTATTTGCAGGAATATAAACCGTTGCTGATGTATTGGCGGGAATGCTGATGTTCCATTCGAACTTATCAATGGAATTTTTCCATTCGCTTTTGATCGCCCCATGAAAACTGTTGTAAGATGCCTTTACAAAATCAAGACCGGCAGGCACTGTTGGTTTCATGATGATCTTCTTAAACGCCACATCTGTTTTGCTGGTACGGATGCCTGCAAGATTTTCATAAAACCAGGTCAGCAGATCGCCTAACAACATCACATGATTCTGGCTGTTCATGCGGGGATCAGCAGTATTGCCATTCCACAATTCCCAAATGGTGGTGGCTCCATTCTCTACCATATAACCCCAACCCGGATAAGTTTTGTTTGATGCAAGAATATAGGCCATGTCGCTGTAACCATATTCGGTTAAGCCACGCATCAGCCATTGCGAACCGATAAGACCGGTGCTGATATGATCATGATTCTCCACATGCACTTTGATCCTGATTTTATTAAACACAGCTTCCTTTAGTGAATCTGGACAAATACCAAAATATAATGGCAGCAGGTTGGCCGTAACGGTGTTGTTGCTGTATTGTTTTTTCTGTGCGTTATAAAATGTTTGCTGAAAAGCAGTGCGGATGCTATCGCTTAAGGAAGAGAAATATGCTGCATCTGCCTGGTTGCCGGTAAGATTAGCAAAGCGATGCATGTAAGAAAGCAACTTGTAATAGTAAGCTGTTGCAATGAGTTTACCGTCAGTTAAACGATTCGAATCGTTTGCATGGATCAGGTGCAGGTCTTCCGGTGGCACACACCAGTCGCCATATTTATCACGGGTAACAATATAATCCTTCATGTACTTTTCTTTCATATACATCATCCATTTCTTCATTGATGCATAATGTTTCTGAACAGGAGTAATATCGCCAAACTGGTTGTATAGATTATTGCTGATAAAAAAATAAGCCGCGGGCCATGTAACATCATCACTGTAATAATTCCAGAAAGCAGGCGCCACATCGGGAATACTTCCTTCATCTGTCTGACTGTCTTCAATATCCTGCATCCATTTTGCATACAATGCTGCATTATTGAACACATAACTTTCACCCTGTGCTCCAACGGTACGGTCGCCTAACCAGGGCTGGCGTTCGTTGCGTTGCGGACAATCAACAGGCATGCCTTTATAGTTTGATGCAATACCCCACCACGCATTATTATAAATACGGTTGATGACATCGTTTGAAGTTTGAAACGAACCGGTTGTTTCAACAGCATCATAGACCAGCTTTCCTTCAAATTGATTGATATTTGGTGTTCCCGGAAATGTTGAAATTTCTACATAACGAAAACCATGATAAACAAAAGAAGGCTGCCAACCCCGATCATTTAAAGGTGAATTACCAAAAGTATAAATGTCGGTTACTTTTGCATCTCTTAAATTGGCGACATACAGTTCTCCGTTTGGTTGCAGGCTTTCGCCAAAACGCAAACTGATCTTATCGCCTTTTTTGCCGTTGATGTTTTTCAATTTTATCCAGCCGGAAAAATTTTGCCCCATGTCAAGAATATATTTTCCGCCCGCTATTTTTTTTATTGAAACTGGTTTGATTGTTTGCATCACTTTCATTGGCTCACTCATTTGTGCCACCAGTTTACCAGTTGGGGCTTCTGCCAATTCAGGTTGCAACCATTTACTATCATCAAAACCTGCATTCGTCCAGCCAATAAATTCTTTTCCCGCATCATACTCTTCGCCATCATATTCATTGTTGGTACGAATGGGGCCGTCTACATTCAGCTTCCAGCTTTCATCGCTCACAATAGTTTTCCTGCTACCGTCTGCATATTCAATTTCGAGTTGCAGCAAAAGTTTTGGAAAACCAAAATTGTTATGCTTATGCGTTTTATAATTCTGACGCATGGTAAAGAAGCGGCCATTACCCAACACGGTTGTTATAGCGTTGTTACCTGCTTTGATCTGTTTGGT
>Ga0187893_10007448_pt1 | contig 17917 bp, 18 predicted proteins | sample MA1701074metaG_FD_139574 | JGI IMG/M metagenome (GOLD analysis project Ga0187893, IMG submission 139574) | White microbial mat communities from a basaltic lava cave in the Kipuka Kanohina Cave System on the Island of Hawaii, USA - MA170107-4 metaG ... | reverse complement strand
GAGAAGCTATGTCAAACGTTCGCGCCGCCCGCACCAGTCCCGCGCAGTGTGCCGTTGTCCTGCGTGCCGCCGAAGTAGCTCGCGCCGTCGGGATAGGGCAGGTCGTGATAGAACTGCGGCGCCGCGTATCCGACGCTTGAGCGGCGTCCACGCGACGGCGCTGTTGGCCGGATTGCACGGGCCGGTCGCGCCGATGGCCGTGGCCGCGCGCGCATTGTCCGTGCGGAAGACGCCGCCGTCGGTGGCGACGAAGAGCGTCTGATTGCTCGCGCCGTTATCTCTTCGGCGCCGAGGTTGAGGCCGGCGTCCTCACTGGGTTGACACCTGTGGTTTTGGCCGCGCGAGATTGAACGTGCCGGTGTAATACGCGCTGGTGAAGAAGCCGACGAACTCCTTGTCGTTGGCCCGCCCGATCCAATCGAAGACGCCTCCGTCCTTCGGGCCGAGGTCTACCGTCCCTTTGAACATCACGACTTTGCCGACCAGGCGGCCTTCCATCTTGATCGTGTATTTGTAGGGCCGTCCGCAATCGCCTTCAAAGATCGCTTCCCACACGTCGCCTTTGCGCTCGATCTTGGCGTCGAGTTTTTTGCAGATGTCTTTGGGCGGGGTCGTTCCCTGCGCCGGATTGTAAGTTCCCCACGTGCCCGTCCAGGCGCCGGCGATTTCGGGAGCCTGATCTTTAGTTTGTTGAGTTTGTTGCGTCTGCGCGTTTTGGGTTTGGGCAAGGGCGGAGCCGATGCTGATGATCAACACGAAACAAGGTAGGACAAACCAACTGCGTTTTGACATGTTCTTCTCCTAAAAGTTTGTAGCAAGTTTGTGGATGTTGGTGGATGAGCCAATAAGCTCTGCGGTTTCACGGCGGCTGGTCGCAGCCTGGTTACCAAGTTACGTCGCCGCCAAAGCCGCCCAGCTCCATTCGATGAATTCCGCGAGCTTGAGCAAGACCGCCGTGTCCGGTTCAAAGCGAAAAGCGTAGCCGTCAGCAACTTCTTGCGCTTCGCGAACCACTGCCAGCATTTGCCTGATGGCCGCGATATGCCGCTCCCGCTCTTCGGGAGAGAAGACGGTCATATCGCAATACAGCGCCGATTGATGGGTTTGATTCAGAACCGGAAGCATCAACTCTCCTCACCTGACGATTTTGATTGTGACCGCTGCTGGCAATCTGCCAATTGAAGATGGAACGGCGCGAAGTATATGACCGGCTTGGCGGCGGAGGCAATCGCTCTGTGGCGGATGGCCTATTGACTGCGTTGAGTGAGTGCTTTATTCAGGTGTCTGAAGCGCAACATAACACGGATCGTTTTATGGATCGAAAAATTTACGAACCAAACATTATCAAACCTCCCGCCTTGCGCGCGGGAGACACGGTGGCTGTGGTCGCCCCGGCGAGCAACCTGAAAGCCGATTACCTCGCTCGCGGCGTCGCCGAACTGGAGCGGTTGGGCTTTCGCGTCAGGCGCGAGCCGGGGATTTTGGATCAGGCTCGTTATACCGCCGGCGCGGACCAGCGCCGCGCTAACGAATTGACCCAAGCCTTCGCCGGCCCAGAGATCAAAGCCGTATGGGCGGCGCGCGGCGGTTACGGCGCGATGCGTTTGTTCAAGCTGCTCGATGAAGACGCGCTCCGCCAGCAGCCGAAAATTTTCATCGGCTACAGCGATATGACCGCGCTCCATCTTTACTTCTACCGCCGTTGCAACTGGGTGACGTTCCACGGCCCAATGGCCGCCAAAGATTTGGCGGGCGGCGAAGAGCATTACGACCGCGAGTCGTTGATCAAAGCCATCACGACGGCGGCGCCGCTAGGCGAAATCAAATCGGATCGAACTGAAATGCTGCATCGCGGCGCGGGCGGCAGGGTCAGCGGGCGATTGCTCGGCGGTTGCCTGTCTCTGCTTTCGGCGATGATGGGAACGCCGGATGAACTGGACACGCGCGGCGCGATTCTTTTCCTCGAAGACACGGCTACGAAACCGTTTGCGATTGACCGGATGTTGCAGCAGTTGAAACTCGCAGGAAAGCTTGACGAGGTCCGGGGAATAGTTTTCGGCGAGATGACCGATTGCGTCCAACACGTCAACCAGGGTTATCGAATTCAGGACGTGTTGGCCGAATGCACTGATGATCTGGGCGTGCCGGTGATGTTCGGATTGCCGAGCGGACATAGCCCTCGCGGCAATCTGACGCTGCCGCTCGGCGTGATGGCGACGCTGGACGCCGGGAGCGGAGTCTTGAGCGTTGATGAAGCCGCAGTTCAGTGAGTGGGACAGTGGGAGACAAGGAGACAAGGAGACAAGGAGACAAGGAGACAAGGAGACAAGGAGACAAGGAGACAAGGAGAGCGAGAGACGTGATGATCATTCTCCCTGTCTCCCACTCTCCCTGTCTCCCACTCTCCCACCCTCCCTGCCCCTCTTTCACCACCGAATCGTCACCCGGTACGACCCACTGTTGTCGCGGAAGAAATCGTCGTTGATGCCCAGAAACAATCGTCCGGATTCATTCGGCTCGGTGGTCGGCGTACTGCGCGAACCGGCGAGGATGAAATTCGAATCGCGCCCGTCGCGGTAACGAATCTTGGCGATCAACGCGCCCACTCCCTCATCGTTTATCGGATAGCTCGATGTACTGACCTTCGCGTCGCGATTGCCATCGGGGCCGCTGCGAGCGCGGTTGCCGATATCAATCGTTCCTTCGGCGGTGATCTCGACCGTCATATTCGGTTCAAGATCAATACCTGTATCGGTCCAGGCCTGGTTCGCATTCACGGTGATGGTCTTCTCGCGGCCCTGGCGTGGTCTTGTGCTTGTATCGCCGCCGCCCGCGCTGCGATCAACCGAAACGTTGACGCGGAATGCTCCGCGCGAATTCCGCGTCTCCCAGTGATTAACCGTGAAGTAGAGAACCCCGTCGCGGTCCGCCGTGAACTCGCGCGAGCGTCCGATCAGGATCGCGGGCGAGTTCGGGTCCTGTCCGATGGCTGCGACCAAAGCGCCGTCATTCTGCGCCGGCATCGGTGAATCGGGATCGCGGCGTCCCTGCAACCCTTCAGGCCCGGTCGCCGTCCGGCCTTCCAGGTAAACCGTGCCGCCGGCGTCAACGCGCACCCGCTGGCCGTTCGTGACTTCAATCTGCGAACGAACCCATTGATCCCGGAGTTCCACGTCGAAAGCCGGAGATGATTCCCAACGCCCGCCCGAAGGTGGCGGAGTGTTCGGATCACGCGGAGGATAGCGATCATCACGAGGGGGAACCCGGCCCACCGTATCGCTGCGTTCGATGACCAGCCGCGACACCTGGGCGGGAGGAAATTCCAGCCGATTCCCGCCGGTTTCAAAAATGAATTTGCCGTTTTCGTAGCCGACGAACGTGCCGCGCAGCACGCTGCCGTTTCTCAGATAGAGGGTGTCGGCCAGCGCCGCGCCCGCCATCAAAACAATCAGAACCAACGCTGCAATAATTTTTCGCATAGTTTTTCCGCCCGTCGAATGATCAACACCTGGATCATCCGGCGAGACGCCTCCTCGGGTTTGGTAAGAAGTCAGAAATCCGCTGATTTTGTGGGGAAACAACGTGGCGCAGTATAGCACAAGGCAATAAAACCAGCCGCGCCAGGCGAAGTTTGAGTTTCAAGACCCGAACTCTTAAACTCGATCCGCAATCAAATTTCGCAGGAGTCGTTCATGACGCGAGTGACGCCCTGAAACAGCAAGAATGTGTGGGGCAGGTTACCAACCTACCCCATACATTCCCGGAGGAGTCGTTCATGACGCGAGTGGCGCCCTGAAACAGCGGGAATGTGTGGGGCAGGTTACCAACCTGCCCCACACATTCCCGGAGGAGGCCGGATGAATAAGAGTAAATTCCTGCAAGGCAAACGCATCTCCCCGACACCAATCACCAAAGAGACTTCCGTCGTTCAATTGATCGAAAGCAACTTTCAGGCGTACAACGCCGCGCGCTTGCGCGAAGGCGCGCAACTGTTCGCCGAGCGCATGCTGGCCGATGACGTGACCGTAGGCTTGACGCTCACCGGCGCGTTGACGCCCGCCGGATTGGGCGTTTCGGCCATCATCCCTTTGATCGAGGCCGGTTTCGTTGACTGGATCATCACCACCGGCGCGAACCTTTATCACGACACGCACTTCGGTCTGGGACTTTCGATGCATCGCGGCAATGCGCAGACCAGCGACGTGGTGTTGCGCGAAGAAGGCGTGGTGCGCATCTACGACATCTTCTTCGATTACGAAGTGCTGCTTTCGACCGACGCCTTCTTCCGCGAAATCATCCGCGCCGAAGAGTTCCAGCGCGAAATGTCCACCGCCGAATTCCACTACCTCTGTGGCAAATACGTGGCCGAACGCGAGCGCGCGCTGGGATTGCAAAACCAGTCGCTGCTCGCAGCGTGTTATCGCTACGGCGTGCCGGCCTACACTTCATCGCCCGGCGACAGTTCGATCGGAATGAACGTGGCCGCGATGGAATTGCAGGGCGGACGCTTGCGCATCAATCCTTCGGCGGACGTGAACGAGACGGCGGCGATTGTGCTGGCGGCCAAACGCGGCCTCTTTGGTAGAGGAGGCAAATCGGCGATCTTCATCTGCGGCGGCGGCAGCCCGAAAAACTTCGCCTTGCAAACCGAGCCGCAGATTCAGGAAGTGCTGGGCATCGAAGAGAAAGGGCACGATTACTTCCTGCAACTCACGGACGCCCGACCGGACACTGGCGGACTTTCGGGCGCAACGCCGAGCGAGGCGGTGAGTTGGGGCAAAATTGATCCCGATCAATTGCCGGGCACTGTGGTTTGTTACATTGATTCAACCGTGGCGCTACCGCTGATCACGGCGTATGCGCTGGCCAAGCGCGCGCCGCGCAAGTTGAAGCGGCTGTATGACCGGCGCGAAGAGTTGATGGATTTATTGAAGAGCGAGTACGCAAAGTCGGGACGGCGATAAATAACCGCCGCTCGTCGTCATTTTCAACACCACCGCCGCTAAGTTCACCGGCAAAAACAATCAGGCATAGACAGGATTAACAGGATTTTTCAGGATTGTCGGGGAGCCTATTAGAGGAGTTTTGAGTTAATCCTGAAAAATCCTGTTAATCCTGTCCATATTCGATTTATTTTGCCGACCAACTTATGATCCCAAAACTGATAGCTTTGGCTGGGCCGCTGCGAGGCGCAACCTGCGAGCTTCGCGCCAAAGAGTTTTACATTGGCCGCGACCCGCTGAGCCAACTCTGCCTGGATGACCGTTTGGTCTCGCGGCAGCACGCGCTGATCGCCAGGAAGAATGACCAGTTCGAGATCAGCGATCTGAAGAGCGCGAACGGCACGATGGTCAACGGCGTGCCGGTGAAACAGCGACGGCTGGCGCATTGCGACCAGATCGCCATCGGCGATTCCCTGCTGCTATTCCTGCTCGACGAAGACGAAGCCGCGCCGCAAGCCGGCCCAGTGAGACTTGACGATGGCCAGACCGCCATTGGCGCCACCACGCTGCTGCAAGCGGAAGATGCGCTCTACCTGCACGTCGAGAAGGCGCTGGCTGCAATGCCGCATTCGGAGCGCGTAGCGCGCGACCTCAGCAAGCTGCTCAAAATCAGCCTTACGATAAACTCCATCCACCAGACAAAAGAACTGCTGCCGCGATTGCTCGAATTGATTTTTGAAGTCATCCCCGCCGAGCAGGGCGCGATCCTGCTCGTTGACGAGCCGGGTGAAGGAACAACACTCCCCTTAAGCGCCAGCCTGGATCGGGAGTTGGGGCGCGATCAGCATACTCTGGTAAGCCGCTCCGTCGTCGAGCGGGTGATGCGGGAACAGGCGACGCTGCTCGCCGAAGATGTTCAAGAGAGCGCCACTTTAGGCCCCACGCCGAGCTTGCTCGCATCCCAAACCCGCTCGCTGCTGGCGGCGCCGCTGGCAGTCTTCGATCAACCACTCGGCGTCGTTTACCTGACGACCCGCAATTCGGAAATCCGCTTCAACCAGGATCACCAGGAACTGTTGACGGCCATCGCCCGCATCGCCGCCGGCGCCTTGCAAAACATCCAACGCGCCGAACGGCTGGAAGACGAACTTCGACGCCAGCGCGCCGAGACGCGCGAAATGATCGGCGAGAGCAAGCCGATGCGCCAACTCAGCCGCCTGATCGCCAAAGCCGCTCCCTCCGACAGCACCGTCCTGATTCGCGGCGAGAGCGGCACTGGCAAGGAATTGGCGGCGCGAGCGATTCATCGCGGCAGCCCGCGCGCGCGCAAACCGTTCGTCGCGGTCAACTGCGCGGCGTTGCCCGAGCATCTGGCCGAGAGCGAACTCTTCGGCCACGAGCGCGGCGCTTTCACTGGCGCAATCAACCAGAAACGCGGGCTGTTGGAAGCGGCTGACGGCGGCACGATCTTTCTGGATGAGATCGGAGAGTTGTCGCTGGCGTTGCAAGCCAAGCTGCTGCGCGCGTTGCAGGAACGCGAAATCCTGCGAGTCGGCGGCGTGCGCCCGATCAAGGTGAACGTGCGCGTCATCGCCGCGACCAACCGCGACCTGGAAACGATGGCCAAAGACGGGCGCTTCCGCGAAGACCTCTACTACCGGCTCAACGTTTTCCCCATCACGCTTCCGCCGTTGCGCGAGCGGCGCGAAGACATTCCGCTGCTCGCCCGCTACTTCCTTAAAAAATACAGTGATGAGGCCAAGCGTCCGATACACGGCTTTTCGCAGGAGGCGAAGCGATGCTTGGCGCGCTACGATTGGCCAGGCAATGTGCGCGAGTTGGCCAACGCTGTCGAACGCGCAGTGTTGTTGTGCGACAGCGATTTTATTCACCCATACGATCTGTCCGAAGCTGTTCGTGAAATGGATGAGTCTTCGGACAATTCAGGTTTGACCCTTTCCCACGCCGTCAAAGAAACCAAAAGACAGTTCATTCTCCAAGCCATCGAGCAAGCGCAAGGCAACCTCACCGCCGCCGCCAAACTGCTCGGCGTGGATGCGGCCAATCTGCACCGCCTGATCCGCGACCCGGAGCTGAAGCCGGAGGTTGATAAACTGATCGGCAAATGGAAGGTGAAACCAACGCCCAAGGAGTGAGCGCACAGCCAGCCTCATTTGGTGTAAACCCCGCGTCAAGCACTATCATTTTGACAATGCGCAGCCCGATTGGCAGTTGAAGCATCAGCCTCAAGAAAATCCCTCATTACTACCAGTCTCAACTGAATCAAGCAGTTCCGCCCATTCACCTCAATCCCGCTACATCGCTTCGCATCGCGGCACGACGATTTCTATAACCGGCGGCGAACGGAAGGTGGCGAAGCAGTTGGTCAACAGGTCAACTCCACCAGTCAGCAATCGCGGGCCAAGCAGCTTCGATCTTCGCGCCCAAATCAGTTTCGGAAGAACTGAAACCAATTTGAAAAGGAGTCTACCAATGAAAACGAAAAATCAGATACACCTGTTTGCTCAGTTGGCATTCGGCCTCTTGCTACTTCTTCCAGGCGCCGCCTTCGCTCAGGGGCCGGTGTGGACGCATACGGCAGCCGCCTGCGCGGTCGACAACGCCAGCGCCTCGAAGTACGAGACTAATGGCGCCCGGTTCAGGTTCAAGGTTGATGGCCAGACAACCGGCAATATTTACGCGAGGTGCAATATTACGAATCCCAAGGACGACGGCAGTAACCCTGGCTGGAACCGTTTGGAAGTCGCCTACACTGACGAACGTGAGTCTCCGAACTTCGTGAAGGCCACACTCTACCGGGTTAACAAGACCAGTGGTGGGGTATCGGAGATAGGGACCGCTTTCGACAGTATCAACTTCGGGGCCAAGCCGAGCGGCGGAGCAGAAGAGGTAACGCTCACCCACACCTTCAACTTCACCACCTACGCCTACTTTGTCATGCTCCAAATCCACCGCGAAGATGCGAGCTATAACCCCAGCATTTCTGCGGTGCGATTGAAACGAGTGAATTGAGAGCGATTAGTTGAATAAATGTCAGGAGCCTGCCGCAGGCTCCTGACATCACCGGCCTGAGATCGTGATCGGGCAGGACGATGCTCAAGAAATGGAGATAAGACAATGAAACGATCAATCTTTATTGCGACCGTCATCTGCTTCCTGATTTTACCAGCCACAGCGGGCTTGGCTTTTGCCCAATCAGCCGCCCCGAGCAGTGGCGGTCTGGCCCCAGGTTCTCTCAACCATCAAGCCGGAGACCTCACAGCATTGGTCAAGCATCTCTCGACGGAAGTTAGGGCGCTACGGCTCGAACTGTGCAAACTGCAACTCGAATTCCGGCAGGGAAAGGTGGCGCAATTGGAGCGCGAGTTGCGGCAAGCGCAATCGGACGGGCGACAGATGGAAGTGCAGGAACGCGCACTGCGCCAGGACGTTGCTGCAATAGATCAGCAACTGAACGATTCGACGCTGGCGGCAGAAGAGCGGAAGGAGCTGGAAGCGAACAAGGCAGAGATGCTCAGCGGTGGTCTGGAAACATTACGCGCCGAGCAGAGAACAACCGCCCAGCGGGAGTCCGAACTGAGCAAGCAATTGGAGCAGGAGCAACAGCGATTGCAGGAGCTGCTCGGAAAACTCAAGAAACTGAGCTTCTCCGATTGACACGCTGCCCGCACGGGCATAGGCTTGGCGCGCTCTCACCTCAATGCTCTTTGGCGCTTGCGACTCAGCAGCGGGCGCAGAGCGGGTGATCGCGGTCGGTGGTCATCAAAGAATCTTCGTGCGGATGATAGCTTTCGAGCCGAAATTTTCCCTTAGCAGGTGAGAGCGGCAAGAAACTCGAACGCAGGATGGCGAAGCGGTTGGCCGCAACGCCAACTGGCGCCGACAACACGATGATCATGATCGCGGTCGTTCCGGTTCACTCAAAGGAGGCTACATGACCTATCGCACCGTGCGCAATGCAACGACATTCCGGCCCGGGTTAGTGACTCTTCATCGTAACCTTGCGCTTCTCCTTAATCTACTTTGGCTCCTGGCTCTAGTAGTCTGGGCCAGCACATCCTCTCCCTGGTGGCCGGCGCCAGTTGTCGCCACCGCTCAAGGCGAGCAGGATGTGCGCCCATTGAAGCTGGGCGAGGCTATTGAACGCGAGTTGGCTGGCGGGCAGAGCCACAGTTATCAGATCGCGCTCACTGAAGGTCAATTTCTAAACGTGATTGTCGAGCAGCGCGGCATTGATGTAGTGGTGCGGCTGCTGGGACCGGACGGCAAGCAGATTATGCAATTTGACTCCGAACTCAGGACTCAGGGGCAAGAAACGGTGTCGCAGGTGGCGGAAGTGGCGGGCAGCTACCGGCTGATTGTGCAAGCCAAAGATAAGGGAGCGCCAGCAGGACGCTATGAGATTCGAGTGGCGGAGTTGCGAGCCGCGACGGAGAAAGATCGTGCGTTGCAGGAAGCGCGCAAGTTGCATGCAGAATTTCTCAGGCTGCACCGTGCTGGTAAGCCTGATGAAGCACGCCCACTGGCTGAGCGCGCGCTAGGAATCCGCGAGAAAATACTGGGGACGGAACATCCCGATGTCGCTCAATCTCTCTACAACATCGCCAACCTCCACAGTGCCAAAGGTGACTACGCTAAGGCGGAAGAATTGTATCAGCGTGCGCTGGTGATCAGGGAGAAAACGCTAGGTCCAGAACATCCCGATATCGCGCGTGCGCTCAACAACCTCGCTAACCTCTACAGTGCCAAAGGTGATGACACCAAGGCGGAGCCGCTGCACCAGCGCGCGCTGGCGATCTTGGATAAAGCGCTGGGGCCGGAACATCCCGATGTCGCTACCTCTCTCAACAACCTCGCCAGACTCCACCGTGACAAAGGTGACGACGCCAAGGCGGAGCCCCTGCTTAAACGCGTGTTAGCTACTAAGGAGAAGGCGCTCGGGCCAGAACACCCTGACGTCGCTCAAGCTCTCAATAACCTCGCCAACGTCTACTTCGACAAAGATGACTATGCAAAGGCGGAGCCGCTGCTTCAACGCGCGCTGGCCATCCAGGAAAAGACGCTGGGGCCGGAGCACCCCTATGTTGCCTTTTCCCTCCACAGCCTAGCTAACCTCTACCGTAGCAAGGGCGACTATGCCAAGGCGGAACCGCTGTCACAACGCTTGCTGACCATCAGCGAGAAAGCGCATGGACTAGACCACCTCCACGTCGCTTTTTCTCTCGACAATCTTGCCATCCTCTACTGTGACAAAGGCGACTACGCCAAGGCGGAGCCATTGCTTCAACGCGCGCTGGCTATCCAAGAGAAAACGCTGGGGCCGGAACATCGCGAGGTCGCTACTTCTCTCAATAACCTCGCTAGCCTCCACAGTGCCAAAGGCGACTTCGCCAAGGCCGAGCCGCTGCATCAGCGCGCGCTGTCCATCTGGGAGAAAACGCTGGGGCCGGAACATCGCAACGTTGCTGCTTCTCTCAACGGCCTCGCCAACCTCTACAGTGTCAAAGGTGACTACACCAAGGCCGAGCAGATGTATCAACGCGCGCTGGCCATCCGGGAGAAAACGCTGGGGCCGGAACATCGCGACGTCGCTGCTTCTCTCAACAGACTTGCCTGGCTCTATACGGCAAAAGGTGAGATGACTTGGGCCGTTAAGGTTCAATCGCGCGCCAGCGCAGTCAGTGAGTACAACCTCGTGCTCAATCTCGCCACCAGTTCCGAACGTCAGAAACTGGCTTACCTTGCCACCCTGTCAGCAGAGACATATCGGACTATTTCCCTGCATCTCTACTATGCTTCCAATGATCCGGCGGCACGCAGCCTAGCCGCCACCACCATCTTGCAACGCAAGGGGCGCGTACTGGATTCGATTTTTGACAGCTTCGGCACCCTGCGCCGCCGCTTCAATGCGCAGGATCAGGCTCTGCTTGACCAACTGAAAGATACTAATGCGCAACTGGCCAAATTGGTGCTGGGCGGGCCGCAAAGAATGCCCCCCGCTGAGCACCAGAAACGGATCAAGGCGCTGGAAGAGGAGAAAGAGAATTTAGAAGCCGAGATTAGCCGCCGCAGCGATAAATTCCGCGCGGAGTCACAGCCCATCACAGTTGAGACCGTTCAATCAGCGATTCCAACGAATGCGGCGGTGATTGAATTCTTCTCCTATCGTCCCTTCAACGCGAAGCACACCAAGCCTGCCGAAGCATTCGGTCAGCGACATTATGTAGCATACGTCCTGCGGCGTCAGGGGGAACCGCAGTGGGTGGAGTTAGGCGAAGCGACAGTCATTGATGAGGCCGTCGCCGCGTGGCGCAAAGCGTTGCGCGATCCGCAGCGGGCAGATGCCAAGCGCCTCGCCCGCCAGGTTGACGAGAGGGTGATGCGTCCCGTGCGCGCATTGCTCGGTGACACACGTCGCGTCTTCATCTCGCCCGACGGGACGCTCAACCTCATCCCCTTCGTGGCGCTCGTGGATGAGCGGAACCAATATCTGGTCGAGCGCTACTCCTTCAGCTATCTGACCAGCGGGCGCGACTTGCTCCGCTTGCAGGCGACACTGCCCAGCAAGCCGGAACCAGTGATCGTGGCCGACCCTGTCTTTGGCGAGCGGGCGGGCGTGATCTTGGCGCAGCGGCGAGAGATCGAGATTCGCCCTGATCCGCAGCCATCCGCTAATCAGAGCAGTAGCCTGGATCGGATCTACTTTCCGCAACTGCCAGCGACGGCAGGTGAAGCGAAGGCGCTCAAATCAATCCTGCCGCAAGCCACCGTATTCACCAAAGAGCAAGCTACCGAAGCAACGCTCAAGCGGCTCAGCAGTCCGCGCATTCTTCACATCGCCACTCACGGTTTCTTCCTTGAAGATATCGAGACCAAGCCGGCTGACACGCGCGATGTGGTTCTGATTGGCGACGGGCCGGCGGGACTCGGCGGCGCGCGGCTTGAGAATCCGCTGTTGCGTTCGGGACTGGCGCTCGCCGGAGCTAACCTGCGCCGAAGCGGCCCCAACCAAGAGGATGACGGGGTGCTGACGGCAATGGAAGTGGCTGGTCTTGATCTGTGGGGGACCAAGCTGGTGGTGCTCTCGGCCTGGGACACGGGCGTGGGCGAAGTGAAAAATGGCGAGGGAGTTTACGGGCTGCGACGCGCGCTGGTGCTGGCTGGGTCGGAGACTCAGGTGATGAGCTTGTGGCCGGTGTCGGATGTCGGCACGCGGGACTTGATGATCGAATACTACAAAGCATTGCAGCGCGGAGAAGGGCGCGGTGAAGCGCTGCGGCAAGTGCAGTTGCGGATGCTCAAGCGCAAGGATCGCAGTCATCCATTTTACTGGGCGAGCTTTATCCAGTCGGGCGAGTGGGCAAACCTGGAGGGCAAAAGGTAAAACGACTTGCGCCAGTTGAAGCTCGCAGGCAACCCAATGCTTCAGGAGACGGTGTTTAGAGTCCCGGCTTTAGCCGGATAGGGCCTATCCGGCTAAAGCCGGAACTCTAAACACCGTACTGCGAATGAAGGAAGTTGATGATGCTCGAACCCGGCGTCATTTTGCAGAACCGTTACCGCATTTTGCGCAAGCTCGGGCAAGGCGGGATGGGGACGGTCTACCTGGCTGAAGACCAGCGGTTCGGCAGCAAGGTGGCGTTGAAGGAGGCGCGCTTCGAGCGCGAGGAGGCGCGGCGCGCCTTCGAGCGCGAGGCGGGTTTGCTGAACCGGTTGCGCCATCCGGCGCTGCCGGTGGTGATGGACTATTTCACCGAAGGGCAGGGGCAGTACCTGATTATGCAGTTCATCCCGGGAAGCGATCTGGAAGAGCTTCTGGTCGAGAGGCTGGCGAAGAACCGCGGGCCATTCCCGATTAACCAGGCGCTCGCGTGGGCTGACCGGTTGCTGGATGCGCTCGAATACCTGCACGGGCACGAGCCGCCGATCATTCACCGCGACATCAAACCGCAGAACTTGAAGTTAACCCCGCGCGGAGAGGTGATCCTGCTCGATTTCGGGCTGGCCAAAGGCGCGGCGAGCGAGATGTCGCAATCGGGCGAGAGCCTTCATGGTTACTCGCGGCATTACGCGCCGCTGGAACAGATGAGCGGGAAAGGCACTGACGCGCGCAGCGATCTTTATTCGTTGGCGGCCACGATGCACCGGCTCGTGACGGGCGAAATCCCGCCGGATGCGATGGCGCGCCGAGCCGCTACCGCGAGCGGACAAGCCGATCCGTTGCGGCCAGCCAATGAATTGAACCCGCAAATACCGGCGGCGGTGGCGGCGGCGCTCTCACACGCTTTAGCCCAAAACCCCGATGAACGGTCAGCGACGGCGAAGCAGATGCGGCGGGCTTTGCGCCAATCGGGCGGCGCGAATGCGCAAAGTGACAGCGATTCGATTGTCGCCGATGAGCCGCAATTGAAGACCGACTCTCTTGTTCCATCCGGCGAAGCATCAGGACGTGAGATCACACAGACTGAGAGCACAGCGAAACTCGGCAGCACTTATGCCGGACAAACGGAGCCAGGCGCCGATCCACAACTTCGCTCTGTGTCGCTGCCGGAGGTAAGCAAACTTTCTTCCAGACGGCGTCCCCGGATTGTCTGGGCTGGCGTCATCGCCGTGAGCATTTTGATCTTCGTGATCGCGGCGATGGCTTTTCGGAATAAAAATCAACGATCAACCCCGCCTTCGCCGCCAGCGCCCGTCGAGGTGATGAGCTACAGCCTGATGGCGGAAGCAGATAGCGGTGAAGCGAGGCCACTCGCAAATGACCAATCGCTCGCTTCAGGCCAGCGGTTCAAGCTGCGCTTCAGGCCGAAAGAGAGCGGCTACCTTTACGTCATCGCGCCGAATGCGAAAGAGATACCGACCACGTTTCTGACGGCGCAGCCAAATCGTGATTGGGGAGTGGAGACGAATCGAGTTGATGCAGGCGTTGATTACAACTTCCCGCCCAGGCAAGACAAGTGGCTCAGGATCACAGGCGATGCGGAGTCCGAGACTTACCTGGTTGTGTTTGCCACCAAATCTCTGTTCACGCCAGGCTTTCTGGCTGAACCGGCGGGGCGCGAGTTGACGAATGCTGAACAGCGCGAGCTTGAAATGCTTCGAGAGCCGCATCGGATGGAAGTGAGTACGGAGCGAAGCGGCGATCAATCCGTCGTCATTGCTCCCAGAGAGCGTCCAACCGGCGCGCCGCTCATCTTTGAGGTCATGGTCAAGCGCCGGGTTGAGCAGAAGTGAAATGCAGATGAAGGAGGCGGCAAATGAATTCCAGTTTTATTTTTCGGGCGCTATCGGCGCCGCTTTTGGCTTTCCTGGCGCTGCTCGCGCCAGCGCAACAACGCGGCGATGGCGAGATCATGCGTAGCTTCGTGAGCACGCGCGGGACCGAGGTCGTGACTAAGAGGACCAAATCCAGGCGCAATCGGCCGAACACCATTGGTCTCGGCTACACGCTCTTCATGAAAAACGAGAACGGCTACCCGGCGCGTGTGAACGCATCGCGCAAGTTTCGCGAGGGCAACGCCGTGCGCTTTATGATCGAGTCGAACGTGGACGGATACCTCTACGTCTTTCACACCGAAAACGACGGCCCGCCGAAGATGCTCTTCCCCGATCATCTGTCGAAGCGTGGCGACAACCGGATCAAAGCGCACGTGCCCTACGAAGCGCCTTCAAGATATGTCAAGAACAGGCCCGAAGGGTTATGGATTGGCTTCGACGAGAAAGAAGCCACTGAACGATTCTATATTGTGGTGACGAGGGAGCCATTGCCGGAAGTGAAGACTGGGGACGGGTTGATCGCATATTGCCGTGAGAATCTTGAGAAATGCCCCTGGCAGCCACCGGCGAGTGTGTGGAGCGGCCTGCTGGCCGAAGCCCAGGCTCCAGCCCTGGTGAGTCAGAGCCGGACATCCGGCCAGACGCAGACCAGGGCCGAGCGCATCGCGGCCAATCGCGGTGTGAAGGTCATACGCGACGCGCCTGCTCCGTCAGTAGTGAAGCTAAGCAAATCGCCGGGAGCGAAGATGCTTGTGGCAATGGTCGCGCTCGATCACAAGTAGACAAGAGCCGCTTGGCTCCCCTTGCTCAAAATCGCGCACAGACAGACGCCTGCTTTTTACCCGCCTTTCCCTCTACTTCTTTCAAAGAGATTTGTATAATCGCGCCGCCATGATCAAATCCCTATTGATTGCGAGTCTGATTCTGATGAGCGCGATTCCCTATTCTTCAGAGCGCCGGGTCATCGTGCCGGCGAACGCCCCAAAGCCCGTCGGCCCGTATAGCCCCGGCATCTTCGTCGGCGATTACCTTTACGTTTCAGGCCAGGGCGTGCGCGACTCGAGCGGCGCGATGCCCGAAAGCCTGACCGCGCAAACGCGACAATGCCTGGAGAACGTCAAAGCCATTGTCGAAGCCGCAGGTCTGACGATGGAACACGTCGTCCACATGCAGCTCTATCTGGAAAAGATGAGTTGGCTGGCCGAAGTTGACCGCGTCTACGCCGAATATTTTCCGAAGAACCCTCCGGCGCGAGTCGTGATCGGGACGGCGAAGATGCCGACCGACACGACGGTCGAGATGACGGTCGTGGCCGTGCGCGATTTGAAGATGAAGAAGGTGATCGCGCTGAAGAGCCTGAAGCCATTGGGCCACGCGAGTTCTGCGGTCGAAGCGAACGGTCGCGTTTATCTGTCCGCTATTTACGGCCAGACTCAAGCCGAAGCCGAAGCGAATTTGAAGAAGGCGATGAGCGAAGCCAGGCTCAGTCAAGTCGTCTTCCGCAACGATTACGGGTCGGCGGCTGCGGCGAAGATTCCGATGAACGAATTGCCGAGCGGGGCGGGCGCGGCCATTTCCGTCATCGCTTCGCGCCAGAGCGTGAAGCGCGCGGGCGATTGCGCGGCTGACGGCGGGACGATCTTCTGCTCCGCGCAAACCGGCGCGGGATCGAACGAGAAGGGCGTGCAGGAGCAGGTGAAGGTCGTGATGAAAAAATTGCAGGCGAGTTTGAGCGCGCACGGCGCTGATTTCTCGCACGTCGTCGCCACGAACGTTTACCTCGACGACATCCGCGAGTTCAGGCCGATGAACGAGACTTACGCGACGTTTTTTTCCAGCTCGCCGCCGACGCGGACGACCGTGCAGCCATTTGCGGTCGCTGACCGGTCGCAAGGCGATCCGGCGCTGGTGAAGATTTCACTGGTTGCGGTTAAGGAGTGATATGATTCACTTGCTATATTCGCGCGCGACACGCCGGCAATTAGATGAGATGCTTGATAGATGGAAAAACTCCGTGAGGTTGGCGGTGGATATTCAGCAAGGCGCCTTAGCTGGCGGCGGAGAATGGCACGCTGACTGTGAAGCTGTGTTGCTTGCTGCCGGTAGTAGGCAGGAAGACATCTGGGGAGCGACCTGGGTGCATCCTTCAGGCGCTATCCAGTTCGACTCAGTCATCAACCTGCGTCCACGGCAAAAACACTTCTCAATGGAGGTTCAAGACATGGCGATTCGCAATCAGATGGAACAGATCATTCGAGATATATTGGAGGGCGTATGAATACTACGATATCGGCTGAGCGTTGGACATCTTTGCGCGAAAGGTTTTTGCGGGAGCCATTTCCACCAAGGATGGGAGAACTGGCGTGCGCTTTGGCGAGCGCGCGGTCCTTTTCTGATCATCCGGAACATCGCGAAGTCGTTAAGATGTTTCTCGATGAGAGCGCCCACTACGCTGAATGGCTCACCCCTGAAGCTACTCCGAATCTTCAAGCCGAGCTGGACGAATTACAACGCTTGCTGGCGCGCTGGCGTGAGAACTGGCAGGCCATCTGGGACGATCCGGTGGAGCGCGCGTCAGTCGCCGCGCAAGCCGGAGAATGGTCGCAGAAGATGCTCGAACGTTCCGGTCTGCTTGATTACGACGATTGGCGGACTGTTTTCAGGCGCGCGCCCGCGCCAACCGTAACCGTCGGAGAGGCTGTCGAGGCAATGTGATGATCCATCTGCTCGAATCAACCCCAACGCCACGGCAACTCTCCGAGATGCTCGAAGAACTCGAAGACTACGTCAAGCTGGCCGTAGACATCGAGCAGGGAGTCGCGGCTGGCGGCGGCGCGCTCCACGCCGATTGCGAAGCGGCGCTGCTCGCCAACGGCAGCAAACAAGAAAACATCTGGGGCGCCGATTGGATTCCGCAGATTCGGGAAGTCCGGTACGAATCGTTTATCAACATCCGCCCGCGCCAGAACAACCCGGCGATGACGATCCTCGACCCCGCGCTCCGCGCCCGCGTCGAAGCGGTCGTCAGAAAATTGTTTGAAGGCGTATGACCGAAACCGAAGCGAAACTGGAAGCCAGAAAAGAGCGATACCTGCGCGACCCATTGCCGGTCAGGCTCGGCAACCTTGCGTCGAACCTGGCGCGGATCAGATCGTTCTCGAACCACGCGACGATGGGCGAAGCCGCAGGTAAGGTCTTTGATGAAAGCAAGCTCTTCATCGAGTGGACGGTCGAGGACGCCAATCCTCCGCAGCAAGCCGAATTGAACGAATTGCGCGAATTGATCTCGCGCTGGCGGATGGAGTTGACCGAAATCTGGAACGACGCCGAGAGGCGAAACGACGTGGCGACGCAGGCTGGCGCGTGGTCGCAGAAGATTTTAGAAAGCTCAGGGCTGTTGAACTCACGCTGATCTCAAACTCTCAACTTCAATCAAAGGACGACCCACTATGAATTCAAATCGCAGAAAAATCCTGAAAGCCGCCGCTGCTACGGCCATCGCCGCGCCGGCGGCAAAGGCTGCAACCCAACAATCGAAGGACTCTTCGCCGAAGAAGAAAGTCCACTACAAAGGCGGCAAGAAGCCTGAGTTGAAGCCGGGCCAACAGCCGCCGCTCTTCAACGGCGCGGTCTCTTACGGCAACCTGCTCTTCATCGCCGGCAAAGGCGCGCACTTC
>Ga0187893_10007447_pt1 | contig 17924 bp, 11 predicted proteins | sample MA1701074metaG_FD_139574 | JGI IMG/M metagenome (GOLD analysis project Ga0187893, IMG submission 139574) | White microbial mat communities from a basaltic lava cave in the Kipuka Kanohina Cave System on the Island of Hawaii, USA - MA170107-4 metaG ... | reverse complement strand
GAACCCGGCCGGCACCGCGTTTCTGTACTCAAGTTGGCTGGGCGGCAGCGGCCACGATACGGCCGCCTCAGTCGCTCTGGACGCGAGAGGCAACCTCTACGTCACGGGATCGAGCGCATCCGATGACTTCCCGGTTACCTACAGCGCCTATCAAACGGGGATGAGAGGGAAGGCGGACGCGATTGTGATGAGAATCGCCGAAGGGATCTCTCCTCCGCTCCTCACCACCATCTCGGCGGCCAGTCTAAAGAGTGTGGTGGCTGCCGGCTCCCTCGCAACCAGCTCTGGGAAAGACCTTGCCCCGCAGACGGAGCAGGCATCGGTCACACCACCGCCGGCGATGCTCGCCGGCACATCGGTAAAATTGAAGGACGGTGGCGGAGCGGAACAGCTCGCGCACATGGTTGCGGTCTCCCCCGGTCAGGTGAGGTTCGTCATCCCGGAGGGCTTGGCAATTGGTCTGTCGGAAGTGAGCGTGTTGAACACCGAAAGAACCGTCGCTATCGGAACAGTGCGGTTGGACGATGTGGCACCAGGACTGTTTTCGGCGAACGGCGATGCGCGCGGTGTGGCGGCGGCGCAAGTGCGGAAAGTGAATGCTCAAGGGGAGGAGACCAGTTCCTTAACGTTCCAATGCGATGCGGCTCCAAGTCCCTGCCAGGCAGAAGCCATCGACCTGGGATCAGAAGAGGACAGCGTCTTCGTCGTGCTTCTCGGCACCGGAGTTCGCAATCGCGCTTCGCTGTCTGCTGTGACAATCACGGTCGGCGGCCAGGCGGTCCCGGTGCTCGAAGCCGGCGACCAGGGTGAATCACCGGGCGTGGACCGGATCCATATCGGTCCATTGCCGCGCAGCCTGGCGCACCGCGGCGAAGTGGACGTTGTGATGACGGTAGATGGGCGGCGCGCGAATACCGTTACTATTGCGATCCGCTAAGTGGGGCAGGCCCTCGGCCTGCGGCGGCCTCCCAGGCCGCCACTGCGGAGGCTTCAGCCCGGCTTCAGCCTCCGTCGTGGGCTTTGCCCACGGTCCGCATGGGGAGTTGAAACTCGCCACAGCACGGTAACCCGCATTGCGCAAACCGAGCGCCGAGACGAGTCTCGGGCGGCAGACACGAGTGTCCGCGCCACGTCCGCGAGCGACACTCTGTCGATTCCGAGATTCGTCGCGCACGGTACAGCGTGCCGCGTCCACACTCGTGTGGACGCTTCGCAAGCCGGAGGTTGAGGCCTCCGTTGCAAGCGCGGCGGCCTCCCAGGCCGCCACGACAGTTCCACCTTCTCGTATCGGGATGGTCCGATTTGCTGAGAGGGCTTTCCACTGTTGGACGAGGCCGCTGGGCCAGCGAACACTCAGACTCTGGATCGTCGAAGCCGAACCAAGGCCGAAGTGCAGTGTGAGAGAACTCTGCGAGTAATAGCTGCCGCCACTCATTACTTCCTGGATCTGGACCTCCTGAATCCGGGCGGCGTCGCCAGTCGCAACAGTGACTCGCGCACCGATCGCGCTACGATTCGATTTGTCCCCGGTGAGCTGGATCCTCACCCAGTTGCGCCGTGGCCCCGAATTCCGTAGCACGCTCGGCGGTTCATTCATGTTCACGAGGACGATCTCCGGATGGCCGTCGCCGTCCAGGTCGCCTGTGGCGAGGCCGCGACCGGCCCGCGGAACCTGGAACGCGGCTCCGGCAGTCGCGGTCCAGTCCCCGAAGCGGCCATTTCTGAGGTTACGGTAAAGCACGGTCGGATAGCGGAACCGCTCACCAGTCGTCCCGCCCTCCACTTCGGGATACACGTGACCGTTGGTCATCACGAGGTCGAGCCAGCCGTCTTCGTCAGCGTCGAGGAATGCGGCTCCCCATCCGACGTACTGGTGTACGCCGAGCCTTGCGAACTGCGAGACATCGGAGAAGAACCGTCCGTCCTCATTGTTATAGAGTGAAGGCAGGTCTCCGGAGAAATTGGTCTTGGCAATGTCGAGGAAACCATTCCGGTCGTAATCGCCAACCGCGATGCCCATGCCGGATTGAAGGGCTCCGTCGAAGTTGTACGCAACACCCGCCTCGACGCCTCGTTCGCGAAAAGCGCCGTTCTTCTGGTTTTGATAGAGCAGGCTCGGCGTCATGTCACAAGCAACGTAGATGTCGGGCCAGCCGTCGTTGTCGAAGTCGGCTGCCGCCACGCCGAGGCCGTAGCGCGGGCCGGGCGCGAGAATTCCGGCCTTCCGCGAGACATCGGTGAATGTGCCGTCACGGTTGTTGTGATATAGAACGTTGCTGGCGGCCGGCAAGCCTCGCGGTCCGCAGAAGACGGCCATCCCTTTCCACATGCAGTCCGGGCGCTCACCGGGACCAGGAGTGTTCACGGGGTCCAGATCGACGTAATTGGATACAAACAGATCGACGAAACCATCGCGGTCGTAATCCGTGAATGCACATCCAGCGCCCCAACGGTCGCGAGCCGATAATAGGCCGGCGGCCTTGGTGATGTCGCGGAACGTTCCGTCCCCGTTGTTGGAATAGAGAACGTTTTGGCCGTAGTAGGTGAGCAGCAGGTCCGGGTACCCGTCGTTTTGGACGTCGGCCACGCAAACGGCCTGCCCCCAACCGGACTTCGTGATTCCCGCCTCGCGCGCGATCTCGCGGAAGCGTCCGCCGTCGTTGCGATAAAGCTGCGAAAGCGGTTGCGAACCGCCGCCGAAACGGGTTCCGTTGATCAGGAAGATGTCTTCGCGGCCGTCGCCATTGAAATCAAAGATGGCGGCGCCAGTCCCAGTGGATTCGAGGATCAGGCGCTTCTTATCGACCCCGCCGAATACGTTCGGCTGCGAGATGCCCCATCGTCGCGCCACATCCTCGAAGGAAACTTGATATACGGTTTGCCCAACCGTCCAGCCTGCCATCAGGACGGCCATGCCCTTGACTTTGATCACTGCGTTCTATATAAGATATCTGAATCTGGCCAAACGGGGCTTATTCCAAGTCGAGAGTAGGGTGAGAAAGGGGCACTCCATGAGCCGTTTTAGCCGCTCAGTGTCTATTTTTTTCCTCGGAGCCGCTTGCACATTCGCGCAGCGCGATCTGGGAACTGTAATTGGAACCGTAACCGACCATTCCGCATCTGTGGTACCCGGAGCTAAAGTGATCATTCTCAGTGATGCAACCGGAACACGTGCATTGCTCGAGACCAATGATCAGGGGATCTATGTGCGCCCGGCGCTGCAGCCGGGGGCGTACAGCGTGGAGGTTGAGGCTACCGGTTTCAAAAAGGCGGTCCAACGGAATGTGACAGTAACGGCCGGAGACCGCGTGCAGGTCAACGTGACGCTGGAGGTCGGTGAGATCACTCAATCAGTTGAGATCAGCTCCGCGCCACCCGCTCTACAAACTGAATCGACCATCATTGGTGCTACTCTTCAGTCGCGGCAAATGACCGAGCTGCCGCTGGGAGGCCAGCGAAAGTTCGCCTACTTTGCTCGAGTCGTCCCCGGTGTCGTAGCCGCCGAGCCCGGGGCCCGCGATGCGGCCGGAGGCGGATTTTCGGCCAACGGCGTGCGATCCAACGGCCAGAACAATTTCCTTCTCAATGGCGTGGACAACAACGTCAACGTGATCGACTTCATCAACCAGACAGCCTATGTTGTCGGCCCATCCGTCGAGGCCATCGGCGAGATGAAAATCCTCACTAACGGCTACAACGCCGAGTACGGCCGTGGCGCCGGAGGCGTTGTGAACGTCACCATCAAAAGCGGCACGAATGGCCTTCACGGCGCGCTATTCGAGTTTCTACAGAACGACAAACTGGATGCCAACAAGTGGGAGAACAATCGCGCGGGCATTCGGCGGGGAGCGTTCAAGCAGAACCAGTTCGGTGCGGCTGTCGGTGGGCCTATCGTAAAAGACCGGACTTTCTGGTTCGCGGATTACCAGGGCACCCGCATCCGTTCCACTGGCGGCGCCGTGCCCGGTCTTGGCAACACCTTCACCCGTACGATTCCCTTTCCCGAGATGAAGAACGGTGATTTTTCCCGGCTGCTGCGAGCCAACTACACAATTTTTGACCCAGCATCGACCACTGGAGCCGGCAGTGCCGCGCGGCGAACCGCATTCCCCGGCAACCTGATCCCGGCTGCGAGATTCGACCCTGTGGCGAAGAAGCTCATCGACCTGTTTCCGGCGGCCAACCAGAACCTGAATGACGCCCTCCCGTCCAACAACTACATCGTGGTTACCTCTGGAAGACAGAAAAACGAGCAGTTCGATGTTCGCATCGATCACCGTCTAACGGAGAAGGACTCGCTTTTCGGCAGTCTGAGCTGGAGCGAAGAGGACAAGTTCAACGAGTCGCCGCTGCCGGGCGCCCTGGACTCGACCGGCTTTGCAGGCCAGACCGAAAGCACCAAGGGACGGAATGCGATGCTAAGCTGGACCCGGGTTTGGACGCCGACTATCCTAACCGAGACGCGCCTGGCTTTCACCCGCCTGGTCACTCAACGAGTCGGCGCTAACTTCAATGTCGATTCCTTCAAAGAGTTCGGTATTGGAGGATATAATCCATTCACCGCGACCAGCCAGAACGGCGGGTTGCCGCAATTGAATCCAGACACGTATTCATCGATCGGCGGCGCCAACTGGATTCCCACCATCGAGTACTCCAACGTCTGGGACTTCATCGAAAACGTATCGATTAACAAAGGTTCGCACTCGATGAAGTTCGGCTTCGAATTCCGTCCGATTGGATTCCCGTTCTTCCAGGTGCCGGCGCCGCGTGGACAGATTTCGTTCTCGCGCAACCGGACGCAGGACCCGACAAACCCGGCGACGACCGGAGATGGCTGGGCGTCGATGCTGATCGGAGCGACCAGCTACGGCCAGGTGACCACCACGAACTTCATTTCGTCCACGAAGAGCGCGACCGCCTTCTATGCACAGGACGACTGGAAGGTGCGGCCCGGCTTTACCGTCAACGTCGGCGTGCGCTACGAGCTGTTCTCGCCGATCGGCGAGAGATTCGGGCGCCAATCGAACTTTGATTACCATCGGCAGCAGGCGACGCTGGTGATTCCGAAAGGCAAGGACCAGGACGCACCGCTTCCTAGCAATTTCGCCACGGCATATTCACCGATAAAAGTGGAACGCGGCGTGGCTGACCAATACCTGATCGAATGGGACAAGACCAATATCGCGCCGCGCATTGGCTTTGCGTGGGAGTTGATGAGGAAAACCGTAGTTCGCGCTGGTTACGGTATCTTTTATGGCGGGGAGGAAAACCAGGGTGGCAGTCCCAATCGTGGTGAGTCGGTTCCGTTCAACCAGGTTGTGGAATTCAACCTGGGCGCCACATTTGACCCCGCGCTCGGGGGCATGCCAACTCTCGCTGGCGGTTTTCCGGCGAACTGGCAGAGCGGCAGCGGCGGTATCTCATTCCGCAGCGTGGCGCCGAATTTCCGGAACCCTCTGGTGCACAAATGGAACTTCGCCCTGCAGCGGGAGTTGGGAGGCGGGCTGGTGTGGGAAGGCACCTACATCGGTTCGGCGGGCCGGCGCCTGGTCAACAACTGGAACCCGAACCAGCTCTACAATGATCCGGACCCGAACGCTCCTCAGGCCCCGCGCCGGCCGCTGGCGTGGGCATTCGCGCCGGCCTTTGCGAATACAGGCACCTCGGAGACCGTTTCCTTCTTCTTCTCGAACTACCACGGGTTCGCAACCAAGCTCGAGAAGCGGTATTCCAACGGGCTCAACTTCCTTGGATCCTACACTTGGAGCCACGCGCTGACCAACACAGGCACAACGCTGTCGGGTGGCCCGGGCGTCCGCGACGTGCGAAATCTCTCCTCAGAGTATGCTCACGCCAGTTTCCATATCCAGCACCGCTTCGTTTACAGTGCTGTGTATGATTTGCCGTTCGGGCGTGGCCGCAAATTCGGATCCAACTGGAGCCCTGCGTTTAATGCCTTGGCCGGAGGCTGGCAGACGAACGGCATCCTCACGCTCCAGACCGGTCCGGCACGGAACATCGATACGCGCGGGGCCGTGTGCGGCTGCGGTGGCGCTACGCGCCCGGATCTCGTTCCCGGCAAGAACCCGAACAACGCCCCAGCGGGCGGACGCCACCCGGATCTGTGGTTCGACGTGACAGCCGTGCAGTCGCCGGCTCGCGGCACTTTCGGGAACCTCGGGCACTTCGCGGTATATGCGCCCGGAATACGCAGCATCGACTTCTCGCTGTTCAAAGATTTCCGGCTGACTGAACGCCACCGGGTCCAGTTCCGCTCGGAATTCTTCAACCTGGCCAATACGCCTCTCTTCCAGGCGGACCAAATGCAGATTGCGCAAGGAGCGAGTGGTTTTGGCCGATTGGCTGGCACTTCGCCCGGAACCGAACGCCATGTGCAGTTTGCGTTGCGCTTCCAGTTCTAGGGCCGGAAACCGCTCCCTGACGGTCGCGGCTCAGTTCCGTTTTGGGCTGATACTTTCTTGTAGTGCGTTCGCCCAGGCGCCACTCGAAACCGGTCTGGAAGCGTTGCGAAGAAGTGACTGGGTGGCAGCCCGAACTTCGTTGGAACAGGCTGCCATGGCGACTCCGCAGGATCCTCGCGTGTGGATCGGTCTGGCGCGTGCGCGGCAGAAACTGCAAGAGAAGGATAAGGCGTCCGAAGCGGCGGCGAACGCCGAGACGCTGACCAAATCAAATGAAGCCGTCGTTGGCCAAGGCTTGGCCATTTACCACTCTGAGGGAGGCAGAGCCGAAGAAGCGTCTCGTTGGGCCGACCGCGTTGCTCCGGCGATATCTTCCTATCAGCACGCAGCTTTGCGCAACTTGCTCGGCAAGGCATTATTCGCGGCGGACAAGGCGGATCAGGCGATCCTTGAATTGGAGAAGGGAGTCAGTCTGAATCCCTACGAAGAATCGTATCGCGCCGACCTGGGAAATGCTCTCCTCCGGCGCCAGCGGTTTGCCGAGGCGGTAACGTCACTCGAAGGATCGCGGAAGGTGTTCGCTGCAAGCGCGCAATTGGAGTTGATGCTGGGGGTGGCTTACTACGCACAGCGCCGGTTTGCCGACGCTGTGGATAGTTTTCTGACAGTCATCCGCTTAACGCCAGACCTGCAACAACCTCATGTATTTCTCAATCGAATGCTGCCCCAGGCCGAATCCCGAATCCAGGAAGTCACCGCGGCCTTGGAAGGCTTCGGCAAAAGGCACCAGGACAATTCACTGGGGCTTTATCTGCGGGCTCGAGCAAGGATCGTCCAACTGCCTCCCACCGGATATCCGGCCGCCGCTGCGGAAGCGGAGAAGATGCTGTTTCGCGCGATCGAGTTGAGCGACACGCACGGAGACAGTCACCTGGAGCTTGGCTTGCTACTCGAGCGAAAACGAGAGTTCGCCGTCGCCGCGACGCATGTCGAGCGGGCTGTAGCGCTACGGCCGGCGGACTCGATTGCGCACTACAGGCTGGCACGGCTCTATGACCGCCTTGGCCAACCGGATAAGGCAGCCGCCGAGCGTGCCGTCCACGACAAGCTCACCGCGTTCCAGCCCACGTTATTGGAGGCCGTACTAAAATGAAGGGCTGGAGGCGCAAATGAACCGGCGGCGATTCGTGACCGCTCTTGGCGGGACAGCAGCAGCCACGGCCGCGGAAAAGAAGCTCCTCCTCCCATCCGACAAACCCGACGAATTCCACTTGCGGCTCATGTGGTACAACCCGGTGCCGCCAATAGATTCCCGCACCTGGAGGTTGAAGGTGGGAGGACTGGTCGACAAGCCGCAGGCGTTCACTCTGGAACAGTTCCGCAAGTTTCCGCAGATACAGAAGAGCGTCCGGTTGAAGTGCGTTCAGTGCTGGTCGGCGCGGGCGTTCTGGGGTGGGTTCCGGTTCGAAGAGATTCTGGAAGTGGTCAAGCCGAAGAAAGGCGCGCGGGCAATTCGCATCGATTGTGCGGACAAGTGGTACGAGTACATGGATCTGAACGAGATGACCGGACCGCACGTGCTGATGACGCTGGATCTGGCCGGCAAACCACTGCCCGACAATCACGGTGCGCCGCTGCGGCTGATTGACGGTTCCAAATACGGCTACAAGTCGGCCAAGCTGATCACATCGATCACGTTTGTAGCCGAAGGCAAGGGCAGCATGGCATGTGACATTGGGCCGTACTACTCGCCGTCGGGTGAGATTCTGGCAGGCTATGACCATCCGCTGGATCATGGTCCGAATGCCCGCCGCAAGATCACGGGCGGGGCAATCACAGAGTATTGATGTTTCCGTTCACCAAGCGACAATTTCTTCGCGCCGCCGGGCTGACGGTTGCTGGCCGTCTCCTGCCGCGGCGCCTTTCCGGTGCGGGGCGCAACGAGACGGCGCGAAAGCTGATTATCGTCACTTTCGGAGGTGGCGTGCGATACGCGGAGACGTTCACTCGGGAAGGGTTGCGAAACGTTCCCAGGCTGGCCGAGTTGCAACCAAAGGGTCACTTCTTTCGGACATGCCTGAACTCGGGCGTCCTATCGCATTACAATTCTACAGCCAGTATTGTCACCGGGAACTGGCAGCGCGTCGACGATTTTGGCTTCGACCGGCCGGCGAGTCCAACGTTGTTCGAATACTTTCGCAAGGGCGCCGGCGCCGGCTCGCAGGATGCCTGGGCCATCTGCACCAACAAGAGCTTCGCTTCGATCGGCGCGAGCGGACAACGCGAGTTTGGGTCGCCGCTCGGAGCGAACGTGATTCTGCCCAAGCAACTTCTCATCGAAGCGGTGAATGAGATTATTCGCAAGAAGCCCAGGCAGGGCGTGGCGGACCGCGACAACGTGCTGGAGCAACTGCAAGGAATCCTGAACTAGGGTTACGAAGGCGTTGGCTGGACGATCTTTCAAGGCAACAGAAATCTGGACAGCAAGGTGCGGGAGACGCTGACGAGAAGTCTTGTGGAATATATTCACGGTCCGGAGACACCGGTGTCGGGAGACGAGTTGACGTTCTTCATCGCGCGCGAAGTGATGCGGGAGTTTGCACCGCGCCTGATCCTGGTGAACTTCTGGGACATGGATGTGGCGCACTGGGGATCGTATTCGCTCTATCTCCAGGCGATTACGCGGACCGACCGGTTGACCGGCATGCTGTGGGACGAGATCACCACCAACCCAAGCTACCGGGAGAAAACTACGTTGCTGATCCTGCCGGAGCTGGGACGTGACGGCGACCAAAATGCAGCCAACGGGTTCCTGAACCACCGGAGCGGAGACCCGTCCTGCCGGAACACTTGGCTCTTGGCTCTTGGAGCGGGCGTTCCAGTGGGGCAGACAGAGCGTCCTCTGACGCATGTCGATGTCGCGCGCACAGCGGCAGAGATCCTGAGCGTGAGACCGGGTGAAATGTCCGGACAGATCATTCGCGAATTGGTGCGCTGATGCCGGCAGTTTCGGACACAATCCGGCGGATCATCGAGCGCGGGCTATTCGAACGGCTGCCGATGACGTTTGCGACGTACACGTTCGATCGCATCCGCGACTGGGGAATGTTGTTTCCGGCCGAGCAAAGCTATTTTGAGCGCCTGCTCGGTTTACTGGATCGTTCCGAGCCCGCGCTCGTCAGCCGGCTGTTCACTCCACTCTCCGAGTTGGAGCAGCGGATGGGTCTCGACCCGGGAAAGTGGAATACCAGGCAGTTTACGCTCGGGCACGTCGATTTCCTCCAGCGCTCGCCGCATTATGCCGAATGGCGCCGCCGGATTGCCGGCATCTTCGAGAAGATCGATCCGCTGCTGGAGCAGGAGATCGCTCACAGAGGACGGCCTCGATTGGTCATTGTCACGGCGCCTTCAGAAGTTCCTGTTGCTCCGGCGCAGATGTGGAAGCGAATCGAAAAGGCAGGTAAGCGGATCGGCCTCGAAGCGCCGGCAGAGCCAGAACTGCTCTCCGGGCTCGGAGCCGGTCTCCTCGAACGGTACTCGGCATGGCTCATCGAAGCAGGGGCCGTGTTCCCACCTCTCGGACAGAACGCAATCAGGCTCAGCTACGAGGTGCTGGAACCGTACCGGACAGCGTTGATGGACGCGGTGCGCAAGATGCTCGATGCCAAACAGATTCGCGGCCCGCAACAACTGGGTGCGGAACTGAAGAGCCTCAAAACACCGCCGCCGGCCGGCCCGGTTGGTCAAGATCCGCTGATCGCGGATTTCCTGCGCTCAGTTCTTCTCGCGGGTAACGGAACTCTGCTCATCAACAACACGTTCGTCGAGTGGGCCACGATCCAAGCCGTCCGCCGGGCCCGGCCAACGGTCGCGGTCGTGTCCTTCGGAGTCCGCAACAAGGTCAAACCGTTCTCGAGCCTGCTGATCTATACGGACCAGGAGACTTCGAGCCCGATACCGACCCAGACGGACACTCTCGGCACCTACGTGGACCTCGAGGTCTTCTATCAGTACATCTGGCAGGAGTTCGAAAAATACGCAGAGTATCGCAGCAATACGGTCTATGTGTTTGCCGGAATCGGCATGGATGAGATGCTAGTGATTGCGCCGCCCGACTTCAGCCTGATGGCCGGTAACAACCGCCAGACGCTCCCGCGTGTGGGCGCCGCGTTGAAGGAATGGATCGGCGCGTGACTCGCCGCGAACTATTGGCTACCGGAACGGCCATGATGTGGGGGCCACCCGCTTTGAACGCGGGCGAGCCGTTTCCCGTCAGGTTCCGGAAACAGGATGCTCATGAATCCGCGCGGCCGCTGATCGATCCGCGCAATGACCACTTCGAATCCGAGAAGCTGCTCCACTCGCCGAAAGCCGAAAGGCTCATCGCCGGCCCCCCATCGTTGTTCGTTGAGGTGACCTCCGCGCTGTTCGGCGGATCACCCGCATTTCGCGATCAACTCAGCCGCGGCGTGCCGTACTGGCGTGCACAGCTTGACCCGGCCTCCGGGATCGACATCTATGGCAATAATGGCATCGCTGTAGGCGACATCGACGGCGACGGTTGGGACGAGATCTATGTCTGCCAGCCGGGTGGCTTGCCGAATCGCCTTTTCCGCCGTGATGCGAATGGCGCATATGTGGAGATCACAGAAGCCTGGGGCGTTGGAGTGCTCGACGACACAGCCTGTGCCCTGTTTCTCGATCTGCGCAATACGGGCCGCCAGGACCTGGTTGTGCTCACCAGTGCCGGTCCATTGTTGTTCCTCAATGGCGGCGACCGGTTCAATTTCAGGACGGAGGCCTTTCGTTCTAAAGCAGCGCCGCAGAGGACATTCACCGGCATGGCGGCGGCGGACTACGATCGCGACGGCAAGCTCGACCTGTATCTGTGTACCTACGTTTACTTTCAGGACGAGAACCAGTATCGCTATCCTTCGCCCTATCATGATGCGCAGAACGGGCCTCCGAACTTTCTCTTTCGGAATCGTCTCACCGAATCGGGAGAGGGTTACTTCGAAGACGTCACGGCTGCGGTTGGCCTCAGCGAGAACAATAACCGCTACAGTTTCGCGCCAGCCTGGTGCGACTATGACGGCAATGGGTGGCCGGATCTATACGTGGCTAATGACTTCGGCCGCAATAACCTTTACCGGAATGTGAACGGCCGGTTCCGTGACATTGCCCGCGAGTCAGGCGTCGAAGATCTCGGCCCCGGCATGAGTGCGGCCTGGTTCGACTACGATGGCGACGGGCGGCCGGACCTCTATGTGGGAAACATGTGGACCACTACCGGACAACGCGTCGTGACGGATGCCGCATTCAAACCCGTTGCTCGCGACAAACTCAACGAGGCGTACCGCCGCCATACCAAAGGCAATTCACTCTATCGAAATTCGGGCGACGCTCGCTTCGAGGATCGAGGAGCGGAGCAAAACGTCGAGATGGGACGGTGGGCCTGGTCGTGTGATGGGGTTGACTTCGACAACGACGGCTCGCCGGAGATCTTCATCACTTGCGGCATGCTTACCGGCCATCGGGAGCCTGATCTTGAGAGTTACTTCTGGCGGCGCGTAGTGGCCGAGTCGCCATCCAAGATCGAGCCGGCAGAAGCCTACGAGCGTGGCTGGAATACGCTGAATCAATGGATTCGCGAAGGCTATTCCTGGAATGGCGGGGAGCGGAACGTGTTCTACGTGCGGAAAGGCGCCCGTTATCAAGATCAATCGGCCGCGTCAGGTCTGAACTTCGCCGGCGATTCACGCGCTTTTGCGGTGACTGATTTCGACGGCGACGGTAATCTCGATGTGCTCGTCAAGAACCGCCTCGGCCCGCAGTTGCGCGCTTTTCGGAACCACAGCGTGGGCGGGCGGCGCTCCATCGCGCTCGATCTCGCCGGAACCAAATCCAACCGCGACGCGATCGGCGCGCGGGTCGAAGTGCGGCATGCTGGCGGCGCCGTAACGCGGTGGGTCGCCGCCGGATCCGGATACCTGTCGCAACACACCAAGCGTGTGTTCATTGGCATCGGCGATTCGATCGTCGCTGAGAGGGTCCGCATCACGTGGCCGTCCGGCGAGGTCACTGAGCTTGTGAATCTCGATGCCGGCTATCAGTACCGGGTCGTGGAGGGGAAAAACGAAGTGGTGGGCCGTGTTGCGTTTCTCGAACGCTCACCGATGCCAATAGCTCAAGCGCAGGGCCATAACGCGCCCGACCTAGGGGAGGCGTGGCTGATCGAGCCACTTCCGTTGCCGGTTGAGTTGCCAGGGAAAGGCGTGCGCATTGTCACTCTGACAAAGGCCGATCTTGCCCAGGCGCCGGTCCCGACAGTCGCGGCATTGGCGATCTTTCGCCGATACCTATTCGATTACCGCTCACGTCTCGAAGTACCTCTTTCGCTCCTTCTCGACGAGCAGAACCGCGTGCACAAGGTTTACGCCCGGATTCCGGCTGCTGCCGAGACTGAACGCGACAAGAGGCTGCTCATTGAGCCCGACAGGTTGAAGCTTGCGCTTCCTTTTTCAGGCCGCTACTATCAGTCGCCGGGACGCAATCTCTACCGCTTCGCCGCCGCGTTTCTGGCGGCCGGTTACCCGGAGAGCGCGCTTCCATATCTCGACGAGCTTCTTCGCCACGCCCCGAACAATCCGCGTGCACTGCTGGCCGCCGGACAGATTCACTTGGAAATGAATCAGCTCGAGAAAGCGCGAGGATATCTCGACAGGAGCCTTGCCCTGAATCCGGCCTCGGCAGAAGCACACAACAATCTTGGGGGAGTCGCGATGGCGCAACACCGCTATGGCGATGCGGTGGGGCACTTTGAGCGGGCTATCGCGATCCGTCCCAATGCCGGGTTCGCGCTGGCCAACGCCGCTCAGGCGCACGCGCGTCTCGGTGATGTTCCGCGAGCCGAGTATTACTTTCGTCGCGCACTTGCCGCCGATCCCAACGACTCGGATACAGCTAACCAGCTTGGCTTGCTCCTGGCGAAATCCAGCCGCTCGGACGAGGCCGCAAAACTATTCCAGCAGGCCATCGCCATTCGTCGCGATCACGCGGGCGCGATCAATAATCTGGGTGTACTCTATATGCAGACTGGCAAGTTGAACGATGCCATCGCGGCACTTCAGTACGGCCGTAAGGCGGCTCCCGAAGATGAGACGGTGTGCATGAATCTGGCGCGGGTATACATCGGAATGGGGAATCGCGATCGTGCGCGGTCCGTTTTGGAAGCATGCCGAGCTACCGCTACGATCGAAAATGCGCTCAGGGAGCTGAACCAATGATCGATTTCCTGCTATTTGCATTCTTGTGGCAGACAGCGCAGCAGCAAGCCATTCGTGAATCCGGCCGGTTGGTTTCCCTCACCGAAACTCCGGCGGAGCGGATTGCCAATAAACCTGCGATCTCTCCCGGAGCCCCGCCTGTGCTGAGCTTCCGCTATTACGAAGGCCGCGACCGCCATCGATTCGGTCAACTCGACCTGGTGCTGGACGATGCTGGTCATTAGCCTGGCGCTCGCACTTGCTCAGTCGGACTCATTCACTGCGGGCCTCGACGCCTTCCGCCGCGGCGACTACGTCACAGCGGAGAAAATGCTGAACACCAGCTCCGATCCCCGCGCCGCTACCTATGCGAATCTTGCCCGCGCGGCCACTGGTGGCTGCGATTCCGTGCGCGATGGCCTTGCGCAGCAGCTTGCCACGCAAGCCGACGCTGAAACGCGGCGCGCCGCTGGACTCGGCGCGGCTCAATGCTATGTAGCAGCCGAGCGTTTTGAATCGGCATTACCCATCCTCGCCCGCCTCCGTCGCGATTACCCGTCGGATGCCGACGTGCTGTATCTAACCGCCAAGCTTCATATGAAAGCCTGGAATGACGCCTTGTTCGGACTCTACCGGAATGCACCCTCGTCCTATCGAGTGAATCAGATTTCCGGAGAAGTATTCGAGATGCATGGGAGGTTTGCCGAGGCCGCCGGAGAGTACCGCAAGGCGATCGAGAAGAACCCAGCCGCGGTAAATCTCCACTTCCGGCTCGGCCGCGCCCTTCTGCTCGAATCCAACTCTCCGGCGTCGCTCGATGCGGCGGCCAAGGAATTCCAAGCGGAGCTCGCGCTCAACCCCAATGACGCGGTGGCCGAGTATCAAATCGGGCAAATCCTCACAGCTCGCCAGAAGCCAGCGGAAGCGGCGGAAAGGTACAAGCGCGCGGCTGCGATCGACCCCAAATTCGTTGAACCGCTGATCGCGCTAGGAAGAATCCGGACCGCCGAGAAGAATCACGCGGAAGCGATCACACTCCTCGAACGCGCTGTCGCCTCCGCTCCGAAGAGCGAAGCGGCGCGATATAACCTGATGCTTGCCTACCGGAACGCCGGACGGCGCGAAGAAGCGCGTAAGCAGCAGGAGGAGTTGGAACGGTTGCAAAAGCCGCCGGAAGGGGAATTTACCGAGTTTCTGAAGCGGCTTGGTGAGAAGACACCAGGGAAGACCCCTGAGAAGACAACGAAGCAATGATTCGCCTCGCCGTTCTGGTTCTGACCACGGCGGCATCGTGGGAGCCGGCCTTTGTGAACGTTGCTCGAGACGCGGGGCTGGCTCACGTCTTTCCGAACGGTGGGCCGACCACCTCGCAGCCGACCAAGAAGTACATAATCGAGACCACCGGCAGCGGAGCAGGTCTATTTGACTATGACAACGACGGCCTGTTAGATGCCATTCTCGTTTCCGGTGATGGCGGGACAACCAGACTCTACCGCAACGAGGGGCGCAGCCGCTTCAAAGACGTCACCGCAGCAACCGGTATCGTCGCACCGGGTTGGGGGAAGGGTGTTTGCGCGGGCGACTACGACAACGACGGCTTCACCGATTTCGTCATCACTCGCTGGGGCTCCAGCATTTTGTTCCGAAACGCTGGTGGCAAGCGATTTCACAACGTTACGCAGGCTGCCCGTTTAGAGACGGGTCCGAATCGCTATAACACTGGCTGTGCCTTCCTGGACTACGATCGCGACGGCGACCTCGATCTTTTCGTCGCCAACTATCTCAAGTTCGACTTCACCACGACACCGCTTCCGGGCGCCAATCCCTACTGTTTTTACCGGAATGCTCCGGTCAACTGTGGTCCCCGCGGGCTTCCTTTCGATCGAAACATTCTGTTCCGGAACAATGGCGACGGAACCTTCACCGACGTGTCGGACGCGTCGGGTGTATCACGTCCCGCTCAATACTACTCGCTCGGAGTCCTGACTGGCGACTTTAACCGCGACGGCTGGACCGACATCTATGTCGCCTGCGACCAAACACCCTCACTGCTCTATATCAATCGAGGTGATGGAACCTTCTCGGAGGAGGCATTGCTGCGTGGCGCTGCGCTCGACGAGCACGGCAAGGCGCTCTCCGGCATGGGCGCAGCGGCTGCCGACACGGATGGCGATGGATGGCCGGACATTTTTCGCACGAACTTCTCGGATGAACGAGAGACGCTCTATCGAAACCGAGGGGACGGCGATTTCGACGACGCCACGGCAGCGGCCGGGATGGCTCACAACACGCGCTTCGTCGGCTGGGGATGCGGTTTCTTTGATTTCGATAATGATGGGTGGAAGGACCTCCTCCTGGTCAACGGTCACGTGTTTCCCGAAGTGGACAGGCTGCCCGGCGACATTCGCTTTCGGGAACGTCCCATTCTGTACCGCAATCGCGGCGGAAAGTTCGAAGACATTTCGGAGAGAGCCGGCCCCGCGATTCAAGAGCGGCGGGTGGCTCGTGGGGCCGCCTTCGGCGATATCGATAACGACGGAAACGTTGAAGTTCTCGTCAACCATCAGAATGAGGCGCCGGGGTTATTTCGCCTGCGTGAGCGCCCGGCGGCCAACTGGGTGCTGTTGCGTCTGCGTGGTGTCCGCTCTAATCGGAGCGCGATCGGCGCACAGGTGCGAATCACGGCAGCGGGGCTAACCCAATCGGATGAAGTGCGCAGCGGCGGCAGCTATCTTTCACAGAGCGATCTGCGCCTGCACTTCGGCATCGGGGGAGCCCGGAAAGTCGATCGCATCGAGGTCCGCTGGCCATCTGGCACGAAACAGATGCTGGACAATCAGCCGGTCAACCAGGTTATGGAGATCGTGGAGCAGCAAGTAAAATAGGTAGTTTTACGGCGATTCGCCGGCGCACTCACTGCAAGTGGGAAGGCCAGGCGTCCCCACGATCCTCCTGGCGAGGCGGCATGCCGCCTCCTGCGCAGAACCGTCCCGTCCCTGGCGGAACGAAGCGTTCTTGGCTGTGCTTGGTGGAGAGTGTGGACGCGGCAGGCTGAAGCGCACGCCACGAACCCTATTCCACAAAATGTACAAACCTGTCTCTGAGGATGTTATATGCTAGCTCCAGCCGGGAGACGACATCGGGAATCCAGTCGCAATAGCCGGCGCTTGGGGGCCAAATGCGGATCACGACTTCCATAATACTTGCGAGCCTCTTCGTTCCTTGCGTGGTCGACGCACAGACGGGACAAGGTCAAATTGTCGGCCAGGTGACCGACTCGACATCGGGGATCATCGCTAACGTCGCCGTCACGGCAAGGAATCGGGACACCGGCGTGCGCCGCTCGTCCGCCACCAATGAAGAGGGGATCTATCGCGTCCCGTATTTGAATCCGGGCTTCTATGACGTCACGTTCGAAGCACAGGGGTTCAAGAGAGTCCTGCAGAGCAACATCCAGGTTCGGTCAACGGAGACGGTTCGACTAAACGCCCTCCTGGAGCTTGGCGCGGTGGTGGAGTCAGTGCAGGTTTCCTCCACCGCAGACCTATTGGAAACCGAGACGTCCACAACCGGACATCTGGTTCCCGGCGACGTGCGCCACAGGCTGCCCACGCCGCAACTGAAGATTCAGTCGGTGCTCTGGTACATGTCAGGCGTTACCTCGCAGCGCGGCGACGGGCACGCGGCCGGGCAGCGCTCGCGAGCCTTCAACATGTCAATGGACGGTGTTTCGGCGCTGGAGCCAGTGCGCGGGACCATCAGCACTGGCACCTCGCTCTACACGGCTGAAGCCAATGTCGCGGAGTTGAAGCTCCTCACGACAGCCTTGCCGGCGGAGTACGGGCATTCCGGCGGCGGCATCATGAACATCGCGCTCAAGAGCGGCACCAACCAACTGCACGGGCTGGTTGAAGAGCGCTACATGTCCAAGAGCATGTTCCACCGGAACTGGCAGGAGCCGAGCGTATCGGCGGGCAACTTTGGCTACCATCTGATGAGCGGCTCGCTGCACGGTCCGATGGTCCTGCCGAAGATCTACAACGGCCGCAATCGCACGTTTTTCCTGGCCGGCTTCCAGCGCCAGCACTCGAAGGAGTCGAACAGCGCCATCACCACCGTCCCGAGTCCGGCGATGCTCGCGGGAGACTTCAGCTTCGGCGGGATCGGCGACCCGATCTACGACCCAGCGACGCAGGTCCGGCTAGCCAATGGTAACTATTCCCGGAGCCCGTTTCCT
>Ga0187893_10007446_pt1 | contig 17928 bp, 14 predicted proteins | sample MA1701074metaG_FD_139574 | JGI IMG/M metagenome (GOLD analysis project Ga0187893, IMG submission 139574) | White microbial mat communities from a basaltic lava cave in the Kipuka Kanohina Cave System on the Island of Hawaii, USA - MA170107-4 metaG ... | reverse complement strand
CGAAACTGCTCAAGGGCTTGTTTTTTGATTGACTCGTAGTCAATAGGATTTTTTTCGTTTTGCATAATCTGTGTTTTTGAAGTTAAGAATTTAACTTCTGACACAGTTTATTTTACAGTCTCGGCATTGCAGGAAGGTTATCGTGTAATCATGGATTTGAAGTGATACTTCTTTCTGATTTCTTCCATTTCCTTTTTTAAAATGTCAGGGTGCTTCCAATACTTCTCACTTAACTTCTCACGAATTTCCCTCATCATTTTAACAGCATCTAATCCGGCAATGGGCTGGGTGATGTTTTTGTTGTTACTCATTGTCTTTAATGTTTAAAATTTCCCTTGGTGTTCTTATTTCAATTAACCTATGACCAAAGCGAAGGTTAATTGAATTGTAAAGCCTGATTCTCTCAAGGTTTACGATGTGCTTAAAATTCCAACTTGCTAAAACATCTGAATTGTTTAATGTTGCCAGTGCAATATGTAGAGCATCGTTGTAACTTTTGTTCGTCAATGCGCCTTCGGTAATGTATGTTTCTGCAAGTTTTATAGCTTCATCATCAACGATTATCTCAACCTGTTTGTCTGAGGAATACTCGTTATAAGATTTCTGATTTCTTCTCTTGCAAATTCAAGTTCCTGTGCGGTAAGGTCTCGCAGCATAATCTGCTTTGAGCCAGCTATAAACTCATTCCATAGAGCAATAGACCATTCCTGAAATTCCTTGTCAAAATAGCCGCCGATTACCAATGTGTCTGTATAAACCTTCATGACCGCAAGGTAACTAAAAAAAATGCGGCTTATATTTGCGATGCGACACCCGGTAAATCCTCTCTCCCTCATGGGTTGATGAAACCGGGCTTTTGAATTTTTGAATTTCTTTTTAAGATAATTTCATACTTATATCCCTCAAGTCTTTTGTGCTATGCTTCTTTAGAACATGTGCCCCGAGAAAGCATGCCGCCCGGTATGCACTTTGGTATTTACCACCAGCCAACAGGAAAATCGCATTTAAAGGAAAAATACCTGCACAGTTAGCTGCTCATTTCAAAGACAATAATTTTACCGGCTTCAAAGATTTTAAAAAAGATATGCTTCATCATGTAGAGCATGAACCATTAGTGCTCGTTGCCTGGACTTATGGCACGCCGCCGCCATTGAGCCACGAAGAGTTTGTTGCAAAGGTGAAAGAATGGATTGATAAAGGGGCTGTGGTGCCGGAATAAAAATAATGAAGCTGATTAAACCTTCCGCCCGCGATTTGCTTTAACCGGAAACAAACTCATATTGGTTCCGTTTCAAACGCTGATACCATTTCATTTGTCTTAATTTAAAAGTATATTTAGGAAACTAGTTTTGCCTAAATTAAAATCAATTGCTACAATTTGTATGGTTGATAAATTGACTGCTTTATTTAACAGGATTTATCCTATGAGCGAGCAACTGACTCAAAGGATACTTGCTATTGCTCAAACAAAAAATTACCCAAAGAAAACACTGATTTTGCAGGAAGGACAGGTCGCCAATGATGGCTGTCTTGTTACTTCAGGACTGGCTATAGCTTATTATTTAAATGAGGGAAAGGATATCACTTCACGTTTTATGGACGAAGGCTTTGTTATCACTTCCTGGATCAGCTTTTATACCCGCAGGCCAGGGCAATGAGTTTATAGAAACATTGGAAGATACTACGGCTGTCTGTATCGCTTATGACGATTTACAGCAGCTCTATCGTGATTTTCCCGAATTCAATTTTATTGGGCGAAGTCTGGTAGAATATTATTTCTATCTCGCAGAGCTCAGAACCCAAATGCTCAGAAAACATACAGCGGAAGAAAAGTATAAATTCTTTCTCGACAACCATCCCACACTATTACAAAGAGTGGCATTAAAAAATATAGCCACATACCTTGGCATGAATGAAGAAACCTTAAGTCGGATCCGCTCCAAATATCACAAAACACATTAAGATCATTAAGGAAAGGTTGACAAATATCATTTGAGTTTTCGATAACTATCTCAAAGCATCTTATGTATGATCAGAATGGGTTGACAAATGTCAAGAGATTTTAGTAAGCCCATTTTCCAGGTTTTTTTTACTTGGATGTTGCCATAAAAGAGATAATTTAATATTGTTATCAGAATAAAGTCATCACACCACTGAAGTAAAATATTCTATCGCAGGAGGCTGCCGGAGAAAAGTTGATCAACTAATTAAAACAACGTTTTATGAAAAAGTTTTTGGTCATACTATTTGTCGCTTCCAATCTTTACTTATTCTCTTCCTCCTGCAGGAAAGAAAAATATGACCTCAACTCGGTTCCAGCGGTAAATAAAATGTCCTGTTTTGTGAATGGAAAAAAATGGGAGTCAGGCGAATTAAGAGGCGGAATATGGGGAGGGTATAATGACTACAACTACATTCTAATATATGCGTATAGGGGAAGGGAGACTATTTATTTGTATGGTACCCGCCCCTTTACAACCGGTGTAAAAGCTCAACCAAAATACGCTAAGTTGGTATTATACGGCTTTTCCAAAAGATTATGGGTCTTTTCATGTGTTTGACGACTGGGCAATTTTGAAACTTATATGACCAATGCTATTGACACAGGATACTTTAAAATAACCTATCTTGATAGCCTGGCAGGGAAAATGAAAGGTACATTCCGCTTTAAAGCCCGTGATCCAATTACAGATAAAACGATTGATATAACCAATGGCTACTTTTCGAAAGTGCCATAACTCTCTTTCCCTCTACTTTCGCAGCCGAGTCTGTTTAAAGGCTTTGTACGTTAGCTAACGACACGGCGTTAATTGAAATCGTTTCCTGTAATACGGCGAGTGCCACAGTCCAGCCATATCCCGATAGCGGGCTACCTGGCATACCGCCGCAAAAAAACAAAAATCCGGTGGGGAAATTATTTCTTTTTCCCTTGCGAAATCTGTTTACGTTTTTGAGGTTCGGGTAAATAGTTTTCTGACGATACTACTTTCTGCCCTGTCTTTGCTTCAAGGTCTCGTCTCGCTTTGCCTGCAACATCGCCGCCCTGTCTTGCAGCTTTTTTATTTTGAATAAATCCCTTTGGATTTTGAGTCTTTACAATTGCTGTTGTCGAGGCCTCACCTAACATCGAAAAAATAAGTTCAAGGTCATTCATGTGGTCCCGCAGGTTCTGACTTTTCAGTCCTTTTACTGTTTTATATTGAGAAGGTGTCAACCCAAAAGTAGCTTTTGAAATTTATGCGGTCAGGATTGAATATTCTTTCTGTTCTTTTACACCTCTGTTTTTCCATTCTTCAGTCAATTCTTCACGAATGGCAATACTTCGCATTCGCTTTTCAATCCAGTCGTCAGGATAACCTTTAAGTTTGTATAGTTCCCTTGTGCGTTGTGTCGCCAATTCGGGATTTTCAATTTCATCTAACCTGTCAGAGCCTGCTTGTGCTAACCACAATTTGAATGGTTCGGCTTTGGGAGATGGAATGGATTGAATGATTCGCAAAAGTCCTTGTGCATTGGCACAATTCAGTTTCTGCTTACCTCCTGCTGTGTCAATCAAAAGGGGGGTGACAAATTGTCCCCACCCTTGCGAAAGCAGTTCATCCCGCTTACGCATTTTCTTTATATAATCTGATGGGTTAGAAGTATCAGTCAACACCTGAACAACGTCTGCAACTGCAAAATACCATTTCTGTTCGGCCTCATTCCAAACTGTTCTTATTTGCTTGCTTTCAAAAAGTTTAATGTTACTCATGCTCAAATTTAACCACTTAACATTTGCAATGGCAGGTTATTAAATCATTACAGATAAGACAAAAAAGTTTTTACTTCAGTAAAAACTCTTTTAAACTTTTTATTGATGCCATTTATTATGCTGATGAACGGAGCGTCGCAACACCCGATGCCATTTGTACTATCGCTGGTATCAAAAAATTCTCACTCCACAAACTGCACCGAATACACCATTGGCAAATAATTTCCCAATACCTGCCAGTTCTCTCCCCTATCCGGTGAAAAAAATAAATTACCTGTGGTAGTGCCAAATGCAACTGCATCACCTGATGTGGCGAGGGCATGACGATATACAATATCAAAACAATTTTCCTGCGGCAATCCCTTTCGCTGCTGCTTCCATGTTTTGCCGCCATCGTCAGTACGGCAAATGCACAGTGCACCGGAGATGGCTGTACGTGTCATATCACTATGAGCCGGTGCTACCCATGCCTGGTCGGCATTATCTTCTGCCACTGCTATAGCAAAACCAAATCTTGCAGTGCCTTCTTTTTCTCCAATGTCAATCCAGTTTTTTGCACCATCTGTACTTCTGAAAATGCCGCAGTGATTTTGTTGCCACAATATATCAGGATTGGTTGGCGCAGCTACCATGATATGCGGATCATATCCTGTTTCTGCATTGGGATCGGGAAGAAAATCTGCACTCATGCCTTTATTGCGTATCGCCCATGTTTTGCCTGCATCAGTTGTTTCAAACACACCAGCGCAACTAATGGCAACATGAATGCGATTTTCATCCCGTGGGTCTACAACAACAGAGTGAATACCCGGCTGATCACGGCCGCCGCCAAACCAACCTTCTTTGCGTGTCGGGTGTTTCCACAATGATTCTACCAATTGATAAGTATTTCCCCCATCTTCACTTATAAACAAACCACCGGGATCGGTGCCCATCCAAAGACGTGAAGGATTTTTGTTTCCGCCATGCGCCATGGCCCATATATAACGGGTAGCAGCAGGCACACCGTCTTTTACTTCTTCACCTTCGGGATAAGCAGGCGCAACGATTTCTTCCCATGTTTTGCCCCTGTCTGCAGAGCGATGCAGCTTTACTCCCCAATGGCCATAATCGAGACTGGCCCACCAGGTATTTGTCCTGGGATCAGCATAGGCAATAGAAACAGGCGCCCCTTCAAAAGAAAGATTTTCTACCTGCCAGCGATTGTTTTTGAATTGCCAGGCCATAAAACCTTTGCGGGTGCCCAGCAGCATGGTTGATAGCATAAAGTTGTTGTTTAAAAATATTCATTATTGAACAGTGATTCCTATTGAAGAAATGTTCAATGTTCAATTTTTCAATGCTCAATGTTCAATTCGCATGTAAATTTTATCCACCCGACAAAGCTTGTATGATATATATCTCACTGTTTGCAGAAAATTGATCGCTCAGCTTTGTTCTGTCATTGATCAGCTTACCATCAATAAAAATATTTACATGCCGGCGCAGGCTGCCCTGTTCATCTACAATATAACTGCGTATGCCGGGATAATTACTGTCAATCTCTTTCAGCACTTCGCCCAAAGTACTTCCATGAGCTGCTGTATCTTTCAGCCCTTTAAAGAAACGGTTGAGTGCATAAGTGAATTTAACGGTTGGCATTTCTATGAAGTTTTCACAGCCTTTTACTTTTATAAAAAACTATTCAATGTGTAAATTATAAAATTCCTTTTTATTTCATCCTGGTTACTTTATAATCCCTTCCGTCTTTGTTATAAGTGGCCCTCTCTCCTGTTTGTTTGCTAATTTTTTGCCACTGCTTTTTTTAGGCTTACTATTTTTTCTTTCCCGGCATTCTCTTTTAATCTAAACTTTACAATTTTAGTTATCAGTTGCAGCGGCATCGGTTTTTCAAGCGGAAATTGTATAGTGCCCTTGCCAGATGTTTTATATGGAGCATAATCTTTTTCAAATCCTTTGTTGGCAGCCGGCGCCGGGTATATGCTGATATGCTTTTTATAACCGGCAAAATATACTACGTAACGTCCATTTAATTTAAAGCTGGGAATACCATAACTGATTGCTTCTTCTGCACCGGGAGCTGCTTTTCTTATTGTGCCACGAACTTGTTCCAACAGCTTTTTTGTTTCGGATGGAAAGCCGGCAATATATTCATCTATTGTGGTCGGTTTGGCTGCAATCATATCGCTAGTTTTAGCGCCGCCGTTAGTAAACTAAAATTATAATAAGACGATAATTCATCAATGAATTTGAAAACACTTAATACAAAGTTGCTGTCATTTTACAGAATTACAAGAGTGTAAATGCGACAATAAAGGGGGTTGGTTGCGTTGCAGTGCGTATTCTATAACTCTTTTGATTCGATCATTTCAACGATCTGAACTTTTGGGCTTACAATCACTACCCCTTGCACCTTATTCCACATTTGTTGTAAAGCCAGTAGTGTAGTTTGCAGGTTTTCTTTATTGTCAAAATCAAGTTCTACCATTACCGAGACGGGTTCGCCTGCCGCCTTGTATATGCGATAATGCTTTACACCTGATCTCTTCCTGTTAATAGGATCGCTGTCAAAAGCCTTTTTCCATCCTTCATAGCTTTGCACTTCATGCTCTATCCGGAGTGTATGCATAGCAAAAATTTTGTTCAGCTAAAGGTAGGAAAAGTAGAAAGCACCGTGCTAAAGAGGATAAAAGAGAAAAAAGCATTAATTCCTTTTCTCTTTTGCTCTTTCAAACATTTCACCCTGATTTTTTTTGCAGGCATTTCTATTTCTAAGTTTCTTTTGAAGCAATGTCAAAAAAGGTTTTTCACTCTAAAAGATTCGTCGGCCCCGCAGAAAAAATATGTACGAATAAAAAATTAATGAATTTGCTAATCTGAAATTAATTTCTACTTTTATCTCCGTTTCGCCCCATCCAACCCTCCTTTGCGAACGACCTTACTTCCTGTGCAGGCCAAATTTTCACTGAATAAATAATCGGATTAGTACCCTGCCCGAAAACATTTGTATTTATGAAAAAAACATTTCTTACAGCGTTATTCATTGTAACTATTCTTGGCTGTTTTGCACAATCAAAATTTGGTCTTTTTGCAGGGCCGCAAATCACTTCATCCAAATATACCATCAATGGAAAAAAGCAACCCAACACAGCTAAATATGGTTTTCAGTCAGGCGCCAATTTTAAAATTCCTTTTGAAAACAAACTTTATTTTGCTCCGGCAGCTTTTTATAGTTTGAAAGGTTATAATGTAAAATTTAACCAGCCGTCATTTCCGCCGGATTCACTTGCTGTTGACAACAATACCCGCATTCATACATTTGAGCTGGCAGCTTTGCTTCAATACGATTTCAATACGAATCCCTGCCATTTTTTTATAAAGTTTGGACCATCACTGGATTTCCAGCTTTTGGGCAAAGAAAAATTTAAACGCAGCAACAGAACGGCCGGAAACCAGGATATGGTTTTTAGTTTTACGAAATATAATCGTTATGCGGCCAATCTTTTGTTTCAAATAGGATATGAAACAAAACAGGGGTTTACACTATCAGCACATTATACCCATGGTATCGGCAGCATTAACAATGCAGACTTTGGGCCGGGAATATTGCACCGTGCAGCAGGTATTTCAATTGGTAAATACCTGGCTAAAAAGAAATAGTTTACTGCATTACTTAGAGCAGTTATCCACAACCTGTCATGTAAAAATCAAAAACTGAAGTTTCATTTCATCGTATGAAAAGCACAGTTCGTCGAAAATGATATGAGTTATTAACATTAAAGTTTTTGATTGATTTGGATTTTTCGGGTTTTACTGTATCTTTATCCCGTTTCCCAATACAAACATTGACACTAAGTCTCCGAGTCAATATCCTTCATTAAGATCACTCTCGTCCGCTTATATCCTGGATTCTCCAAATTGATTTTAATTAATTAACTGATTCATTTAGCCAGGAAATGTATTATCGAAAACGTACCGTTATGAAGCATATATTGACCTTTACCTTATCTCTTTTCTCCTTTCTGTTTTCTATTGCACAGAATCCCATTGTAGTTGAAAATTCTCTTCCGGGAAATCCCATTTCAGAATGGGGTGTGGCTAACTTCAGGGATAACCGTATCGCAGGTTTTAGTACCAAAATGAGTTTGAACGCCGGCGAAACAGTGCGGTTTAAAATCAGTTCGCAGAATGGAAAAAATTTTACGCTGAAAATTTATCGCATCGGATATTATAATGGAAATGGTGCAAGACTGATGCAGGATCTTGGCACTCTAAACGGTGTTGAACAGCCGGCAGGCATCAGTGATAATTCAACCGGCTTGTATGATTGCAGCAACTGGAGCCAATCTGCTTCATGGACTATTCCTTCCAATGCCGTATCAGGTCTTTATATTGCCAAGCTGGAAAGAAATACTGGTGGCAGCAATCATATTGTATTTATAGTAAGAAATGACGCCCGCAACTCAGATATTTATTTTCCCATGCCGGATGCTACCTGGGTAGCATATAATGGCTATGGCGGTAATTCATTATACAATGGCACGACGAGTTGGCCCGAGGGACATGCAGTTAAGGTAAGTTATAACCGGCCCATTTTCCCTTACAATTCCAATTTTAATACAGATGGCCGTCAATCTGATTGGTATATGAATGCTGAATACCCCATGATACGCTGGCTGGAAAGAAACGGCTACGATGTAACTTATACCTGCGGTAACGATGTGGCCAGGAATGGTTCTAGGTTATTAAATCATAAGATCTTACTGTTTGTAGCTCATGATGAATATTGGTCAAAAGAACAAAGAGAAAATGTAGAGTATGCCAGGGACCAGGGTGTGCATCTTGCGTTTTTTACAGGCAACGATGTGTATTGGAAAACGAGATGGGAAGGTTATAACGGCACCGAAGACCGCACTTTGGTTTGTTACAAAGAAGGCCTTATGGAAAATGGTTTTCCATTGAGCGAAAGGGCTTGCAGATATAAATGTGATGTCTCCTCTTCTGTATGGACAGGCTTGTGGAGAACGGGCGGAGATTATGATGCAGGCCGGCCTGAAAATGAACTTCTGGGAAATATTGGTTGGGCTGAAGCGCCGAACACAGCTATCAAAGTGCCTTACTATTATAAAAATCACCGGTTCTGGCGCAACACCAGCATTACTTCTTTGGCGCCGGGACAGGAAACAGCGCTTGGAGCACACACACTTGGTTATGAGTGGAACTATGAACAACCTGCTTACAAAAAATTTCATCCCAAAGGCAGGATGACTTTATCCAGTACAGATGTTGATGTTATTATGTATGGCGTTCCAGATAATTTTAAACATAAACTTAACCTTTACAGGGCCGGCAGTGGTGCATTGGTTTTTGGAGCAGGTACCATTCAATGGTCGTGGGGACTTGATAACAATCACGAGGGCAACACCGCCGGAGAAAATAAAGATATGCAACAAGCTACCGTCAATCTTTTTGCCGATATGGGTGTGCAACCCGGTTCTTTGCAAACTGACCTGGTTGCCGCAACCATATCCACTGATGACGACCCTCCCGCTTCTTCCATCAGCTCTCCTGCAAACAATGCATCGTTCCCGGTAAGATCGGCCATCACCATTACGGGTACTGCAAGCGATAACAAAGTTGTGGCCGGCGTGGAAATATCAACTGATGGAGGCACCACATGGGAGTCTGTCACTACAATGAGCAATCTTGATGGATCGGTTTCCTGGAGTCATACCTGGGTTCCTGAACTGCAAGGCAGTAATATCAATATCAAAACCCGTGGATTTGATGATAGCGGCAATATGGAAAATCCAGGTAGCGGTATATTGGTAAATATCGTGCCGCCCCAATGCCCATGCACTGTTTTTGATGAGACCGATGTTCCCGCAAATTCATTTGAAGAAACCTCTATGGAACTCGGCATGAAGTTCAAAGCTAATGCCAACGGCGTCATTACCGGCGTTCGCTTTTACAAACATCCTGATAATACCGGCACCCATATTGGCAATCTTTGGACTGAAAATGGCAATCCATTGGCGCAGGTTATTTTCTCCAATGAAACAGCAAGTGGCTGGCAACAAGCAGCTTTATCTGCACCAGTTCCGGTAACAGCAGGAACAACCTATGTTGTTTCCTATTATAATCCGGAGGGCAAGTATTCGTATACATCTAATTTCTTTACCGACAATTACCCCGCAGGTTCCGCATCTATGTGGCCCGTGCAGGGAATCAAACACGAAGAGACTAGTCCAGGAAACGGTGTGTTTAAGTATAACAGCGGCACCACATTCCCGACAAATTCAGCAAATAAGACTAACTATTTTGTAGATGTAGTATTCATGCCGGCAAGTACCTTACCGGTAACGCTGACTGATTTTTCGGCCACGCCGGGTAATAATAGTGTGACGCTTCGCTGGACAACTTCATCCGAGCTCAACAACCTCGGATTTGAACTACAGCGCAGCATTGATGGCCAGGGTTGGTCAGCCATTGCGTTTATCAATGGCGCAGGTAACAGCAACAGTACCCTGCATTATTCTTATGTAGATGAAAATCTCAGTGCCCGCCGTTACTACTATCGCCTTAAGCAGATTGATATTGATAAGCGATATGAATATTCGGCGATTGTGTCAGTGGTGTTTGACGCCGCGAGATCCTTCTCACTGGAACAAAACTTTCCCAATCCCTTTAGAAATGAAACCACCATCCGGTTTACACTTCCGCAAAGGGCAAAGGTCAATCTGTCATTGTTTGATATGAGCGGAAGACTTGTAAAGACATTGGTGAATGAATCCAAAGAACAGGGTACACATGCAGTAATCTTCAACCTGGGAACGCTGACAAAAGGATTGTATTTTTATAAATTACAGACTACCGATTTTTCAGCAGTGAGAAAGATGACGATTCAATAGGAAGACGGAACTCCGTTCCGTCCATTTTGAAAAAATTTTTAAGAAGCGAAAAACAGACTTTTCATTTGTATGCCGCTGAAACGGAACAGAGTTCAGTTATCCAAAATTCAAGTGCAAACTCACAACATTTTTTGTTGTGGGTTTGCACTTATCAAAATAAATGTATTATTTAGCGTTGTAATTTCTCCAATCCTGTTTTAGGCCGTTTTAGTTTTTGAGGTCATATCCCCGGATGCCGTTTAACATACCCTAAAACAGAAATGTATGATACCCACCGTACCTCTTCACCTGTTATTATTTAACAGTTGGAGAAAATCAGAAAAGAAAATTTTATTTTTCTTTGTATTGCTGCTGGCATTTTCCTTTAAGTCAATAGCGCAATGCACTACACCCACAGCCACGATTGCTGTTCAGCCCGGATCAGCTACCTGCAACGGGCAATCTTTCAATCTTATTTTATCCGGTTCATCTGCTGGCCTTGCTCCTTTTGATCTTACCATTGCAGGGCCGGGAGGAACAGCTACCTACAACGATATCCCTGTTGGCGGCGTGATCACCAATTTTACTCCGCCCATTGAAAAATTATGGCCTGCTGCACCGGCTACACTTCCCGCAACAAACGATGATGCATCCGTTACGCTTGGTGTAAAATTTCGCAGCTCGGTTTCCGGTTTTGTAAAAGGTGTTCGCTTCTTTAGCCCCGATGATATGGCATTAACACCTAATGCCTATACAGGGCAACTTTGGTCTGCAAGCGGCACATTATTGGCAAGCGGTACCTTTACCGGTGTCACCAATAGCGCATGGCAGGAACTTACATTCAGCGCTCCTGTTTTTATCAATGCCAATACCACTTATGTTGCTTCCTATCATACCGATGGTACAAAATATGTAGCCACATCGGCGGGATTTGCCACTTCATTTACCAATGGATCATTAACGGCTCCTGATAATGTTTCAGCAGGCGGCAATGGTATTTATGCTTATGGAGCCTCCGCAAGTTTTCCGGCCAATTCAGTTGGCGCTAATTATTGGGTGGATGTAATGTTTTCTCCCAATGTGTATACTTTTAATTTAACCGGTATTAAAGATGACAATGGTTGTACCAATACCGGTTCTCTGCAAACATTGAATATCACTTCAGCCGATTGCAGCGCATTGCCTGTAAATATTATTGTCAGTCCACCATCCACCACTTCAGCAGTGGGTCAAAGCTTTACTGTATTTGTTGCTGCCGATTTTACCGGCGCTTCTGCTGCCGCAGGAATAGATGAACTGGAACTGCATCTTGCATTTGATAATACAAAATTGGCTGTTACATCTATTGCCGAGCAACCCATAGTAAGCGGCTTTACTTCTCATCCCATTCCGCTTGAAACAGCGCCTTATACCAATACAAATGCAACCGGGCAGATCAATTATGCAGCAAGCACTACTGGCACTGTACCTGTTTCCGATTTCAATATACTGGCTGTTACATTTACCGTCATTGCCGGCGATGGCACGTCCACGCCGCTGACGTTAAACAGCCAAACAAATGCATTGCTTAGCGGAAGCTCAGTTATGTCAAACGTTGTTAACGGCACTGTAAATATCAATCCAGCCAATTGTATTACGCCTAACGCTACTATTGCTGTTCAAACCGGCGCCCCTACCTGCAATGGCCAATCTTTCAATCTTGTTTTATCCAATTCTACAGCCGGTGTAGGTCCTTTTGATCTTACAATTGCCGGGCCTGGTGGTACAGCCACTTACAATGATATTGCTGTTGGCGGAGTTATCACCAACTTCACAGCGCCGGTAGAAAAATTATGGCCGTCTGTTCCTGCTACTATTCCCGCTACCAATGAAGATGCTTCGGTTACGCTGGGTGTAAAGTTTAAAAGTTCTGTTTCAGGTTTTATAAAAGGCGTTCGCTTCTTTAGTCCCGATGATGCCGCTTTGACCGCGGGTGCATATACAGGCCAGCTTTGGTCAACAGGCGGTAATCTTTTAGCAAGCGGTACGTTTACCAGCGTTACTAACAGCGGATGGCAGGAATTGGTATTTTCATCGCCTGTGCTTATCAGTGCTAATACAATTTATGTTGCCTCTTATCATACCGATGGAACCAAATACGTGGCGACACCGGCTGGTTTTGCATCTGCAGCTGCAAACGGTTCTTTAACCGCACCTGATAATGCATCTGCCGGTGGAAATGGCGTATATGCTTATGGCGGAACAGCAGTTTATCCTTCTAATTCGGTTGGCGCTAATTATTGGGTTGACGTGATATTTTCACCAAACGTTTATATATTTAGTTTAACGGGTATCCAGGATGCAAATGGATGTACCCACAACGGCGCTTTGCAAACATTAACGGTTAACTCTTCTGTTTGCAGCGGCAATACATTACCTGTTACCCTCACCAATCTTTCGGCAACAGTAAAAGATCAGGACATCGTATTGCAATGGAGCACTTCTTCAGAGATCAATAATCTTGGTTTTGAAGTGCAGCGCAGCAGAGATGGTGCTACATGGTCGGTCCTTGGTTTTGTAAACGGAGCAGGCAATAGCAATACCACTTTAAAATATGTATATACAGACGAAAAACTTTCTTCAGGTATTCGCTATTATTATCGCCTGAAGCAAATTGATATTGATAAAAAGTTTGTTTATTCGCCTATCGTATCGGCTAAACTGGATGTAAAAGAAGGTTATACGTTAGAACAAAACTATCCTAATCCATCAAGAAACGAGACGATCATTAAATTCTCTCTGCCGCAAAAATCAAAAGTGAATCTTACATTGTATGACATCAGCGGAAGAATGGTAAAAGTGCTGGTGAATGAATCGAAGGAATCGGGCACTCATGCCGTAACTTTTGATTGCACCACGTTGCCAAAGGGATTATATTTCTATAAGCTGCAAACAGGTGATTTTTCGGCAGTGAAAAAATTGACAGTGCAATAAGTAAACTCAGTAAGCAGTCCCCCCTTCGGGGTACCATAGGGGGCTTAATTTTATAAAATCAAAAAATGTCCTGTTTATACCGGGACATTTTTTGGTTTAATCAAAACGAGGTGCGATGTTTAAAGAAAATCTATCAGAACTAAGATGTAATTGAAAAGATGATAAAGTTCATAGTGCAGGGTGCTTCTTTTTTTCGATTGTTTTTTTATCTTTGATCTCTCCCTCTTATCCAATTTACAATTGAACAGCCGATCACACTTCTGAAGCCATTGCTGACAACAGGATTCTATTATCCAATACAAAGAATTACCACTGTGAGAGAGGTAAATATCTTAACGATCATACCGCTGTGCATTTAATTTACTATTAAAACTAAAATACCTTGCGACCTCTTTTTTTTAACTGTACTGTAATGAAAGCCTTCGTTCTTTCAATCCTGATAGTTCTTTTTGGCGACGACCTCTGCGCTCAAACATTTGCTGATGGCAGTTTTGCAGCTGTCCCAATTGCCGGAACAGGCTGGAATTTTCCAACAGGCGCTACTTTTTCCACTGATGGCCAAAAATTGTTTGTTTGGGAAAAAGCCGGTAAGGTTTTCATGTGCAACAGGGATGCCAGTGGCAATTACGTCAGACAAACCCAACCTGTAATAGATATTTCGGAAGAGGTTGCAGATTGGGATGCCCATGGCCTGGTCGGTTTTGCTCTCGACCCCAATTATGCTTCAAACGGCCTGATCTATTTGATGTATGTTGTCAATCGAAATTATCTGCTATATTATCCCGGACCATCGTATGTTCCCAATGGCCCTGGCGGTACCGGTAATGCAACCATTGGCCGTGTTACCAGGTATAAAACAATAACGAGCGGAAGCAACCTGGTGGCAGATCCTTCCACCCGTTTTATTTTGATAGGTGAAACAAAAGAAACTGGCATGCCCATTCTTCACCATTCGCATGGTGTGGGCTCGCTGGTGTTTGCATCGGATGGTACTTTGCTTATATCTATGGGCGACGGGGCAAGCTATGAAGGCATAGACGCAGGAAGTTTCGCAGGCAGTTTTTATGCCCAGGCATTAGCTGACGGAATTATGCGCCCTGAAGAAAATGTTGGTGCTTTCCGCTCGCAGATGTTGACCAGTTATAATGGTAAAATGCTTCGGATAGATCCTGCAACTGGTGATGGTCTACCAAGCAATCCATTTTATTCAGCAGGCGAACCCCGCTCCTGTAAATCAAGAGTGTGGGCGTTGGGCCTTAGAAATTCTTTTCGATTTACGCTAAAGCCGGGAACCGGTTCCACCGATCCCTCGTTAGGAGATATTGGCGAAATATATGCCGGCGATGTAGGATTTGCGTCATGGGAGGAACTGAATATCATTAAAGCGCCGGGCCTGAATTTCGGCTGGCCGATATACGAAGGAAATGAATACACCATCCCGCTCGACGGCGAGCCTAATACTTATAACGATCTTAATGTAGAAAATAAGGAAGCTCTTAATCCTTTATACGGTACCGGGGGCTGCACACAACAGTACCTGTATTTCCGCCAGATGCTGAGGCAGGCTAATGTAGCAAGTGACAAAACAGTTTACAATCCTTGCGATCCCGCCCAGGTGTTTGGAAGCGGCGACCGCTATTATCATAGACGGCCGGCTTTGGAGTGGTCGCATGCTCATCAGTGGGCACGGGTAGGAATTTTTGATGAAAATAATAATCCCACTGTGGCAATGATAGGCTCTCCTGAATCCAATGTCGTGGGCACGCCTTTTTATGGCAGTTGCAGTGTGGGTGGGGTTTGGTACACAGGCAACAAGTACCCCGCTGCTTACCAAAACACTTATTTCCAGGCTGATTATGCGGGCGCCTCGGTAGCCGGGCAGGAGACTCCCTGGATAAGAAGGATATCCATTGATTATACCGATGCAGTCACTCGGGTTGATAATTTTGCGCATGGCTTTACCGAGATAGTTTGCGTTACCACTAACCCTATTACCGGCAACCTGGTCACTGTTCAGTTGCTTCCTTCAGGCTATTGTATAAAAGAAATTGTTTATGGTGGCAATCAGCCCCCTGTCGCTAAACCTAAAGCAAATATCACCTATGGCGGTTCTCCATTAACAGTCAATTTTACAGGCAGTGATTCTTATGATACACAGGGTGGCAGTATAGTTTCTTATGCATGGAATTTTGGTGGTGGCGTTCCTGCTACCAGCACAGTAGCTAACCCGGGCGGTATCGTTTTTACAGACGGATCGGGCAATCCCAAAAAGTTTGCAGTGACATTGACTGTAACAGATAATGATGGAGCAACGCATACAGACAGTGTAATCATATCAGTAAATAACACACCACCCGTTGTTAATATTACCAGCCCGATAGATAACTCGTACTACAATCCGGGCCCTGATACACTATATGCCTGCACAGCCACTGTTTCAGATGCAGAACATAACGGATCGCAATTAACTTATGAATGGCAAACAACATTAAGGCATAATACCCATGAGCACAGAAATCCAATTGATAACGCTGTTAATACCAATACGCTGATCCAACGGGTCGGTTTTGTGGGCAGCGATGTCTTTTATTGGTTGGTTGAATTGACGGTAACAGACGCAGCAGGTCTTTCCACCAAAGATTCTGTAAAAATATTTCCCAACCGCGGAGATGATACAACACCGCCATTGGTCTCAACTGTTTCCCCGGTAAATGGCGCTACGGGTGTATCCACAGGTACGTTGGTAACGGCAACATTTAATGAAAACATTGATCCGGCAACCGTAACGACCACAACATTCCAGTTAAGAGATGCCGGCAATAATTTAATACCGGCTTCAGTGAGTACATCATCAGGACAGATCAGTTTGGATCCAACGTCTGTATTGGCTGGTTCAACAGTTTATACAGCCACCATCACAGGAGGCCCATCCGGTGTGAAAGATCCTAATGGCAATGCATTAGCCGGAAATTATAGCTGGAGTTTTACAACGGCTGTTGTTGATAATACGCCACCCACAGTAACGTCGGTATCACCATTGAATGGTGCAACCGGCGTAAGCACCGGTACAACAGTAATAGCCAACTTTAGTGAGGCAGTTGATCCAACAACTGTTACTGCTTCTGCATTTCAGTTGAGAAATTCTTCCAATGCACTTATCAGCGCTACTCTAAGCACATCCGGAAATCAAATTATATTAACGCCGGCGGCTGCATTGACGGCTTCAACAGTTTATACAGTTACCATTACCGGCAATGCATCCGGCGTGAAGGATCTTGCAGGCAATGCATTGGCCGCTAATTACAGTTGGTCATTCACGACAGGGGCTGTAACAGTTCAGCCTGTAACCATACAAAGTTTTGATACCAAAACCGGAACAGCAGCAACGGTACATGCACTAACCGGGGTGCCTGCAGGTGCATTGTTGGTTTTAGCTACAACAGCCGATGCTGCTCCTTCTGATTGTGCCGTTTCAAGTTCTCCTGCCCTTACGTGGACAAAACGATCAGATGCAGAAGCCAGCCAAAGTGATAATGCAGAAATATGGACTGCGGTGTTTGCAGCAGGAGGTTCGATCAGTATAACCAGCGACTGGGGTGGAGAAAATAGTCAGGCCAGTGTATGTTATGTAGTGCTGAATGCAGAAGCCACCTTGGGCGGAGCTTATGCAATTGGAACGTTACAACCTGTTCCATCTGTTACGATCACTACTACAAGAGAAAACAGTATCATTTTTGGCAGCACAGCCGACTGGAAAGCAGTGGATGGATCAACAAGAACATTAAAAGATGCAGCTACAGAAATATTGTATTTTAAAGATGGCAACTACACAACGTATCATTATACCAAAGCGGCAGCCGCAGTTGGATCGTATACAGAGGGAGTAATTCTTCCAACCGGTCAGCAGGCAAGTACCGCATTGCTGGAAATAAGAGGCAATGAGTTCGCAAGCCTGCCGGTTAGTTTGCTGAATTTTTCCGCAACTCCCGGCAGCGGTAAGGTAACACTTCGCTGGTCAACCTCGTCGGAAATGGATAACCTCGGCTTTGAAGTGCAGCGCAGCATTGATGGCAGTGGCGGCTGGACCACACTTAGCTTTGTAAAAGGCGCAGGCAACACTACAGTTACACAGCATTATTCTTATGTTGATGAAAATTTGTCTGAAAGCCGCTACTACTATCGTTTAAAGCAGGTTGACATTGATCAGCGTTTTACCTATTCTCCTATCGTATCTGCCATATTTGACAGTAACAGAGCTTTTTCATTGGAACAGAATTCTCCCAATCCGTTCACCGGCGAAACCGTTATCAGGTT
>Ga0187893_10007445_pt1 | contig 17928 bp, 11 predicted proteins | sample MA1701074metaG_FD_139574 | JGI IMG/M metagenome (GOLD analysis project Ga0187893, IMG submission 139574) | White microbial mat communities from a basaltic lava cave in the Kipuka Kanohina Cave System on the Island of Hawaii, USA - MA170107-4 metaG ... | reverse complement strand
GCAACCTGCAGGAGCAGCTGGTCGGCAAGGACCTGCCGCTCCTGCGCGAGATCCTCTCGCTCCCGCTCGAGGCGGCGCTGGTGCAGGGGCGGGAGAACTACGTCTGCCGCCGCCGCGCCGAGCAGGCGCTCCGGCGCACCGACCTCATGTTCGACGCCGCCGCCTCGGCGGAGCAGCTGCGCCGCCTGGTCGAGTGGGCGGCGCAGAGCAGGATCGGCACGCGCGGCAGCGTCGGCTTCGAGCCGCGCGCGGAAGCGTGGGCCGCCGTGCGCGCCGAGCGCGGCAACTGCCTCCACTCGCGCTCGCCCCACTTCCGCACCTGCGTCTGGCAGGAGGCGAAGCGCGGCGCGCGCGAGGCGTCGGTGCTGGTGGTCAACCACGCGCTGCTGCTGGCCGATCTCAAGCTGCGCCGCTCCGGCGGCGCGGTGCTGCCGCCCTACTCGCTGCTCGTCGTCGACGAGGCCCACCACCTCGAGGACGTGGCGGCCGAACACCTCGGCGGCCGGGTCTCGCGCGGCGCCGCGCTCGGCCTGCTCAAGTCGGCGGCCCGCGCCGTCGACGCCGCGGCGATCGAGCCGCGCGCGGCGGTCGACCTCGTGCTGCAGCGCTGCCGCGCCGCGGTGGCGGAGCTGTTCGAGCGGGCGGCGCGCTGGCTCGGCGCGCGGCGCGCCGCGGCGCTGGAGGCCGGCGCCGGGCTGCCGCGCTCGCTCGCGCTCCATCTCCAGGAGCTGCACGACCGGCTGCAGGAGGGGGCGTCGCGCGCCGCGTCCGAGGCCGCGCAGGCCGAGCTCTCCGCCCGCGCCGCCTCGGCCCTGGAGCTCGCGGAACAGCTGATCGCCATCCTCGACGGCGGCGGGGAGGCGTCGGTGGCCTACGCGGAGCGCGCCTCCGATCCCGATCGCGCCGGCGACGTCGCCCTCTGCACGGCGCCCGTCGAGCCGGGCCCGATCCTCGCGCGCGAGCTCTTCGCCCCGCTGCGCGCGGTCGTCCTCACCAGCGCGACCCTGGCGGTCGCGCCGCCGCCCGAGCGCTTCGCGTGGCTCGAGCGCGGGAGCGGACTCGCGGGAGCGACGGGGCGCATCCTGCCCTCGCCGTTCGACTTCCGCCGGCAGGCGCGCCTGATCGTCGATCCGCTCCCCGACCCGCGCGACTCGGAGGCATGGACGGCGGCGCTCGTCGAGCGGATCCCGCAGCACGTGCGCCGCACGCGCGGTCGCGCGTTCGTGCTCTTCACGAGCCGCAAGGCGCTCGAGGAGGTCGCGGGCCGGGCGCGCGCGGCGTTCGAGGATGCCGGCATCCTCCTGCTCCTGCAGGGACACGGCCTGCCGCGCACCGCCCTGCTCGAGGAGTTCCGCCGGCGCCAGCCCGCGGCCCTCTTCGGCCTCGCCTCGTTCTGGGAAGGGGTCGACGTGCCGGGACCGGAGCTCGGCCACGTCATCCTCACGCGGCTTCCCTTCCCCGTTCCCGACCACCCGCTCGAGAGGGCGCGCGGCGAGCGGGCCGTGCAGGCGGGGCTCGATCCGTTCACGGCGCTCGCGCTGCCCAAGGCGGTGCTGCGCTTCAAGCAGGGATTCGGACGGCTGATCCGGCGCAAGGACGACCAGGGCATCGTGACGGTCCTCGACGCACGCATCGTGAATCGCCGCTACGGGGGGATCTTCCTCGACGCGCTGCCCGATTGCCCGAAGGTGGTGCTGCGCGACGGCGAGGAGATCCCGATCGGCGAGGAGGAGGCGTCGTGAACCGGGCGCCGTGGCAGGTCGCCGCGGCCGGCCTGCTCGCCCTCGCGCTGGCGGGCGCTCGCCGCCCCGAGGAGGCGCCCGGCCACGCGGAGGCGCCGGCGGAGGCGTGGCGCGGCTTCCCGGTGTTCGTCTGGTTCCACGGCGGGCCGCGCGCCGGGCCGGCGCCGTTCGCGGTCCTGCGGCGCCACGGGCTCGGGGGATGCAACGTCGAGGGCTCCGCCTCGAGCGAGCCGGCGCGAGCCGCCGGGATGGACTTCTACGTCGACCACGTGGCCGGGAAGGGCGACCTCTTCCTGCGCCCGGAGGTCTTCGACGAGGATCGGCGGCGGCTGCGGGAGGATCTCCTCGGCTGCCGCCCGCGCCGCCCCCGCTGCTTCAACGATTCGGAGGTGATGGCGCGGCTGCGCCGTCTCGTGGCGGAGAACGTCGCGCGCCACGCCGGGAACTCGCCGCTCGCGTGGGTGCTCGACGACGAGCTCTCCGTCACGCGCGGCGTCAATCCGATGGACTACTGCTTCGGCGAGGAGTGCCTGCGCGGACTGCGCGACTTCCTGCGCGCCGGGTACGGGAGCATCGAGCGGTTGAACGCCGAGTGGGGCTCCGCCTGGCGCGGGTTCGACGAGATCGTGCCGCCCACGACCGAGGAGGCGCGGCGCGCAAACGCCGGACGCCCGCTCGAGGAGGTGAACTTCGCCGCCTGGAACGCTCACCGGGAGTTCATGCGGAGGAGCTTCGCGCGTGCGATCGGGCAGCTCGTCGCGGACGTCGCCGCGGCGGGCGGGACCGGTCCCGCCGGCTTCACCGGCGGCCAGTTCCCCTCCGCGTTCGGCGGCTTCGAGGGCGAGGAGCTCTTCCGCGCCTGCTCGCTGGTCGAGGTCTACGAGGCGGGCGTCGCTCCCGAGCTCGTTCGCGGCCTGCTGCCGCCGGGCGGGAAGCTGATCTCGACGCTCTTCGTCCCCGAGGGGGAGGCGGCCCGCGCGGAGTGGACGCCGTGGGAGGTGGTGGCGCGCGCCGCCCGCGGCGACGACGGCGCGGTGATCTGGGCGAGCGGCGCCCTCTTCACCCCCGACGGCGGCGACCTCAACGCGACGGGGCTCGCGATCGCCTCGGCGGTGCGGCGCGCCGACGGGCTGCGCAGGCTCCTCGCGGAGGCGCGCGCCGTGCCGGTGGCGGCGCCGGTCGCGCTCTACGGCAACGCCGAATCGCTCCGCGCCGCGTGGATGCTCGACTCCTGGAGCGACGGACGGACCTGGCCCAACCGGCTCACCTCCCATGAGGCCGCCCACTCGTCGAGCGCCACCAGCCGCGAGGGCTGGGTGGCGGCGCTGCAGGCCGCCTGCGTGCCGTTCCGGTTCGTCGGCCCGCGCGAGCTGGCGACCGGCACGCTGCCCGGCGAGGGCGTGCGCTGCATCGTCCTGCACGAGGCGCTCGCCCTCTCCGAGGCCGAGGTCGGGGCGCTCGAGGGGTTCGTGCGCGCGGGCGGGCGGCTGATCGCCGACGCCCACGTCGCGCTCTTCGACGAGCGGCTGCGCGGCCGCGACTCGCTCGCGCTCACGCGCCTCTTCGCCGTCACGCGCGCCGCCGGCGCCACGCTCGACCGGCTCGCGGAGGGTTTCGGCCCGCGACGGGGCGCGGGCGACCCCGGCGAAGCGGACGGGCTGCGGCCCGATGCCGCCACCCGGAGCACGAGTCTCGGGACGGAGCGCGCGCTCGGCGGCGGACTGACGCTCCACGCGAACCTGCGATTCGCGGGATCGAAGGGCCGCGCGCCGTCGTTCGGCCGTTCGATCGCTCCGCGGCTCGCGGAGTGGCTCGCCGCACGCGACGTGATCCGGCCGGGGCCGAGGCTCCCTTGCGACGTGGCCGATCGCCTGCGCCTCCACCGGTGGGAGACCGGCGACGGCGCCCGGACGGGCGCGGAGCGCGCCGAGCTGCTCGCCGTGGTCGCGATCGCGCCGGCCCGCGGTCCGGTCGCGACGACGATCGACTTCGCGGCGCCGGTCGAGATCGAGTGGATCGAGCCGCGGCGGCAGGAGCGCGCGGTCGAGGTGTCGCGGGTCGCGATCGAGGTCGACGAGCAGCACCCGGTCGTGCTGCGCTGGCGAGCCGTCCGCTGAGCCAGGCGGGAGGAACCGGGGCGGCGGAGAGCTCGATGCTCCCCGCCGCCCCGTCTCGATCCTGGATCCGGCCGGCGCAGCGTCCCGCCGACCGCCCGCCGCGGCCGCCTCTCAGAAGCGGGTGCGGAACTGCAGGTACCCGAACGTCACGTTGTCGTCGCCGGTGCCGGAGCCGCCGATCGCCGACTGGTAGCCGTCGCCCGGGAAGAAGTACCCGATGCCGAAGTCGACCGCGGTCGCCTTCGAGCAGTCGACCGAGTAGACGAGATCGATCTCACGGCCGAGATCGTCGCCGGCCGTCGACGCGCCGCCGCCCTGGTTGTAGCCGAAGAAGCCGCCGTCCGCGGCCGCCATGCGGTTCCAGTGGTAGCCGAGCATCAGATCGCCTTCGCCGACGTTGAAGCTGGCGCCGACCATCCAGTGCTCGATGTTCTGCCACGAGAAGAAGTCGGTGATGCCGAACCAGCCGTGCACCGACGGATAGAGCTGGACGAAGCTGTGCTGCACGGAGCTGTTGCTGCCGCCGGTCGCGTAGTCGTAGGCGACGCAGAAGCCGTCGATCAGCTGGTTGTCGGGCATTTTGTAGCTGGCGCCCGCGTGCATGGCCCAGACGTCGAAGCCCCAGTCGTGGTTGCCGGTGCGCAGGCCGTTGAACTCGCCGAACTGCGTGGCCGCCTCGACCTCGAAGCAGAGGCCGCCGAAGCTCGGGCTGTTCCAGCGCGCGCCGTAGGTCGTCCAGCGCGTCTCGTCGCTGGGGACGCCGGAGCCGTAGTTCGGGTCCTCGAGGTGGAGCACGTAGACGTCGACCTGGCCGGTCGAGTCGTTCTTGTTGCTCGAGTAGTAGAGGCCGAACAGGTCGCCGCGCCCGTCCTGTCCCGGGATCGTCGGCACCATGATGGCGGTGGCGTGCACGACGTCCTCGACCCGCACCGCGAGGAAGGTGAGGTTGCCGGGATCGCCGAGGTTGCGGTCGAAGCGGAAGCCGTCGAACGTCGTCCGGTTCAACGACCACTCGTCGTCGCCGATCATGCGCTCGGCGCCGAGCTCGATCTTCTGGCGGCCGACGCCCATGTCGAAGCCGCTGCCGTACATGTCCGAGACGCGCATCAGCGCCTGGACGATCTGGACGTCGTCGCTGTTGGTGAACCCGCCGGCGGTGCCGGAAGGACCGCCCAGGCCGTGGGTGGTGTCGTCGCCCCAGATGAAGCTCGCCTGCGGCTCGATGTAGACGCTGGTCTTCTCCGAGACGCGGGCGTTGAAGCCGAGCGCCGCCTCGGTGCCGAACGCGGTGCTGTCACCGTTGCCGCCGCCGGTGTCGTAGTTGCCCCAGTACTCGCCGCGCGTCCGCACATAGCCCGTGATGTCGAGTCCCTCGAGCCCCGGAGCGCTGATGTTGAGCCGGCGCGGCTCTCGCAGCGCCTCCGACGGGCTCTGCCGCACCGCACCGTCGAGACGAGCGCCGAGCTCGCTCGTCGACCCGGAGGGCTGGCCCTGGAGCTCCCGCAACTGAGCCGCGATGGCGTCGAGCTGCTTCTGCAGCTCGTCGATCCGCGTCTCCCGGTCCCCGGCGCTCTGCCCGAGCGCCGTCGACCCTGCGCCGAGCGCCAGGATCGAAATCGCACCTGCGAATCGCATCAACGAATCCTCCTCTTCTCGAGGGATCCGCGAGCCCGGCGTCCGCCGTGCACTCCACCGGCGACGCCGTGCGACCTTGACCCGCCATCCCCGCGCCGAATCTGGCGCTCGAATGAAACGATCGGTCCGCTGCGCGGAGCCGAGACGCCTTCCCTCCTTCACCGCTCGCCGGTCTCGCCGCCCTGATCGGGCTGCCTGCCGGCCCCCTGGCGTCGCCGGGGTCGCCCGACCCGACGTCGCCCTTCCCTCGTCTCCAGTCTCGCGGGGCGGCCGTTCGGGTCGCACCGCAGGTCCCCGGCGCGTCTCGACTCCCCCGGCCGGCATTCCGGCGTACGAGGTGTGCTGACGTCCCGCGCGACGGGAACGCGCGTAAGGATCCCGCCCGGGAGGCGCAAGTCAACGGGGTACGCTGAAGCGAGGTGCCGATTCAGCACAGCAAGAATGCGATCTCACGATCGATCTCCCGTGGGAACATGCCGGGCATCAAGCCTCGGATGCCCCTGAGCCGAAGGCTCCGTACTCCGGTTGGATTCGCCGTCGAGAACCATGACCCCCGGATCCGAAGCCACCACGAATAGGTTCTCTTTCCGAACTGTGGAGCGGGCGATCGTCGCGGCGATCGTCGTCATGCTCGCGGGGCTCGTCGTGCCGGGGGTGCGGACCTGGCGCTTCGACCTGGAGAATCGACGCGCCCGGGCCGACCTCTCGAGCCTGCGCGACGCGATCCTTCGCTTCATGACCGACGTCGGCACCCCTCCGGCCCGTGGTCGCAGCGGGACGGACGGTGAGCTCCTCCGGCTGCTCGGGCCCGGCCTGATCCCCGAGGGAGCCTACTTCTGCCCCGACCGCCACCAGGGCTTTTTCGGCGACCACCTCGTCGCCAACCGTCCGGCCGGCGACGATGTCCCGGGCTACGCCGGCTGGCGAGGTCCCTACCTCGACGCGATCCCCGCCGACCCCTGGGGGTTCGCCTACGTCGCCGTCATCTACCCCCTCGGCCGTGAAGACGGGCGCGACGGCCTCCTCGTCTCGGCCGGCCGCAACGGAGTCATGGACGCGAACTACGCCTCGGTGCGCAACGTCGTGCCCGCGGGCGACGATCTGGTCGAGATCGTCTCCCACGCGCAAGGGGAGCGAGGCGCCCCGCCTCGCTGACCCGGGACGCGCCGACGGGTCGGCACCGTTTTCCCGGTCCACGCGCGCCGCGCAGCGGGGGATCGATCGCGTCGCCGCGCCGATATCGACCAGTGGACGGGGCCTCGAGGTCCCGCGACGGTCATGGCGCAGCGAGGCTCTCTTGGCCGAGCGCCGACAACATCCACGCACCACCACCGACCTGCGCGTCCACTGGCAGAGGGTGGTCATCGACGCGGCCGCTCCGGAGCATCTCGTCGCCACCGGTCCGGCCGGCACCGCCTCCGCTCGCGACATGAGCCGGGCGGGACTCGCCTTCGTGACGCCGTCGGAGCTGACGGTGGGGACCGCGCTCACGCTCGCGCTCGACCGGAGCTTCGGCGGGCCGCCGCTCTCCGCGCTCGGGAGGGTCGTGCGCTGCGAGCGAGACGGCGGGCAGTGGATCGTGGGCGTGGAGCTCACCTGGATCGAGTGTGTGGCGCCGGAGCAGGCGCTCGGCCTCCATCCCGAGAACGCCTGGACGCTGCTCTGAGCGCGGCGCCGCCCGCGTCGCGCACTGCGGCTTGACTCGCCCGCCGCGCGGCCCATCCTGCGACCGCATTGCATGTCGGCGCCGCGCACCATCCTCCGGAACGTCGGGAGCAACGCGCTCGGCTACCTGGTGAACGTCGTCGTCGGGCTGAAGCTCACCCCGTACGTCATGGAGGAGCTCGGCAACGCCGGCTTCGGCGTCTGGACGCTGGTGGTCTCCTTCGTCGGCTACTACGGGCTGCTCGACGTCGGCATCCGCTCCGCGGTCGGGCACTACGTGGCGACCTACCACGCGCGGCGCGACCTGGCGCTGGTGAATCGCACGCTCAGCACGGCGATGGCGCTGCTGCTGGCGGTGGCGGCGGTCGCGCTCGGGATCACGTGGCTGGCCGGCGACCGCGTCGTCGGCTGGTTCCGCTGGATCAACGAGATGCGGCAGGCGGGCGGCCAGGCGCCGCTCGACCTCAGCGAGGCGTTGCGCCGCCCCGAGGAGCTGCGCACCGTCGTCTGGATCATGGGGGCCGGCTTCGCGCTGAGCCTGCCGATGGCGCTCTTCACCACGGTGATCTACTCCGTGCAGCGCATCGGGCTGCAGAACGCCATCGCCATCACCCAGGTCGTCGTGCGCGCGCTCCTCGTGGTGTGGGTGCTGCGCGAGGGGCACGGGCTGGTCGGACTCGCCTGCGTCGCGATCGGCAGCAACCTGCTGGCGTGGGTGCCGTCGGTCGTCGCGGCCTACCGCGTGCTCCCGGGACTGTCGTTCGCGTTCCGCCGCTGCTCGGCGGCGGGCGCGCGCGAGCTCTTCTCCTACGGCGGCTACAACGTCCTGGTCAACGTCGGCGACACGGTGCTGCTCTACACGAGCGGCTTCGTGATCTTCCAGGCGCTGCGCGACGCCGTCCCGGTCGCCTACTACGGAGTCCCCGCCGCCACGCTCATCCCCTACCTGATGACGCTCGTGCAGCAGGTGACGTGGACCTTCACGCCCCACCTCACCGGGCTGTGGGCGACCGGCCGGGTCGAGGAGGTGCGACGGCTGCTGGGCGCGGGCACGCGCGGCGTGCTGATCCTCGCGTCGCTGGTGGCGGGGGGGCTGCTCTTCCTCGGCGGCGGCTTCATGTCGATCTGGTGCCGCCGCGAGTTCGTGGCCGGCGCCCTCTTCCCGACCAGCGTGACGGTGCTGCAGGTCCTGAGCGTCGCCACCCTGCTGCGCGCGGCCCAGAGCACCGCCCGCCAGGCGCTGTTCGCCATGCGCGAGGTGCGCTATCTCGGGCTCCTCGTCCTCTGCGAGGCGGCCGCCAACGTCGTCCTCAGCGTGCTGCTGGTGCGCGAGTGGGGGCTTCCGGGCGTCGCGCTCGGGACGCTCGTCCCCGTGCTCGTGACGCAGGGCTTCGTGCAGCCGCGCCACCTCCTCCGGGAGCTCGGGGTGGACTGGCGGCGTTTCCTGTGGGACTCGCTGCGGGCGTCGCTGCCGATCCTCTTCGTGATGGGGGCCGTCGATCGCCTGCTCGGCGAGCGGCTCGCGATCAATTCGTGGAGCACGTTCCTGGCGCGCGGGTTCGTCGTCGCCGCTCCTGCGCTGGCGGCCGGCCTCTTCTGCGGGATCGATCGCGAGGAGCGCGGGGCGCTCCTGCGCCGCCTCCTGCGGCGGGGCGACGGCGGCCGAACCGGATGAGGAGTCGGGACGGCGCGTCGGGTCAGAGAGGCGCGAAGCGCGGCGCGGTGTCGGGGTGGACGATCGGCGCCCGCCCCGCCGCGATGCGCGCGACCTCCGCCTCCGCCTGTTCGACGTTCGCCCGGTCGGGGTGGATCTCGAGATCGAGCGTGAAGCCGCGCCTCTCGCCCGGCGCGAGCGCGACCACGCGCCCGCGCAGCTCCTCGAAGGAGCGGCGGTTGGGGTAGTTGGTTCCCGGCTCGAGTCCGCAGACGTAGCCGTCCGCCGCGAGCTGCGGGTTCTTCCAGAGCGTGAAGCAGGGCAGTTCCCCCGTGTCGTAGGACAGGCTCACGCCGCGGTCGCCGTCGGGGCCGACCAGCAGCGCGCGCGTACGGCCCCTCTCGCCGACGAACAGCTCGCCGAGGAAGACCTCCTCGCCGCGGCCCGGCGCCGCCGCGCCGCAGCGGTCCCACTCGTCGAGCCTCGCGATCGCGCGCGCGTCGCGCGGCGAGAGCTCCCGCGCCGGCAGGACGATCCGCGCGCCGGGCTCGACGACGGGGTGGCCGAGGTTCACGTGGTAGAGGAGCTCGAGCCCGCCCGGCTCGCCCGAGAGGTTCACCACCTCGTCGCGGACTCGCAGCCGCGGCTCGCCCGACCGGAGCGTGGTCGTCGAGATCAGCCGCAGCTTGCTGCCGAAGAGGCGCGTCTCGTCGACGACGCCGCGCACGGAGACTTCGCCGAGATCCCCGTCGACGCTGACCGAGAGCTCGTGCGCCGGGAGGTTGGCGATGCGGCCGTGCAGCGGCCAACGCAGCCGGCCGCGCTCGTCCCACTCCGGAGCGCCGTTGCTCTCCAGGCCGCAGCGGCAGAGGAGCTCGTCGAAACCGCGCAGCCACCCGAGCCCGTCGGGCTGCTCGAGCGGCACGAAGCGCGGATGGACCGGACCGCGCGCCGGCGACTGCCACCCGATCTCGAGATCGCCCCACCACGCCTTCCAGATCCCCATCCCTCGCGTGGGCAGCAGCACGGCGCGCAGCCGTCCGCACTCGATCTCGACGACCTCCACCCCCTCGCGCAGACCGCCCTCGAGCGCACGCTTCCTCACCGACCACGAGCGCGCCGCGCCCGGAACGTCGGCGGGCGAGAGCGAGGCGTCGCGCACGAACACGTTGCGCTCGACGTCGAGGAGCACGACCGTCCGGCGCGCCATGGCGGTCTCCGGGCCGAGAGGGTTCGCGTTCTAGCGCGGGCCGTCCGCATCCCGCCGCCGGCGCGACGGAGGGCCGGGAACGAACCGGGGCCCCCCCGATCGGCATCGAGGGGGCCCCGCACCGGGCGATGGTCGTGGGATCAGGGGTTCACGGCAGGCCGAGGTTGCCCTGGTTCGACGTGCCGTCGTCGAAGTTCTCGTTGACGACCGCGAGCGCGTCGGAGATGTCGCTCAAGGTCACGTCCGCGACGCTGTCTCCGTCGAGGTCGTAGGGCCCCGACCCGAGCGCGCCCGAGATGACCGCGTTGGCGAGGCCGAGCAGGTCGCGGACGCTGTAGCCGAGCAGGTCGTCGTCGACGCCGCCCACGAGGACGAGGTCGCCGAGCAGGAGGTCGGTCCGGCCCTTGCAGTCGTCCAGTTCGCCAGCGTCGTCGAAGGCGACGTTGAGCGTGGCGGCGACCAGCTGTCCCGCGAAGACCCCCGCGGAGCTGTCGGTCGGATCGTGCGCGTCGGCATCGAGCGTCGCCGGGGTCCCCTTCCCGGGGAGGAACGCCTCGACGGCCGCCGAGCTGCTGAAGTGCAGGGCGTAGTCGCCGTCGCCGTCGATCCCGTCCGGGTCGCCGATGGTGAGGCCGCCCGGGAAGACGTGGTCGAAGTGCTTGTCACGCCGGCAGCCCGGGTTTTTCCCCCTGCACGTCGATCCCCAGCCGCCGTTCGTGAACGTGCAGAGGTCGCCGTCGCAGATCCCGTCCACGATCGTGAACGGGCATTGGTTCGAGACCGCCGGGACCGGGCTGACGGCGAGGTACTGCAGGTAGACCGTGAGGCCCACCAGCGACGGGTCGCAGTCGAGGCAGCCGCCGAACTCGAAGGTCCCCGTGTCGTCGAACGGGAAGACGAAGGCGAGGACGAGGGGGAAGTCGAGGCAGATCGTGTGGCCGTTGCACCAGGGCAACGGGCCGTCGCCGAGCGAGATCATGAAGAGGCCGAGCTGGTTGGCCGGCCCGAGCAGGGTCACGTCGACGCACTGTCCGATCGCTCCCGTCGCCGGAACGTGCAGCTCATAGCCGGGCACGCCGGCGCAGTCGTCGGCGCCCGCCGGCGCCGCGAGCGCGCCGCAGAGCGCCAAGGCCCCGATCATTCGATGTGGCTTCAGGGTCGATCCCGGTTTCCTGGGACGAACCGCAGCCGCGGGTCGCGTCGGAGCGACGCGGCACCCCCCGGGCGGAGCGGGGCCGGGAGAGTACCTAGGTGCTCCTCCGGGGTGCAACGGCTCCCGCCGCCTCCCGATCGGGTCGTTTCGTCTCGTCGAGGGGCCCGGAGACGCCCGGCGCACGAGCTCGCGCGAGTCAGCTCGCTTCGGCCGGTCCGCGCGCGGCGCCGCCGGCGGTCCACGCCTCGTAGCGCGCCACGAAGGCGGGGTCGCGGCGGCGCAGCTTCTCGAGGTCGATCCGGCCGCTCCGGGTCATGCAGTCGAACGCGAACGGGAGCGGATCGAGCGCGAGCTTCTCGTGGGCGCTCTCGAACCAGAGCGTGCTCGAGAAGGCCGCCTCCTGCCAGGCGTCGACCACCGGCTTGCGCGTGCGCTCGAAGTCGGCGAGCGCCGCGGCCACCGGGCGCTCGCGCCCGAGGCTCTCGTGCAGCGCGATCGCGTCCTCCATCGCCAGCTTGGTGCCCGAGCCGATCGAGAAGTGGGCGGTGTGCGCGGCGTCCCCCAGCAGCACCACGTTCTCGTGCACCCAGCGCCGGTTCTTCACCAGCAGGAACTGGATCCACTTCGAGCGGTTGCTCACGAGCGGCGCGCCCTGCAGGTCTTCGGCGAAGATCTCGCGCAGGAGCGCCAGCGAGGCGGCCTCGTCGGCGGCGTCGAGTCCCGCGGCGCGCCACGCCGGCTCGCCGCACTCCACGATGAAGGTGCTCATCGCGCGGCCGAACTGGTAGGCGTGCGCCATGAACAGGCCGTTGCGCGGCGTCGCCGCGCCCCGCCGCTCGCGGAAGATGAGCGTCAGCGCGCGGAACAGCCGCGGCGTCCCGAGCCAGACGTAGCGGTTGCTCCGCGCGTCGAGCGTCGGCTCGAACCGCTCCCTCCAGGTCTCGCGCACGAGGCTGCCCACTCCGTCGGCGCCCACCAGCAGGTCGCACCCGCCCTGGAGGCGGCGCAGCGCGGCGGAGTCGGCGACCGCCTCCTCGAAGCGCAGGTCGACGCCCGCCTCGCGGCAGCGCTGCTGCAGGACGTGCAGCCAGTCGATGCGCGCGACTCCGGCGAAGTGGTTGCCGCCGATCGCGATGCGCTCGCCGCGGTGGACGACGTCGACGTCCTCCCAGTGCTGCAGCACCGCCTCGGCGCGGCGGAACGCGTCGGCGTCGTGGGCGCGCAGCACGTCGGTGGTGCGGCGCGAGAAGACCACGCCGAAGCCGAAGGTGTTGTCGGCCGGATTGCGCTCGAGGAGGGTGACGTCGAGCCGCGGGTCGCGCCGCTTCATGAGCAGCGCGAACCAGAGCCCCGCGGGCCCGCCGCCGACGATCGTCACCTTCATCCCGGGGAGCCGCGCCTCAGTTCGGCACGCCCGCCGCGACCCTCGGCTCCTGCCCGCGCAGGACCGAGTTGTCGCTGAAGGTGCGGCGCTGGTCGACGCTCAGAGGCGCCGCGAGCGCGGCGAGGTCGATCTGCCCGCTCTGCCCGTAGGCGTCGAGCGCGTTCTGGAAGCAGGCGAGCTCGATCGCGCGCTCCGGGATCCCGCGCTCGCGCATCATCTGCGCGGTCTTCGGCACGGCGAGCGGATCGGAGATGCCCCAGTCGGCCGAGCTGTCGACCAGGATCCGCTCGGCGCCGTAGCGGCGCACGATCTCCACCATCCGCTCGCTTCCCATCTTCGTGTGGGGGTAGATCGTGAAGGCGGCCCACGCGCCGCGCGCCAGCACCGCCTCCACCGTCTCCTCGTTGTTGTGGTCGATGACGAGCTTGCGCGCCGGCACCTTGCACTCGGCGGCGAGGTCGAGGCTGCGCAGGATGCCGCGCTTCTTGTCGCGGTGGGGGGAGTGCACCATCACGACGAGGTCGTTCCTCGCCGCGAAGTCGAGCTGCCAGGCGAACGCCCGCTCCTCGGCCGCGGAGATCTCGTCGAACCCGATCTCGCCCACCGCCACCACTCCTTCCTTCATGGCGAAGCGCGGGACGAGCTCGAGGACCTCGCGCGCCAGCCCCTCCTGGTTGGCCTCCTTGGCGTTGAGCCCGATCGCGCAGAAATGGTGCACTCCGAATTGCGCGGCGCGGAAGCGCTCCCACCCCACGAGGCTCGAGAAGTAGTCGAGGAACGTCCCGACCTGCGTGCGCGGCTGGCCGACCCAGAAGGCGGGCTCGATGACGGCGCGGATCCCCGCGCGCGCCATCGCCTCGTAGTCGTCGGTGGTGCGCGACGTCATGTGGATGTGGGGGTCGAAGTAGTTCATCCGCGGACTCCTGCATTGCGCTGCTGCGGCTCGACCGCCAGCCAGAGGTCGTCGGGCACCGGCCGGCCCGCGCTGCGCCGCTCCGCCGCGAGGTCGAGCGCCATGCGGGTCAGCTCCCGATTGCGCCGCCGCTCCAGTCCGAAGATGCGCGCGACCGGCGCCCCGATGAAGATCGCCTTGATCACGCACTGGTTGAAGGCGGGCTCGTCGAACCAGCGCAGCGGGTAGGGGGTGTCGAGGGCCGTCGCCTCGAAGACGCTGCGCATGTTCGAGCGGCACCCCTCGCCGGCCCGCCACGCGAACCGCCCCGGATCGGGGAGGAGGGCGAGCGATCGGTAGAGCGCGCACAGCTCCCGCTCGTCGGCGAACTGGAAGGCCGACTCGAGCGCGCGCACCGCCGTCGGCAGCTCGAGATCCCCGCGCGCCAGCACCAGCCGCACGCGCAGCGCCTCGAGCAGCGACCAGCGCTCGATCTCGAGGCCCTCGAGCGCCGCGGCCGCGCGGGCGCGCTCGGCCTCCGCCGGCGCGAGCGGCTCGCGCCGGGCGTGGCGCGACGCCGCCGAGACGAGCTCGCCGAAGCGCCGGTCGGGGAGACCTCGCGCGACCTCGGCGCACGCCTGCGCGAGCCACGCCTGCGAAGGGGCGGGGAGGCGCGCGGCGAGCAGGAGATCGAGCAGTGCGGCGCGGGTCATCGGGGGAGCGATTATCTCCGACTGGCGGTTTCGCCGCGCCCGGGTACTTCATGCCCGTGCGCCGTGCCGCGGCGCCCACCCCGACCATGGATCCCGCTCCCGCCGCCTCTCCGATCGAGCTCCTGCGCCGCCACCGGGCGCAGATCCGCCGCCTCGCGCAACGGCTCGCCGGCGCCGGCGACGTCGACGACGTCGAGCAGGAGCTCTACGTCGCGGCGCTCGAGCGGCCCCCGCGCGCGCTCGCCGCGCTGCCGGCCTGGATCGCGTCCACCGTCCGCAACGTGGCGGCGAAAGGGTTGCGGTCGCGGGGGCGCCGGCGGGAGCGCGAGCGGGCGGCCGCCTCGCCCGAGCCGCTGCCGCCGAGCGCGGAGCTGGTCGCGCGCGTCGAGCTCGAGGAGTTCGTGCTGCGCTGCGTGCGCGAGCTGCCGGAAGCGGAGCGCGCCGTCGTGCTGCTGCGCTTCTTCGAGGAGCGATCGTCGGCCGAGATCGCGCAGCGGCTCGGCCTGGGCGAGAGCACCGTGCGCGCGCGGCTCCAGCGGGCGCTCGAGCGGCTGCGCGAGCGGCTCGACGCGAGGAGCGGGGAGCGCGAGCGCTGGGTGCGCGCGCTCGCGCCGTGGACGTTGCCGGGCGGAGCCGGCGCGCTCGTCCTCGCGAAGACGGCCGGGGCGGTCGTCGCAGTCGCCGCCGCCGCGCTCGTGCTGATCGCGGTCCTCCCCGCGTCCGCCGACCGCGACACCGCGGCCCTCGTCGATGCGCTCCCCCGCGCCGTCGTCTCGGCGCCGGCGTCGGAGGCGCGCGTCCCCCCCGAGCCGGTCGCGGCGGAGCGGCGGCGCGCCGTGGAGGCGGGGGCTGCGCGGGGAACGCGACCCGACGACCCCGACGAGGCGCCCTCCGGTCGCGTGAAGCTCTCGGTGGTGGATGGCACGAGCGGGGCCGCGATCGAGGACGCCGTGATCCGATTCGACGACGGAGCGCGCTTCGCCGAGATCCGCGGCGCCGGCAGCGTCGACGGCGAGCTCGGCGCCGGGCGCTGGCGGATCGGCATCGCGCGCGACGGCTACGAGCCCGAGCTGCGCGACGACGTCGAGGTCGCCGCCGGCGCCATCTGCGACCTGGGGGTGATCGCGCTCGGGCGCGGCACCGGCGCGATCGAGGGGAGGCTGCGCAGCCCCGATCTGCCCGCCGCGACCGCGCGCCACGTCGAGCTGCGCGGCGCGGGGCGCACCCCCTGCTGGCGCTGCGCGACGCGGGAGCCGGCGGCCGTCTGCTGCGGCTACGAGCTCGATCGGACCTTGGTGCAGGTGGGGGAGGAGGGCCGCTTCCGCTTCGAGGGGCTGGCGGCCGGGACCTACTTCGTGCGTCCCTCCGACGGCCTGCCGCGCCTGCAGCCGACGCTGCGCCTCGAGCTCGCGCGCGGCGAGAGGCGCCTGCTCGACCTCGAGCTCGCTCCCCCGGTCGTGCTCTCGCTCGAGCTCCTCGACGAGGCGGGCGATCCGTTCGTCGGGATCTGGTCCGAGGCCGGCGAGGAGCGGCCGGAGCCGATCCACGTCGATCTCGAGGTCGACGACGTCCGGACCGGGTTCGATGCGACTCCCGACCCCGCCGACCTGAGACGCCGGATCGGGCCGGCGCCGCGAGGACCTGCGCCCGACCCCGCCGAGGCGGCGGCGGAGCCGCTCGCGATCGCGCCCGACTGGGCGAACCTGCTGCGCAACGTCCTCCTCGGAGAGCGCTCGCGCCTCGACCGGCCGCGCCGCCCCGACGACTCGCTCTTCCCGCGCGTCGAGACTCCCTTCTACGCCGTGCTCGAGCTCGCCTGCGGACGCACCGCGCCCCACCGGTACGTCGTGCGCGACCTGCCGGCGACCCGCGTCCGGCTGAAGGCGCGCTGCGGGAGCCTCGCGACCGGACAGCTCGAGCTCGATCTCGCCGATCCCCGGAACCACCGGGTGAAGCTGCAGTTCGCTCGCGCGGGCGGCCGGGAGCCGTCGATCGCTTCGCGTCCGGCGGCGAGGTAGTTTCATCGTCGCCGCGCGGAGCAGCCCCGACCGCCGCGGTCATCGGGAGCACTGGCGATGGGACGACGAGCGATCGCGCTGAGCGCGGGAGTCGCGGCCGCCGTCGCGGCGTGGTGGCTGCTGCCGGAGTCGCTCCACCCGCGGGCGATCGGCGGCTCCCGATCCGGCGTCGGCTCCGACCGATCGACCGCGGCCGGCGGGCCCCAGATCCTCCCGGTCGAGCTCGCGGGGGCCGCGCCGTTCCCCGCCGATCCCGGCGTGGTCGATGCAGCGCGCGCCGAGCTGCCCGCCGCCGCGATCCCGGCGCAGGACCTTCCGCCGCCCGGCCAGGTCGCCTTCACGGTGGTCGACGCGGGCGGCGGCGCGAAGCTGCCGAGCGTGCAGGTCCGTTTCCTGCACGAGCTGCGTTTCGCGGAGCACTCGGGCGACGGCGAGGTCGAGATCCGACTGACTCCGGGGCGGTGGGAGGCGCGCGTCGCCGCCGGCGGGCGCGAGCCGGTCGATCTCGAGCCGTTCACGATCGAGTCGGGCCGGACCACGAGCCTCGGCCCGGTCGCGCTCGCCGAGGGTTCGGCCGTCGTCGAGGGGATCGTGCGGGCGCGCCACCTCCCCGACGAGGCTCCGGTCCTCGTGCAGCTCTCCGGCGAGGGCCGCTCGCCGTGCGAGGAGTGCCGGCCGAGGCCCGACGTCGAGCCGGCGGCCGGATGTCCGTGCGGATTCCAGGACGCTCGGAACGAGCTCTCGCTCCAGGGCGACCGCCGCTTCCGGTTCGGCCGCCTCGCCGCAGGGGTCTACTGGCTGCGCGCGTTCGACGAGTCGCAGCGCATCGCCGACCTCGAGCGGGTCGAGGTCGGACGCGGCGGCGCCGCGTGGCGGGAGCTCGAGGTCTCGGCGCCGACCGTCGCGCGGATCGAGCTGCGGCACGATCGCGGCGGTCTCTTCACCGGCGACTGGTCCACGGTCCACCGCGAGCAGCCGGCGCCGATCCGCTTCTCGTTCCGCCGTCGCGACAAGGAGACGGGAGCTGCGGACTGGACCCCCTCTCCGGACGACGTGCGCTCGACGATGGGTGCGCCGCCGCTTCCGCTGGGCGGGAGCGAGGAGCCGCCGGCCTCGGCCGCGCTGCACGGCTGGACCGGCTTCCCGTCCCGGGGGATCGCCGGTCGGAGCTCGGCAGCGACCGCCCTCGTGAGCTTGAACTTCAACTTCGTCATCACCCGCGAGGACGGCACGATCGTCTTCCGGAGCGGGCCGCAGCCCGCCGACCGTTCCGATCGCCCGCGAGAGGACGGCGACCGACTCGACTTCGATGCCGCCGAGCCGGACGCGGGGGTTGCCGCGCTCTCGATCGCCGCGCTGCGCCCCGATCTGTTCGAGGTGTCGCCGCTGCCGCGCCTGGAGTTCATGGTCCAGGTGACCTGCGGGAACTACGCCTCGGCGGAGACGCCGCTCGACCTGCGTCACGGATCGGCCGCGCCGCTCGTCGTCACGCTCCTCCCGACCGAGCCGTGGCTGGCGCAGCTCGCCGAGATCGCCGAGGGCGCCCCCGCCTCGTGTAACGCCTGCCACGCCGCGGTCGGCGCCCCGCAGGCGGCCCTGTGGAACCTGGACGAGTTCGACGGCTCCCTGTCGATCGCGGGCTCCGGAACGATGGAAGGCGACGGCAATCTCGGCGTCTGGCTCCACCGCGTGCTGCAGGTCGAGGCCGTCCGCGCCGCCGCCGCGGGGGAGCCGGAGCAGCCGGT
>Ga0187893_10007444_pt1 | contig 17930 bp, 17 predicted proteins | sample MA1701074metaG_FD_139574 | JGI IMG/M metagenome (GOLD analysis project Ga0187893, IMG submission 139574) | White microbial mat communities from a basaltic lava cave in the Kipuka Kanohina Cave System on the Island of Hawaii, USA - MA170107-4 metaG ... | reverse complement strand
GGCGTGCCGACCCTCGAGACGCGGATGGACGACGTCCGCGCCGTGATGGACGCCGCCGGCTCGGAGCGCGCGATCATGTGGAGCGGCATGGAGGGCAGCAGGATGACGACCCTCTTCGCCGCCACCTATCCGGAACGGACCTCCGCGCTGATCGTGTTGAACCCCTCGGCGAAGGGTCGCCGGACGCCCGATTACCCGTGGGCGCCGACGGACGCAGAGTGGCGAGAGACCCTCCGCGAGGTCCGAGGGGGCTGGGGGGAAAGAGCCTACTTCCACGATCTCCTTCGAGAACAGAGCCCTCGCATGGTCGAGGACGAGGCGTTCAGCGACTGGTTCGTCACCCACATGCGTCGGAGCCTCAGCCCCGGCGCCGCGATGGCGTTCTATCGGATGACGATGGAGGCCGACGTCGCCGACGTCCTCCCCTCCGTCCGCGTGCCGACGCTCATCCTGTTCTCGCCCGATGCTCGAGGGCCAGCCGAGTACTTCGCGCGCCACATCCCGCAGACGGAGCTGTGCGAGCTCCCCAGCATGCGCGGCGAGTACACCTGGGTCGACGACAAGACGCACGAGGCCACCATGGCCGCCGTCAGGGACTTCGTGGCCCGACTGCGTCCGCACGAGGAGACGGATCGGATCTTGGCGACCGTCCTGTTCACGGACATCGTGGGCTCGACCGAACGGGCGGCCGACCTCGGGGACCGTGGGTGGTCCGAGCTGCTGGCCGCCCACCACGCACGGGCGCGGGCAGAGCTCGCGCGGTACCGCGGCCGCGAGATCGACACGGCCGGCGACGGCTTCCTCGCCGTCTTCGACGGACCGGCTCGGGCCGTCCGTTGTGCGCAGGCGATCGAAGCATCGATGCAGGACCTGGGGATCCGGATCCGGGCCGGGGTGCACACGGGCGAGGTCGAGGTCGACGGCGACGCCGTGCGCGGGATCGCCGTCCATATCGGAGCGCGGGTTTCGGCGCTCGCCGAACCAGGCGAGGTCCTCGTCTCCCAAACGGTGAAAGACCTCGTCGCGGGTTCGGGTCTCGGATTCGAGGACGCAGGTGAGCACGAGCTGAAAGGCGTCCCCGCTCGCTGGCGCCTGTACCGGGTGGTCGGATGAGCGCGATCCCCGAGACCCGCTACGCCAAGACCGCCGACGGGGTGCACATCGCGTACCAGGTGACGGGCGAGGGGCCCGTCGACCTCGTGTTCGTGATGGGGTGGACGTCGAACATCGAGGCGATGTGGGAGGAGCCCAATCTCGCGAGGTACCTACAACGCCTCTCGTCGTGCTCCCGCCTCATCCTGTTCGACAAGCGAGGGGTCGGCTTGTCGGACCGGGTCCCCGACAACCGGCTCCCGAGCCTCGAGGTGCGGATGGACGACGTGCGTTCGGTGATGGATGCGGTGGGCTCCGAGCGGGCCATCGTCTTCGGCGCGTCGGAGGGCGGCCCCATGGCGATGCTGTTCGCCGCTACGTATCCCGAGCGGACGATCGCCCTCGTCCTGTTCGGCACGGTATCGAACTTCACCTCGCGCGAAGTCACTACCGAGCAGGCACGAGAGGAGTACCTCGCCTACATCGATCGGAACTGGGGAACGATCGAGCACGCTCGGATGGAGATCCGGGACTGGGGCGCGCCCGACCACGCCGACGACGAGCCCCTCGTCGCGTGGCTCGCCTCCTACCTCCGCCGTGCCGCGAGCCCGGGAGCCGCGATCGCCCTGAGCAACATGAACCGCCAGATCGACGTCACGCCGGCCCTATCCGCGATCCACGTTCCGACCCTCGTCATGGCGCGCACGGGGGACCGCGATTTCCCCGTCGAGGACACCCGGGCGATGGCCGGCGCGATCGCGGGCGCGCGTTTCCTGGAGTTCCCGGGGGACGACCACCTATTCTGGGTGGGAGACCATTCCGGCATGCTCGAGGCCGTCGAGTCGTTCGTGGCCGAGTTCCGCGACGTGGAGGCGGAGCTGCGGCGCTTCCTCACGACAGTGCTCTTCACAGACTGTCGTGGCCTCGACGCAGAAGGCAGCCGAGATGGGCGACGCACGATGGAAGGAACTGCTCGAGTCACATCACGCCCGGGTGCGTGGAGGCCTCGCGAGGTTCGGTGGACGCGAGATCGACACGGCGGGCGACGGTTTCTTCGCGAGCTTCGACGGCCCAGCCCGCGGTATCCGGTGCGCGTGTGCGATCGTCGAGGCCGTTCGACCGCTCGGCATCGAGATCCGAGCAGGTCTGCACACGGGGGAGGTGGAGCAGATCGGCGACAAGGTGGGCGGGCTCGCCGTGAGCATCGGCGCCAGGGTCGCGAGCCACGCCGGACCCGGCGACGTGCTCGTCTCGCAGACCGTGAAAGACCTCGTCGCCGGCTCCGGGCTCGCGTTCGCGGACGCCGGCGAACACGAGCTGAAGGGTGTCCCCGATCGCTGGCACCTGTACCGCGTGGTTGACTGAGATACTTCCGCCGATGGCGGCGAAACGCATCCGGATCCGACCCCCCGGGCTGAAGCCGACGACGAAGGTCGGGACGCTCGGACCGTACCGGCGTCGGCTCGGACTCGCTTGGGTGATCGCGCCGATCCTCGCAGGCCTCCTGATCCTCGTCGCAGGCTTCTTCGCGCTCGCGCGGTGACGCTCGAGGCCTACTGCTGGCCGCCGTCGGTCGGCGCCGACGGAGCCGTCGGTCTCCACGTCTCCACCGACGCGCCGACGTTCGATGTGGAGATCGCTCGTGAGGGAGCCACTCACGAGATCGTCTGGCGAGCGGGGTCCGTGAAGGGTCGGTTCTCCGAGACCCCGTCCGGCGCCTCGGCGCGCGGCTGCAACTGGCCGGCGACCATCCAGATCCCGGTCGCCTCCTGGCGGTCCGGGTACTACTCGGTGACGGTCTCAGCGGGCGATGAGCGCGCCGACACCTTCCTCGTCGTTCGGCCCGATCCTTCGGACCCCGAGCCGATCCTGCTCGTGCTCTCGACCGCGACCTGGAACGCGTACAACGACTGGGGAGGGCCGTCTCTGTACACGGGCGGGACGCGCGTGTCGTTCGAGCGACCGGTCGCGCGGGGCTTCCTCATGAAGCCGGAGCCCGCGGGGCGCATGATGCAACCCGAGCCCGATCGGGAAGCGATGGGTTACCGGAACTGGGCGCGACCGCTCGGGCTCTCGGACTGGAGCGGCGGCTCCGGCTGGTGGAATTGGGAGCGGCCCTTCACGAGATGGGCCGAGTCCAACGGCTTCCGCCTCGACGTGGCGATCTCACAGGACCTCGAGCAGCACCCGGAGATCCTCGACGGCCCGAGCCTGTTCGTGAGCGCCGGGCACGACGAGTACTGGTCCTGGGGCATGCGGGACGCGCTCGACGCGTTCGTGAACCGAGGCGGCAACGCCGCGATCCTCTCCGGGAACACGTGCTTCTGGCAGATCCGGTTCGAGGACGATCACCGGGCGATGACCTCGTACAAGTACCGCTCGAACGAGGACCCTGTGCTGGGGACGCCGGAGGAACGCCTGCTGACGGGTCCGTGGTCCGACCGACGGGTCGGACGTCCCGAGACTTCGACGATCGGCCTCACCTTCACCCGAGGTGGCTATTCGCGGTACGGGCTCGGCGTCCCCGAAAGCTCCGCGTCCTACACGGTCCACAAGCCCGAGCATTGGGTGTTCGAGGGGACGGGCCTCATGGACGGGGACGAGTTCGGCAGTACCGACGCGATCGTCGCCTACGAGTGTGACGGCTGCGCGTTCGAGCTCGACCGGCACGGCCGGCCGGCCCCGACCGGTGTCGACGGCGCGCCTCGCGACCTCGAGATCCTCGCAACCGCTCCGGCGCACCTGTGGGCGCAGGACGAGCAGCCGACCCGCTACGGGCACGAACCGGGTGAACTCGAATCCGCATCGATTGCGGTCTTCGGCGACACGGATCCGGAGCATCTCGCCCAGCTCGCCGACGGCCACGCCGTGTTCGGGACCTTCCGCAGAGGAGACGGAACCGTGGTGAACGCCGGCGTCATCGACTGGGTCCTCGGGCTCGGCGATCCGATCGTCGAACGCATCACGCGGAACGTCATCGAGCGCCTCTCCCGCTGAACGTCAGCAGGTGATCGCGTCGCCGAACCAGCATGCGCTGTTCTCGGCAACGAGGTAGCCGCCCAGCACGACGAGGACCGCGAGCGCCGCGAGCGCCACCCCGATGTGCATCCACCGCAGTCGCAACGAGACCGTCGCCTCGACGATGGCGTTCGAGCGCGCGAGGCGGAACCGCATGATCGGCGCAAGGGCGATCACCAAGGCAACGACCGGCCCGAGCAGCACGAGGACCGTCACGATCGCATCGAGCGCGCCACCCCTCGGCTCGGCGAACGAGCCCAGCACGTCGGACACGGCATCCACGCCAAGCTCGTGTTTCAGGAGGTTGGCCCCGACGAACAGCAAAGCGGGCAGCACCAGCAGGGCCGCGACCGCGACGGACCACCGTGTCCGCTCCTCCACGTGGTCAGCCTGCCGCGTGTCGGGCGGCCGCCGCAAGGACCGCAACCGAAACGCAACCCGGAACGCGCACCATCTTCACGTCCGTAGGATGACGCCCATGCGTTGGGACGGATTCGAGCAGGCGTGTCCAGAGATCGCCAAACTCGCCCGCGAGCGCTTCGTCCGCGACGGGCTCGTCATGCTCGGCACGCTCCGGCTGGACGGGTCGCCTCGGATCAGCCCCAACGAGATCGACGTCGCCGCCGGACGGCTGTTCACATCGATGATGTGGCGTTCGAGGAAGGCGCTCGACCTGCTGCGCGACCCCCGCATCGTCGTCCACAGCGTCACCCGCAACCGGGAGGGAACGGACGGCGACGTCAAGTTGTACGGGCGCGTGGTCGACGAGCAGGACCCCGACGTCCGGCGGGCGTTCCGGGAAGCGATCGCAGCGCGGATCGACTGGGCGCCGGAGGAGCCGAGCTACCACTGCTTCTCGATCGACGTGGAACGCGCCGGCTACATCACATTCGCGGAGCCGCGACGCGCCGTCGCATGGGACCCCGAGCGCGGGCTGCGGGAGCTCCCCTTCCCGGGGTAGCTCAGCCGACCTTCTTCAACGGCGCGTACGCAAGGAGCAGGCGCTTCTCCCCCACGTCCTCGAACCGGATCGTGATCTCGGCATCACTCCCCGAACCGCTCACGGTGAGCACGACGCCCTCGCCCCACTTGTCGTGCGCGACGGTGTCGCCGGCAGAGACCTGCGGGAGCTCGCGCACACCCTGCACCGCCGCGCGGATCGGCGACACGGAGCCCCCGGCGTCGGTCAGGGTGTCGTCGGCCTCGATCGCATGGACGAGCTCGCTCGGGATCTCGCCGAGGAACCGCGACGGCGGGTTGAACGCGGTCGAGCCGAACAGCGTCCGGCTCCAGGCGTGCGTCAGGTACAGGCGCTCGCGGGCGCGGGTCACGCCGACGTACATCAACCGGCGCTCCTCCTCGAGCTGGGCGGGTTCGCCCATCGACCGGTAATGCGGGAACACGCCGTCCTCGAGGCCGATGATGAACACGATCGGGAACTCAAGGCCCTTCGCGTTGTGCAGCGTCATCAACGTCACGCTGCCTGATCCCTCGTCGTACTCGTCCTGCTCGGAGACGAGCGAGACCTGCTCGAGGAACTCGGCGAGCGTCCCCTCCGGTGAGCGCTGCTCGAACTCGGCGGCCACGCCTCCGAGCTCGCGAAGGTTCTCGATCCGGCCCTCGGCCTCCACGGTGCGTTCGGCCTCGAGCTCGAGGAGGTAGCCCGACTCGGTCGCGGCGGCTTCGACCATCCGCTGCGGCCCGGCGCCGCCGTCGAACGCCTCCTGCAGCCGGTCCATCACGCCGACGAAGCCCGCGACCGCGCCCCTGGCTCGAGCGCCGAGCTCCGTGAGCACGTCCGCCCGTCTCGCCGCATCGAGGAACGCGATCTCCTCGAACGTCGCGAGGCTCTCGAGCGCCGAAAGCGTCGCATCGCCGATCCCGCGCTTCGGCGTGTTGATCACGCGCCGGGCGCTGATCGTGTCCTGCGGGTTCAGGAGCAGGTGCAGGTACGCGAGCACGTCCTTGATCTCCTTGCGCTGGTAGAACCGCACGCCACCGACGACGCGGTAGGGCGTCCCCGCGCGCATGAAGATGTCCTCGAGCACCCGGCTCTGGGCGTTCGTGCGATAGAAGATCGCGACGTCCGAGTAGCGATGGGCCTCCTGCTCGACCAGGCGATGGGTCTCCTCGGCCACGAACACGGCCTCCTCGTGCTCGTCGTCGGCCCGGTAGCGCACGGCGAGCTCGCCGCCCTGCGACTCGGTCCACAGCGACTTCGGTTTGCGCTGGACGTTGTGCTCGATCAGGGCGTTCGCGACCGCGAGGATGTTCGAGGTGGAGCGGTAGTTCTGCTCCATCAGGAAGATCTCGGCGTCGGGATAGTCGCGCTCGAAGTCCAGGAGGTTCTGGATCGTCGCCCCGCGCCACGAATAGACACCCTGATCCGCGTCGCCCACGACGCAGATGTTCCGGTACTTCGCGGCGAGCAGGTTGACGAGCTGGTACTGCGCGCGGTTCGTGTCCTGGTACTCGTCGATCAGGATGTAGGGGAACCGCTCTTGGTAGTGCTCGAGCACGTCGGGATGCTCTCGGAACAGCCGAACCACCTCGGTGATCAGGTCGTCGAAGTCGAGCGCGCCGGCCGCGAGCTTGCGTCGCTCGTAGTCCGCGTACACCTTCGCGATCGTCTGCTCGTAGAAGTTGCTCGCCACGCCTTCGAACTCGGCCGCCGTGAGCACGTGGTCCTTCGCCCGGCCGATCGCGGCGGCCATCGCCCGCGGCGGATAGCGCTTGGCGTCGAGGTTGAGCTCGCGGAGCACGGTCCCGAGCAGGCGTTCGGTGTCGGCGTCGTCGTAGATCGTGAAGCTGCTCGGCAGCCCCAGATGGTCGTGCTCCCGTCGAAGGATCCGAGCGCACGCCGAGTGGAACGTGAGGATCCACATCCCGGAGGAGATCCGCTCGCCGAGCAGTCCCTGGACGCGCTCCGCCATCTCTCGGGCGGCCTTGTTGGTGAAGGTGATGGCGAGGATCGCGAAGGGACTGATCCCCTGTTCGCGGATCAGGTAGGCGATCCGGTGGGTGAGCGCCCGGGTCTTTCCCGACCCGGCGCCCGCGACGATCAAGACCGGGCCCTGCGTGTGCAGCACGGCCTCGGCCTGGATGGGATTGAGCGAGTCCAAGAGCGGCGAGCGGGGGGTCACGAGCTCGATTCTAGGTCGCGGTCGCGACCTCCCCCGCCCGGTTCCGATCTGGGGATGCGCGACCTGGGAAACTTCCCACATGCAAGACGTCGGAACCCGGGGCGAGAGCACCGAGGCCAACCCGCCGATCCCTACGCGGCGAGAGCGAACGCGCCGAGGCCGGATCCTGCGCATCTCGGGGCTCGTGCTCATCGCCGCGGCCCTCGCCCTCGGCGGCTACGTGTGGTGGACGCTGTGGGGGACGGGGTTCGAAACCCGGGCCGCCCAGGAAGACCTGCGGCCGGAGTTCGAGCTCAGGATCGGGACCGCTACACCCGAGGAGGCCCCACCCAGGGTCGCGAACGTGCCCGGGGACGCGGTGGCGATCATCCGGATCCCCAAGATCGACGTCGACTACGTCGTGGTCGAAGGGACCGACGTCGAGTCTCTGAAGAAAGGGCCAGGCCATTACACCGACACCGCGTATCCCTGGGATGCGACGGGTCGCGTGGGGATCGCAGGACACCGGACGACCTACGGTGCTCCGTTCTGGTCGCTGAACGAGCTCCGGCCGGGCGACCGGATCGTCCTCGCCACCGAATACGGCATCTTCAACTACCGGGTCACCGGGTCGAGGGTGATCTCCCCGTCCGACGGCTCGGTCCTGGAGCCGACGCGCGAGCCGACGCTCGTCCTGACGACCTGCAACCCGAGGTTCTCTGCCGCCGAGCGACTCATCGTCTTCGCCGACCGGGTGCCCTAGATCCCCCCGTCGTTCAGCAAGCGACCTCGCCCGGCCACAGGTTCTGGATCCGGCGGACACACGCCGAGACGTGGATCCACGGCCGAACCAGCAGGTCGAAGGAGCGTTCCCCGCTGAACGGACATTCGTCGTCGACGACGGCGAACCTGATCGCGTGCGCGGTCAGCTCGAAGGTGTACACGCCCGGTGTCTGCGGACAGTTCGCGTCATTGAACAGGGTCACCCGGCCCCCGTCGACCACGAAGCTCCCCATCGTTCGGAAACCCGAGAGCTGATGGTGCAAGTAGTACGCGCCGCGCGTGAAGATCAGCGTACTGACGCCCGCGTCGATCCGGAACGGCGGACATCGGAGGCACCGGTACGGGAGGCCAACCCTCGCGCCGCCTACGTCTTTGAGCGTCAACGTGCGCAGGTACGTGCCGTCGAGGACCGTCGGATCAGGAGCGGGGGTCGGCGACATGAACGGGTACGGGAGCAAGGTGGGGTCCTCGATCCTGCGGTCCACGGCGATCCTGGCCGGCGCGCCTCCCACTCGCACGAACTCACTCGACGACGGGGTCGGGCTCCCCGTTGCCACCGGTGTCGCCGACGACGGTTCCGCCGGGTCCGCGGCGTCGCTCGCCACGCAGGCGGCGGCGAGCACGATCGGGACGCCCGCCGCGGCGAACAGTCGCTGCCCGCGAGATATGGCCATGTCCCTCATGAAGATCATGCTTGTCTCGCCAGCAGCGCGCGTCAACGGTCCTCGACCCGTGGTCGCAACCTCCAAGCACGGAATACATCACGAGATGCGCACGGGTATCTTGCGGTCGTTTCCCTTCGACGCAGCCACTCGTCGTGCTCCCGATCGAGCAGCACGGCACGGGTTCTCGACCCTCGATGAACATCCACGACATCGCTGGCCTGGGGGGTTGACATACCCGCCACGATTACTAGCCTGTCTCGAGGCGTCCGCTCGAGGGCGTCGTGAGATGGGCGACGCCGAGACGCCGACGTATCGAGGTGCTTCGACCCACCCAGTATGCTCGGACACCCCGAGCGAACACGGTCCCCGGAGCACCGCCCGCCTGAGGAGGTCATGTGATGCGACGATCCGCCCTCGTCCTCGCGCTGATGGTCATCGTGGTCGCTGGTCCCGCCGTAACGGCGGCCCGCGCCGAGCACACCGAGTTCTTCGCGATCGTGGTCAGGGCCAACAGCGATTCTGTCGGAAACTTCGACTATCGGTACAACCTGCCCTCGGGTGCCGGATGGCTCGACGGCGACCGGGTCGCCTATCGGTGCGCGTTCATGTTCTTGCAGTCGGGTGGCGAGCTGGTCTTCCGCGTGACCTTCACGAGGATCGCCGAGTACGCCGTCATCAACGACACGTACATGCACGAGGGGGTTCGCAACTTCGATGGGAGCCCGAACCCGTCGGGGGGTCAGACCGACTTCTGCCCCGAACCTGCCGAGGCGTATGTCCCGCTGGAGGGCGACCCCGGCCCTCTCCCGGTGATCACGATCGCAGACATCTCGACGGGACTGCCGCTGGAGATCCGTAACTACGCCAACGTGGAGGAAGTTGGTCCCGGCGTGCAGTTCAAGATCCAGTCAGCGACGCCCGACCGCGTGACCGTGCTCCTGTACCAGGACGGCTTGCCTGTGACGGCGGTGTACTACGATCGGCTTTCCGACGCTGTCTCCCTTACGAGCAACTTCACACAGCCACCGCCACCGCCGCCACCGCCGCCACCGCCGGTCGAGCCGATCTCGATCCAGATCGCCAGGATCGCCTTCGATCCCGCCGGGACCGATACGGGAAGGAACCCGAGTCTGAACAAGGAGTTCGTCGTCGTTCGAAACACCGGAGCCACGGAGGTCGCCCTGATCGGATGGACGCTTCGCGACCGAAGCGGCAACACGTTCACGTTCCCCGAGTTCACGTTGAGCGCCGGGGCGTCGGTGAAGATCCACACCGGCTCCGGCGCTGGCACCATCACCGACCTCTACTGGGGCTCGAACCGGTACGTTTGGAACAACCGTGGCGACCGGGCCACGCTGAGGGACGCCGAAGGCGTCAAACAGGACACGTGCCGCTACTCCGGGGCAAGGGGCTCGGGCAAGTGCTGACGACCGCACCGTTCCCTCCCGATGAAGGCCGACCTCAGATGTCGAGGCGCTCAGCCGCGGGGCGGTGGTGACCCGACCTACAGATCCGCAAGCTGCAGACCTCGCGGATTCACTCCCACTCGATAGTGCCGGGCGGCTTGCTCGTGATGTCGTAAGCGACGCGGTTCACGCCGGGCACCTCGCGCACGACGCGCCTCGCGATCTGGTCGAGCACCTCGTGCGGCAGCCTTGCCCAATCGGCCGTCATGGCGTCCTCGCTCGTGACGGCTCGCAGGATCACGGGGTGCTCATAGGTCCGCCCATCCCCCATCACGCCTACGCTTCGGACCTCTGAGAGGAGCACGCAGAACGCCTGCCAGGTCTGTTGGTCGAGTCCCGCCCGCCGGATCTCCTCGCGGACGATGTGGTCGGCCGCCCGCACGACCTGAAGGTTGTCAACCGTCACCCCGCCGACGATCCGAACGGCCAGGCCGGGCCCGGGGAACGGTTGGCGGCCAACGATCTCCTCGGGCAGACCCAGCTCGGCGCCCACGGAGCGGACCTCGTCCTTGAACAGATCGCGGAGGGGTTCGACAAGCTCGAGGTCCATGTGGTCGGGCAGACCGCCGACGTTGTGATGGCTCTTGATCCGCGCGGCGGTCCTCGAGCCGCTCTCGATGACGTCCGGGTAGAGCGTCCCCTGCACAAGGAAGCGGGCACCCCGATGCTCCCGCGCGACCTCTTCGAACACGCGGATGAACTCCTCGCCGATCCGCTTGCGCTTGTCCTCGGGCTCTGCGACACCCTCAAGGCGCTCCAGGAACCGGGGCGCCGCCTTCACGTGCACGAGCGGGACACGGAAGTGGCGCCCGAACGTCTCCTCGACCTGCTCGGGCTCGCCCTCTCGGAGCAGTCCGGTGTCGACGAACACACAGGTCAGCTGCTCTCCCACGGCCTTGTAGACAAGGAGCGCGGCGACGGCGGAGTCGACCCCGCCCGAAAGCGCACACAGCACCTCGGCGTCGCCGACCTGCTCACGGATCGCTGCGACGCTCCGCTCGATCACGTTGGCGGGCGTCCAGTCGGGTAGCAGCCCACACCCGTCGTAGAGGAACCGTTTCATGATCTGGGTTCCCTTGTCGGTATGGGCGACCTCAGGATGGAACTGCACGGCGAACAGACCCCGCTCGGGGTCCTCCATCGAGGCGATCGGGATCGCGTCGGTGCGAGACGTCACACGGAAGCCGTCGGGGGCGCTCGTGACGGCGTCGCCGTGGCTCATCCACACCTGCTCGCGTGGCGCGAGGTCTCGCAGGAGCAGGCCGGGTTCGACAACCTCCAGCTCGGTCGCCCCGTACTCACGCCGTCCCGTGGCCGACACCCCGCCGCCAAGCGCCTGGGCCATCAGTTGGTGGCCGTAGCAGATGCCGAGCACCGGGACCCCGAGATCGAACAGATCCGGGTCGACCGACGGTGCACCCTCCTCGTACACGGATGCCGGGCCGCCGGACAACACGATCCCGGCGGGCCGGCGGCTCGCGAGCTCGGTCACCGGGAGATCGTGGGCGACGATCTCCGAATACACATGGCACTCGCGGATCCGTCGCGCGATCAGCTGTGCGTACTGCGCTCCGAGGTCGACGACGAGGACCGGCCGCGGGGCGTCGGTCACCTCAGTGGCCCATCCCAACGTGCTGGGCGGTCTGGTACGTCTTGCCCTCGGTCTTGATGGCGGGGGCGATCACGAGCTCGGCCTTCTGGAACTCGCGGATCGTCGCGTAGCCGGTGGTCGCCATCGAGGTCGCGAGCGCCCCGAACAGGTTGAACGTCCCATCGTTCTCATGAGCCGGCCCGACGAGGATCTCCTCGAGTGAGGCGACCTGCTGGGTCTTCACGCGCGCACCCCGCGGGAGCGTGGGATGGAACGTGGCCATCCCCCAGTGATACCCGCGTCCCGGCGCCTCGTACGCGCGGGTAAGGGGGGAGCCGATCATGACCGCATCGGCTCCGCACGCGATGGCCTTGGCGATGTCGCCCCCGGTCCGCATACCTCCGTCCGCGATCACGTGGCAGTAGCGCCCCGTCTCGCGCAGGTGCTCCATGCGCGCAGCCGTCGCGTCCGCGATCGCCGTCGCCTGTGGAACGCCCACCCCAAGCACGCCCCGGCTCGTGCAGGCGTTCCCCGGACCTACGCCGACGAGCACGCCGACGGCGCCGGTTCGCATCAGATGCAAGGCGGTCGTATAGGAAGCACAGCCGCCGACGATGACGGGTAGCTCGAACGCCGCGATGAACTCCTTGAGGTTGAGCGGTTGCGAGTGGGTCGAAACGTGCTCGGCCGACACGACCGTTCCCTGGATCACGAGGATGTCGAGACCGGCCTCGAGCACGAGCTTGTGGTAACGCTCGACCCGTTGCGGGGTCAGGGACGCGCACGAAACGACTCCACCCTCGCCGATCTCACGGATCCGCCGGCCGATGAGCTCCTCTTTGACCGGCTCGCGGTACAGCTCCTGTAATCGGCGGGTGGCCTTATCGTCGGACAGCGACGCGATCTCCTCGTAGACCGACTCGGGGTCCTCATAGCGGGTCCACAAGCCCTCGAGGTTCAAGCATGCGAGCCCGCCGAGCCGTCCCACCTGCACGGCGGTTGCCGGGGAGACCGCAGCGTCCATCGCCGACGCCATCATCGGCAGCGCGAACGTGTACGCGTCGATCTGCCAGGAGATGTCGACGTCGTCGGGGTCGCGGGTCCGTCTCGACGGCACGATCGCCACCTCGTCGAACCCGTACGCCCGCCTCGCCACTTTCCCCTTGCCGAGCTCGATCTCCATGCGACTCCCCCCAGATATGCAGAGACGCCCACCCGTTCTCGGGTGGGCGTCATCACTCCATATGGGGAAGGTACCACGGCCTCTCCGCCGGTCAGCCTCCACGAGGGATGACGCAAGGGATCGACCCGATGAGGGAAAACCCGGACAGCCGCCGCGGTAGGTCCCCCGGCGGATTGACCGACAGCTTGAGACGTCGAACGATCGGTCCCTCAGACAAGGAGGCCAATGGAAACACTCGAGCTGAAGACGGGCGTGTTCGGCTATTCACGCAAGAGCGTTCAAGCGTTCATGAGCGAGCGCGACCTTCAGATGGTCCAGTCGGCTCAGGAGGTTCGCGAAGCTGAGACCAGGACGGCCGAGCTGATGCATGAGCTCGAGTCGACTCGCCGCGAGGCCGTGGAGCGGGCGGAGCTGTTGGAGATCGCGGAGGCGTCGACCGCTCGGCTGAAGGCCGAACTGGAGGATGCCCAGCGAGCGCGGTCCGAAACAGACCTGAGGATCACGGACCTCGAAACACGGATCGGCACACTCCAGTCCGAGCTGGACGACGCCAAGCCCACACCAACTGTCGACATGAAGGAGGTCGTGGAGGCGACGCAGCGGGCCGTCATCGACCTCCTCGAAGGCGGGCGCAAGAGGGCCGAGCAGGAGATCCGAGCGAGCGAGCGTGCGCGTGACGCACTCCGCAGCGAGATCGACCATCTCGTCGTCTGGCGCGACAAGGTCATGCCTCTCGCCGACGAGGTCCGGCGCTCGATCGACGAAGCGCGGAGTCACACCTCCGCGTTGGCCGGTCACTTGGCCGTGCTCGTGGAAACGCCACCTCCGGTCGCTCTGGTGGCAGCGCCCGACGTCATCCGGCTCGAGGAAGCCGGGCCGGAAGCTGAGCCGCCAGCGTGGAAGAAGGTCGGTACCGGAGCCTGATGCGAGTTGCACACCACGCAGGTCCGGCCGATACTCGTTCCGGATGCCGCCCTTCACCTGACGCTGACCGGCCCGAGCGCGTGGACCTCCGTGGGCGCGGGCCCCTCCGGGGCCCGGATCAGCCTTCCCTGACGACCCGACCGGTGTCGTGCACCCGAAGGTCGGTCATGCCCGAGTGCAGCCGATCGCCCTCGGCGAGCTCCTGATCGTCGTCGATGTATCCAAGGTCCTTCAGGCGCGTGAGCGTGCGCTGGAGCGACTCCCTCGGTGACTCGACCATCGTGTCGAGGAGCAGCTCGGGATCCTCGGGCACCTCGTACGGGTCGTCCACACCGGTGAAGCCCTTGATCTCCCCCGCAAGAGCTTTCCTGTACAGACCCTTCGGGTCGCGGTTGCTCGCGAGCTCCTCGATCGTGGCGTGTACGTAGACCTCGACGAAGTCACCGATCTGGGCCCGCACCGCGTCACGGGTCCCTTTGTACGGGCTGATCGGACAGCAGATGGTCGCGACGCCGTTGCGCGTGAGGAGCTCGGCGACGAACCCGATCCGCATGATGTTCGTATCGCGGTCTTCCTTGGTGAAGCCGAGGCCCTTGGACAGGTTCTGGCGAACGACGTCGCCATCCAGGATCTCCGTGCGCAGGCCTCGCGCCTGGAACTCGTGGTACAGCATCTCGGCGATCGTCGACTTCCCTGCGCCGGACAGGCCGGTGAACCACACGGTGAACCCCCTCTGGTCGGGATGATGCGTCACAGGAAGCTCCTTCCCACGGCGCCCTCGAGCGCCTCGATGTCGTAGAGCGACAGGATCGACGGGCCGACGTCGACGAGCTCGAGGCCGGTCACTTGGCCCGTTGCCTGCCCCGGAAGCCCTGCCATCGCCCACACACCGGCCCGGTCGTGGTTGGCGCCGTCGGGGCCGGTATCGTTCTCATAGGTGTAGATGCTGCGGTTCCCGACCGAGCCGACGGAGCGCCACGACAGATCCCCGAAGTACACGATGAGGTCGGGCGCGACGCCACGCACCTCCGAGTACACGTCCTGCGGCTTCAGCACCCTCGTGCCGAGCGAGGTCCCGTCGGGTCCCGGCGCGGACTCGAGCCGCTCGACCAACTCGTCGCGTACCTGCTCATAGCGGGCCGGGTCAACGATCCCCTCGGGCTCGCGACCCTTGACGTTCAGGAACAGCCGGCCGTAGTAGCCGCCGTCACCCCAAGCGACCGTTCGGCTCCAGTCGATCGCGGCGTCCTTCATCGAGATCACGTGCGACGGCTGGGCCGCAAGGGCGAGGTACCCCTCCTGGATCAGCCAGTCGTTGAAACACAGTCCTCCCATCATCGGCCGGGCGCCGTGGTCGCTCATCACGATCGTGACGGCGTCGTCGGGGAGCACGTCAAGCAGAGACCCGACCCGCTCGTCGAGGAACCGGTAGTAGTCCTGGAACGCGGTCTCGTATCTGTTCCCCGGCTCGTAGAGCGGGTGCGTCGGATCCCAGTGCTGCCAGAACACGTGATGCAATCGGTCCGGCGCGATCTCGCACAGCATGAAGAAGTCCCACGGCTTGTCCTGAGCAAGCCTGCGCCCCACCTGGAAGCGCCGCTCGGTCATCTTGAACACCTGGTCAAGGGCCACGTCGTAGCCGGCCCGCCGGAAGTCCGGGATGTCGAAGATGTAGTCGTTCCCCTCGCCGAGCTCCTCGAGGATCTCGGTCTCCAGCCCGGAGGGGAACGCCCACGCCTTGGCCGAGGGAGGGGTGAGGAAGCATCCGACGCGCCAGCCCGGGAACGCACGTGGCGGCGGGAACGAGGGCGGTACACCGATCAGGAGCGATCGGAGCCCTGCGGCGCCGAGCGCGTCCCAGACGGCGGGGTCGCGGATGGCGTCGGCCGTCGCGATCGACAGGCCGTCGTAGGTCGCATCCTTGCGGTTGCGGAACCCGTAGATCCCGAGCTGCCCGGGCGTCTTCCCGGTCATCGCGCAGGCCCATGCTGGGACCGTGATCGGCGGCGTGATGCTCGCGAGGTCACCCCACATACCCCGCCCCATCAGCGCGTGGATATTCGGGGTTTCGGCTACGAAGTCGTGGAACAGGAGCTGCGGGGTTGCGCAGTCCAGCCCGATGACCGCGACCCGTGGTGTGTTGGTCATCTGCGTGTCCTCTTGGCCGGTCAGGAAAAGGAGCCCCCTCGGGGCTCCGGGCTCATGCTACCAACGGCCCGGTGGCCGTGACCTGCCATGATGGGCCGCCGTGGACCTCCTGCGACGGGTACTGGTGATCCAGGCCGCGGTCTGGGCCGTGTGTGGGATCGCGATCGCTGTGGCGCCCCGGTTCGTCGTGGTCACGCTGTTCGACCTGCCGGCGCACCCGGATCAGGGATATATCAGGGTCGCGGGCATCTGCTCGTTCGTCCTGGCACTCCTCATGGTGCTGGTGGCGAGACGACTCGCCGACATCTGGTGGTTCACCTGGGCCTTCGTGGTCGCGGCCGCCGGAACCGCGATCGTCGCCACGCTGAACGCGATATTCGGCCTGCCGGAGGGAGCCTCACCGCTGCTGTGGTGGCTGTTCGCAGGCGCGAGCGCGGCGTTCACCGTCGGGCTGCTCGCCGGCCTGGCCAAGACCGGGACCGAGCGCCCGGTCGTCTAGCGTTCGAGATGCTCAGGCCAGGCGGGAGCGGAACCACTCCACGGTCCGCGCGAGTCCTTGTTCGATGTCGAACGCGGGGTCGTAACCGATGAGCTCCTTCGCGAGCGATACGTCGGCCTCGGTCTTCCGCACGTCGCCCGCGCGGGTGTCGGTGTGCACCGGTTCCGGCCGGGTTTCCGTGAGCCTGGCGACGATCGAGAGCACCTCGTTGATGGAAGTCGGCACCTGGCCCCCGCCGATGTTCAGCACGGTCCCTCTCGCTGGGTCGGGAGCTCGGCCCGCGAGCAGGTTCGCTTCGACGACATCGTCGATGTAGGTGAAGTCCCTCGATTGCTCGCCATCTCCGTGGATCTCCGGCCGCCTCTCCGATAGGCAGGCGATCGCGAACAGCGGGATCACTGCGGCGTAGGCGTTGGCAGGGTCTTGCCCCGGCCCGTAGACGTTGAAGTACCGAAGCGCCACGGTCGGAACGCCGAACGAAGACCACCACGAACGGCAGTAGCCCTCGCCGGCCAACTTACTGGCCGCGTACGGCGAACGCGGGAGCGGGGTCATGGACTCCTGCAACGGGAACGTCTCTCGGTCGCCGTAGACCGAGGACGAGGAAGCGAACACAACCGTAGCCGGTTCTTCGCGGGCGGCGAGCAGCACGTTGAGGGTCCCTCGAACGTTGACGTCGGTCGTCTTCTCGGGCTCGATGATCGAGCGTGGGACCGAGCGCATGGCGCCTTGGTGGTAGATGACCTGGCACCCCCGCGCGGCATCCAGCACGGCTCGTTCATCGCGCAGGTCACCCTCGACGAACCGAACCTCGGGCACGCTCGCGAGGTTCTCGAGCTTGCCGTCGGATAGATCGTCGAGCCCGATCACCTCGTGGCCGTCGGCGACCAAGCGGCGGCACAGATGCGAGCCGATGAACCCAGCGGCCCCGGTGACGAGCGTTCGCACGCGCGTCCTCAGTGCATGTGGCCGGCGCCGCCCGCGGCGGCCGGCTCCTCCTCCTCGGGCTTCTCCACCACCGCGCTCTCGGCCGTGATGATGATGCCGGCGATCGACGCGGCGTTCTGCAGCGCCGAGCGGGTCACCTTCGCCGGATCGAGGATCCCGGCCTTAAACATGTCGACCCATTCGCCTCGCTCAGCGTCGTACCCGCGGGCGTCGCCCTCGGCACGGATCCGCTCGACGATCAACGCACCCTCGACGCCGGCGTTCTGTGCGATCCGGCGGGCGGGCTCGGACAGCGAGTCGCGAACGATCTTCGCCCCCGTCGCCTCGTCCCCGTCCAGGTCGAGCTTGTCGAGCGCTCCCTCGGCGCGGATGAGCGTGACCCCGCCTCCGGGGACGATCCCTTCCTCGATCGCCGCTCGGGTCGCCGACAGCGCGTCCTCGATCCGGTGCTTCTTCTCCTTGAGCTCGACCTCGGTGGCCGCGCCGACCTT
>Ga0187893_10007443_pt1 | contig 17931 bp, 20 predicted proteins | sample MA1701074metaG_FD_139574 | JGI IMG/M metagenome (GOLD analysis project Ga0187893, IMG submission 139574) | White microbial mat communities from a basaltic lava cave in the Kipuka Kanohina Cave System on the Island of Hawaii, USA - MA170107-4 metaG ... | reverse complement strand
GTCGTCGTAGACCAACGTCGCCGTGAAGCTGTCACCGGCCTCCGCCGAGTCATCGAGCACGTCAGCCGAATCGTCGACGGCATCCCACGTTCCGGTCATCACCACCGTCACGCTGGTCGCGTAGGCGGGTGCGGCGACGAACCCGGCGAGAGCGAGGGCCGAGAGCAGGGCCCGACCGCGGCGCATGGCACCCTCCCAGTGACTGCATGCGCATCCTAGACCGGATCACCGTCGGAGTGGGAGAAAAACTACGCGAGTCCGAGGGCGACGGCGGCCGCCGCGGCGGCGGCCGAGAGGGCCCAGAGGCCGAGGACCGCGCGGCTCGCGAGGCCGAGCCGGCCATGCCGGCGCCAGTCGCGCAGCACGGCGTCCGCGCTCATCCCCGCGAGCAGCACGAGCGCGCCGATCGCCGCGAGACTCCGCCCGCGAACGGCCCAGGCGATGATCCCGGCGCCGAGCGCGGTGAAGCAGCCAGCCGCCACGAGCAGCACGGGGACCAGCGTCGAGTCCCGGAAGAAGGGCCGGAGCCAGTCGTCGAGGCCGTGCGGCTCGGGCTCCCCGCCGGGCTCCGTCACGGGGCGCCGGAGCGGAGCTCGGCGATCACCTCGCTCCCGAGGCGCGCCACGCCGTCGACGAACTCGGCGCGGGTGCGCGCGGGCGGCGTGAGGATCAGCCAGCCGACGCCGAGTGCGGCGAAGCGCCCCGCCGTCTCCACGAGCTGGCCCGACGGCGGGAGCTCCTTCGCGCCATACGCCAGCTCGAAGGGCGAGGCGCACACCTCGAGCGGACCGCGGCCGGCGCCCTCGGCGAGCTTCCGGAGCTCTGCGAGCGCCGCCGCGAGATCCGCCTCGCTCTCCATCGGCGCGGTGTGGACGCGCTTCGCCATGCGCGCCGGCGCCGGGAACGGGAGCCAGCCGTCGCCGAGCTCGGCGGCGCGGCGCATCGCGCGCCGGCTGTTGCCGCCGATCCAGAGCGGCGGGTGCGGGCTCTGCACGGGGCGCGGGAGCACGGTGTGGCCGCTCGCGCGGAAGTGGCGCCCCTCGAGCGCGAGCGACTCGCCGCCCCAGATCCGCTTCATCGCGAGGATCGCCTCGTCGGTGAGCTCGTTGCGCTCGGCGTAGTCGACGCCGAGCGCCGCGAACTCCGGCTCGAGGTAGCCGGTCGCGAGGCCCGCGATCACGCGTCCGCCCGAGAGCACGTCGAGCGTGGCGATCGCCTTCGCGGTGAGGAAGGGATTCCGGTAGGCCGCCACCAGCACGTGGGTCTGCACGCGGAGCCGCGTCGTCGCGGCGGCGACGAAGGCGAGCGCCACGAACGGGTCGAGCGCCTGGTGGCCGCCACTCCGGAGCCAGCGGTCCTCGGGCGCGGGGTGGTCCGTCACGAACGCGGCGTCGAAACCCGCGAGCTCCGCGGCCCGGGCCAGCTCGCGGATCGCCTCGGCGCTCACGAACTCCTCGCCCGCGGCGACGCGATCGGTCGGGAGCTGGATCGTGAACTTCACGCCGAAGGACGATAGCTTGCACCCCGCTGCGCCGAGGGGGTGATGGCATCCGCGCTGCCGGACATCGCCGGGCGGCTCGAGCCCAAGCTCTGGACCGTGCTGCGCGAGGGCATCTCGCGGGGCCAGCTCGCGCGTGACGCGCTCGCCGGCGTGATCGTGGGCGTGGTGGCCCTGCCGCTCGCGATCGCCTTCGCGATCGCATCGGGCGTGCGCCCCGAGGCGGGGCTCGCGACTGCGATCGTGGCGGGCTTCCTCATCTCCGCGCTCGGCGGCAGCCGCGTGCAGATCGGCGGCCCGACCGGCGCGTTCGTGGTGATCGTCTATGGCGTGGTGGCGCGCCACGGCGTCGAGGGCCTCGCGGTCGCCACGCTGCTCGCCGGCCTGCTGCTGATGGCGATGGGCGTCGCGCGGCTCGGCACCGTGATCCAGTTCGTGCCCTACCCGGTGACGGTCGGCTTCACCTCGGGCATCGCGCTGATCATTGCCACCAGCCAGCTCCGCGATCTCCTCGGCCTCGACCTCGCGAGCCTGCCCGCGCGCTTCACGGAGCAGCTCGCCGCCTACGCGGCGCACGCCGGCTCGATCCGGCCCGCGGCGCTCGCGATCGGGCTCCTGTCCATCTTCGTGACGGTCTACTGGCAGCGGATCACTCCGCGCGTGCCGGGCTCGCTCGTCGCGATCATGCTCGCGACCGTGCTGGTGCACGCGTTCGGGCTCCCGGTCGAGACGATCGGCGACCGCTTCGGTGAGATCCACGCGGAGCTTCCCGCGCCGAAGCTCCCCACCATCGACTGGGGGATGGTCCCCGACCTGTTCCCGGAGGCGGTCGCGATCGCGCTCCTCGGCGCGATCGAGAGCCTGCTCTCGGCCGTGGTGGCGGACGGCATGGCGGGCACGCGCCACCGCCCGAACATGGAGCTCGTCGCGCAGGGCTTCGCGAACGTGGTCTCGCCGCTCTTCGGCGGCATCCCCGCCACTGGCGCGATCGCGCGCACCGCGACGAACGTGCGGAACGGCGGGCGCACCCCCGTCGCGGGCATGGTCCACGCCGCGACGCTCCTCGTGATCGCGACCTTCCTCGGCGGCCTCGCGGCGCGGATCCCGCTCGCCGCGCTCGCCGGCATCCTGCTCGTGGTCGCCTGGAACATGAGCGAGTGGCGCGTGTTCAAGGGCCTGTTCCGGAGCCCGCGCAGCGACGTGGTGGTGCTGCTCGTGACCTTCGGGCTCACCGTGCTCGTCGACCTCAGCGTCGCGATCCAGACCGGCATGGTGCTCGCCGCCTTCCTGTTCATGCGGCGCATGGCGTTGATCAGCGACGTCGGACCGATGCGCCAGGCCCTCCGCGAGGAGGAGGATCGCGATGACCCGGACGCGACGGCGCGCCTCGACGTGCCCGCCGGAGTCGAGGTGTTCGAGGTGTACGGCGCGCTCTTCTTCGGCGCCGCCAGCAAGTTCAAGGACGCCGTGCGGCGGGTCGAGCGGCCGCCGCGCGTGCTGATCGTGCGCATGCGCGACGTGCTTGCGGTGGACGCCACCGGGCTCCGCGCGCTCGAGGACCTGCTCGACAAGACGCGCCGCGACGGCACCACGCTCGTGCTCTCGGGCGTGCACGCCCAGCCGCTCGTCGCGCTCGAGCGCTCGGGGCTGCTCGACAAGATCGGAGCGGAGAACGTGCACGGGAACATTCGCGAGGCGCTGGCGCGCGCCCGGAGCCTGGTCGGCGCCGCCGGCTCCGCGTAGCGGCCCCTTTTCGCGTTCCGAGACGCTGCGTATCATCGGCCCCTTTCGAGGGAGTCCCGTGGATCTCCGCTACTCCGAGGCCGACGAGAGGTTCCGGCGCGAGCTCCGGAGCTGGCTCGCGGCCGAGGTGCCGAAGCACCCGAAGCCGCCGCCGCGCCACGACTGGCCCGCGCGCCGTGTCCACGACACGGGCTGGCAGAAGAAGCTCTTCGACGCGGGCTACGCCGGCGTGAACTGGCCCAGGGAGTACGGCGGCCGCGGCGCGACCCTCACCGAGGAGCTCGTCTACTACGAGGAGACGGCGCGCGCGCACGCGCCCTACATCGGGATGAACTTCGTCGGCGTCCGCCACGGCGGGCCGACCGTGATTGCCGAGGGCAGCGAGCTGCAGAAGAAGACGCACCTGCCGCGCATCCTGCGCGGCGAGGAGGTGTGGTGCCAGGGCTTCTCGGAGCCCTCCGCGGGCTCGGACCTCGCCTCCCTCAAGACCACCGCGGTGCGCGACGGCGATCACTACGTGGTGAACGGCCACAAGATCTGGACCTCGTTCGGTCAGGTCGCCGACTACTGCGAGCTGCTCGTGCGCACGAACCCGAGCGCGCCGAAGCACAGGGGCATCAGCTGGATCATCATGCCGATGAGCCTGCCGGGCATCGAAGTGCGGCCGCTTCCGACGCTCCAGGGCGAGAGCGACTTCGCGGAGATGTTCCTCAGCGACGTGCGCATCCCGGTCGAGCAGCTCGTCGGCAAGGAGAACGACGGCTGGCGCATCACGAACGTGACGCTGCGCTTCGAGCGCGGCACGGCGTGGGCGGCCGACATCATCGAGCTCAAGGAGTTCCTCTCCGACGCGGCGAAGCTCGCGCAGAAGCTCACGCGCGAGGGCGCCGCCGCCTGGGAGGACAAGGCGCTCCGGCGCGAGGTCGGGCATCTCGCGGCCGAGGCCGACGCGCTATGGGCGCTCATGAAGTGGCAGCTCGGCGAGATCCAGAAGACAGGCATGCCGGGCCTCGGCGGCTCGGCGCTGAAGCTCGCGTTCACGGAGCTGAAGCAGCGCGTCTACGAGCTCGGGATGCGGCTGCTCGGGCGGGCCGGCCTCTCGCGCGACGACGTCGGGAGTCTCCCGGTCGAGCACGTCCTGGTCCAGTTCATGCAGTCGCTCTCGCTCACCATCGCGGCCGGCAGCTCGCAGGTGCAGCGCAACATCATCTCGGAACGGATCCTCGGGATGCCGAAGGAGCCGCGCTAGGCCATGGACTTCCAACTCAGCGAGGACCAGCAGGCGCTCCAATCCGGCCTCCGCACCTTCTGCGACGACCGCTACGCGTTCGAGAACGTGGTGGCGCTCGAGAAGACGCCGCTCGATCGCGACCGCCATCGCGAGCTCGCCGAGATGGGCGTGTTCTCGCTCCGCCTGCCCGAGGCCGAGGGTGGCGTCGGGCTCGGCATGGCCGAGGCCGTGCTCGTGTTCGCGGAGCTCGGGCGGCGCGTGGTGCCGGGCCCGCTGCTCTGGAGCCACCTCTGCGCGGGCCTCGTGCCGGGCGCGGCGGCGGGCGAGACGATCGTCGGCGGGCTCGACCGTACGCGGCCGAGCAACGAGCCGCTGCTCGTCGAGTACGCGGGCGCGCTCGACGCCCTCGTCGTGCTGAAGCGCGACGGCGTCGAGCGCATCGACGCGCGGAAGCTCGCGGGGACGCCCGTCGCGACGCCGCTCGACCCGCTCACACCGCTCGTCCACGCAGCCGAGCTGCCGCGGGGCGAGCGCATCGCCGGGGCCGAGCAGGCGGCGCAGCTTCGCCTCGAAGGCACGCTCCTCACCGCCGCGCTCTGTCTCGGCATCGCCGAAATGACGACCGAGCTCGCGGTGGACTACGCGAAGAAGCGCGAGCAGTTCGACCGCCCGATCGCGTCCTTCCAGGCGATCAAACACTTCGCGGCCGACATGCACGTGCGCCAGGAGATGGCGCGCGCGTCCGTCTACGCGGCCGGCGCCACCTTCGACGACCCGAGCGTCGGCGACGTGGCGCGCGCGGTGGCGTCGGCGCGCGTGGTGGCCGGCGAGGCCGCCATGAAGAACGCGCGCATGTGCATCCAGATCTACGGCGGCATGGGCTACACGTGGGAGATGCCGCCGCACTACTACCTGAAGCGCGCCTTCGTGCTCGAGAACGCCTTCGCTGCGGCCGACGAGGCGTGCGAGACGCTCGCGGAGCGCATCGATCGCTGAGCTTTACGACACCCTCGGTCGGGGCTACCGGCGCTTCCGCCGGCCCGACCCGCGCATCGCGGCGGCGATCGAGGGCGCGCTCGGCGAAGCAGCGAGCACGGCGAACGTCGGAGCCGGCGCCGGCTCGTACGAGCCGCGCGGCCGGAAGGTCGTCGCGGTGGAGCCCTCGCTCACGATGATCCGGCAGCGCGCGCTCGGCGCCGCCCCGGTGGTGCGCGCGCTCGCCGCGGCCCTGCCCTTCCGCGACGCGAGCTTCGACGCCGTGCTGGCAGTCCTCACGGTCCACCACTGGCCGGAGCGGGCGCGCGGCCTCGCGGAGCTCGCGCGCGCCGCGCGGCGCCGCGTCGTGATCCTCACGCACGATCCCGCGGCCGACAGGTTCTGGCTCGAGGAGTACTTCCCGGAGCTGTTCCGGATCAGCCGCCGGATCCTCCCCTCGCTCGAGGAGCTCTGCCGCGCGCTCGGCCGCACGCGCGTGCTCGACGTCCTCGTCCCGCGCGACTGCCAGGACGGCTTCCAGGGCGCGTACTGGGCGCGCCCCGAGGCGTACCTCGACGCCGGCGTGCGGAGCGCGATCTCGAGCTTCGCGAGGCTCGCGCCGCGCGAGCTCGCCGAAGGCCTCGCGCGGCTCCGGGCGGACCTCGCCTCGGGCGCGTGGGAGCGCCGCCACGGCGCGCTCCGCACGAAGAGCGAGCTCGACCTCGGCTATCGCCTCGTGGTGGCGGAGAGCGCGTGAGCTCGCGCTCGGCCGGCGTCTTCCTCGTCGCGGCGGCGCTGCTCTTCTGGCTGGCCTGGTGGCTGATGCCCGCGGTGGGCATCACCGACACGCGCGAGATCTTCGAGCACGTGGCGGCCGAGGCGGGCCGCGTGCGCGCCTCGGTGATCGTCCAGCTAGTCTCGGCCGCGTGCTGGGCGCCGGCGGCGATCGGCATCGCGCGCCTGCCCGCGGCGAGCGCGCACCCCTCGCTGGTCGCGGGCGCCGTGCTGCTCGCGATCGGCGCGATGGGCTCGGCGGCCGACGCCGTGCTGCACCTGCTCGCGGTCGAGATGGTCGCGCCCGGCATCGATCGCGCCGCGATGATCCCGGTGATGGAGCGCATGCAGGGCCCGAACCTCGCGCTGCTCGGTCCGCTGATCGCCGCGCTGTTCGCGGGCACGCTGGTGCTCGCCATCGGCGCAGGCCGCGCCGGGCTGTTGCCGCGCCGCATCTTCTGGCCTCTCGTCGCATCCGCACTGCCTGCACTGACGCTCGGCGGCGGGCTCGCGCTGCTGGCCGTGGTCGCGGCCAGCCAGGTCTGGCTCGGCGTCGCGCTGGCGCGGAGTCCGCGGCCATGAATGGCCCCGAGTGGGCGCGCACGCTGGCGGCGTACAACCGCTGGATGAACGAGCGCCTCTACGCGCTCTGCGCGGAGCTGCCCGATGCGGAGCGGAAGCGCGATCGCGGCGCGTTCTTTCGCTCGATCCACGGCACGCTGAACCACCTGCTGCTCGCCGACCGCATCTGGCTCGCGCGCTTTCGCGGTGAGGCCTACGCGTTCGCGGCGCTCGATCAGGAGCTCCATGCCGACTTCGCCGAGCTCCGGGCCGAGCGCGCGCGCACCGACCGCGAGATCGACGTCTGGGTCGCCTCCCTCGGCGACGCCGACTTCGCGGGCACGCTTCGCTACACGAGCATCGTGAGCCCTGCAGAACGCAGCTACCCGTTCTGGGTGGCGGCGACGCACTTCTTCAACCACCAGGCGCACCACCGCGGCCAGCTCACGACGCTGCTCAAGCAGGCCGGGGTCGATCCCGGCGTGACGGACCTGATCTGGCTGCCCGAGCTGGTGCGTGGAGCACGCGCATGACCGAGATCCGCGAGGAGCGCCTCACCGCCGACGCCGACTCCGAGTTCGTCGTGTTCCTGATCGGAATGCGCTTCAACCGGCTCTGGAAGGCCTGGCGCTGGGGGCCTGTGGCGCTCGCGATGGCGCGCATGATCCGCGAGCTCGAGGCCGACCCGGGCGCGGGTTTCCTCGGCGTCGAGCCGTGGTTCGGGCGCACCACGATCATGGTGCAGTACTGGCGCTCGTTCGAGGCGCTCGAGCGCTACGCCACAGACCCGGGGCGCGTGCACCGCCCCGCGTGGGCCGCCTTCAACCGCGCGATCGGCTCGAACGGCGACGTGGGGATCTGGCACGAGACCTATCGGGTGCGGCCTGGCGACTACGAGTGCGTCTACAACAACATGCCGCTCTTCGGCCTCGCGAAGGCGACGCGCGCCGTGCCGGCGACCGGGCGGCGCGAGTTCGCGCCCGGACGCATGGAACACGCGCGCAGCCAGTGACGGGCCAGGACGGCGCCTCGGGCTACATCGCGGTCATGTCGTTGGCCGGGCTCTCGCCGGCGGCCTGGCGGCGCCTGGCGCGGGAGCCGCCGTCTCCCCGAGCTCGCCATCCGCCGGCTCCTCGCGCTCGTGCTCGCCGGCGCGAAGCTCGTGCTGGTTCCGTAGCCTCTCCGCCCGCTCGACTGATGACCACGGGTCAGTTATAGGGACCCGCGTTCATTAGCGGCTGGAGGAGGGCGAGCGATGGCGAGGTTCCTGGGTCTGCGGCACCTGCACCTGAAGGTGGCGGACGTCGAGCGGGCCGGTCGCTTCTACGAGCGCGGCTTCGGCATGCGGCGCTTCGCGGTCAAGCAGGACGGCAAGCTCGTGGCACTGGTCTCGCCGGGGCTCCGCGACCAGCTGACGCTCAGCGAGAGCGCCCGCGGCGGAGAGGTGGATCCGGAGGCGCCCGCGCGAATCGGCGAGCAGGGCGGGATCGACCACTTCGGCTTCCTGCTCTCGCCTGGGAGCGATCTCGACGGGGCGATCGCACGGCTGGTCGAGCTCGGGGCGAAGTACGTGAAGCACCATGACATCGGCGCGGGCGCGCGCACCGCATTCCTTCGTGACCCCGACGGCTACCTGTTCCAGCTCGTCCGTTTCCCGCGTGGGACGAAGGCGTACGTGGCGCTGCTCCCGGTGCTCCGTTGGCTCGGCCTCTGCGCCGCGTGAGGTCGCGGCGCAGCCGCCGGCGGCTCGCGCCCGACGCTCGCAAGGTGGAGCTGCTCGAGGCCGCGGAGCGCGTGCTGCGCAAGCGGGGCGCTGCCGAGACGCGCGTCGCGGACGTGGCGCGCGCGGCGGGCGCGGCGAAGGGCACCTTCTATCTCTACTTCGCCTCGTGGGAGGATTTGCTCCGCGAGCTCCGCAAGCGCGCGTTCTCGACGTTCGACCGGCGCCTCGCGCCGGCACTGCCGCCCGCCGACGCTGCGGACTGGTGGCGGCTCGTGGACGCCTTGGCCGCGGGCTTCGTGGACTTCGTGCTCGAGCTCGAGGGCCTGCACGAGGCGATCTTCCACGGTGCCATCGCCGACGAGCGGCCGCGGGATCCGGCCACCGACGCGGTCGCGCGCGTCGCGCGCTTCCTCGAGGCGGGCGCCGCCGCCGGCGCCTTCGCGCGGCTCGACGCCGAGCCCACGGCACGCCTCGTCTTCGCGATGCTGCACGCCGCCGCCGATGCGATCGCCGCCGGAGACGATCGAGAACGTGTGTTGCGGGCCCTCCACGTGACGCTGCGTCGCGTGCTGCGTCGCACGGAGGGCGAGGATGGCTGAAGCGCGCTGGCGCGCTCCGTGGCGCGCGCTCGGGCCGCCGCGGCCCCTGCCGCCGGCCCAGCGCCGGCTGCTCGTGCTGCTCGGCATGGCGTTCACGCTGAACAGCTACGACTTCGGGATCCTCGGCCTCGCGCTCCCACAGATCCAGGCGGAGCTCGGCGTCGCGGAGGCCGAGGCGGGCCGGCTCGCGGCGGTCGCGCGGCTCGGCGTGCTGCCGGCCCTCGGGCTCGCGCTGCTCGCGGACTGGCGCGGGCGCCGCCGTCTCCTCGTCCTCACCGTGATCGGCTTCAGCGTTTGCACGCTGCTCACCGCGTTCGCGCGCACCCCGCTCGAGTTCATGCTGCTCCAGCTCCTCGCGCGCACCTTCACCGCGGCCGAGGAGCTGCTCGCGGTCGTCGTCATCACGGAGGAGCTCGACGCAGATCTCCGCGGCTGGGGCATCGGGCTGATGGCCGCGTTCGGCGGGCTCGGCCACGGGCTCGCCTCGCTCCTCTACTCGCAGGTGGAGGTCCTGCCCCACGGCTGGCGGGCGCTCTACGTCCTCGGTGCCGCGCCGCTCTTGATCCTCGCCTGGCTCCGGCGCGATCTCGCCGAGACCCGCCGCTTCGCCGCGCAGCGGGCGGCGCGCGGCGGCGCTGCCCTCCTCGCGCCGCTCCGGCGCCTCCTCCGGAGCCATGGGGTGCGCCTCGCCGCGCTCTGCCTCGCCGTGACACCGTTCTGGTTCGGCGCCTCGACCGCGCTCGTCTTCATGTCGAAGTTCCTGCAGGACACGCACGGCTACGAGCCGGGCACGGTCGCCGTCCTGTTCCTCGTCGGGGGCAGCGTGGCGATCCTCGGGAACCTGGTGGCCGGCCGCGCGAGCGACCGCTTCGGGCGCAGGCCCGTCTCGCTCGCGTTCCTCGCCGCGAACAGCCTCTCCGTCGCGGGCTTCTACAACGCGCCGGGCGCGTGGGTGCCCTTCTTCTGGATCGCGCTCGTCTTCAGCTTCTTCGCGATCGACGTGATCTTCACCGCGCTCGGGAGCGAGCTGTTCCCGACCGCGTACCGCTCGACCGCCTCGTCGCTCCGCGCGGTCGCCGGGACCGTCGGCGCGGTGCTCGGGCTCTGGTGCGAGGGCCAGCTCTACGAGCTCACCGGGAGCCACGCGGCCGCGATCACGTGGATGCTGCTGGCGAGCGTCGTGAGCCTCCTCGCGGTCGCGTTCGCGCTGCCCGAGACCGCGGGGCGGAGCCTGGAGGAGATCGCGCCCGACCCCTGACGCGGCCTCAGCGCCGCCGCCTCTTCTCCGCCTCGAGGAGCGCCTTCACGTCGAAGGGGCGCTCGCTCCAGGGCGCGTCCAGCACGCGCCCGCCGCTCGCGACGTGGAGGCGGTCGTCGAACGGGCGCCCCTCGCCATTCGTGGCCGCGGCGGGGATGAACTGGATCACCCACGAGCGCCGCCAGCCCGCCGTCGGGTTCGGCCCGGCGCGGTGCAGGGTGAGCGAGGAGAAGACGAGCACCTCGCCGGCCTCGAGCTCGCACGCCACGCCCGCCTCGGCGCCGTCGTAGCCGACCTGGAAGAAGCCGCCCGTGTCGCGGTGCGCGGTCGGGCCGCGGCGATGACTTCCGGGCTGGATCCAGAGGCAGCCGTTCGCGAGCGTCATCGGGTCGAGCGCGAGCGTGGTGGTCACGTACTCGGCGGGCTCGACCGCGCCGTAGCCGTTGTCCTGGTGCCAGGGCGTGTCGGAGGTCGTGCCGGGCGGCTTCGCCACGGCCTGGTCCCAGTAGAGCCGCACGTCGGGGCCGAGGAGCTCGAGGAGCGGCTCGACCAGCGCGGGCGAGCAGGCGAGGCGGCGCAGCACCGGGCTCTGGAGCTGGAGCAGCGCCACGTAGTCGAAGGGCGTCTCGCCCGGGTTGCCGATCTTGGCGGCGCGTCCGAGGAGGCGGTCGTACTCCGCGCCGAGCTCGGCGAGCTCGCCCTGGGCGAAGGGCTTCCCGAGCGAGAAGAAGCCCCGCTCGCGGAAGGCCCCGTGCTGTGCCGGGCTCAGCATCGGCGTCCGAATCTACCCCGGCTCATCGGCGCGCGTTACGGTGCTCTCCTCGACGGAGGTTCGACCCGTGGCGAGTGTGCTTCCGGGGCCGCTCCCCTACCAGCTGCTCAAGGCGGCCGACACGCTCGCCTACCTCGGGCTCGGTTGGCTCACCTGGCGCTTCCTCGACGGCGAGCTCCACTGGAGGCTCGCGATCGCGGCGGTGGTGCTGTCGGGGGGCTGGCTCGCCGTCACGTTCGCGCGCATGAGCCACCTGCTGAAGACCTACTTCGACGTCGTCTCCCGGCTCGAGGTGATCCTGCCCGCCGCACTCGGAGCCGGCGCCGCGTTGTTCGCGGTCTTCGACACGCGCTACGCCGCCACGCGCGCGGTGGCGGCCGCCGAGCTTGCCGCCTGGGCGCTCCTCGTGCTGCGCTATCGCCGCAATCGCGCGCGCTTCGTCCGCCGCGGGCACGGTCCCCTGCCCGCCGGATGCTGGCTGAACCCGCCCGCGGACGCGCTCGAGCCCGGCGACCTCGTCCTCACCAGCGGCATGGTGGCCGCGGGCCTCCGCGAGAGCGTCGGGCACGGCGAGACGGTGGTCCGCGCGGGCGACGGCTCGCTCGCCTGCTTCACGTGCCGCATGGACCAGGGTGCGTTGCTCCACGCCGCGCCGGCGCTCCTCGCCGACCTGCGCCGCCGCGCGATCCACTACATCGTCCTACGCCTGCGCCACGAGCTCAGCCCCGAGCAGGCGGCCCGCGCCGAGGCGATCGCGCGCAGCATGATCGCCGAGAACCAGAGCTGGGCGGAGCGCTCGAACCGCCGGCGGCGCGCCGTGATCGAGCGCCTGCCGCTGCCGCGGCGGGTCCGGGTACGGCTGCTGCACACCTTCCACACCGCGGGCTACGACTGGCTCGGGCTGTTCATGGGCCGGATCGCGCCCGCGCGCTGGACGTGCATCGGCGCGTGTCTCGAGCTCTATCACCGGCTCGGGATCGCGACGAATCCGTACGGCACGGGTCTGCTCGGCGCCGGCACGACGCTCTTCGATCCGATCATGCCGGTGCGCTTCCTCTCGGATCCCGCCTTCCGCCTGCTCACCGAGGACGCGGCCTCCGAACGAGATCGAACGCGGTGAGCGCGCATCGATGGCTGTGGCTCGCCGCCGGCGCGCTGCTCGTGCTCCTCGCCTGGCAGGGCCATCACCTGGCGCACTGGCTGCCCGTGTTCGAGCGGGAGATCGAGGCTCTGGGGCCCTGGGGGCCGCTCGCCTTCTGCGTGGCCCTCGTCCTGCTCGAGCCATTCTTCGTGCCCGACACGCTCTTTGCGCTGGCGGCCGGCATCGCGTTCGGCCCCGTCGCCGGAACCTTCTACTACGTCGCCGCCGTGTACGCGGCGTGCCTCGCGATCCAGTGGCTCGGGGGGCGTTGGCTCCGGGCGCCCGCCTTGCGCGCGCTCGAGCGGAGCCCGCGGCTCCGCGCCCTGGTCGAGCGGGCCGCCGGGGGCGGGCCGCGGCTCACGTTCCTCGTGCGCCTCGTCCCCGTGAACCAGGCGCTGCTCAGCTACGCGCTCGGCGCGGCCGGCGTGCCCTTCCGCAACGCGCTCGTCGGAAACCTCGGCATGTTCCCGCACATGCTGCCGACGCTCTACTTCGGCGCCGCGGCGGTGCACATGACGCGGATGGCGGGGACGGGCCACACGGAGTGGGAGCGCGACGCCATCCTCGGCCTGCTCGCGCTCGCGACCGCCGTGGCGCTGGCGCTGTGGCTCATCCGGCGCGCACACGCCTCGCTCGGCGTCGCCGCGGACGCGCTGCCCGAGGCTTAGCGCCGGGCTCAGCCGGCGCGTTCCGCGAGGTCGCGCAGGAAGTCGTCGGGCGTGTGGTCGAGGCCGAAGTAGCGCTCCTCGTGGTCGAGCACGAGCTGAGCGAGGTCGGTGCGCAGCTCCTTCCGAGAACGGGAGATGCCGCTCTAGCCCGGCCTGCCGCGAGGGCGCCGGGTGTTACTTCGGGGACGTGCCGGGCCACGGACCTCCGGTAGTCGGGGTTTCCGGAGCCGTCCCATGCCCGATCGACCCAGGCCTCCCGCCGAGCTCGCCGAGCGAACGGCGCGGCTCAAGGACGGCCGCGTCATCGCCCTGCGTCACGGCCGCCCTGGCGACGAGGCGGGCATCGCGCGGCTCGTCGTGGCCGGGTTCCCGCTCTACCGCCGCGCCGCACGCGGGGATCCCGAGCGCGCGGCCCATGCCTTCGCGCAGGAGCTCGGCGTGGGCGAGTTCGTGGTCGCTGCGCTCCCCGAGCACGGGGGGCTGATCGGGGCCACCTGCATCACCGGACGAGGCGAGGGCGGAGTGGGGCGCCTGCCGCGGCTCCGCCGGAAGCTCGCGCGCTGGGGCCCCTACGGCCTCGCCTGCTTCGGCTTCGAGAAGCTCCGGAGCCACCTCTGCAACGGCAGCCATCGGGTCCGGCCCGGCGAGCTCTACCGCTACCTGACCGCGGTCGACGCCCCCTTCCGCTCGCAGGGCGTGGCGACGCAGCTCGCCGACTTCGTCGACGACTACGCCCGCGCCGCCGGCCTGCGCACCGTCCTCGCCCTCCACGACGCGGACAACGTCGTCGTCCTGGCGCTCCACCGGAAGCGGGGCTGCACCCTGGTGGAGCTCCCCCGGACGCGCTTCTCGGACTGGCTCCGCCACCCGACCGTCGTGATGAGCCGGCGCGAGCTCGCAGCGAGGCCAGGCCCGCCGGCCCTTTGACGCCTCGGCGGATTACGATACGCTCCGGATCGAAATTCCCACAGGCGCCGGCCCGCGCCCGGATCCTTCGGAGCCCCAGCCATGCCCGGGATCGTGTCCTACGGCGCCTACGTCCCGCCGACCCGGCTCGGCTTCGCGGTGCTGGCGGGCCGCGCAGCCAAGGAGGGCGGGCCCGAGCGCGCGGTCGCCTGGAACGACGAGGACGCGCTCACGATGGCGGTCGCGGCGGGCGAGAACGCGCTCCGCGGCTTCGACCGCGCCGCGGTGGACGCGCTCTTCTTCGCTTCGACCACGCACCCGTTCCAGGAGAAGCAGGGCGCGGCGCTCGTCGCGAAGGCGCTCGATCTGCGCCGCGATGCACGCACCACCGACGTGGCGGGCTCGCTCCGCGCCGGGACGGATGCGCTCCAGGCTGCCTGCGACGCCGTCGGCGCGGGCTCGGCGCGCCGCGCGCTCGTGATCGCGAGCGACTGCCGGCTCGGCGCGCCCGGCTCCGCGCAGGAGCAGGCCTTCGGCGACGCGGCTGTGGCGTTCCTGATCGGAGAGGGCGACGCGATCGTGACACTCGAAGGCTCGTACGCGATCGCCGACGAGATCGTCGATCTCTGGCGGAGCTCGGGCGATCCCTTCGTGCACAGCTGGGAGGAGCGCTTCGTGGTGCAGGAGGGCTACACGCCCGGCCTGACCGAGGCGGTGTGCGGCCTGCTCGAGCGCATCCATGCTTCGCCCGGCGACTTCACGAAGGCCGCGCTCTACGCGCCGGATGCGCGGAGCTTCGCTGGCGCGGCGGCCGCGCTGAAGCTCGACAAGAAGGCGCTCGTGGACCCGCTCTTCGGGAGGCTCGGCAACGCCGGCGTCGCGTTCGCGCCGCTGCTCCTCGCGTCGGCGCTCGAGTCTGCCTCGCCCGGCGAGCGGATCCTGCTCGCGAGCTACGGCGACGGCGCCGCGGCGTTCGCGTTCGCGGCGACGCCTCACCTCGAGAAGCTCGAGCCGCGCCGCGGGGTCGCGTGGCACCTCGCGCGCCGCCGCCCCGTCGCGAGCTACGACCGGTATCTGAAGGCGCGCGGCCTCGACGCGAAGGAGTACGGCGGCGGCCGCGACGCCGGGCTCTCGGCGACGATCCACTTCCGCGAGCGCGAGGAGGACCTCGCGTTCGCCGGCCAGCGCTGCAACCGCTGCGCCGGCCTCCAGTTCCCGCGCCAGCGCGTCTGCGAGCGCTGCTTCGCGAAGGACGACTTCGAGCGCGTGCGGCTCGCGGACCGCATCGGCCGCGTCGTCACCTACACCTTCGACTTCTTCTTCCCCACGCCCGATCCGCCCACGATCGTGACGATCCTCGATGTCGACGGCGCCCGCGTCCACCTCCAGCTCGTGGACGTCCGGCCCGAGGACGTGAAGATCGGCATGCCCGTCGAGTTCTCGTTCCGCCGCATCCACCAGGTGGGCGGGCGGCCCAACTACTACTGGAAGGGAGTGCCCCGCGCATGAAGAAGGACGCGCTCCGCGACAAGGTCGCCGTGACGGGCGTCGGCTGCTGCCCGTTCGGTGAGAACTGGGACCAGTCGCCCTCCGACATGATCGTGGACGCCGCCTATCAGGCCTACGCCGACGCCGGCATCGAGGACCCGCAGAAGCAGATCGATGCCGTCTTCACCGGCTCGATCTACTCGAACAAGGGCCCGCACGAGTGCAGCGACGCGCTGAAGCTGTTCGGCAAGCCCGTCACGATGGTCTCGAACTACTGCGCCACCGGGACGGACGCCTTCCGCTGCGGCGCGTTGTCGATCGCGGCGGGTCTCTACGACACCGTGCTGGTCGTCGGCTACGACAAGCCGAAGGACCGCGGCGTCTCGGGCCCCTCGGTGATGATGGACCGCGTGCGCGACCTCCCGCAGACTCCGGCCGGCTGGTTCGCGCTCTGCGCCTCGACGTACTTCGCGAAGTACGGCGCGGGCCGCGAGGAGCTCGCGAAGATCGCGGTCAAGAACCACAAGAACGGCACGCTCGCGCCGAACTCGTTCCTGAAGCGCGAGATCACGGTCGAGGAGGCGCTCTCCGCACGCATGATCTCGTGGCCGTTCGGCCTCTACGACTGCGCCGCCCAAACCGACGGCGCGGCGGCGGCCGTCCTCACGCGCGCCGAGCTCGCGCCGAAGGGCAGCGTGCTCGTGAAGGGCGTGGCCGTGATCGCGGGCCCGAACCCGCAGAAGGACCCGGAGAACGACTTCTTGTCGTGGAAGCCGACGGGCTGGGCGGCGGCCGAGGTCTACGCGCAGGCCGGAATCACCAAGCCGTTCGAGGAGATCGACGTGGCGCAGGTGCACGACTGCTTCACGCTGACCGAGCTCCTCACCTACGAGGACCTGGGCTTCATCGAGAAGGGCGCTGCGAAGGAGCACATCGCGGCGGGCACGTTCGAGCTCGCGGGAAGGCTCCCCGTGAACACCGACGGCGGGCTCAAGGCCTTCGGTCACCCGACGGGCGCGACCGGCGTCCGCATGATCTACGAGAACGTGCTCCAGCTCCGCGGCAAGGCGGGGCCGCGCCAGGTGAAGGACGTGAGCCTCGCGCTCAGCCACAACATCGGCGGGCATCCGACCGCGTGCGGCATCGCGATCCTGGGGAAGAGCTAACCGTGGGCCAGGTCCACTTCGAGAAGAAGGACGGCGTCGCCACGCTCACGCTCGACAACCCGAAGGCGCGGAACGCCTTCGACTACGAGATGACGCAGGAGCTGCGCCGGCGCTGGGCCGAGATCTCGAAGGACGGCGAGATCGTCTGCGCGATCGTGACGGGCGCGGGCGAGAAGGCCTTCTGCACGGGCTGGGACATCACGAGCACCGCGTCGGGCGAGAGCCACAAGTTCTCGCAGGGCGGCCGCAAGAACGCGCCCTACAGCCAGATCACGGCGCTCCAGTGTCGTTGCTGGAAGCCCGTGATCACGGCGGTGAACGGCATGTGCTCGGGCGGCGGCCTCCACTTCGTGGCCGACGGCGACATCGTGATCGCGGCCGAGACCGCGACCTTCTTCGACACGCATTGCGAGGTCGGCCTCCCGGCCGCGCTCGAGCCGGCGGGCCTCGCGCGCAAGATCCCGCTCGACGCTGTGATGCGCATGATGCTGCTCGGGAGCGCCGAGCGCATGAACGCCGCGCGCGCGAGGGAGATCGGCCTGATCGGCGAGGTCGTGCCGGGCGCGCGGCTGATGGAGCGCGCCCGCGAGCTGGCGTCGATCATCGCGCGGTATTCGCCGACGGCGCTCGCGCGCACCAAGCGCGCTACCTGGCGGAGCCTCGACCACGGCCTCGAAGAGGGGCTCGACGTGGCGCACCGCGAGCTGGAGGCGCACTACGCCGGCCACCCCGACACGCTCGAGGGCCCGAAGGCGTTCCTCGAGAAGCGGAAGCCGCGCTGGGCGCCGTACACGGGAGAGGAGTAGGAGCGCTCCTTCGCGACTCGCCCCGCCCCGAAGCCGGCTTTGCTGGCGTGTGGTTCTGCCGATACGGTCAACCGTATGAAGACGACCGTAGAGATTCCCGATGCCCTCGCCAAGGAGGCGAGGGCGGTCGCCCGGCGCGAGCGGACGACCCTGCGCGCCTTGATCGAGGCGGGCCTCCGCCAGGCCCTGCGCGAGCGGCGCCGGCGGAGCCGTTTCCGCCTGCGGGACGCGAGCTTCGCGGGGCGCGGCATGCGGCGGGAGTTCGCCGGCGACTGGGAGGCCGTGCGCGCGGCGGCCTACGAGGGCCGCGGCAGTTGATCGCGGTCGATACCAACCTCCTCGTCTACGCACATCGCTCGGACTCGGAGTGGCACGCCACGGCAGCCGCGCGGATACGCGAGCTGGCGGAGGGGCGCTCGGCCTGGGCCATCCCCTGGCCCTGCGTGCACGAGTTCCTCGCGATCACGACGCACCCGCGGATCTGGGATCCGCCCACGCCCACCGACCGGGCAGTCGATCAGGTGGAGGCGTGGCTCGAATCGCCGAGCCTGGTGCTGCTCGCCGAGGGTACCGACCACTGGACGGTGCTTCGCGCCCAGCTCGAAGCTGGCCACATCGCCGG
>Ga0187893_10007442_pt1 | contig 17932 bp, 14 predicted proteins | sample MA1701074metaG_FD_139574 | JGI IMG/M metagenome (GOLD analysis project Ga0187893, IMG submission 139574) | White microbial mat communities from a basaltic lava cave in the Kipuka Kanohina Cave System on the Island of Hawaii, USA - MA170107-4 metaG ... | reverse complement strand
GCTGCCGCAATGGAGCCGGGGCGATATCGCCCCGGAGACCGCTCGCAGAGTTTACCCCGCCTGACCTGCGGTGTTGGCGGGGTTTGCGAGCGGTCGGGGGTCCGGGTTCGCCGATGGGGTTCGCTGTTCGGTTTTCAAGGTGCTTGGTGGCGGCTGAGCAGGGTGCGAGCGCCAGCGAGGGAGTCAGCCGCCACTGGACCGCTCGCACGGTCAGACGATGGTCGGTCCGGATCGTGGCAGGGGCGGGGCGACGCCCATGAACTCGAAGCATTCGACCCCGCGGGAGTGCGGATCGCCGAGGTCAATGAGGACCACGCTGTCCTCGCGCTGGTTCATGGTCCTGCCGATCACCTCCCTCAGGGTGACCTTCTCGATCGGGTCAAGGTCGCAGACGAACACTGAGTATTGCAGGGGGTACCCGAAGCGCTTCATCCGGCTGTGGACGTCCCGGAGCCGCTTGGGGTCCCGGATGTCGTAGGCGACGAGGTAGCGGCGGCGTGCCATCGCTCACCTGGTTGTGAACGGGACATAGGCAGGCACTTCGCCGAGCAAGTGGGCGCCGAGCACCCGTGCTTGCACCTCGAGGACGCGGCGGTAGGTGATGGTGTATCCGAAGGTCGGGTGGCGTACCTCGGCGTCGAGGCGGCGCTCGTACCCGGCGAGCACCGCCTTGCGCCCTTGTGGTGTGAGCGCTACGCCCCCGGCCCGGATTGTGAAGTCCGAGCCGTTGACCTCGCTGTTGTTGATCAGGTTGATCACCACCGACTCGGCGATGATCGGCCGGAACTCCTCGGCCAGGTCGAGGGCCAGGGCCGGCCGGCCGAACCTGGGCCGGTGGTAGAAGCCGAGGTACGGGTCGAACCCGATCGCGTACACGACCGCCGTCAAGTCCTTCACGAGGAGGGCGTACACGTAGGAGAGCAAGCAGTTCACGGGATCTAGCGGCGGGCGCCGATTTCGTCCCTCGAACGAGAAGGGCTGGCCGGGAAGCGAACGATCGGGCCGGAGCATGGTCGGAAAGGCGGTGAAGTACAGCCGCGCCGCGGCGCCTTCGACGCCGAGCAGTGAGGCAATGTTCGCGGCGCCGGCGGCATCGGCGGCAAGCGCTTTCAGCGACTCCACCGTGGACTCGGGCCGGTCGCGGCTGTTCCTCATGAGGAGCGTCCGGGCGTTGCGGACCTTGCCTTCCACCAAGGCGCGTGCGACCGCGAGGCCGCCCTGGTGGGCGAGCGCCGCCTGGCGGCGCCGGAGTTCAACATGCTTGGCCGGCAGGCCCTCGGCGATCCCTTCGAACCATCCGCCGTAGCTGAACCAGCACACGGGTATCTCGCGGGCGAAGAGCTGGCGAAGGAGCTGGGTCGTGACCTGAGCGTTTCCGTGCACGCTCACCTGCGAGACATCGAGCAGGCGCACGGAGTGGATGACCTCGCCCATGCGGCTGATCTCGACGCGCCCTTGGCGGTGGCCGACGGTCGCCCCTTGCTCGGTGACGTACAGGGGGCGGGCCGCCGGGTCCCTGGGGACCAGCCGCCGAGGCGGCCGTTGTGTCCGGGCGGCCAATGCGTTCACCTCGTCGGGCATGCATATCCCCACCAGCGAGCAGCGGGGGCATTTCGGGCTGTCCAGCAGGGGCGGCGGGGGTACGTCGTTCGCCGCGACGACCCGCAGCTCAGCCAAGAGCTGCAGGGTGCGCTCCACGAGTTCGTCGTCGAACGCGACGGTGACCCGTCGCCGCGCCTGGGCGAAGTAGAGCACGCCCATGTCACACCGGTACCCGGCGTCACGCAGGAGGAGACCCACCACGCACAGTTGCACCCGCTCGGGCTCCCAGGAACGCTCCGGCGTGTCGGGCGGGCTACCGCGTTTGAAGTCGACGGGCTGCACCGAGGCGCCGTCTCCCTCGATGACGTCGGCGCGGGCGACGAGTCCCAGGCGGGGGGACGACAGGAGCACCGACCGGGCCTGGAGCACGTCGCCGTCGTCCGGCAAGGGCGCCGCGCCGCCGGCGCGGTCCACGGCTCGGTGCTCGTAGCGGCCTTCCACCGTGTCCGCATTGTCGGCGAAGCGAGCCTGAACCCACTCGAGGAAGAACAGGCGCGGGCAGTACGTGAACTCGTTGAGCATACGAGCGGGAACCAGCGAGGGGACGTCCTCGCCCGCCTCGCCGTTCATGAGTCGGCCGGGCGGAACAGCCCAAGCCCGAAATGACTGAGGTTGCCGAGGGAGATCGGCCCATGCACGGGTTGGGCGAACGTGAGCCGGATGCCGGTCGCCCGTGCGTCGGCGCGGCCGGGACGGGCGCGCCGCCAGTCGAGCCAGCTCACCCCTGAGACGATCTCGACCTCGGCAGGGGGCAGCTTCCGCGTCTTTAGCTCCCGTGCCACCTCGGCGGTGTAGAACTCCTCCGCAGTCTCCCGCTTCTGGTGGCGGTAAGGGGCGAACGGGGTGACGCTCTGCCAGCGGGAGGCGCCTGCCGAGGACACCAGCGCCGGGGCAAGCTCCGATACCGAGCCGGCGCCCTGCACGGCCGCCCGGACGGGCCGGAAGCCGGGCGTCTCCGAACGCAGCCGGTTGATGCGGCCGACGGCGGCGACGTCCGCGGCGCCGATGCCGCCCGGGGCCCAGACGAGGAGGGTGTCGAGCAGCTTGTCACCGTCCAGATCCAAAGGCAGGTAGTGCGCGTGCCGATGGTCGGACAGGGGTTGTCCTTCCGCATCCTTCCCGGACAGGACGGCTGACGGGTCCTTGCGCTGGAAGAGGGCGGCCTTGCGAGCGACGTGGGCTACCCACACGGTGTCGCGCACCGATGGGAGCACCGACGCGCCCAGGGCGATCGACACCGCCTCCACCGGCGGCGACGCAGGGCGGGCCGACCGGGCGGGGACCCACGCCGGCGCCCGGTCCGCCTCGACCATGTAGGACAACCAGCGCGTGCCCGGCGGCGTGGTGCGGCGGGCCTTGCGCACCTCGGTCGTGCGCAACCCCAGCGCGGCGAGATCCAAGGGCTCTGTCGGCGCCAGCACCCGCCGGGCCGGCGCATCGAGCGAACCGCCTCCGGCGGGCGCGACCCAGCGGTCCTCGGGGACCTCCTCTTCGAGGCCGACGAGGCGGGCGTCGCAGTTCCCCTCGGCGCGTCCCAGGTACGCCAACTGGTCGCACAGCCGGGCGAGGGCGGCCCGTTCTTCCGCCCCCAAGTCGACGCCCCATCGGATGAGCAGCTCCTGCCGGCGGTCCACGACGACGAACGAGTCGAACACCTTGGCCGGCTTGGAGGTGGTGTCTCCCACCCCGGGGAGGTAGTGACGGGTGTGGGCGATCGCCGTCTCGCGGGGCAGCCGGTAGTGCGGGGGCGTGGCGAGCGCCCGCAGGACATCCTCGACGACCTCTCGGCTCACGTCGGACGCCCGCCAGTGGTAGGTGGCGAGCAGCGCCCGCAGGATCCGCCACGGCGACGGCGGCCATTCCGGGTTGCCCTCGTTGGCCCCCGCGTCCCACGGCGTGCCGTGGAAGCGCCCCCACGGGAACCGGACCGCCACGACGGTCGGCACGGCTACGCGTCCTTCTGCTTCTTCTTGGCGGCCTCCGGCGACCAGACCACTTCGAGCACGGGCGGGGTGTCCCACAGGCCCGCGCACGCTTGGCTCAGGCGGTCGATCTCATCGACGAGTTCGGCTTGCGGCAGGAGCTGGCGGTCGACCTGCTCAGGGTCGACGGGGACCAGGTCGCACGCCGTCCGCAGCCGGAGGCCGCGGTCGAGCAGGCTGCGAACCTCGAAGCGGGCGGCGGCGGCCAGGAGGTCGGCGGCCTCGTTGGGCAGGCCGTAGGAGCCAAGCTGGTCGAGGTCGAGCGCGAACGAGGCTTGGATCGTGCGCGCCACCCACTCCGTGCGGTGGAAGGGCACGGAGCCGTAGCCCTCCGCCGCTCCGCCGGCGCCTTCGGCGATCTGGTGACGGACCTCGTCGCGTTTTACCCCGCCTGACACTGCGGCTTGGACGTCGTGCGCCTCGACGAACGCGGTGAGCGCCCGCGCCACCTTGGGCTGGCCGGGCCAGACGCTGGCGGGCTCGGCGAAGAACACACCGTGCACCAGGCACATCGGGTCGAGGCGGAAGATGGCGGCGGCGATGCGCCGAGGCGCCAGCGGCCTGTCGTCAACCATGCCGAGGCGTTCCCGGATCACCGTGCGCATGCCCCGGCCGTCGACTGCGGAGTCCTTCACGAACGCGCTCGCCAGCCGGTGGGCCTCGGTGCGGCTCGATGCGAGGAAGGCGCCGTCGGTTCCAACGACCCGGACGTAGGGCAAGGCCGCCATGGCCGGCACGGGCGCGGAGGCGGCGCGGTCCCACGCCGCCGACTCGAGGTGGTTGGCCATCGACTGGGCCGACTCGACGAGGAGGCACTCCTCCCACTGGGCGCCGTGCCAGCGCTTGAACTGCGCGGCGCCGAGGTCCGGGAACCCCGTGGGCTGGAACCTGCTGCCCGCGGCGGGGACCAGGTCGACGGTGATGATGTCACGTTGGGGCATTGCCGCCTCCTTGCTCGTTGACTTCCGGCGAGGGCGCCTGCTCGTCGACCTCCGGGGGAGGGCACGACCGGGCCAGCAGCTCGACGCGCAGCGCGGATGGCATGGGAACCAGGAGGGCGGCCGCCAGATGGGCGCCGGCCCGCGCCCCGAGGGCTCGCGACGCGAGCCGGGCGTCGACCAAGGGCTTCAGCCCGGCGATGCTCAGGCGCCGGATGGCGGCGGCCACGGGCGCGCCCACCTGCCCGGCCGCCAACTGCGCGACCCAGGGCGCTTCGGGCCGTAGGGGGGCGTGGGCGAGGCGCTCCCGCCACGGATCGGCGTGGGGCCGCGGAGCGTCGGACGGCCCGTAGAAGGGCCCGAGCACCGCCAACGCCGGTGGCGCGGGCGACGCCAGCCGACGGCCCCGCAGCCAGCCGCGGTGGGGGATGTCGAGGAGGAGGCAGGCTCGCAGCAGCTCGTCGAGGCGGGCTTCGTCGATCGCGCCGGCGGCGAGGGCGACGATGTCGGCTTCGGGCGCCGGCCAGCCTCGCTCGAAGCGGGACTGCACGCCTGGTTGCCCGCCCTCCACCCGATCCTGGGTGCGGGCGAGTTCGATCACCCGCCGCGCGTGGGCGGCGGCGACCACGTCAACGACGGGCCGGACGCCGAGCCCCTCCACGGGCGCCGGGGTGAGTACCTTCCCCTGCCAACTGGCCATGACCAGCGGCCTGAGGGCGCCCTTGCCGCCGGTCCCGTCCCCGCCCGAGGCGAGGCTGACGGCGAGGCGAAGCTCGGGCTCCGCGTCCGGGCCGAGCCCGATGGCGTCGAGCCACCGGCGGCCCCTGAGACGCAGGTCCCACACCCGCTCCCGGGCCCCTCGCGACCGGGCCACGGCGGCGTTGAGATCGGAGGCCGCGACGAGCACGGGGACGAGGTTGGGCCGGTCTTCTGAAGCCGCCGCGTACGTGACCCGGTCCAGGCGGTGCAGCGCGGTGGCCACAGAGGCGGGCGGCTTGTCGATGGCCCGCACCCGAGCGGTCCACTCGTCCAGGTCGCCGAGGGGGACGACGGCGGGGCGTTGGCTCACGCGGACCCGTCCTGCCGGCGTGGCGACCGTGGCCTGCCCGTTCCGCTCGACGAGGACGTGGCGGCTGAAGGCGGCGATGCCGCGATCGACGCCCAGGTCGCCGGTGGCGCGCACCAGGTCGAGCGCCGAACTGGCGTGTTGGCCCCGCCAGTCGGCGCGGGCCTCGGCGAAGAGCCGTCGGATTTCCCCGAAGGACGCGGGCCGCTCCCACAGTGGGAGCCACAGCTCGCCGCGGCCATTCTCCTCGGGCGCCGCGGTGGCGTACCCGGCGGCGGACGTGTCCACCGTGAACGGCGCCGCCGCCCGCCCCGCGGTCGACGACGCAAGCCGGCGGGCCGCCCCGGCCGCGAACAACAGCGAGCCCTCGATCAGCAGCACCCAGTCCCAGGGGTTCACGAGGCCGCCGGCCGCGCCCGTGGGGGCGGAGTTGGGCGCCCCCGCGCCGCCGCCGTCGAACTGGCCCGGCGACGCGGGCAGGAGGGCGACGGGCGTGCCGTCGAGGGCGGCGTCGAGCCACGCCCTCCGAGTCGCCGGCGACGCCTTCCCGACGCCGATTACCTCAAGGACCCGCTGGTGGAAGTTCCGGGAGAAATCGAGGCGGCCGTCGTTGCCGCCCGTGCCCAGCACCGGCGGGTACACGATGCGTTCGTCGACGAGGACCACGCTGGCGTCGAGCCACGGCAGGGCCGCCTCGGGCAACTGGGCCCGGCACAGCTTGACCAAATGTTGCTTCTGTTTCTTGTCGCCGCCGTAGAGCGCACACAGGCGCCGCGCGACCGCAGCCGCTTCCCGGTACGGCGCCAGCCGGGCGAGGGTGGATCGCTCGATGGCGCCCAGCTCGCGCAGGCCCTCCTTGCCGAAGCCGCTGGATTCGTTCCAGGGGCTGAGAACGGGCGTGGGCTGGTACTCGTCGAGGAGGAAGCGGGCCAGGCTGTCCTCGTCGAGGCGGCACGTGAGCACGAAGCCGTCGGGCGCCCAACAGGCGGTGGCCGCCGGATCAGCCTGCTCGGAGACGAGGCGGAACACGCCGAGGGCCTTGAGGTAGGACAGCAGCGGTTCGGGCTGGCAGCCGGCGAGCCGGTGCTCGGTGGTGATCGTGCTCAGCTCGGTCATCGCAGGTCGCTCTCGCCCTGCTGCTCGGCGGCGCTGGCTCGCCAGTCGGCCAGGCGGACGACGGCTTCGAGGAAGGCGAGGCGGAACGGTCCGAGGTCGCTCCGGTCCCGCAGCCCCAACGCCATCTCCGTCCACGACGGCTGGCCGCCGGGAGACCGGCCCAGCCGGACCGGGCCAAGGGCCAAGGTGGCCGCCGGCACGTCGCCGTGGCCGTGGGGGAGGGCGACGGCAGGCAGCTTGTCGCCGGCGCAAACGCCGAGGACGGTGCCCTCCCGCTCCTCCTCGGCCACCGAGCGGACCGCCATACGCACCCGACCGTGGTGAGCCCCCACCAGGTAGATGGCCAGGTCGCGCTCGTCGACACCGTCGAGGGCGGCAGCGCCCGCGCCCAGGAGCGCGAGCGCCGAGGCCAGCTCGTGGCGGAAGAACCGGCGCCCGTGGCGGGCGCGCCCTTCGCCCGACTTGGCCCACGGCCCGCCGGATTCGACCGCGGCACGGTCGGGCTCGCGGGCGCAGTGCGCCATGGTCGACTGGAACACGGGGTGGGCCTTGCCGATGTCGTGCAGGCGGCCGGCGACCGCGGCTGCCCGCCGTTGGGCGGGGGTCAGTCCGGAGGGCGCCACCGCTGCGAGCAGCGCCTCGGTGGCCGCCTCGACGTCGCCCAAGTGGCGGCGCAGCAGCACCCACGCGCCCCTCCCCAGGAACGAGCCAGGGTCGCCGCCCATCGGCTCCTCGGGTGGGCCGGTGGCCGGAATCTCGGGGACCGCGGCGCGCGACGTGGGGTCCCACCCGACGCCGGCGCGGTAGCCGCCGCTGACGGAGTCGGCGACCAGGACGACACCGGGCCGCAGGTCGCGGTTGGGCCGAGCCTGGACCCAGGATCCCCCGAGGTGGTCGAACCTCCAGACCTTGTGGTCGCTGACGAACTGCTTCAACTCCTTGCCGAGCGGCGCCGGGCACAGCTCGTCCGCTTGCGGCGCAGGCGCGTCGGGCGACAGCGGCTGGCCGGCCAGGTCGCGCCAGGCGATGTGGACATCGAGCTCGTCGGCGACGCGGATGAACGGGGCCACGTCGATGTCGTTGCCGGAGAGGTCAGGCGCGGTGTCGAACAGCCCGAGCAGGTCAGGGGCGCGCAGCACCTGGTGAACGGGACGGGAGACGGCGACCTGGCGGCCGTGCTCGCGCAAGTCGGTGGCGGTCGCCTCGGCGCCCTCGAGCTCGGCGAGGGCGGCCACGGTGGCGTCGACGTCCTCCGTGGCGTAGGGAAGGGCCCTGGCCGGCTCGCACCAAAGGAGCCGCGCTCCGGGGCTCTGCCCGTCTCGGTTGCATCGCCCCGCCCGCTGGACGACCGACGGCCAGGGCGCGGCCTCGATCAGCATGGTGGTGGCCGACACGTCGACGCCCGCCTCGAGCACTTGCGTGGAGATCACGATGCGCCCGCCGCCGGACGGTGGCGTCAACGCCTCGGTCGTGGCCCGCCGCCGGTCGGGGGGCCGGAACTGGCTGTGGAGCAGGGTGACGGCGACGTTCGCCGGCGCTCGCTTGGCCACCTCCGTGTTAAGCGCCCGCGCCGACGCGACCGTGTTCATGACCGCGACGGTGAGCCGTGGGCGCGCCGCATGAGCGGCGAGAAGCGCCTGGGCGAGCTCGGCCGGCTTGTTCCCGGTGTTGACCCGCTCGATCCGGCGGGTGGCGCCGAGCCGCCCGGCGAGCGGCCCCCGGCGGTCGTCCGGCCCCAACGCCACGACCGTGGCGGGACCGGCGAAGTCGACCGTGGTCATTGACTCGGGGTCGACGGTGGCCGACATCCACGTGGACGCCGTCGGCAGGGCGGCGCCGAAGCGGCGCCGAAGCCCTTCGAGCTGGAGGCTGGTTGGCAGGGCGGGGCCGAGGAGCTGCACCTCGTCGAACACCCAGTGGGCGCCGTTGTGCAGGAGCCCGAAGTCGATGGGCCATGCGAACCGGCTCAGCGCGAACCCTCGGTTGAGGGCGCGACTGAGCAGCATGTCGACCGTGCCGATGATGACCGCGTCGCGCTCGGCCGCCAGGCGCCACGCCTGGCCGGCGCCGTCCGGGCGGCCGCCCATGGCGACGTGGACCAGGACAGGGTCGACGCCGGCGCCGGTGGCGAGCCCCAGGTTGAGAAGCCACCCCCTGACGAGGGCCTCGACCTGCTCGGTGAGGACCCGTAGCGGGAGGCAGAGCACGAGCCACCGGGGCGTGGCCGCCCGCACGGCGGCGTCGGGGTGGAACCGGCGGCGCCACAACCACGGGAGCACAATCCCTTCGGTCTTGCCCGCGCCCGTCTCGACGTCGACGAGCTCGGGCAGCCCGTCGGTCGCCACTCGTGCTTGCCACGCGTAAGGGCCGTGGTGGCCGCCGGTCGCGATGTGCACCAGGCGGTCGAAATCGAGGTCCGCTCGCTCGTCCATCCGTCTCCCTCCGTCATTGCCGCCGTTGTACCAAGGGGGTATGACAGGATCACCGTCTGCCGGCTTGACGTGCGTTCACCATACCTAGCACTGCCGCAAGGGAGCCCCCTTGGCGGTTCAGATCGTAGTTTAGTGCAATGTAAGGTGCAACTAGACGTTCTAGCCTGAGGCGCTAAACTAGGCCTGTGTCGGCGCTGCTACCGCTGCGTGCACGCGCGGGTGAACTCCTCAGCCTGGTGCGAAGTTTCGAGCTGGCGGCTGCCGGTTCGCCCCAGTTGGTCGTGCTCGCCGGTCCCCGCCGGGTCGGCAAGTCGCTGCTCGCGCACCATGCCCTCGAGGCCGACCACGGTTGCCGGCCGGTCTACTTCGAAGCGACCCAGGCGGGCGAAGCGGCCCAACTGCGCCGGTTCCGGGCGGCGGTGGTGGAGGCCTTGGGCGAGGCGGCGGTGCCGCCCGGGCCGAGCCCGCAGACGTGGGAGCAGGCGTTCCAGCTGCTGGCCTACCTGGCGGCGGAGCGGCCGCTCGCGGTGGTGATCGACGAAGCGACCTACCTGATGGCGTCGACGCCCGGCTTCGCCAGCATGGTGCAGGCCGTCTGGGACACGATGGCGGTCCAGGCCAGCCCGCCCCGGCTGGCCATCGTCCTCACCGGTTCGGCGCTCGGCCTGGTGGAGGACGCCCTCTCCCACCGGGGCGCCCTGTACCAGCGCCCGACGCTCCATGTGAACCTGCGCCCGTTCGGCCACGCCCAAGCTTGGGACTTCACGGGCCGGCCTGAGCCGGTGGCCCTCCTGGAGGCGTACGCCGCGTGCGGCGGGTACCCGCTCCACCTCGATGCTTGGGACTTCGAGCGACCCACGAATGACATTCTGCTGGACCTCGCGGGCGCCCCTGGCGGCGTGCTGGTCGAGGACGCGAGCCACCTGCTGGCCGGGTTGACCGACGCTCATCAACGAGTGCTCATCGCCGTCGGGTTGGGCCGGAGCCGGCCGAGTGAGATCGCCACCGAAGCCGGCGGTCGCGTGGAGCGCCCGCTGGAGGCCCTCAGGCGAGCCGGGCTGGTGCGTCTCTGCAAACCCCTCGGCGCCCCCCGCCAGGCGCGGCCCTCGTACCGGGTGGACGACGCCTACCTCCGGTTCTGGTTCCGCGTGCTCGCCAACCACGTGCAGCGCGTCGAGGCCGGCCAGGGCGCCGCCGTCCTGCGGCATGCCGAAGCGGCGTGGCAGGAGCAGCTCGGGTGGTCGTTCGAGGAGGCGGCGCGCCAGCACGCGGCGTGGCTGGCGGTCAACGGGACGCTCCCGGCCGGCGCCCTGACGGGCGAGTGGTGGACGGCGACGGGCCCGCCGGCGCAGGTCGACGTCCTGGCGCGGCACGAGCACCGCACGGTCGCGGTCGGCGAGGCGCGCTGGCAAGGGCGTCCGCTGGGCCAGCGCGCCGTCGACGAGCTGGCGGCGAAGTTGCGGGTGGTCCCGGACCCGGTCGCCCAGCCGTTGCTCCTGCTCTGGGGTCGCGCCGGCGTTCGGCCTGACGTCCAGGTCGGCGCGGTGCGCGGGTTCGACGCCGGCGCGGTCCTCCGCCGGTGAGCCCGCCGATGATCCCGCCGGCCGCCGCCGCGGCCACAATGGCCCGGTGGACCGATGGGCAAACGCGTGCGCCGCCCTGGCCGCCGCCAGCCCGCACATGGCCGCGGCCGTCGCCGCCTACGGGCCGTGCACGCTGACCAAGGCCCGCAACCGGGGCGGCGCGTTCGGCGCCCTGGCCGAGGCGATCTGCTACCAGCAGTTGGCGGGCAAGGCGGCCGCGGCGATCCACGGCCGGTTCGTCGCCCTCTACGGCGGCAAGCCGACCCCCGCGGCGGTGGCCGCCACCCCCGACGAGACCCTCCGCGCCGCCGGGCTGTCGGCCAACAAGGCGGCCTCGCTGAAGGACCTGGCGGCCAAGACCCTAGACGGCACCGTCACGCTGGCCCGCTGGGCCAGCCAGTCCGACGACGAGGTCGTCCGGCGCCTCACCCGGGTGCGGGGCATCGGCCCGTGGACGGCGCAGATGTTCCTCATGTTCCAGTTGAACCGGCCCGACGTGTGGCCCACGGCCGACTACGGGGTGGGCGTCGGCTACGCCCGCGTCCACGGTCTCGCCGCGCCGCCGAAGCCCCGCGAGCTCCTCGCCCTCGGCGAGCCCTACCGGCCGTACCGGACCGTCGCCGCCTGGTACTGCTGGCGGGCGGTGGATACGGCCCCGCCCGGCGGTACGTTCACCTGACCCGCCGGTCCAGCAGCGGCGACAGCAGGGTCGAGCCGATGACCGCCAAGGCGATCGACCGCAGCCCGAACTCCTCGATCCCCTCGTAGTCGCCGGCCCGCGCCCCCGCCGAGGAGCGCGCCCGCCACCCCCACCACGAACTTTCCCAGGAGCCCGCTGATCTTCGGTGTCACAGCTTCTGCCGTCGACGGCCTGACCTGGTGCTTGGCCGCGTGGTGCGGCCATCAGGCCGCCACGATCTTCCCCAGCGCAGCCCTCCATGGGCCGGCCGGAGATGATCCCCGCGATCCACGCCGCCGCCGGCCCCGCGACGATCCACGACAGCAGCCCCACCGCGACCTACCCGCAGCAGGTGTCTTCCAGGCGCTCGGCGCGCCACGTCCGCACCGCCTCGACCGCGGCCAGGGCCGCGATCCCGATTCCCGCCACCGGGTCGGCCCACCACCAGTCCAGCGCCGCGTTCAACGCCAAGCCGGCCAGCACCACCGCCGACATCGTGGCGCACAGCCGGGTCTGGTTGGCCTCCGACGCCGCCGCCCGCGACCCCAGGGCGGGCGCCAGCCGGGCCTTGGCCCGGGCCAGCACGGGCATGATCAGCAGGGACAGGGTGGCCAGCGCGATGCCCACCGGGCTGGCGTCCGGCTCGGCCCCGCCTACGAGGTCGCCGGCCGCCACGACCCCCACATACCCCGCCAGGCCGGCGAAGCTGGCCGCGATCCACCGCGTCGCCCGGCGGTCGTAGTCCGCCATGCAGCCGCCGCTGCGCTCCTGGTGCAGCCGCCAGGCGAGGACCACCGAGGCCGACACCTCGATGCCCGAGTCCAACCCGAACCCGATCAGGCTAACCGACCCGGCCGCCACGCCCGCCGTCAGCGCCACCACGCCCTCCACCACGTTCCACCCGATGGTGAACCGGTTCAGCCGGCGCGCCCGCCGCACCGCCGCCTGCCGCTCGACCGGGGTAATGGTCGCCACTGCGATCGGCCCCTACCGCCCGCTCTGGCGGATCAGCTTGGCCACCAGCGCCGTCCACCCCGTCTGGTGGCTCGCGCCCAGGCCGGCGCCGGTGTCGCCGTGGAAGTACTCGTGGAACGACACGTGCTCCCGCCACCACGGGTCGAGGTCGAACCGGGCCGCCCCTGCGTTCACCGGGCGGCGCCCGTCCGGGCCGGGCAGGAACAGGGAGATCAGCCGGCGCGACAGCTCGGCCGCGACGTCCCAGAGGTTCATCCTTTGGCCCGATCCGGTGGGGAACTCCACGACGTAATCGTCCCCCAAGTAGTAGTGGAACTTTTGCAGCGACTCGATCAGCAGGTAGTTGATCGGGAACCACACCGGCCCCCGCCAGTTGGAGTTGCCCCCGAACAGCCCGGTGGTCGACTCGCCCGGCTGGTAGGAGATGCTGTGGGTCTGGCCGCCCAGGTCGATCGAGACGGGGTTGGCCAGGTGGTGCTTGGACACCGAGCGCACCCCGTGGGGCGACAGGAACTCGGCCTCGTCGAGCATGTAAGCCAGCACCCGGCGCAAGCGGTCGGGGTTCAGCACCGAGAGCATGCGGCGCTGGTCCTCGCCCGGCGCGTCCAGCTGGAAGACGTTCCCGCACAGGTCGGGCCGGTTCTTCATGAACCACCGCATGCGGGTCGAGAAGTCGGGAAGGCGGTCCAGCGTCGCCTGCTCCATCGTCTCCACCGCGAACAGCGGGATCAGCCCGACGATGGACCGCACCCGCATGGGTATCTGACCGCCGTCGATCAGCAACTGGTCGTAGAAGAAGCCGTCGGCCTCGTCCCACAGGCCGTTGCGATCGTGGCCGATGTTGTTCATGGCGTGGGCGATGGCCAGGAAGTGCTCGAAGAACTTGGTGGCGGTGTCCTCGTAGACCGCCTCGTGCTGGGCCAGCTCCAGGGCGATGGCCAGCATGTTCAGGCAGAACATGGCCATCCACGACGTGGCGTCCGACTGCTCGAGCCGCACTCCGCCCGGCAGCGGCATGGAACGGTCGAACAGGCCCACGTTGTCGAGCCCGAGGAAGCCGCCCTCGAAGACGTTCGAGCCGTCGGCGTCCTTGCGGTTGACCCACCAGCTGAAGTTGATGAGCAGCTTGTGGAAGACCCGCTCGAGGAAGTCGACGTCCTTGTGCCCGGTCGCCTTGGCGTCGATCTTGTAGACCCGCCACGCCGCCCACGCGTGCACCGGCGGGTTGACGTCGCCGAACGCCCACTCGTAGGCGGGCAGCTGGCCGTTGGGGTGCATGAACCACTCCCGGCAGAACAGGATCAGCTGCTCCTTGGCGAAAGCCGCGTCGACCAGCGCCATCGGGATCATGTGGAAGGCCAGGTCCCACGCCGCATACCAGGGGTACTCCCACTCGTCGGGCATGGAGATGGTGTCGGCGTTGTAGAGGTGGTCCCACTGGGCGTTGCGGCCGTGGTGGCGGGCGTGCGGGGGCGGCGGGCTGGCGGGGTCACCCTCCAGCCACTCCCGCACGTCGTAGCGGTAGTGCTTCTTGGCCCACAGCAGGCCGGCCATGGCCCGGCGTTGGACGCGGCGGGCGTCGTGCGAGACCCGCGGCGGCGAGAGGTCGGCGTAGAACTCGTCGGCCTCGGCCGCCCGCTGGGCGATGACGGCGGCGGCGTCCTCCGTCCCTTGGGCGGGAGGACCGTTGGCCAGGCGCAGATCGACGCTCACCGTGCCGCCCGCGGGCACGTCGAGCCGGTACCAGGCCGACGCCTTGGTCCCCACCCCGCCGGGGTTGACGGTCGCCGCCGCGCCGCCCGAGAGGACGTGGTCGTTGATGCCGTCCTTGGGGTAGGGCGTGGTCGGCGGCGCGCCCCAGAGCCGGGCCGCGTTGGACTCGTTCTCGCAGAACAGCAGGTCGGGCTGGCCCCCGCACCGCAACCAGTACGGCCCGTGGGCCTTGTGCTCGACGAGCACGGCGCCGCCGTCGGCCCGGAGCGAGGGGCGGCGGTCGTCCCGTCCCCAGGACCAGGTGTTGCGGAACCAGATCGTCGGCAGGACGTGGAGGGGCGCCGCCTCCGGTCCGCGGTTGGCGCAGTCGATGCGGATGCAGATGTCGTCGGGCGCGGCCTTGGCGTAGGTCAGCTCGACGTCGAAGTAGCGGTCCCCGTCGAAGACGCCGGTGTCCGCCAGCTCCAGCTCGGGCTCGTGGCGGCCGCGGCCGTGGTGGACGAGCTGGGCGTAGGGGAAGGCCGCCTGCGGGTACTTGTACAGCCACCGCATGTACGAGTGGGTGGGGGTGGAATCGAGGGCCCACCAGTGCTCCTTGGCGTCCTCGCCGTGGTTGCCCTCGTCGTTGGTCAGCCCGAAGAGGCGCTCCTTGAGGATGGGGTCCCGGCCGTTCCAGAGGGCCAGGGCGAAGCAGATGTGCTGCCAGCGGTCGCAGATGCCGCCCAGGCCGTCCTCGCCCCAGCGGTAGGCCCGGGAGCGGGCGTGGTCGTGGGGGAACGACGCCCAGGCGTTGCCGCCCGCGCTGTAGTCCTCGCGGACGGTGCCCCACTGGCGGGCCGAGAGGTACGGCCCCCACCACTGCCAGCGCCCACCCCGCCGGTTGGCGTCCAGGCGGCGGCGCTCGGCCCCGGCCACGGCGTCACGCCACCACGTTGACGGTGACGCTGAACTCCCAGTCCGGGAGCGGGCACGGCGGCGAGAGGTTCCGGCACGAGGGCGGGGCGGTGGCCGTGAGGCGCGCCGTCCCCGCGGCGTCGGCCGAGAAGCTGCCGCCCGACGTGTGGACCAGCGCGGTGCTGTCGGACACCGGCGCCGTCCACTGGCCCGGCCCTTCGGGGAAGGAGTTCAGCTGCACGACGACGGTGGCGCCGCGCCGGACGGTGAACGTCTTGGCCGTGTCCGCTTCGGTGAGGGTCAGCTGGCCGCCGGCGGGGGTGGTCGTGCTGGTCGTCGTTGGGGCGCTGGTCCGGGCCGCGCCGTCGTCGGCGCCGCCCGCGGTCCCGCCGTCGATGCCCGACGGCTGCCCGCTCGCGGCGCGACCGGTCGAACCGCCTGCCGCCGCCCCGCCGCCGGTGGCCCCGCCGGTGGCCCCGCCGGTGGCCCCGCCGGTGGCCCCGCCGGTGGCGCTGCCCCCGCTGCCCCCGCTGCCCCCGCTGCCCCCGCCGTTCGTCGTCGGCCCCGCGGCCGCCCCGCCACCGGCCCCGCTGGCGCCCGCCGCTGACGCCGGGTCGGTGTTGGTGTTGGCGCCGGCAGCGCCCCCGGTAGCGGTCCCGGGCGCGGCCCCCGTCGCGGCCGCCCCGGCAGCCGCTGCCGCCGCGGCCGGATCGATCCCCGCGGCCCGTTCAACCGGGCCCGCCGCCGCGCCACCCGCCCCGGTCGGCGGCGGCGCCCCCGCTCCGCTCGTGCTGGCCCCGCCGGCGCCGGGGCCGGCGCTCAGCCGGTCGGCCGGCGAACCGCCCCCTCGGGTCAGGACGGCCAGGACGAGGAGTGCGGCGGCCGCGATCGCCACCCAGATCCCCCGCGTCCGCGTCGCCCGTTCGAGCTGTCCCACCGCCCCCATCGCCGTTCCAGCCTGGCACAAGCGGCCGGTTCAGCCCACCCAGGGATGGTCCGGCGGGTACCGGGCGGTGATGGTGCGGATCGTCCCCGACTTGGAGCGCATCACCAACGACGTGGTCGTGGCGCCCCGGGCGTCGTAGTGGACGCCCCGAACGAGGTCGCCGTCGGTGACGCCGGTGCAGGAGAAGATGCAGTTGTCGCCGCGGACCAGGTCGTCGGTGCGCAGCACGGCGTCGGGATCGATGCCGGCGGCGACGATGCGGGCCCGCTCGCCGCCGTCCCGAGGCGCCAGGCGGGCCTGCATCTCGCCGCCCAGGCACTTGAGGGCAGCGGCGGTGATGACGCCCTCGGGCGTGCCCCCCACGCCGAAGAGGATGTCGGCGCCGGTCTCGGGCCACGCCGCCATGATCCCCCCGGCCACGTCGCCGTCCTGGATCAGCCGGATGCGGGCGCCGGCGTTGCGGATCTCGGCGATCAGGTCCTGGTGGCGGGGCCGGTCGAGCACGACCGCGGTGACGTCGCGCACGTGGACGCCCAGGGCCTCGGCCACCGCGTGCAGGTTTTCGGTGGGGGACCGGTCGATGTCGATGCTGCCGGCGGCGTCGGCGCCGACGGCGATCTTCAGCATGTAGAACGCCGGCCCGGGGCTGAACATGGCGCCCCGCTCGCTGGCGGCGATCACCGACAGGGCGTTGGGGCGGCCGAGGGAGGTCAACGTCGTCCCCTCCACCGGGTCGACGGCGATGTCCACCGCCGGCCCGTCGCCGGTCCCCAGGCGCTCGCCGTTGAAGAGCATCGGCGCCTCGTCCTTCTCGCCCTCCCCGATCACCACCGCGCCGTCCATGGCCACCGTGTTCAGGAGTTCGCGCATCGCCTCGACGGCGGCGCCGTCCGCCCCCTCCTTGTCGCCCCGCCCCATCCACCGAGAGGCGGCGAGGGCGCCGGCTTCGGTGGCGCGGACCAGCTCCATGCCCAGGTTGCGATCGGGGATCATGGGTGCGATATCTATCCCAGCCGGCGCCTCGGGACGCAAACGCGCCCGCGATCCCGCGTCATACGCAGTATCGTCTGTGTATGACAATGCTGAGTTTCCGGGTCGGCGCGGACGAGGCGGAGGCCGCCCAACGATGGGCCGACCGGCTGGGCGTCGACCGGTCGGAACTGCTCCGCGACGCGCTCCGCCGTCACCTCCTCCGGCTGGCGAGCGAGGACGACGCCGAGACCTGGTCCCGTGCGCCCCTGGACGAAGGCGAGCGGTCGCTGGCGGCGATCGCCGAGTGGGGGCCGGCCGAAGACTGGTCCGATTGGGCCGATGCGGCGCGGTGAGGTTTGGTTTGCCGCGACCCCGGGGGGCGATCGGCCCGTCCTGGTCCTCACCCGCGACCCCGTTGCCGAAAGGATCGGCGCCGTCGTCGTCGCCGCGCTCACGCGGACACGCCGCGGCCTGGTTTCCGAGCTGGACCTGACGGCCGACGGCGACGGCGTGCCCACCGACTGCGTCGTGAACTTCGACAACGTCCACACGCTGAACCGCGACGCTCTGCGGCGGCTCGTGACGACCCTCGCCCCGGCGCGCATGGCGCAAGCCTGCCGGACACTGCGCGCGGCGACCGGATGTTGACCCGGCTGCCGCCTCGAGCCGACCGGCGGCGGTCCGCAAGGGAAAGGGCGGCATCCCCGCCACTGGGATCCCTACGAGCCCTCGTTCGTCCCATGCGGATCCCGCGCCGAACCTGGGCGACAACGCCTGCGGGAACCACGAAGTCGCGGCCGTGGGGGCGAGCGGCGTCTAGCAGTGGCAACGTGGGGCGGTCTGCGCGCTCCACGGCGATCAGCGCCCCCCGAAGTCAAGGGCGAGGGTCATGCGCAAGCGTTGCCGCCCGCCTAGTGCCCTGGCCGGAAACGTTCGCGCGTTTCAGATGACATAGAATTACCTGTCTGTAGTTTCGAGCGTCGACGGACGGCCGTAAATGGGGCTCGAGTGGACCGGGCCCGCCCGACACGATG
>Ga0187893_10007440_pt1 | contig 17934 bp, 11 predicted proteins | sample MA1701074metaG_FD_139574 | JGI IMG/M metagenome (GOLD analysis project Ga0187893, IMG submission 139574) | White microbial mat communities from a basaltic lava cave in the Kipuka Kanohina Cave System on the Island of Hawaii, USA - MA170107-4 metaG ... | reverse complement strand
GGCGCAGGGCTTGAGGCCGCGCGAACAAAGAGTTTTAAGCAGCGTCGCGACCAGGTGCGTTCCGCGTCAGAACTCTATCTTAAAGATGATCTGCTGGTACAGTCGGCCGCCCAAGCCGGAGAAGCTGCCTTGATTGCCGGTTATCTGTCCGAAATTCACCCGGCTCGCCGCCCGCAGATCCACCGTGTTCGACGGCGGATTGAAAAAGTAGTACTTCAGCGGATTGTTAACGTCATAGCGCAAAGTACCCTTGAAGCGTTCCTTGAACGTGAACGTCTTCGAAACGCTCACCTGGTGCCAGAAGTTGCCCGGACCAGTGAGGATATTTCGGCCGGAGTTTCCGGCAGTAAACGCCGCCGGGTAGGCAAAGGCGTCCACATCGGCCCATGGCGGACGGCAGCCCGTCTGATGGCGACACGGCCCCTTGCGATCCCAGTCCAGCCGGATGCTGTCGTAGGTGCGGCCAGGGGCCATGTTCGGGCGCAGATTACCCGGCAAATAGCGGTTGGGGGAACCGGTATGGGTAAACGTGAGCGGCAGGCCGCTTTCGGCGGTTTGGATCACATTGAGCTCCCAGCCGCCAAGCGCGCCATTGACGAACCAGTTGGCGTCGTTCATCCACTTGCGCCCTTTGCCGAAAGGGAGTTCCCAAAGCGCGTAGGTGACCCAGCGATGGGTGACGTCGTAGTTTGCGCGCGCCTTCTCGAGGCTGCGGTTGTAGAAGGTGACTCCTCCTGCCGCTCCGTCATCAGACGCCTGGTCAATCGCCTTGCCAAAGGTGTAGAAACTGGTGATGCTATACCCCTTCGCCATGCGTTTCTCCACTTTCAGAGTTCCGGAATGGAACGAGGAGTGGCCGTAATTGGCGTAGTGGAATACGGATCCGAAATGGGGATAGGGCTTGAAGTTCTGCGCCGCGTTTGCGACCTGATTGAGAAACACCAGGTCGTTTGAGATGTTCAACGGAACCACGTTGATGTCCCACCGGTTGAGAAGCCCTACACCGGCTGAGCCCTGGTAGGTCACCTCAGCCAGCATGCTGTTACCGAACTGATACTGGAATCCCCCGTTCCAGTTCATGATGTACGGCAGGCGGATGTTGGGATCTCGCCAGGAGGCGTTGCGTGAGCCGTAGTTGGTGCCCACGAACGGCGCGCTGCCGTCGGCCTGAAGATTGAAGGCAACCGTCGGCGGCCCGTTCCGCAAGTAGAAGGCAATGTCGGGATTGCCGGGCTCGCGCTCTGCGCTGGCCGTGGCGAAATACTCTTCGAAGTTCTCGTTGAGGCCGTTCGTCCAGAGGTCTAGCGAATTTACCGCGAATCCACCACGAAAAACCAGCTTGTCGTTGAAGCTATAGGCTACGCCGAGGCGTGGCTGGAAATTATTCAGATCGCGCTTGCCGAGCAGGCCCTTCGTGTGCAGGATCGCACCCGGCCGTCGGGTGAGGGGGTCGATCACAGTGGGATCGAACTGGCTCTGCTGGCCGTACTTGGTCGAAAACGGCGATTCATACTGCCACCGCAAGCCCAGATTGAAGGTCAGCTTCGGAGTGAGCCGGAGATCGTCCTGGAAGTATATTGCGTGGCTCCACCAGCGAGGCAGCCAGGTGGCCAACTCGCGAGTGAAATCGGCTCTTGAAACCGCGCCAAGCATAAACGCCGCATACGCGTTGCCAGTGTTGGGCCGGAACGGGAAATCCGTTCCACCGAAATGAAACACACCGGAGGGATTGGAGGCCACGCGAACGTTGTGGCGCGTTCGCATCAGCTCGTAGCCCATCTTGAACGTGTGCCGTCCAGCCACTTTGGTGACGTTTTCCTGGAAGCTGAGGCTCTCGTTGATGTCCTTCGAGACGCCGCCCGGAAAGTCGATAATCAATCGGCGCCCCGCTTGTCCGGCGGGACACTCGGCGGTGAAGACCGCCGCGCAAACGAAGCTCGGCATCGTTTCCGGGCCGACGTTGGGGATTCCGAATTGCTGGGCCCAGTTCTGGCCGACGCTGTCAGGAACACGCGGGTTGAATCGGCGGTTGAATCCCAGACGGAACTCGTTGATCAGCGTCGGACTCAGCGTCATCGTGTCGGAGACTACAAACTGGTTATGGTCAATCGGGATCGGTACTGCATTGAAGTCCAGCACTCGGTTGTTTGCGGCGATCTGCCACCGGCCATTGAATGAGCGATGGCGGAAGTAGGACCAGCGGCCGAAAATCTTGTGCCGATCCGAGAACGAGTGATCGACCTTGTGGTCGAAGCTCGTGCGGTACGACCGGTAAACCGTGTCTGCGCTGAGATTGTCCTTGGGGCCGGTGTTGGTCATGAAGGCTTGGTTGAAGCGGTTGCTCTCCGCCGTAAAGGGATTCAGGCCCATGAACTTGGAATACACCGGGTCCAGTCGGTTCAGAGGGATGCGGTTGCCGGGGAACTGCATCCTGCTGTAGGTGCCGTCGGCGAGCCGTGTCAGTGTGGCCGGATCGTAGACAGGCTGCCCAAGACCTCCGAAGCTGAAATCACCGGCTAGCATATCCGGGGATGGTACCTGGGCATTGGCGTTCTCGGAGGCTTTTTCATGATGCCGCTGGAACGCCCAAAGGAAGAAAGTACGGTTGCGGCCGTTGTAGATCTTGGGGATCACCACCGGGCCGCTGATCATAGCCGACATCAAGTGGAAGCCGAAGTTGTTTGTGGGAAGCTGGGCGTCCTGCCAGTTGCGGTGAATGAAGTGTCGCGCCATGTAGCGCTCCTCGGCTACGCCGTGCAACTGGTTGGTGCCGCTCTTGTAGGTGACGTTCATTATGCCGCCACCAGAGTGCCCGTATTCGGCCGGCAGCACCGTGGTCAACACCTTGATCTCTTCCATGGCGTGCTGAGAGGTGGACATGTTACGTCCGGTGCCGACCGTTCCCGTTCCGGGCGTCAGGCCCGACACACCGTCATTGGCTAGCACGAACGCCCGGGACCGCCCGCCGGCTGCGTGGCCGGCGCCGCTCTGGGAGGTGACGCCCGGCACGTACCACAGCATGCTCTCGATCTTCATCTGCGGAGTGGGAAGTTTAATTAGTTCCTTGCCGGTCACCAGGTGACCCGTGGTCGAGGTGACGGTCTCGAGCAGGGCGGCCCCCGCCGATACCTCGATCTGTTCGACCACACTGCCTACTTCGAGAGTTACGTCGAGACGCGCCGTCTCGGTGGAACGTACCTGGATGCCCTGGCGCACCAGGCGCTTGAAGCCCTGCGCCTCGAACGAGGCGGCGTAAATGCCCGGATTGATGTACGGAGCGCGATAGAGCCCTTCCGTGTTGGAGACAGCCGCATAGACGAAACCAGTCTCCTGGTTTGTGAACTTCACATTCACACTCGGCACAGCCGCTCCAGTGCTGTCCGTCACCAACCCTGTGACGATCCCCTGACCGGTCTGCGCCACCAGCCAGCCGGCCAGAGCCAGAAGCCCGCAGGCGAGATAAATCGCAGGACGAAATCTTACGCGAAACCCAGTGCTCAGCTCCATGGTATTGACACCCCTTTGGTTCTTCGGTACATCGTCAAGAAAACCCCTTGAGCGGATTATATTGATGTTTGACTCCGCAGTCAAATTGCGCCTTCGACCTGCCATTCGACCTGTCAAGGCAAAGTAGAAATGGCGTCAGAGCCGGCCGACCTCTTCCAGGCTCAACACAGTTGGCAAATCGGCGACGATCCTTCGGATACGGTGGATCCTCTCTGAACTCGTGCCGCTTCAGTGTGCGGACCAGAAACTTCAGCGCAGCCACACCGGTAACCACTGTGCCGACGGCCAACTTGCGTCCTGGAGTAAGGGACTGTCACAAGATAAATAGGAGATCTACGGGGAGCGTGGAAGTATCGTATAGTTCCACTCCCCATGGAATTTGTCGCGCTCCAGTCGGATAGACGCGATCTCTTTGTCGGAGACCTTGACACCCTTTGGGTACTTGCTGGGATCAAGTTCGGCGCGGACCTGCAGCCCGGTTTTAGTCGTAGTCGCCGCAATCAGATTGACGATCACCTGATGACTGACCAGAGGCTTGCCGCGCCAGTTTTGACTGATGAATGAGAACAGCCGATGCTCGATCTTGTTCCACTTGCTGGTCCCCGGCGGCAAGTGGCAGATCGTGATCTCCAGGCCGGTCTGGTCTGCAAGTCGTTGCAGTTCCAATTTCCAGAGACGTACCCTGACGCCGTTGCTTCCGCCGGAATCAGCCGTGATCAACAACTTCCCGGCTTTGGGATAAGCCTCGGCTCCCATCGACTCCCACCAACGCCCGATGCTCTGAGCGGCAAATGCGGCTGTATCGTGATCCACGCCCACGCTCACCCAGCCTGCATTTTGCGTGACATCGATATACCCCATAGGGAGCCGCACGCCTCAGTTCTGGAATCACGAAATCGTGCACCCGCACTTTCTCGGGGTCGCCCTTGGGCCGCAGTTCTCGCCCATTATTGTTGAAGTCGCCGACCCGTTCCTGCTTCTTCGTGTCCACAGAAATCACCGGCTGGCGGGCAAATTGAAACTCCCGAATCTTATTGCTGATATGGTGAAACTGCGCATCCCGGTCCCGGTGCGAAGCGCCCTCCAGGGTTTTGCGATTCGCCTGCAGGCTGTAGTCCATCGCATGCAGAAGTTCGGCCACCATACGATGACTGGTTCGGTGCCCAGCGCGATTGAGTTCGCCCGCCAACTGCCGGATGCTCTTGCAGGTCCAGCGTAGCGCGGACTCCGGATCACCGCGAGTCACCGGTTCCACCAGTGCTTCCAGATCGCACTTGAGCGTCGCATCCTGGTCAACGGTACGCTTTCTACCTGCTCCTTTACGACGGATCCGCTGGCCGCGGGACGGCTTCGGCGCCGTCCTCAACTCCGTCATGCCCCGGATCACAGTCCCGCGGGACAGTCCGCTGGCCTGAGCCACCGCGGTGACTCCGCCGAAGCCAATTGCTTGGGCCTCAGCGGCCGCAACCTTCCGAGGATTGCGTGGGCAGCTGGAGGCTACGTTCTCCTCGTTGAGCGCCCTATCTTTGCTCTATTCGTCCTCGGAAAGTGGTTCCGTGAACTTAATCTCGTTCCCAGAATTATCGTTCACACGGAAATCGCGGTTACCCCAAGGCTTGCTTATGATTCCTTGCGACACACGAGCACCACGGTGCTCGAGTTCGGCGTGTAGCGCCGCTAGGTCTTGCGCGAAAATGTGTACTCCGACTGGTGAATGGCGCCGCGCATCGTCTTGGAACAGGTGAATCGCAACCTCATCACGCTGGACGATAGCGTAGTCTCCCCTTGGCGTCTGCATCGCAACTTGAAAGCCAAGCTTCTGCTCGTAATACTCAATGGATTCGCGCAGGCTAGAAACCGGGAGTTCAGGGGCAATCCGTGAAAGTTTCGCCATCGCTCATGTCCTCTTAGCGTGCTGATGTTGACACGCAATGAGCATCCGCATCAGCATAGCAGACGCGAGCACGGCGCATTCTGCTTGTGCACGGTGGGCGATGCTGGGGAGGATGCCAAGTCCACGTTCGGAGGAATTGATCTGTTTTGATTAAAACGCGAGTAACGGCGTAACGCTTACCGTCCTTCCGACGTCTTCCGCCCTCCGTTCGGGAATACAATCAGACTGCGTAGAATGCGGTACCTGCGGAGAAATCCCGGCCCGCGGCGGTGGTATGGGGTGTCCGAAAAACCTCCGTTTACGAGACACCGTCAAGCTCCGGGTTCGGCATTGAAGACCAGCTGGAATCCTCTTTCAAAGCCGTCTCGAAATTAGCGCCCCAGAAGTGCGCCTCCGGCGATGAGTTTGAGACGTGCACCGAGGGGCGCCCGATGTGCTTAGCGTACGAATGTCAACGAGGGCAGTTACATCAGAACTTCTCTCGGCGCTTGGCTCTTGAGAAATGCGGATTAGAACAGGAACTTAAGCCCGAGCTGCATCACTCGCGGCAAGTTTTCATTGGACGTGATGGTGCCGAACGCGGCTGTGCCCAGTGTGAGTCCAGGTGTACCCCAGTTAGGGTGGTTGGTGGCGTTGAAGAATTCCGCGCGGAACTGGAAATGCTTTCCTTCGCGGACTGGGAATATTTTGGCGACACTCAGATCGAGATTGCGGTTTCCGGGTCCGATTACAGTGTTACGGCCAGCATTGCCAATGGCGTAAAGCTGGGGACGCTCGAAGGCGCCGGTATCGAAAAACTTCGCACGGGTGCGCTCCCCGCTCGGGAGATTGGGCTCCCGAATGCGGTTTGCCACCTGCGTGTACCCTCCACCGGTGTTCAGATTGTCCCCTTGGATGCCGACCGTGAGCGCGTTTCCGGTTCGAAACACAAGAATCCCGCTCGCCTGCCAGCCGCCGAGAATGAAATTAGCCGCGGAAGGCCAGTTGGATCCAAACTTCCGGCTGCGGCCCACTGGCACTTCCCAGACGCCTGAAGTGCTGAAGCGGTGCGCCAGATGGAAGACGGAAAGCGCCTTGTTTAATGGGTAATTGCGTAGATCGATTTGGCCATTATTGTCGATGGTGCGCGACCAGGTGTAGTTCGAGATAAAGGAAAGGCCACTCGAGAAGCGCTGCTGCAGAGTGGCTTCGAGTCCGTGATAGGTGGCGAAGCCCTCCGATTGCGCCACTCGCATCGACGCGATGTTCTGAAAGGGCCGCCGCGCCTGGACACCGCCTGGACCGGGTGGAGGAGCATTGCCTTCGCGGTAGATCGCAAGTCCGGTGGATTTCGTCCCGACGTAGCCGACCTTGGCGACCATGTTCTGGCTGATCCCACGTTCGATATAGAAATTCCACTGCTGGATGTAAGCGTCCTTCATGTCGACGTCGACCGCAGTAAGCGCGGGGCGACTCCCTGGGGCGACAAAGTTAACCACGGGAGTCAAGTCGTCGATGGGGTAGTTCCGGAAGTCCTGCTGATTGACGCCGAGCACCACATCGCCGGTACGAATCACGGGCGGATTGATTGCCAGGCTGATGGACTCCTGCTGCGAGACCTTCTGGAAGAAGATCCCGTAGGCGCCACGCAGCACGAAATCGGGTTGGATCTGGTAGGCGAAACCAAAGCGCGGCGCGAAGTTATTGTTGTCGTTGCGCTGGAGAGCGCGGCCGATGTCATCGGGCCGGTCGCTGGGAAGAAAGATGCGGCCCTGTCCGGGACCGGTGACGAGATAGTTCGAGATCTGGTCCCGGTTGGCGACGGGCCGGCCGAGCCATTCCCAACGAAGGCCCAAGTTGAGTGTCAGACGGCGCGAGATTTTCCAATCGTCCTGGATCCAGGGCATGACATGCGAGTTGCGAAAGTTGGGGTCGAAGATATCAATGCTCGCCATGATCTGCCGTGGAAGTCCGAGCAGGACATCGGCGAAGGCGAACCCGCGCGAGATAGTCCCAGAGGCGGTCCACTGGCCGTTGAAGTTATGCTGGCCCACCGGCCGGATGGCTTCGGGGAAGGTGTCACGGTAGCGATTGCCGGTGAAACCAGCGCGGAGCGTGTGCTTGCCTCTTACCATGAGAAGGCTTTGATGGATCTGGAAGATCTCGTCTTTCCATCCGCGAGGTCCCGAGACACCCTGGCCGAGCGTCTGGCCGCTGGGATTGCCCATGAGGCTGAAGTCCTGCACTGAGAAGTACGGGGCATGGAAACAGGCGGGATCGCGGCAGGTTCCTTTTAGTCCCAGCTCCGCCGCAACGTCGCGCTTGAAGGCGGATTCTACCAGCTCGAACTGGGAGAAGCGGGAGTAGCCGGCGCGGAACTCATTGATCGTAGTGGCGTTCAGCATGTGAGACCAGTTGAGCATTCCCTGCTGGCCCCGGAGCTCGTGTGAGTAGCCGAACTTGGGCCAAACGGGAGGCCCGATGGTGGTGGTATCGGAGAGGGTGTATCGTCCGTAGAGACGGTCCGCACTGCCGAGGTTGTGATCGATCCGCGTCAGGGCCTGATCGGTACGCGTCTTCTGCGGTTCGAGCGACTGGTAGTTAGCGTTGGGAAGAATTCCGCCGATGCCCGCCCGGTGCGGCAGCGGAACGAATTCGCTTACGAAGCGCGTGGACAACGGGTGCATCCGGTTTCTGGGAATGATGTTGCCTGGGAATGGCGTGCCGTTTGTCCAGTCGTATAGCGGGATGGGCGTGCGACTCGATGCGTCGGTCCCGAGCAACGCCGAAAAGTCACCATTGTGCATGGCCTGCGTTGGAACGGTGGTGTTCTGCGTAAAACCCTGCCGCAACCGCATCGACTCAGCGGAGACGAAGTAGAAGGTCTTGTCCCGGATGATTCGACCACCCACCGTGCCGCCGAACGTGTTCCGGTTGAGTTGGGACTTGCGGTCGGCAAATGAATCGCGGGCATCCCAATAGTCGTTGCGGATGAACTCGAAGAGAGTTCCATGGAGCTGGTTGGTGCCGGATTTGGTGACGACATTGATGTGGCCACCAGCTTCGCTGCCGAACTCGGCGCTGTAGTTGGCGGTTTCGATCTTGATTTCGCCAATCGAATCGACCGACGGCGCGAAGATGTTGGTCTGATGGGCGGCTTCTTTGCCGGGTATGCCATCGAACAAGTACTGGTTGTACGTGGGGTTGTGGCCATGGACCGAGAACGAGCCGAGCCAGGTGCCACGCTCGGTCTGGTGGCGGCGGTTGCCGGTGGATTCGAACACGCCGGCGGACAGCAGGGCGAGTTGCATGAAGTCTCGCGCCGCGAGCGGGAGCTCAACGATCTTCTTGTTCTCGAGGAGGTAGCCCACCTGCGAGTCACTGGTTTGTACCATGGGCGCGGCGGCTCCGGTGACAGTCACCGTTTCGGTCAACTGGCCGAGCTCCATACGGAGGTTGACTTCGACCGTCTGGTTGACGTCGACGACGATGTCTTCGGTGGCAGCCTTCTTAAAACCGGCGAATTCGGCGGAAATCTTGTAGGTGCCGATGGTCAGGTTGGGGAACGAGTACTGGCCGGAGTCGTTGGTGATCGTTTCCTGCACCGTGTTGCGTTGGACGTCCGTGAGGGTGACCTTGACGCCCTGCATCACTGCGTCCGTGTTGTCCCGAATCACGCCGCGAAGGCGGGAAGACACTTGGGCGAAACCGCTGAGGCCGAAAAGGGCTAGCGCGGCGATGAGAATCGATGGTCGGATCATGTTTGACTCCTGAAAGATCTTTTCCCGAAGTATGCCACATCGCGGGTAGGGCGAGCGCCCTTGCCCGCTCGCGACCCCCTGGTCGCGCCCATGCGAGGGGATTCCCAACGGCGCGGGATCTGGTTATAATTCCAGTGCCAGCTCGGATGCCAGGAGGCGACCATGCGTCCCACTTCACTGTTGTTTCCGGCGGCCGCGGCTTTCTCTCTTGCGGCTGCTGAGACGTCCGCTTCCGTAACGTTCCACCGGAACATCGTTCCTATCCTGCAGGCGCGCTGCCAGGGCTGCCACCGCCCGGGTGAGATTGCACCGATGGCGCTCCGCACCTATGACGAGGTTCGCCCCTGGGTCAAGGCAATTAAAGACGCTGTCATCAAAAGGAAGATGCCGCCTTGGACGGCTGATCCCAAGGTGGGTAAGTTCCAGAATGACGCCTCGCTTACAAACTCCGAAATCGCCACGTTGACTGCCTGGGCCGACGGCGGCGCCCCGGAAGGCGAAGCGAAGGACGCCCCGCCGGCTCGCAAGTTCACCGAAGGTGGCTGGACGATCGGGCAACCGCACCTTGTCATCGAGATGCCGAAAGAATACGAAGTACCTCCGATCGGCACGATCGAATACACCTACATGATTGTTCCGACTGGCTTCCGGGAAGACCGTTGGGTGGAACGGATCGAGGTCCGGCCCGGAAACCGTTCCGTGGTTCACCATGTAACGCTTTATGCTCGTCCGCCTGAATCCAACTGGCTGCGCGAATACCCGGTCGGGGAAGCCTTTGTGCCCGAACGTTATCATCGCAGACCGGGCACCAGCACCGGATTAAGCCGCGGCTCCGCACTCGATGGGGAAATCATCGGATCGTTCGCCCCTGGAAGAAGTCCAACCCCGCTTGTGCCCGGGCAGGCTCGTCTGATCCCGGCGAATTCCGATCTCATTCTGCAGCTCCATTACACTGCGAACGGGAAACCGGCCAAGGACCGCACAAAGATAGGAATCATCTTCGCCTCCCAGCCGCCGGTAGAGAGGGTCTTGCGCACGGCGCTTGGCAACCGCCAATTCGCGATTCCGCCTGGGGCGAGCGATCATCCCGTCGAAGCCGACTGGACCGTGCTGAAGGAGTTCCGTCTCATTTCGTTGGGGCCTCATATGCACGTCCGTGGAAAAGCCATGGAAGTCCATGCCGTCTATCCGACCGGCGAAAGAGAGGTGCTAGTCCGCGTTCCCAGGTACGACTTTAACTGGCAGATCAATTACGCCTTCGACAAGCCGCGGACCATTCCCGCGGGTACGCGTTTCCTCGTGCTTGCAAAATTCGACAACTCACCCAATAATCCTTCGAACCCTGACCCCACGGCGGAAGTTCGCTGGGGAGATCAGACCTGGGAAGAAATGATGCACACGTGGGTGGAGGCGGCGTTCGAACCGGCTGTGGATCTGACGAAAGTCTTCGCGCCCACCGGGAGTCTTCCGTCAAGGGCGGCTCACGGTACAACGCGGTAGGTTCGGTGGGGCGTGGCCATCGTAATCCGGCTGATCTTAAAGCTGGCCTACTTGGGTCTGACGCTCTGGGTAGTGGCATCCCTGGCTCTGTTTGCGATCATGTGGCTACCGCCGGGCCCGTTCGCTTCGGTCGTGGCCAAGATTCCCCAAGCCGCTATGAAGCTGCTTCCGTTCCAGACGCTGTGGGGAGTTGCGCGCGCCGGGAGGCTGTCCGTTGGGGATCCCGCACCGGACTTCGATCTCGAAAAGCACGACAAGACTGGCCAGGTGCGGCTCGCGGATTTCATGCGGAAGAAGCCGGTGGTTTTGGTCTTCGGAAGTTACACTTGACCGCCCTTTCGGCGGGAGGTTCCCGTCCTGAACGAACTCTATCAACGGTACAAAGAGCAGGCCGAGTTTTATGTCGTTTACATTCAGGAGGCCCACGCCAGCGACGTCTGGCAGTTGCCAGTGAACGAGAAACAGGGCGTCATTTACGCTGATGCCAAAACAGAAGGCGAGCGCGCCCAGGTGGCGGCAACTTGCGTCCGGAATCTGAAAATCGATTTCCCTGTATTGGTGGACTCGATGGACAACTCCGTGGAGCGCGCCTATACAGGGTGGCCGGATCGTTTATACGTGGTGGATAAGGACAGTCGCATCGCCTTCAAGGGCGGGCCCGGCCCTTTCGGCTTCAAACCGCGGGAGATGGAAGCTGCGTTGAAGAAGGCGCTTTGAGGTCTCAGGAGCTCGGGAAAGCAGGCAGGTTCCGCACGTTCCTCGCCTGCCAAATATGCCTCCGGTCGTGGGCAGTCTGGATCCAAAAACCAATCCCGAGGGAGTACTTGATCCAAGCGACGGCCGGGGACTGGACCTTGATCCTCGCAAGATCCAACCCGCTGGCATCCTGTAGCAAATCCGAAAAACGTTCGTGCGTGCGGTTCCAATCCTTCGTAAGCTGATCGAGGGATTTCGCCGCCTTCGGTTCGAAGGACTTAGGCGCCTTGAATTTTTTCTTGACGGGTGGCTCCAACGTGTTGCGGAACCATCGTCCCAGAAATCCGTAAGCATAAGGCCCGTCCTGCAGGTGTCCGCCCGCCCTTCCCTGCCGGATCGCTGTCTCAAAGTTTTGATTGAACCGGGCGTTCGAGATGTTCAGGTGTTCGATACACTGGCCGACCGACCATTGACCGGGGCCGGGCGCCCAATTCAACTGCTCCGCGCTCAAACCCCACGTCAGACCGTCGAAGTCCTGGCAAATCACTTTCACTTGGTAGAGTAAGCGCTCTATCTCTGCGTTCAGGCTGCGGTCGTAGAGACGAGGGGGTAGAGGCATAACTAGGGACGGGGAAAGAGTATTTTAGCAGATCGCCAGGCAAAGGCCCGTATCGGAAAATACGGTACCGCGCCCTACTCTCTCAGGTTGTTAGTCTAATTCTGCTTCAATAGATACTTAGCATCTATGAATATCCAATGCTAATTGTTAGGATTGAGATCGAGAGCGGCGTGCTGTGTAGTGCCAGGGATAGATTGAACGCGACTTGGCGCACAGCCCGCGGGTTTGACAGTTTGTGAGAGAGGATATGCGTTGCCTGTATTGCAGTCGTAGGATCGGCGTCTTTCGGAAATTCGTCGATAGACAGTTTTGCTCCGACGCCCACCGGGGTAGAGCAAGACAGGTCTACTCCGCCCGACTTGCCAGAGACATCGCGCACGAGGAGGCTCTAGAGGATGGCTGGATCGTCCGGATGAACTCGCCCATACGGAAGAAGCAGGGGGCTTTCGGCCCCGGCTCCGGAGTGGTGCTCGTGGTTCTGGCTACGTTGCTCGTGATGTTTCTTCCATCGATGCCCGCGCCGACGGCCACAATGGACTATCTCGCTCCGGGAAATTCGCTTTCGGATCGGATCTCGCAGATTTTCCCTCGGAACTCCAACTTCGCGATGCGCGAGGATTTCAAGATGGATCTGCGGAACTGGCAGGGATTGGATCGGGGCACAACGACGGACTGGCACAAACTCGCCAGCTCCGTCCGCCTCGGGGATCTTCGACTGTGGAAGCCGACTCTGAGCTTGGCGGATTACAACATGCAATTCGCCGGGCAGATCGAGAACAAGGCGATGGGATGGGCATTTCGAGCGGCGGATGTGAACAACTACTATGCCGCCAAGATCAACGTCAGCAAGGGTTCCACCGACAATCCTCCCCGTGCCGAGATCGTCCGTTATGCCGTGGTCGGCGGGCGTCAGCTCAACAAGACTCAATTGCCGATCCCCCTGTCCATCGCCGTGGACACGTTGTACGAAGTCAAGGTGAGGGTGAAGGGTGACCGTTTCACCACAGTCGTCAACGGGCAACTGGTGGATTCCTGGACCGACCGCCGTCTGGCGCGCGGCGGCGTTGGTTTCTTCAACGATCCCGGGGAGAAAGCGAACCTGCACTGGGTAGCAGTCTCGGAGTCGGAAGGCTTCCTGAAGCGTTTCCTATCATTCTCGCTGTTGGTGCATCCGGCAGCCCTTGAGTAATCGAGGGACATTCAGCAGCCTGTCACCATCACCGCGGGCGACAAGCCATTCCGCCTATGACCCCAACGGCTTCCTTACAATGTTCTTATGATCCGCCCAGGGGTTCTTAGCATTGCAATTGCGTCCATTGCCTTCGCCCAGTCGCCCACCGCCACGATCACAGGCATTGTCCGCGACCCGCAGGGTTCCATCATTCCCGGTGTGCAAGTCGACGCCACCAACATCGCCACAAAGCAGAAAACCGTCAGCACGACCAATGAAACCGGGCTCTTCTCACTACGCCAGCTCTCGATCGGGCAATACGTTGTAGAGGCGGAGAAGGCCGGCTTCCGACGCTTCGTACGACGCGACCTGGTTCTCACCACCGGCCAAAACCTCGAATTGGATATTCAACTCGAGGTAGGAGTAGTGAGCGAGAGTGTCACCATCACTGGTTCGGCAACGCTCCTCGAAACCCGTACTTCTGACGTCGCCCAGCTCGTCGAAGCCAAAGCCGTCGAGGACCTCCCGTTGGGCGACCGGCGCTCGCTCAACCTCATCCAGATGACCGGCGCCGCCGTGTTTATCGGCTATGACAGCGGCCAGAAACCCAACTTCTCCCTCGCGGGCTCGCGCCAGCAATCGCAAATGTTCTGGATCGACGGCGGCACAGGACAGAACATGCGCCTGGGCGTCGGCCAGGTCGATCTCGACCCGCCTGTCGAAACCGTGGCCGAAGTGAAAATCATGGCGAACAGCTACCCGGCCGAGTACGGTGGCTCCAATGGCGGCGTAATCGTAGCCACGACCAAGAGCGGCACTAACCAGCTTCACGGCTCGTTGTTCGAGTATCTCCGCAACGAGAAGTTAGACGCAGCCAATTTCTTCGCACCAATTCAGGACGGACGGAAGCAAAAGGCCCCCCTTCGCTACAACGTGTTCGGAGGCGCGATCGGCGGTCCTGTCGAGATCCCCAAGCTTTACAAGGGCAAAGACAAGACCTTCTTCTTCTTCGCCTATGAAGGCTCGCGGCGGCGCGATGGCGCCATTCGCACGCTCACCGTGCCCACAGCTCTGCAACGGTCCGGAGATTTATCCCAATCCACGAACGCTGCCGGCGCCTTGATTCCCGTTTACGATCCGGATTCCACGCAGAACGCCGGCGGCCGCCTGACCCGCACGCAGTTCCCTGGCAATCGCATTCCTTCCTCGCGACTCGACCCGGTGGCGGTGAAGCTCACCTCCTTTTATCCGCTGCCCAACCGCACGCCGGATTCCCTGGCGGGCGCCAACAACTTTCGCGCCAACTTCGTCAATGGCCTTACGCGCAACAACTTCACCGTCAAGCTCGATCACAACTTCGGATCCAAAGACAGGCTCAGCGCGCGTTATCTCTATAACAGCGACGACACCAGCATCACGTCCGTCTTTCCTGATCCGGGCGCCGACCCTACGAACATCGCCGTCCGGCACCAGAATTACTTCTACGGCAACTGGACTCGCACGATTTCACCGTCCGTGGTCAATGATTTCCGCATGACCTATTCGAACCGCGTCAATCATGCCCAGTCCCAGGGTTTAGGCGGACCTTGGGCCACGACGCTCGGCTTGCGCGGCGTTCCCGACGGTGCTTTCCCCGAGTTTGCAGCCGCGGGCTTCACGGCGTTGGGATCTAGTAATCAGGAGCGCCGCCAGTTCCCCATCGAACAATTCCAGGTGGTCAACAATCTTTCCTGGATCCGCGGCAAACACAGCTTCAAGTTCGGTGGAGAAATCCGTCCGTCGCTCAACTATGAGGTGAACCGGCCCACAGCTTCCGGAGCCTTCGGTTTCAGTCTTCCCGGAACGGGCCAACCGGGCGTCGCGACGTCGGGCAATGGCCTGGCAACGATGTTGCTCGGCTTCGTCACCAGCTTCAGCAGCCGCGAAACGCAAGTGCTCGATCGTTACAGCTACTATCTCGCTGGGTTCGCGCAGGATGATTGGACTGTTTCCCGCGACTTAACCCTCAACATAGGACTCCGTTGGGAGACCGATACGGCCATGAGCGATCGCAATAATCGTGGCAACTCATTCGACACCACTCAGATCAATCCGGTGAGCGGCACGCCGGGAGTCGTCAAGTTCCTGGGCGTGAATGGATGGCGTGACACTTCGCTCTACTCCACCGATTGGAACAATTTCGGTCCGCGCTTCGGCTTTGCCTGGAAACTGTTTGGATCTTCTAAGGCAGTGGTTCGCGGGGCCTACGGCATCTCCTACGGACATCCGTTCGACGCAGGAGTTCCTGCCGCCGCCTCTCTTGGCTTTGAGAAGTCGGCCACCCTGAACACGCCGGACCAGGGCATCACCGCGCCCTTCCTTCTGCGCAACGGTGTGAGCGTCACCTTGCAGCCCGACACGCTGGACGATCGCTTTGGCGCCGTACGCGCCGGTGCACAGGCGACCACGGCGGTGACATTCTTTGAAACCGACCGCCGCACCGGCTATTCGCACATGTTCAATTTCGGCATCCAGCGTGAGATCGGGAAAGGGTTCCTCGGCGAGATTTCGTTCCTTGGCAATCTCTCTCACAAGCTGGCGAGCGGTAACATCTCACTCAATCAGGTGACTCCCGGCCGTCTGGCACAATTGGTTGCCGCGGGCCGCACTCCAGCACAGGCCGACCGGCCGTTCCCGCAGTTCTCGAATGTCAACATTCAAAACCCCGCCTTCGGCGATTCCCGCTACTACGCGGGCGTTGTTCGCCTGGAACGCCGCTTCGCCGACGGCTTCAGTGTGCTGGGGACTTACACCTGGGCGCGCGCGTTCAACAGTTACACCGACGGCGGCTCGCTGGGGGCAGACATCGGCTTCAGCGACTTCTACAATCGCCGAGCCGACTGGGGACCTACGGGTAACGACGTCCGTCACCGCGTCACGATGACCAGCGTCTATGAGATCCCGGTTGGCAAAGGCAGGAAGCTGCTGGCAAACCATTGGATGGGCGCCATAGCTGGCAACTGGTCCTTGGGAGGGCTGCTGACTCTGCAAACCGGAGAGCCTTTCACCATCAACACCCAGGTCAACAACACGTTCGTGTTCAGCGCGGGCAACCAGCGCGCTGACGTGCTGCGCAATCCAAATCTTGCCAACAGCGAGAGAACGCTCAACCGCTGGTTCGACACCGCTGCCTTTGTACAACCCGCGCAGTTCACGTTCGGCAACCAGGGCGTCAACATCCTGCGCGCAGATGGTCTGGTCAACCTTGATATGTCCCTCCTTCGAAATCTCCCGATCGGTGAGAACAAGAAGCTTCAGCTCCGCGGGGAATTCTTCAATATCACGAACCATCCGAATTTCGGTGGCCCCGGCGCGACACTCAATGGTCCCGGCTATGGGATTGTCTCGAGCGCGGGATCCGGCCGCCGCATTCAACTCGGCGCGCGTTTCGTATTTTGAGCCCGTATTTGGTCTTGCTGTTGCCGGAGCCGAGCTTAAAACACGAAGCGGAACGCAATCTGGTAGATGCGCGGGTTAAATAAGTTGCCCTTGTCGCCGCCCACTGGCACCAGCGAACCGAAGTTTGTTTGCGAGGCGTTCAGGTTAGGAAAGATAACGACGTAGTGGTCGCTGGCCATCAGATTGTAGGCTTCAGCGCGGAACTGCGCGTTGTACCGCTCGCGGACGCGAAAATTCTTGAACAGCGAGAGATCCGCGGCCTTCTGGCCCGGTGCACGCAGGGTGTTGCGGCCCGAAGTTCCGAGGGTTCCCAGCGCGGGCAACTGAAATACACTTGTATCGAACTGGCGAAAGAGGGTCTTCTGGAAGCCGTCTCCTGTCGGGTTGCTCAGGACGTTCATGCGATGCACGTCGCGGTCGTTGCCCACCTGCGCACGATCGCCGCAGTAACAGCCGACGGTGAACGGTAATCCGTCGGCGAGTGTGACAATCGTGTTGGCCTGCCAGCCGCCGAGGACCCAATCAGTGGGACCACCGCGATTCAGCAGCTTCTTGGCTTTGCCGAAAGGGAGTTCGTAAAGGACGCTCGTTACGAAGCGCCGGGTCTGATCGTAGTTGGCGACGCCGCGTTCGAGGTCGCGGCGGTGGTTGTACTGTGGGTAGGTGCGCGGCGTGCCGCCCTGCGTCTGGATTTCGGACACCGCGTCGATGGTGCGGCTCCAGGTGAACGCGGTTAGCAGTTGGATGCCCTGATTGAAGCGCTGTTCGAGCTTCAGCGTCATGGCGTGATAGATGGCGTTGTTGTCGTTGATGTAAGTGGAAAGCTGCGGAATGAAGTTGGCATACGGTACGCGGTCCTGGATGGGAGAACAGGATGCCGGGTAGGTGCCCGCCGGACATTGCGATCGGAAGCGCACGCTGTTGTTCGGGTTGCCTGTGGAAGGCGGAAGCGTGGCCTGATTAGCGTGATAGAAGCTCTGGGCGCGAAGGCCGTGGCTGCCCTGATAGCCGATCTCGAAAAGCATACGCTGGCGCGGTTCAAACTGGATGTTCAAGCCCCAGTTCTGCGTGTACGGCGTGCGATTGTCCTGCTTGGCGTACTGCAGTCCCGTGCCGAAGCATTGGTTGCGAACAACGATTTTACCGGTTACCGGATCCGTGCCTTCCGAAGCAGGCGCCTGGCAGTAAGGCGCGACGAATTCGCGCTGCGCGATCGAAAGAGGAGCGGGGAATAGGTTACGCAGATCGAGCGGGGGCTGTGATTCGAGGCCATTGACCGCCGGAAGCGCCTGAAGCACGAACGGGACGTTCAGCGAGTACGGCTGGGTGTCATAAAAGCGGTGCAGAATGTCGTAGTAGATGCCATAGC
>Ga0187893_10007439_pt1 | contig 17936 bp, 12 predicted proteins | sample MA1701074metaG_FD_139574 | JGI IMG/M metagenome (GOLD analysis project Ga0187893, IMG submission 139574) | White microbial mat communities from a basaltic lava cave in the Kipuka Kanohina Cave System on the Island of Hawaii, USA - MA170107-4 metaG ... | reverse complement strand
TGGTCGATCTTGAGTGTGGATGAGGAACGCGGAATTGTTTATCTGCCGCTCACCTCTCCCGCTACGGATTCCTTCGGGGGCGACCGGAAAGGCAGTAACCTGTTCGGTGATTCTCTGGTGGCGGTCGATGCCTTAACCGGCAAGCGTATCTGGCATTTTCAAACCGTTCATCACAATCTTTGGGATTACGACATACCGGCGCAGCCCAATCTGATTAGCGTAATGCGCGGCGGGTCCATGATCCCAGCCGTCGCCCTGGTGACGAAAACCGGCTTCACATTCGTCTTCGATCGTTACACCGGGAAACCTCTATTTGAAATCGAAGAAAAGGGAGTGCGGGCGAGCGAGATTCCCGAGGAGCAGGCGTGGCCTTCACAACCGCATCCTCTCAAGCCTCCGCCCTTCGCCCGCCAGGGCATGCGCCCGGAGGATCTCACCGATGTCACTCCGGAGTCTCGGGCCTATTGCGCGAAGCTCCTCGAGAACGCGGTGCTTGGCGGGCTTTATACGCCGCTCAGTCTCCGTCCTACGCTTCTCTTCCCTGGCGCCGACGGCGGGGCGAACTGGGGCGGCGCTTCCTTCGACCCGGAAACACGCACTTTATATGTGAACTCAATGGATGTGGGCAGGATCACTCGAATGGTGAAGCGGCCCGAAGGATCTCTGATCCCCTACCGGAGCCAAAGCCTGGGATCTCTCGACTCGCGGTTCTGGGATCCGAAGATGAACCCATGCCAGAAACCGCCATGGGGACACTTGACGGCGATCGATCTCGACCGCGGCGAGTTCTGTTGGCGCTCCGTCCTTGGAGTAGTGGATGAGCTGCTCGCCAAGGGCGTCCCACCCACGGGAACTGCCAACCTGGGCGGCTCGATTGTTACCGCTGGTGGCCTGGTTTTCATCGCTGCGACCAACGACCGCCGTTTCCGCGCTTTCGACAAGGACACCGGCAAGGAACTCTGGGTCACCAGACTGCCGGCAAGCGGCCACGCCACACCCATGACATTTCTTGGCAGGAAAACGAAAAAGCAGTTCGTAGTGATTGCCGCGGGAGGGGGCAACAAGTACAACGACATCCACTCCGACGGATACTCAGATGCGCTGGTGGCCTACTCACTTCCTTAGATGTTCTGGCAGGCTAGGTCTGCTTGGCAGCCTTCTCATTGCCGTAACTGCGTGGCCCGCCGAACCGTTGGCTTTTGATCACAAGCTCCACGGGCCGTTGAAGCAATCATGCGAGCAATGCCATTCGGGAGCGAAAAAAGGCGAGCGCGCCGGGCTTCCCGCGGCGTCAAAGTGCGCTACCTGCCATCTGGGAAGGCAGATGGCCGTACCGGTTGTCAGTGCGAGCCGGTCGCGGGATTTCGTCTTCTTCAGCCATCACCGCCATTCACTGGCGAAACTCGAATGCGGCATTTGCCACGGCGATGTGAACCGGAATCGGGCAGTCTTAAAGCAACTCACCATGAAGAGCTGCGTTGATTGCCACAAGGGGCACGGAGCTACAGTTCAATGTAATTCGTGTCACGAGCTGAGCCAATGATGACTCTCATTGGATTGCTCGCGTGCTTGCGTGTAGCGTGGGGCTGAGTTTCCAAGCGTCAGCGGAGGAGGATCGGAAAACAGGCCCTTGTTCAGGTACGTGTTGTTGGCCGAGCGCAGTGTTGATAACTCGAACTTCTTCTGATCGAAGTCCCTGTTCAACATGTCTCCCGGCGCCACATTGGCCCGGAACGTTGCCCCATTCCAAGAGGAGAGTGGGCTCGAGTCAGCCTCCATCAAAAGACGGGCGCGCCATAAACGCCTGGGTCCACCCTGTTAAACTGGTCGAACACCTGAATCGACACCTTGCATCCGGCAGCGCTCCCGGGCGCGACCGGCATAAAGCAAGGATTGGTGATCCCCGCTCGCCGAAGCGGACAGTCCAAGCAGGACGTCGGCCAAGGCGTTGCGGGAAGTGAGGCTTCTCTTCTTCAATGGTCGATAACTTGGCCTGGGGCATCCAAACGGCCTACGTCGCGAATATTGATGGCTGCCGGCTTGGCCGCGTGGGTCGCTCCCGGCCCATGGCAGCGCTCGCACCAAACGCCAGAGACCATGCGCGAAGTTTCTGGTGCAGTCGATGCCCAGGCGGCGTGGCAGCCGAACAGCGCCGCAAACAGCACGGCAACGACTGCACTCTTCATAAGCGCTCCACCATGCGCCGCACGTCCTTCAACGTCTGCATCGCGTCTTTCGCCGGCACATACTCCATCGCGACGAACCCGCGGAAACCCGAATCGCGAATCGCGCGGAACACATTCGGATAGTGAATCTCGCCCGTCCCCGGCTCATGCCGCCCCGGCACGTCTCCGACGTGAAAATGCGCGATGTCGGCAATATTCTTCCGAATCGTCTCGATCAGATTTCCTTCCATAATCTGCGTGTGGTAGACATCGTAAAGAATCTTTACGAACGGGCTCTTCACCTCTCGCACGATCTGAAACGCCTCGTCCGTCCGGTCTAGGTAATAGTTCGCGTGGTTGTCGCCTTTCGGATTCAACGGCTCGACCGCCGCTAGGGTATTGATCACCTCGACGATCATCGTCACACCCAACGACGCAACAACCTCGTGCGCCCGTTTCAAGCCCTCGACGATGCTCACGTGTTGCTGTGCCCTCGACAACCCAGGCGCCTTGAAGCCACTCAAAACCACAATTTGCTTCGTCTCAAAACGGTTAGCAGCTTCCGCCGACGCGCGAATTTCCGCCAGAAACCCTTCGCGCTCGGCCGGATTGCATAAGCCCATCCCCACCGGATTTACGCTCTTGTTGCCGACAATGCACGCGCATTCGAGCCCTACTTGACGCATCAACGCGGTAATCTGCTTCGGGTCCTGCGTGCGCCAGTCTCCGAACTCGAATGCCTGATAACCCGCGCTTGCCACCAGCCGAATCTGGTCGCTGAGTGCCTTTCCCGGAAACAGCGGCTCCACGCGTACAGACAACCTCAACGGCAGCTTCGCCGCGGCAGCCGCGGCTATCGGAAGAGCGAGCAAGGTTCGACGCCGCATCGCATCCGTTATATCATTGATCGCAATGCTAAGCCGGTTGCTCCTCTTCGGACTCGTGATCGCCGCCCTCCCCGCGCATGCGCAACAAGTCCGCGTGATTCGCTTCGATGAAAGCATCCCGTTCCGAATGGGCGAAGTCACATCACGCCGCATCGTCCACCCTGGCCTCGGTGCGAAGAAGACCACTCTCAACCTTTCCATCTCACAGCCCGGAGCCGAGTTCGCGCAACACGTTCACGACTACTCGGACGACACCATCCTCGTTCTCGATGGCGAAGTGAATCTCCGCCAAGGCGATTCGCTGCGCCTCTTCAAATCCGGCGAATGCGCGTTCGTGCCGACCGGCCAAATCCACGGCACCGTCACCGCCGGCAATGGCGACACCGTGATGATCAGTTTCCAGAATCCGCCCGACCTCGTTCTCTACTCCGGCGCGCGCGATTCCAAACGCACCGGCATAGCGCCGAAAGGTGTCATCACCCCGGGAGCAGTCAAGTTCGTCAACTTCCGCGAGCGCAATGGGGCGTTCACGAGCGCGGCTCTCGGCGCGATGCGCGGCACAGGGTTGCGCCATTTATTAAAGCCAGGCGAAAAACTTCGTGCGAAAGTCCCGGCGAGTGGCGAACATATCTTCTTCGTCTGGCGCGGGGCCATCGCCTCGTCCACGCAAACGGCCGGCGAGCGCGACACCATCTTCATCACCGGCCCCGCCGACATCGAAGTCACGGCCACGGCTCCCGACACCGAAGTGATCCAGGTAAACGCCCCATGACTCGCCGCAACTTCACCTCTCTCGCCGCCGCCCCTCTCGCCGCCGATGCCCGCAAAATTCGTGTCTCGATGATCGGCACCGGGCATGGCCACGCCGGAAGCAAACTGCGCGCCCTCGCCAGCATGCCAGAGTACGAGGTCGTAGGCGTCCATCGCGTCAAAGACGATCCCATCAACGGCGACGCCTTCAAGCAGGCCCGTTGGATCACGCTCGCCGAAGCGCTCGACGCCCGGGTCGAAATGGTAGCCCTCGAATGCGCCGACGCGACCCTCAACCTGAGCTTTGCGCAGCAAGCCATCGACGTCGGCAAATTCGTCCATCTGGACAAACCGCCCGGCGCGAACTTCGCCGGGCTCCGCAAGCTCCTCACCGACGCCAAGGGTAAATCCCGCGTCGTGCAAATGGGCTACCAGTGGCGCTATCACTTCGCGATGCAAGCCGCCATCGAAGCGGCGCGCAAAGGCTGGCTCGGCCGTGTCTACCGCTTCCGTGCGTCCATCGACAAACCGATCGGCCCGGAAGAGCGCCGTCATCTGGCCAAGTATCGCGGCGGCATGATGTTCTCGGAAGGCTGCCATCTCATCGACCGCGCCACCGCACTGCTCGGTAAGCCGCTGCGCGTCACCGGCTTCATACGCCATCACTCCTCGCTCGACGATTCGCTCGCCGACAACAACCTCGTCATCCTCGAATACCCCGACGCAATCGCGGAAATCTCGCTCGCGGGGTTCGACCCAAACGGCAACGCTCATCGCTACGTCGAAATCCTCGGAACCAACGGCTCGGCGAAGGCGCAGCCGTTTACTCCCGTCCGTCTGCACCTCGAACTCAAGGAAGCCGCCGGTCCCTACCGTGCGGGCGCGCAGGTCTTCGAGCCACCGGGCCGATCCGGACTCGCCTACACGCCCGACTTCGCCGAAATGGCCACCGTCATTCGCACGGGCGCACTGCCCACCTATTCGGCGGAGCACGACCTTATGACTCACGAAGTTTTGCTCGAAGCTTGTGGAATGCTCTCATGAAACAAATCAATAGACGCAACGTAGTTCAAGCCGCCGCTTTCCTGCCGCTTCAAACCGTGCGCGGAAGCGCGCAAAACAGCGCCATCAAAGTCGGCCTCATCGGTGCGGGAAGCCGCGGCAGCTACACGGCGTCCATGGTCGCCAAGAATCCGCGCGCTCGAATCAGCGCCATTTGCGACGTCGTCGACGAAAACATCGCCAAGGCAAAGGCGCGCACCGCATCGCCGCACGCCAAAGCCTTCAAGAACTATCAGGACCTGCTCGCAAGCGACGTCGACGCCGTCATGATCGCCACGCCCGTCTACCTGCACCCGGAGCAATTTGAAGCCGCCGTCAAATCGGGCAAGCACATCTATATGGAAAAGCCTGCGGGCCTTGACGTCGCCGGATGCAAGCGCGTCATGAAGGCCGCCGACGGGGCCGACCGCCGCGTCAACATCACCTTCGGCTTCCAGCAACGCTATGGCGGCGTCTACGTCAAAGCGAAACAATTTCTCGACTCAGGCGCCATCGGCAAAGTCCGCGAAGTGCACGGCGAGTTTCTCAAGTTCGCCCTCAAAGGCGACGAACCGATTCTGCCACCTCCGCGCAACGAGCACGAAAAGCTAGAACAATGGAAGCTCTGGCGCGCCACGTTCGGCGAAGTCATCGTCGAAACCTATGTACACAATCTCGACGCCATTAACTGGTTCCTCGGTGCACGGCCTGTCAAGGCCATCGGCACTGGCGGCCGAACCGTCGAAAGGCGCGGCGACCTACTCGATCACTTGAGCGTCACTTACGACTATCCGAGCAACCTGCAAGTAACCTTCGCCGGCTCGCAAATGACGCCGCGCTTCTTCCGTTCCAACAAGGAGCGCTACATCGGCGAGAACGGCTTCATCGAAACCGCCCGCGAATACTGGACCTACTCCTGAGGGTAGACGAAACCCGATGACGTCTTCAAATCAATAACTTGTGCCCGGACGTTCGCCGGCCAACGGAGCCGTACCCCATGTTAAAAGGGTGAATCGTGTTCCAATTCGTCTTCTCTCTCCTGGCCGCGCTCCGGGTCTGCTTCAGCACTCGTAGGGACACTGCACTTGAGGTGCTCGCCTTGCGCCAGCAGGTCGCCGTGCTGAAGCGCAAGCGACCGCGTCCACCGTTAAACTCCTTCGATCGGCTCTTTTGGACTACGCTACGCCGCCTCTGGCCTCGGTGGACCGACCTCCTCGTTATCGTGAAACCGGAAACCGTCATCGGCTGGCACCGCGCCGGTTTCCGTCTGTACTGGCGTTGGCGGTCGCGACCGGGCGGCGGGAGGCCGGCGATCAACGACGAAATCCGAGGACTGATCCGCCGCCTGGCCGAAGAGAACTTGAGCTGGGGAGCCCCGAAGATTCATGGCGAACTACAGAAGCTTGGATTCCTCGTCTCCGAACGGACTGTGGCCCGCTATCTCAGGCGGATTCGCCGGCGGGGTGATCCGGGCAAAGCCTGGTTAGCCTTTCTCCAGAACCATCGCGAGGTCATCGTGGCGTTTGACTTCTTCACCGCGCCGACGGTCACATTCCAACTGCTCTACTGCTTCTTCGTGATCGAACACGGGCGCCGCAGAATCTTACACTTTAACGTCACTGGCCAACCCACTTCTGAATGGGTCGTTCAGCAGTTGCGCGAGGCGTTCCCCGATGCCTGCCCTTATCGGTACGCGATCCTGGACCGCGATGCGAAGTTTGACGCCGACGTCATCACTTTCTTGAAGGCGACGGGTTTGAAGCCCAAACGCACGAGTGTCCGGGCGCCTTGGCAAAACGGTGTAGCGGAACGCTGGGTGGGGAGTTGTCGCCGGGAGGTCCTCGACCACACCATCGCGCTGAACGAACAGCATCTCCGTCGGCTGGTTCGTGACTACGTGAGCTATTACCACCAGGATCGCATTCACGATTCTTTGGATAAGGACACGCCGAATCGCCGCCTGGTCGAGCGGAAACTGTCTTCGGATGCGGTCGTGATTTCCAACGCGCGCTTAGGCGGACTCCATCATCGCTACGGCTGGCGCGAAGCCGCATAGCCGCCGCGCGATTGCTTGTCGGCGTCGGCGACCGGAAGCTGAACCGGTGTGTGCCATTTGTTATTCTCTCTTTGCACATCGTGGTTGTTTCAGCGCGATATCAAATGCGCCGTTAGGTCCCTAAGCGCGATAGCCGGACCCGGACAGAAGGAATGTCGCGTCGCCCGCTGGAGTCGGCAACCGTTGACAGCTTGGCACTCTGAATCCAGTTTTGACTACCCACAAGGCCCGAAATCCAAACTCGAGAACTTTGAAGGGCGGTTGCCGCCGCACGCCCACATCACATTGCTGGCCCGTTGGGAGCGATGCGGCGCGTTGGGATTACCACCGATAGCAACACAGGCAACCGGTCGGAGTCGGGGGCTCTGAGGCGTTAGCAACCCCCGTTGGTTGCGTCGGCCTTTTGGGCTTCGGGTCGAAGTAGACGAACCACGTTGCCTGGGCCATGTCCTGCAATGAGCTCGCGAACCTACGGACCTCGAACTCCTTTTCGGTCCGCTCGTACACGAAGTTGGGCTCAAGCTCCCGGTTAGAGAGCAGGATCACGCGTCGCTCGTATTCCTCCTGAGCCGCCTTGCATCGCTCTACCTCGTCCGATGAGAACTGGCCAGTTTTGGAGAATACGATGAACGCTTCGCAGTCGCGGTTTCCGGAGAGGGCATCCGCCACCAGTGCAAGCTTCCGCAGCGGCACTCCAGCCACCAGGATCTTGACACTCGACTGGGCCAGCGCGATGGCCTGGATCTACTATAACCGCAGGCCCACCACCGCTGCTACGCACTTGGCTTTCATATCATCCCTGCCAGGTGTCAGCGGGCATGCTTCCCGTCCCGGCCGCCGCTGGTGAGGCTGGTGACGCCGTCCATGGCCAGACGGCAAGCGGGCCCGTCGCCCCACCCGCGCGGTTCATGGCGGGTGAACGTGGGCGCGTAGGCCAGATCCCCTTCGTTCAGTATGAAAATTTCCTGGCCCTCGAGCGGAAAGCGGATCTGACCCATCATTACTATCCAGTATTCAGCGCCACCCGCGTGCCAGTGACTGGTGTCATGTTCCATCACCGGCGGCAGCTTGGACGGATCGCGCGTAAAGATGATGTTGGATACGGCGCGATCATCGTCCACGAAGCGGCTGCCCGCGTAATTGGGGTCGGCGGCCAGGTCGTCCAGGTTGATGTGGGGCTTGTTCGTCTTGCCGTACGGATAGGGGCGCCGCGCGGTGGTCACCGGAACGAGCTCGAAGCCGGGCAAGGACAAATTGGGCGGCTCCACGTAGATGGTCACCGCGTGCTGGATATTGGTCTCGAACCGAATGGCCGGCACGTTGCCGACCGTTTCCATGGAGTAAATGGTCTGAGGCGGAACCTGCACCATGGAGCGCCGACGGGCCGTGAAAGGCTCCTGACCTTCTATGTTGAACCGGATCTGACCCTCCAGGATGACCCACCACTCCCGGGTATCGGGGTGGAACCGCGGGGAGACCTTGCTGCCCGGCGCCGAGTGGATGTACTGCGACCATAGGTGTTCGTCCTTGACCACCGATTCGGACCACTCCTTCTGGCCCCGGTGTTGCGCCTTCAGATCCGCCAGCCGCGTGAACGGCCTCATGGGAGGCGTCCAGCCGTGCGGGCGGAGGGGCTTGAAGACATAGCCTGCCGGCGGCGCCGTCTGCTGAGAGCTCGCCACCCAGATGGAACCGAACAGTACTACTAGCAAGCACAGAGTCATTGCCTTCCGTGTCATGGGAAACTCCTCCTTAGACCTTCAGCGAGCCGCCAGCCGGGCTCGCGCATCCGCGTACATCTTCCGCACTTCATCTTTCTCCTGCTCGTTGGTCCACTTACCGTCGGTCAGCGCCTCCTCCAGCGCCTGGTCCAAGCGCTGGATGAAGTACTCGGCGTCTTTCTTTGAGCGCACCGGCCGTCCGTCCACCGTCACCCATATCGGCATGGTCGCGGCAAACGGCTGGCCTCGGCGAAGCGGCTGCCGCACGCCTTTCGCGATCACGCGCGCCGCCAGCCACCCGCTTTCCTCCACGTTGATCACCTTCTTGAAGCTGGCTTTCAAGGGCGCATCCGCCGACTTCCAGGTCTCCATGACCTGACCCTTGTACAGCAGCTCGATCGTTTCCAGGGGCGTGATGGAGGATACTGCCACCGTGGCCGTCAACGAATGCTTTCCAGCCGCGAGGCGGATCTCGTCGCCGGGCTCCTTGTCCTGGAGCTTGAGAAACACCAACGGCCCGGCGCTCACAAAGCTGCGTCCGGCTCGAAAGTCGGCGTGCCATTCATCATTATTCAATTTCGGGCCGGTCTTCACGTAGACCCGGACCGCACCCAGGGTGTGACCCCGAAAGAAGTTCGGCATCGCGTCCGCGCCTCCGGAGGCCACCACCCGGTAGCCCAGGTTCCAGGCCCGGTATAGCGGATCCATGCCCCCGGCGCTGTTGGCCTCCAGAAAATCGACCGTTTCCAGTGCCAGATCCACCGGAAAGTTCGAGCCCGGCCCGTGCGCATACCCGGCCAGCCCGCCCTGCTCCCGCACCACCCGGAAGGGCACCGTATTCGGCGGATACAGGCTCTCCACAATCGTATTCGGGTAGCCGACGTACTCCGGGATTACGACGTGCTGCTTGATGTTTAGAAACACAGCGTGACCCCAGAACGGCGGGTGATATTCCTGGCTGTGGAACAGGATGCGATGCGGCGTCGAGACCGGATCCGGCGCTCCCGTGAAGTGCGAGATGTCGGGAATCCGCTGCTCCTTATTGCAGATCAGGTTGTTCATCAGGGACAGGTCTTCAGCTTCGGCGAGCTTCATCAGCCGTTCCGGCGTGTTGAAATACGCGCCCGCGTAATTCATGTGGAAGTGGTTATCGCCGTCCCACCACCCTCTGGCCTTGGCTGTCACCGTGTTCAGGGGCTCGAGCGTCACGGTCAGCAACGCCGGCTTGGCCGCGTCCAGGGTTACTTCCTTTTCCTGCGGCAGATACTCGAACCCGCGCGAGACGACCAGCTTCGTCGTCCCGACAGGCAGGTCCATCTCGAAGTCGCCATCGGTATGGAAAAAGTGGTATTCCTCTTTTTCCAACTGCGGGTAGACGTGCCAGTCGGCGTGGAACCAGCTCTCCGCGGGCGCGTAGGACCGTCCATCGGAGGCCTTCAAGTGCATCCGCGCCGGCATCGGCTGACCCGTCGCCTTGTTGAGCACCCTAGCTCGCAGCTTTCCCATCGGTCGCTTGTAGACCAGCTTGCCGATCTTCACCGGTTCGAGCTTGCCGCCAAAATAGTGAAACAGCCACAGGCTGGTATCGCCGGTCTGGTTGGAAATGAACGCGATGCGTCTCCCGTCCGGGGACCACCGGGGCGTGGTGCGGTCAAAATCGCCGTAGGTCAGGGGGAACGCATCGCCGCCCTTCGGCGGTATGGCCCAGAGTTGATGCCACTGCCGCCCCAGGTAGGACGCGTAGACCAGCTTGCTCCCATCCGGCGATATGGTCGGCCGCGCCTGCCAGGTCGTCTCTTCGTAATGGAATCGCCGCATCGGAGCGCCGGGCTTCGCCTCCATCCGATAGAGTCCACCGGAACCGTGCTGGCTGTCGCGGTTCGAGACCAGGATCATCTCCTTGCCGTCGGGCATCCAGACAGGGTGAATATGGTGTGCCCACTCCCCGTAGTACACCGTCCGGTCCGGGAACTTGAAGTCGCTGGTGATCATCTGCGGCGTTCCGGGCACACCGTCGCTCAGCGGCATCACGTAAATGCTGAAGCGGAGGTTCGGATATGTTGATACATAGGCTAAACGCCGGCCGTCCGGCGACCACTCCGGCTCCAGATTGATCGAGTTATTCGAGGTCAGCGCCTGGATAGCGCCGGTCTGGAGGTTTAGCAGCTTCAAGTGGATCTGCTCGTTTTGCTCCGAGGTATAGGCGATCCACTTGCCGTCGGGCGACCAGGCCGGCTGCGAGTCGTAGCCCGGCCCGTGCGTCAGCTCCTGTGCCGTCGTGTCTCCCAGCGTCAGCCGCCAAATCGACCCCCGCATCGCGAATGCCACCTGCTTGCTGTCCGGCGACCAGGTCGGGTAATTGGGCCCGTTAGTGATTTGCGGGAAGTACATCTCAATCGGATAGGGGGAAACGGTCAGGTTGTTAAACATGTACCGCCGTTCCTGCGCTCCGCGGTTCACCGCGTCCCGCTCGCGTCGCGGTAGTCCCTGTGCTGAGCACACGCCCACCGCCGCCAACGCCAGCGCCAGACTCCTTCTCATCGCTCCTCCGCTTTGAATGTAGGGGGCCCCCTGGCCTGGCCCACATTTTCCCTTCTTGCCCCTCAGAACAGGTACTTCAGCCCGAACTGAATCTCGCGCATGGTGCGGGCGGAAATGATTCTGCCGAACGTCGCCGCGGTTCGCGGGTCGACGCTAGGCGTGTTCCAGTTCGGATGGTTCGCAAAATTGAACGCCTCGAATCGGAATTGCAGCGAGTGCCCCTCGCGAATCGACGTGTTCTTGACCATCGAGAAGTCCCACTGCCTCGTGCCCGGCTTGAACAGCACGTTTCGTCCCGTGGTGCCGAACAAGTAGGTCAAGCTGGGACTGGTCGTGTCGAAAGCGCCGATATTCCAGAATTGGTCCACCGCTTGCTTTGCCGGAAACGGGCTGATACCGGTAGAGTTGGGCCGGTTGCCCTCGTACAGCGTGGTCTGGTTGGTGTCGCCAATGCCTCCCACGTGTTGGGGCGTTCCGTCCGCGAAGGTCAGGATACTTCCCACCTGCCAGCCGCCGAGCACCTTGTCCGCCACGCCCCGCCAGTTGGCGAAAGGCTTGCCGGCACCCAGCGGCAGCTCGTATAGCAAGGACGTCACGAACCGCCGGCCGGAGTGGAACTGCGACAAGGCGCGCTCGCGGTGCAGATTGTAACTGTCGGCAGGCCATTGATTGTCGCCGGTGTTGTTGCGGATCGCACTGCCGCTGTCGATCGACTTCGACCACGTGTACCCGACCAGGTAGGTCAACCCCCGCGAAAAGCGCTGCGTGAGCTTCGCGCTCAGCGCGTTGTAATTCGAATTTGCAGAGCCATCCACCATTTGGAAGTTGCCGTAGGCCGGCCACGGCCGGCGAGCCTCGGGCGAACGAGCGTCGCTCGGGCCCGTTCTGGACACGGGCTGATTCCAAATTCGATAGCGTTCCAGCTTGTGTCCCTGGCTGCCTTGATAACCCACCTCCAGAGCCGTATCGTTACTGAGCTGCCGTTGAATATTGAACAGCCACTGGGTCACGTAGGGGCTGCGGCGCCCGACGGCGTTGGTCAGCAACTGCGGCGGTCCGAGGCAGGTCCCGGAATAGCCCGTGCACTGGTACCGCTCCCGCTGGAACCTCCACGGGTCGCTCAGGTTGGAGTTGGGCCGGTCCTGGTCGGCGTCGAGTCTCCCGCGGCCGGCCATGTTACGCCCCATGTCCCACACGATCTGGGTCGAGTCTTTGGCATAGAGCATGCCCAGCCCCGCGCGAAACGTCCAGCGGCCGGTGGGACTGTAGGACAGACCCAGGCGCGGCGCGAAGTCGTTGTTGTCGGAGTTTACCAGCGACCGGCCGATGAACTGGTCTCCCGCCTGGATGGGGATCCCGTCGTGGAACCGGAAGGGAATATCCTGGTAGAAATCCCCGCTGCCGGGCCGCGTCATGATCGGCATCTTGGTCCCCGGCAGCAACCCGTCCGGCCCGACCCCGGGGTCGAACATTTGGATATTGAGGATACCCCGGTATTTATCCTGCCAAGGGCGGTTGTTCTCGTAGCGCAACCCCAGATTCAAGGTCAGCCGGGAGGTGATCTTCCAGTCGTCCTGGAAGTACAGGTAAGCGGACGTGGTCCGCAGCATGGTGTTGGACAGGTTGAGGCCGCGTTCCGAGGACGCCGATTCTCCCAGCAGGAAGTCGGCGAACGAGAACCCGGTGGTGGTGCGGTTGGCCGGGTCGAACGTCGCCGAGCCCGAGAAAGTGAATGACCCGCGCGCAAAGGAGTTGCCCAACTCGTTGTAACGGTCTCGCCGGACCTCCGCGCCGAACTTCAGCGTGTGACGGCCTCGTACGATCGACATGTTATCCATCAACTGGAACGTGTGGTTACGGGTAACGTACGGGTTGGGCTCGCTGTTCCCGCTGAGCCCGTTACCCAGCCCAATATCCGGAAAACCCCAGGAGGCGGGGGTGACCGACCTCAACCCCGGGATGTTCAGCTCCGTCGTGACGTCCCGGAGGAAGCTATGGTAACCGACCTTATCGTTCTGAAACTGGTTATAGCCGAAGCGAAGCTCGTTGACCGCGGTGGTTCCCAGCGTGCGCGTGTTCGAGAGCACGGATTGGTAGACCCTGGTCTCCACGCGCCCAGGGTAAGGGAACGTGGCTGTCAGCTCTTCAAACTCATCGCTCCAGCCAAAGCGTCCGAACCACTGCGACCGGTCGCTCTCGTTCCAGTCGAGGCGTTGCAGAAACTGGTCGTTACCGATACCACGCGCGTTTTGCCGGATGTAGTTGCGCAGGATATTGTCGCCGGGCGCCGTCGGCAGGGGTAGAAACTCCTGCAGCTTGAGCGACGTCGGGTGGAAACGGCTCCGCGGAATCACGTTGTTCGGGAACCCCGTGGCCGAAGCGGCGCGCTCGTTACCCTGCGCATCGGTTGTGAAGACCCGTGACAGAGGGTCAAAGATGCCCCTCGGCTGTCCCGACATGTCTCCCGCCCGCATCCGCTCGGTCGCCGCACTGGCGGTTTGCTGGAGTGTCTTGCGGTCCCGCAGCGCCTCGAAATTGGACAGGAAGAACAAGCGGTCCCGAATCAGCCGGCCGCCCAGAGTGAACCCGAACTGGTTGCGGCGAAACGGATTCTTGCTACCTTGCTGCTGCCACTCCTTGGCGTCAAGCGCCGAATTGCGAAGGAACTCAAACATGCTGGCATGGTACTCATTCGTCCCGGACCGCGTGTTGGCGTTAATTTGTCCGATCGAGCGGCCAAACTCGGCGGAATAGATGCCGCTCTGGACCTTGAACTCCTGCACGGCGTCTATCGAGGGCCGCAGGACGTAGGTGTTGAAGTTGACGTCCGTGTTTTCCACTCCGTCCAGAGTGTAGTGGTTGTACTCGAGCCGCTGCCCGGCCAGAGAAAACGACTGCCGCGAGCGATCCCCGCCTTGCAGGTTGGCAGACTGGTTAGCCCCGCTCTCCGCCACCACATTGGGACTGAGCGCCACCAGTTGTAAATAGTTGCGCCCATTGAGCGGCAGCTCGATGATCCTCTTGTTCTCGATCACCGTCCCCAGGGTGGCGCTCTCGGTCGTCAGCATCGACGCGCCGCCGGCGACTTCCACCCGCTGCGAGATCTCGCCCACCTCCAGCGTAAAGTTGATCCGGGCCACCGCCCCGACTTGCAGGTCCACGCCACCCCGGGTGGCTGACTTGAAACCGGAGCTCTCCACCTGGACATCGTAGATCGCCGGGACCAGGAAGGGAACCGAGTAGTTCCCGGTGGTGTTCGTCTCCACGCGGCGGACCTGATTGGTAGCTACATTCCGGACGGTAATCTGAGCCCCCACCATGACCCCGCCTGTCGAATCGGTGACCGCGCCCGTGATTTCACCAAAGGTTTGGCCGGTAAGTGGTAGTGGCAGGACCAGAAGCACCAGAGCCAAGGCCTGAATCATGGTTCGCATAAACGTACCTCTCCTTATTTTGTATACAAGCTGCCCCCCAGGTACACGGCGTGAATCGCGCGTGTGTTGCGAATATCTTGCAGCGGATCGCGGTCGAGCACGATGAAGTCGGCGGCCTTGCCGGGCTCGATCGTCCCCAGCGCCTTCGCCCCCAGCGCTTCCGCGGCGTTTCTAGAAAAGGACTGGATCACCTGCATCGGCGTGAGACCCGCCTGGACCATCAGCTCCATCTCCCAGTGCTCAAAGAATCCCGGGAACCGGCCGGGCTGGCCGGAGTCGGTCCCAAACCCGATGCGCACGCCGGCGCCCGCCAGCCTCTTGAGGTTGCGCACATCCATGTCAAAGGCTCGCCGGTGGAGTTCCAAGGCCGCCGTGTCCGACGCCTGCCTCTTCCGGAAGGCTCCGCTCTTCAACTCCCGAATCACCTCCGGAGTCGTGCCCTTGGTAAAGAACGGGTCGTCGATCCACTCCGGGCTCGAGGCGTAAGCGAAAAGAGACCGCTCGCGGGTGATGGTGCCCACCGCCGTAACGTTATTCCTCCGAAGGGTTGCGATCAGATCCGCATCCACTTCCTTGTCCCTAATGCTGTGCGCGATCACGTCGAGGCCGTCCCTGGCGAGACCCCGAGCGTCCTCCAAGTCCCACAGATGCGCAAACACCTTCAGGCCGTGCCGATGAGCCTGCCGGATGGCTGCCCTCCAGATCTCCGGCGTCAGCTTCGGCAGCTTGTCGTGATTGTCGTCCACCCACATTTTGACCACGTCCACGCGCCTTTTCGCGAGCGAGGCGACGTAGGCTGCTGCTTCGGCGGCGTCGGCCACCTCGAAGGCGAGTCCCTTGACGAACGGCGCGATGGCCAGGGGATAACCGTTTTTCACCGAGAACCCCGTCCCGGCGGTGAAGACCCTGGCCTCCGAGAGCTTGCCCCGGCGCTGCTCCTCGCGCACAGAGAGCATCAAGTCGTTGTCGTGGCCGAGGCTGACCGCCGTTGTCACCCCGTAGCGCGCGTACGTGCGCAGGTCGGATTCGATGTTCGCTCGGGTGTGGTGGCTCGCGTCGGCGACCAACCCCTTGGTGAGTCCCAAATGGGCGTGTAAGTTGATGATGCCGGGAATCAAGTATTTTCCCGTGAGATCCACGGTGGATGCTCCGGCGGGGATTTTCAGATTCGCTGGGGGCCCGACCGCCCGGATGGTTCCTCCTTCTATGAGAACCGTCCTGTCGCTCTGTGCCGGCTTTCCGGTGCCGTCGATCACCGTCGCGTGTGCCAGCGCTGTAACCTGCGCCCGTGCTAATGGGAGGGGCAGGGCCCCCAAACACCAAATCATCCACACCCAAGTCGATCGCCCCGACACGCGACCCGGAAAATGCCCCGTCCCCCCACGTTCTGCTGGCTGGACACCTGGCGAAGCCCCGGTGGCCCTATTGAGGAGGAACAGCAATATGCACTCCTTTCGTCAGCCTTCACCTAAGCTGATCAGCCTGAGCAGGCAGCGGCACGCCGGCTTAGCTACGCCGCCGCGGCCAATCATAACACGCCGGCGCCTGTAAGTATCGCGCGCTGCCACAGGCTTCCTATTCGAGGCGCTGGAGAACCCCCACGCCGCTTCCGACTCCTTCACGCTGCGGAACACGGCTCTCGAAGGCGCTTGTTGGCGAGTTCCGCTGGACCACCAGTAGACGGGTAGGGCGGTGCCCCCCGGCTCCCCTTTCGTCAGGCCATGTGTGGAACAACCAGCGGGAGACTGGCCGCGGGGGCCCTGTTCACAAATAGCGACAAACGCCGTTCATCCAGAGGCAAGGTGTAGGCCGCGGCCAATAGCCAGCGCGAGGCCAGGAGAGGACCTCGAAGTGGTAGCCAGCCATCCAGCGGACCCTGTCAAGGTTGCCGTCGACGCCGGCGAATTGGAAACCCTCGATCAGGAAGGTGTCGAAGCCGGAGCCGGCTTGGGATTCCCATTCGACAGGCAGGTTGATGTAGCGGTTCAGGCGGCCGGTGTTGGGATCGTTGACGTCGAGCGGCCAAAGGACTTCGAACTTGGCGTTCGGGTATGAGGCCACGACGCAGGTTCGGATCGCGTCGACATGGTCCTTGACGGTTTGCCGGAGGAAGTTGGCGTCGACGTCGCCGTTAACCGAGGGATCGTCGTTCGATGGGAGGAATGTGTGGAGCGGGCGGCCGTGCTGGGTCTGGAAGCGGCTGGTCGTGTAAGCGTCGTGAAAGGCCATCCCTGAGGCGTTGGCGAAGTACCACCTGAGGACTTCACCGAACTGGACCGGGGCGGTGAGGCCGGCGGCTTCCATCAGGCCGACGGTCTCCTCGTAGGCTTTCTTGGTGTAATCGCGGAACGGCGGCGCGAAGGCACAGTGGGAGGAGTTCTTGTTGCCGAAGCCGGTGGCGGTCTCGACCGACTGGCCGTCCGGGTAGCGCTGGACCCAGACGGTGGACGGCGGATTGTCGGGCGGGAGCACCAACTCCTGGCTGAACGCCGTGATGGATGTCATTTCGTTCGCCAGCAGCTCGGCGAAGACCGGCCCGACGTTTGTGCGCAACCAGAACGACGGGGGTAACTAGAAGACTCATTAGGGTGGAGCGCGAAAACCGAAATGCGCAAAGGACTGGACACAAGCGTTATAGTAGCTGTTCAGACTCAAATGTTTTGCTTTCAGCATGAAGACCCGTGGCCCCACTCCCGAACCTGGTCAGATCGTAGCGGTCCGCCAGCGCCTCTATCTCGTTGAACAATCAGTTCCTCCGGTGAATCCGGGAGACTCTCCGCTGGTCCGACTGTCATGCGTCGATGATGACGCGCAGCCCTTCGCCCGCAGTGTTGGCATCGACGCAGTAATCCGCGGGTGTGAGCAGGTGTCGTTTCTCGATGGTTTCGATCTCGATCTGGTCTGCCACCCCAAAGGGGCCATCGCCTGTGAGAATCGTCCTTGCATTCGCGAACTCAACAGGATCAGGCCCATGATCAGCAGGAATGCCGCCGCCACCTTTCTCACCACGGAACCGTCCAGGCCGATCGCCATCCCCACGGAGGCAACCAGCATGCCGACCGTCACAAAAGAGGCGACCAGTCCGGCGGCAAGGGCAACGGGGCCAAAGCGGTGTTGCCGTCCGGCGCTCCCCACGAGAATGGGGAGCACCGGAAGGACACACGGAGAGAGAAATGTGATCGTGCCAGCAAGAAAGCTGAGCCCGTACGACCACTGTGTGTAGCCAAAATTAGGTTTGTTGGCGATGTTGGCAGAACGGGTGGTGTAATGCGAAGGTGCGAAACGAGGTTGTGGCCGGTTTTCGAATGGCTGGCTGGCACAAGACACGGTGGTTTGGCAGA
>Ga0187893_10007438_pt1 | contig 17938 bp, 19 predicted proteins | sample MA1701074metaG_FD_139574 | JGI IMG/M metagenome (GOLD analysis project Ga0187893, IMG submission 139574) | White microbial mat communities from a basaltic lava cave in the Kipuka Kanohina Cave System on the Island of Hawaii, USA - MA170107-4 metaG ... | reverse complement strand
CCTTCAGTACAACATAGAGAACGTGCGGTTCTGGATGACCGAAATCACCCGCAATCCGTGGCTGATTCCTCAGATGCTGCGGATGGCCGAACAACGCCCAGAGTGGAATCTCAAGGTCCCGGAACTCCTGGGATTCTTGCGGGAAATCGGGATAGACGAGCGCGTTATTGACCTGACGGCAAAGACGAACTGGTTTGACTTCATCACGAAGTTTACAGAGTCGGAACCACAATGGATCAAAGACAACAAGGCTCGATTGGGAATCCGACTGGCCTCTATTGAGTCCCAGTACAAAGATGACCCCCGTGGCCTGGAGGCCGTCCTAAAGGCTGACCCTGATCTCGCTGCGTACAAACGCTACGTTGAGGCAGGACTGACCGCACGGGTACTGCGGTATGCGGAGCGGGCCTCTGGGGCCGGCCCTCTGGTTCAATGGGCGATGGAGCACTATGGAGTGGCGCTGGACATTCGCTCCCCTGAGCGTCGGAAGCGTCAGCAGGGCGTGATTCCTCAGCAGTCGCTGGTCCTCGATGCGCTGGCGAACTTTGGCCGTCGGTTCGGGATTCAAGGGCTGGAGAAGTTGCTGGTTGAGCCCACCGATCAGGAGATCATGTCTGAACTGCGTCGGCTCCAGATTGCGGAGACTCGTCAGGGCCGCACACTGGACCTTCAGAACGCGAAGTCCGAGGCATATCAGCAGTGGTGGGATAAGGCCCGCATGAACGTCATCGACCGCCGGTTTGCAGACCGGGCCACTGACTTCTTCCTGCCGTTGGGGGCCGGACAATTCGGGCTCCAGTATCAGAAAGACGTGTGGGACCTTATGAGCCGTGACGCCAATGTCCGAACGGCGATTGTGCAGGGCCGGTTTGCCCCAGACCCAGAGGATGTACGAAGATTCGAGCGTGGACGCTACCAACTCCCGCTTGAGGATGCGATCTACTTCGCTCGCCGGGACTTCGTGCGTCGGATCAGTCGTGAGAGCGCCGCTGAACGGCGCGAGCGGTCGGTGCGGTTCGATCAGTTGCCGGCGGAACTACGGCAGTTGATCGAGACGAGTGACCCCAAGACTCGGGAATTGCTGCTTGACATCGACGCGGGCTTTAGAGGTCTCGATCTGATGGAGTCCGAACAGCGTCGTGAATTCTGGGACAGCGGCGATCTTCAGGCTCGCCGGATGCGGGCGTTGCTCGACACGCGCTACAACGAGGACGAGCGGGCTATCGTTGAAGAAGTTGAGCGCATGTCGATTCGTGACCAAGAGCGATGGTACGCCGGCATTAGGCTCCAGAATCCTGAGAAGGCACGGCTCTACGAGGCGATCTACCCAGATCGGGTGGACACCTTCCGTACCCGTGATGTGGGCGGTGAGCCGCAGACACGGGTGGTGCCCTCCCCGACCGGCATTGGGGCTCCTCCGGGTGGTGTGCCAATGCTGGCAGCCACCAGGAATGACCCTCGGCCGCCGGAGTGGGACCCGACAGCGAAGGTGCCGACCGACGTTCCGGCCCCGTTGGTGCCGGCGATGGGGGGCGGCGCATCGGCCGTCAGCACGGAAGGTCTCCAGTTCATTCGCAATCGTGAGGGACTGCGAACGACGGCATACCGTGACCCCGGCGACGAGAGGGACTGGCGAACGGTAAACAAGACCCGCGAGGCCAAGGGCTTGCCGGCGTTGCCGTACACCGGGCGATGGGCGATAGGGTATGGACACACCGGGCCTGACGTTCGGGAGGGCATGACGATCACCGAGGGGCAGGCTGAACAACTCTTCCGAAGGGATATTGGGCGGTTTGAGCAAGTCGTCTCGGAGTCCGTGACTCGGCCTCTGAATCAGAACCAGTTTGATGCGCTCACCTCACTGGCATACAATATCGGTCCACAGGCGTTCAAGGACTCGACACTTGTGAGAGCCCTAAATATGGGGAACTACGAGGTCGCGGCGCAGCAGTTCGCGCAGTGGAACAAGACGACGATTGCCGGGAAGCGCGTGGTTGATCCTGGGCTGACACAGCGAAGGTCGGCTGAGGCCGGTATGTTCCAGTCCACAACTCGTGTCACTACGCCGGTTGGAGTGCCGACGATTCCGGTTGATGCGAATGGGCAGCCAGATATGAGGGTCGTTCCGGTAGATCGGCGCGACCTCTACCGTGAGGTTCGCCCGACCGGCAAAGTGATCTACCACGGGAACATCGCCGAGGCGCTGAAGGAGTTTGCGTTGCGTGTCAATCCGGCGCTGGACCCGACGGTGGCAAACACCATAGTCAGCACGATTATGAACGCGTACGATAACCCACAGTTCCCGACATGGCAGGCGTTCGATCCCGCCTGGATTGTGGGCATCATCGCCGTGCGATCAAAGTTCGATCCAAACTTTGCTCAGGGGCGAATGAATGGCCTGACCGGGCTGCTGCCCGAACACGCTCCTACGCTGACCGACGCGGATCGCCAGGACCCAGAAAAGAACGTGCGGGCGTTTGTCCAATGGTTCGTCGAGTCGCAGTTGCGGGTTGGGACGAAGGCCGCTGTCGAGATGTTGGGCTTGGACTTTGTAGAGACGTATCGGTGGGCCAACCGCGTGTTGGGGCTACGCCCGGCGTGGTATGGTCCGCAAACCGCCGGTCAGCCACGTTCAATCATGGAGAAGCCAGATACGCCGGCTGAGCAGGCATACGCGAGGTTCTTCAGCAACATTGTGTCGGCTGGCGGAAATCAGAATGAGCCAGGTTTCGGTAGTCGTCGGACTCGGGAGTGGGCGGACCTTGCCACCAAGGCGACACCGGAGCAATTGGAGAACCTGAAGATCAACAGCCCGGACCTGTTCTTCCACCTCATGCTGGCACGGCGTGGGCAGACAGTCTGGTGGCAGGGTTCGCCGGTCATTGAGGAAACGACAGACCAGGAGTATCTGAAGTGGAAACACGGGATTCTGTCGGCAGAGTCCGTTGAAGCAGCGGCCGCTGCCTACGCGCAGGGTCCGAACCGGGTGCGTGACCAGTTTGCTCATCGGTTTGGGGACATGGATCGCTTCTTCAGAGATCGGGCCGCAGGTGTGACACGGAACTATGACAAGTGGGAGTTCAGTGCCTCCCAGGATCAGGCATACTTGGACGCACGGCAGAAGTTGGCTCGTGCGATGGGGCAAGGGCCATCGGCCGTCAAGCAAGCGATGCGAGAAATTCGTAGCATCTACGGCGACGGTGTGCCCGGCTTCGCCAGCAAGTTGAAGAACGATAGCCCAGCCATATTTGAGGCCCTAAAGCCGTACATGGACCCTGACCGTCCGCTGTCGCCTGAAGACCGGCACCGGATGCGGGCAGTCCAGACCGTGATCGACCAGTACATTGAGGAAGGCAAGACGAATCCTGCCCGTCTTGGGGATGCGGCAGCAGTCCTTAGCGATCCGTCGCTATCTGGCGTTGTCCAAAACCTGTTCGACCATGAGGTCGCGTGGTATCAGCGAACGGCGCGGGTGCTGGAGGGGCTTCCACCGACCGGCAGTCTGATTCCTACGGGTGAGTACCTGCCGTTTCGTCGATTCATGGGCGCGATGCAGGATGCGCGTGAGGCCCGCGATCCAGATGCGATGCGCCGAGTATGGCAGAGCGCCCCGGAGCACTTCCGCGAGGAGTACAAACTGAACCACACGGAGCGGTTCGTCAACGACGAAGCCGTTATCAATGGTGAAGACCCTGTGGCGTGGACCGAATCCCGGCAGCGCCAACTGTACGCTCCATATCTGGACTATCTCCAGATGGACGATGCATATGGAGCCTACAACCCGGAGAAGTTTCGCCTTATCATGGAGGAGAGTCCAGGTGCGGCGGCGTATCTGATGCGGAACCCGGAAATCTTGGGCCGGGTCCGAGCATCTGTTCATTCGCGGTTGGGGAGCATGTACACAGGCGTCCTTCGTCAGTACAACTACAGTCCGGCACTGCTGAACACGATCCCGGACGATGGGACACGGTATCTTGTGACCCTGATGGACCCGAACGCAAAGGCGGCCTATGAGGTCAACCGGATTCCAGTGACACCCCGCCAGTTTCCGCGTGTCAAGTCGTGGGAGGAAATCTACGGGAAGGGGTCGAAAGTCGAGCCGGTCCTGGATGATGCGGGCCAGCCGACCGGAACGTGGCGAGTTACCCGGTCACTTGGGGATGAAATTACCGGACGGCTGACGGACAACACGGAGTCGTTCACGGTATCGGCTGAGCAGTTGGCTCGGCAGATGAACGCTCTCACGCAGTTGCCGGAGGAGAGCCCACAGTTCAAACAGATCAAGGATCAGTTCCGTATCCACCAAGGCATCTCGAACGCGCTTCAGTTGGTCTACCGGGGCGTTCAGATCAGCCAACAGGGCGGCGGCTTCTTTGAGCAGTTGCCGGCGTACTTCCAGGCTGCTCAGGCGGCTGCACAGGCCCAGTTGTTTACTGGGCCAGCGGCAACCTTCTTGCTCGGGCCGCAGGGGCTTTTGGCTGGTACGATTTTGGGGGTCATTGGGAGCATTTTCGGGGCGAACCGACAGCGGCAGGAAGAGGAACGTCGGCGGCAGGAAGAGGAGCGTCTGCGACAGGAGCAGGAACGGCAGCAGTCGTTTGCCTTGCGGGAGCGTCTGCGCGGTCTCGACCAACGACAACTCTTCGAGATCGAGCGCGAGACTGGGGCATTGGGCCGGTTCCTGGAGAGGCCCTCGGCCATTACGAGGGCCGGGCTGATTGATGCCTTGAAGGTGCCGCGCCCAACGTGGTAGGCAGGGCTTGACAGCGTATGGTATAATGTAGATGAATAGTGTGACCTTGAGGGGGTGGGATCGTGGCAGAACCAAAGACCATCACGGCTGAAGACGTGATCGAGGGGCTGAATCGCCTGGACGCAGATGAGGATGCGGTAGATCAGCCCAAGCCAGACCCGGCCGAGCCAAAGCCTGAGCCGAAGCCAGAACCCAAGCCGGCGTTGCCGGCGGCGACTGGGGATGTCGCGTTGGATGCGACATGGAGTATCGCAGAGCGAAGCGTGAAGAAGACCTGCCCTGATCTCGACGATGAGGACCGGCAAATGCTACGGGCAGCGGCCGGCACCGATCCCGGCAAGTATATGGACCTTGCTGAGAGGATGCAGACGAGGCTCGCGGCCCGCAAGCCTGATCTAAAGGACGATGCGGCTCGGTTGGCAGCGGAAATCTTCGACGGTGGAGCCCCTGGTGGGGACCCTAGCGTCACGAAGGGAGCGCCGCAGAAGTCGGCCAACGAGAGGGTGACGGATGCAGTGAAGGTTGGCGATGCAAAGGGCATCACGAGGGGTCTTGCCGATGTCGCCACCAAAGAGAAGTTGTTTGAGCGCGGTGTAAAGATCATCGAGTAGTCGTACTACACATCGAGAGGCCCGCATGACGGGCCGAAGGAGGTACTGCCGATGGCATCGAATGATCTGTCGATGTTCGCACTATTGAGGGAGCGGGCTCCAGCCCCGTTGTTTGGTCGCGCTGGAGAGAATCACCCGACCAAAGACGGTCGGTACTGGTACGTGGACGCTGAGAATGGGAGTGACCGCAACGGGGGCGCGAGCCCGCGTCGGGCACTGGCAACCCTTCAAGCGGCCATTGATCGGGCCACAAATGGAGCAGGCGACGTGATCCGTGTCTTCCCTGGCTCCTACCCCGAGAACGTGGTCGTAACTGGGAAGAACTACCTGTCCATCGTGAACGCACTCCAGGGCTACGGCCGGCCCGACATTGGCCCAGCGACTGGCATGGCGCTGCACGTTGACAACTCGCAGGGCGTGTACCTGCGTGGACTGCGTCTCTTTTCTGAGGGCGCACTGGCTGACCTGACCGCAGCGGTTGGGCGGCTGGTCCGCATCGAGGGCAACGGGTTCCACATTGAGGACTGCGTGTTCGATGGGGCTGTTGGAGACCATGCGAATAGCATCTTGCTTGGACTCAAGGGTGATACGGACGACGACGCATACACCGCCTCCGAGGGGCGGGTTATCAACTCCCTGTTTCGTGGTGCACCGGGTCGGGCATTGGCGTTCGAGACTGCCGAGCCCATTACGGGGGTCGGCAGCACCCATGTTGAGGTGCTTGGCAACCGCTTCATGGGCAATACTGGCCCAGACATTATCACTCGCGCGTCGTTCGGTGCCGGGGTCTACACGGTCAAGGAGGCGCTGATTGCCTTCAACCGGTTCATGTCGGCGAAGAACAAGGCAACCTGGATCGACCTCACGACGTCGATCTCGGGGGCAGCCTCAGCCCAGACCGGGCAGATTCTCGGGAACTGGTTCGCTGATGATGATCTAGATGCTACCGCTATCAAGATGAGCGGGACCGGCTTCACGGTCGTAGGCAACTACGATACGGTTGGTGTCCAGGACGGCAGCGCGTTCGACGACTAATGGGCAAGAAGATTAGGTAGGTTCTTGTCAGGAGGCCGGCGGCGTCCCATTGGGGCGCACCCGGCAACAAGCCAAGAACCACGCATCGCACGTCGCGGGGCGCTCCGCCTCTGTCGCTCGGGCCTCCGAGCCTGTCTGGTGGGTTCACCTGCCGGCTGATACGCGGTCGGGCAATCCACAACCTAAGAGGTGAACTCCAATGGCGTTTGAGTCTGTTGCGGCATTGGCGTCGTTCGACATCACCGAAGATCAGAAGGTGCTGTCGGTTTCGCCTGTGCTGTATGATCTGATGTACAAGGAGCGCGACCGTTCGTTCCTCTCGCGCATCCCGGACGGCCCGGCGGTGGCCGAGACGAAGTTCTCGTGGTGGGAGAGACAACTGCGACCCCAGACCGTCACGGGCGCAGAGGCACTGACGGACGTTGAACTCGATCTGGACGTATCGGCTGGTCATGCTGACCGGCTGGTGGTCGGCGCAATCCTGATGGATGAGGCCCCGGCCGCGTCCGGTGAGCGTATCCAGGTCACGGCGATTGCAGGCGTGACACTGACCATCACCCGTGGGTACGGCGGCACAACGGCTGTGGCCCACGCCAACGGTGCGACCTATCGCATCGTCGGTATCCCCGCGCAGGAAATGTCCTCGCAGGGTCTCGATTTGCTGCGGCACCCGTCTGAGCAGATCAACTACCTGCAAATCTTCCGGCGCGATCTCAAGGCGTCCCGGTCAAGCCAGGGCGTCAAGACCTACTCCGGCTACACGCTGAACGCTCGCCGACTTCAGGAGAAGTTGGAAGAGATCAGAGACGAACTGGAGCAGGCGGCTCTGTTCGGTGTTCCGAACGCGACCACACCGGCCGGCTCGGACACGCAACTCCGCAGCACTGGTGGCCTGTTCCACTTTGCCACCGACATCGACGCGGCGGCATACCCCAACTCGGCGGCCGAGGACATCAAGGCGCTGGTTGACGGCGCTGCGAAAGAGATCATGGAGCAGGGCGGAGACCCCAACTTCTTCATGGCAGGCGGGGACATCTTCGGGACCCTGATGGACCTGGATGCCGATAAGGTGCGGTTCGAGGTCAACGACGGCGTTCGCGGTTCAGTCGTCACGGCCATCCGCACGAAGTTCGGGCCAGTCCTCGATCTCGTGTACGACCGTTGGATGCTCCCGACCGTCTTCTGCGTGGGCGACTACCGGAAGGTGGAGATGCGGATGTTCACTATCGGCGGGGTTCCGCATGTCGAGCAACTGGCGAAGACGAAGGACGGCGACGAGTTCATGATTATCGGTGAACTCGGATTCCAGGTCAGTAACGGCGCTGACGCCTTCAAGGTCTTCAGTAACGTCACAGTGGCCTAACCCCACGAGGGGGATGCCCAGATACCAGGGGGCGGGTAGCCGATAACGCTACCTGCCCCTTCGGTCTAGACGGGGAGGTTTCACATGGCAACACGCTTGAGCGTGAGGGATGAGGTCCGCAGCGTCATCAACCAGTGGCCGGATGTCGTAGCACTGGCCGAGGACCTGGATACGGTCGAAACTGTCGTCGATGTTGCAGACGCCACATTAGCCCCCGGTGGGAGTATCATCGAGATCGACAGCGAACTCATGCGAGTGCGGTCCATTGACACGGTGCCGACTCCTGATACGTTGATTGTGCGGCGTGGAGATCGTGGGACCACGGCTGCGACTCACAGTAACGGAGCGTCGATCAGGATTTACGGGCCGCACGATCCGACGGACACGCAACTCAACCGCTGGATCAGGGACGGCATCGACTGGCTGTATCCAACGCTCGTGAGGGACATCTGGGATACGACCGACGAGACCGAACTCAACGTGCTGAACTACCCTGTACCGGCGGCAATTCATCTGCTGGAGGAAGTGCTCCTTCGGGACGACTCGGACCCAGCACGGGATCATCCGATCCGCAAGTGGACGCTCATCGACGAGGACGTATGGTTCCCTGCGGCGCTGCCCGAGGGGCGGATGCTGACGTTTCATGGGCGCGGGAAATTCACGCAGCCCACAACCGATACTGGAATGGGGGGGACCCTTGATGTCCCAAATGAGGTCCTCGCGGCGCTGCATCTGTACGTCGTCGCACAGGTCGTGAAGCAGCAGGAGATTATGCGGTCGCGCTTCGTTGATATGTCGGCGCTGCTGGAGAGCCGAGCCGGCAACATCCCGGACTTGATAGGCAGCAGCCGTGATCTGTTGCGGCAGGCGGCCGCACTGAGGGACGCTCAGGCCAGCCCGCGCCCGTGGAGGCTACGTGCGATTACCCGTCGCCCATAAAGTGAAGGTCGGAGGAAGGTGATCTAGGTGGCGCGTGGTCATGTGACCATTGACGGCAAGCCATACATCCTTCAGGATGAGTCGTACTCGACGAAACCTGTCCCGATGTTCCGTCCCCAACTTCAGGTGGAGGGCATATCCCACGAGGCCCTTGACCAATACCTCTATATGGTGCAGGGAACGTGGGATAAGGGGACCAACGAGCGTCAGGAACGCAACGGCTGGAGTGGTGGTACGTGGCGCACGATGGCCGGCCTGGATTCTAGCGAAGCCGGTAAATTGCGGTTGCAGCGAGACGTGGAGACATCTCTCGTGGGCGTCCTGCCTCCTGATCCGTTGTTTCAAGCGGTGGCGAATAGCCCCGCCGTCACCGGCGAGTGGGAGCGTTCCTCTGATGGCGTGTCATTCGACGGTCAGACGCTGACTGGCCTGAGTTCCTTGTGGTTTGACGAACGACGTGGAGCAATCATGCTGGCTCTCACGGCGACGGACGAGATTCAGAGGTCTACGGATGGTGGAGACATATGGTCTGTCCTGACCGCACTCCCGGCGGCCGGCCACAACAACGCCTGTTTTGAGCATAGTGGGGGCGTGATCCTGGTCGGACAGCCCGCGAACGTGGGGGGAGAGATTCGTGTGTTCCGGTCCACGAACGGCGGAGTGTCCTGGTCGGATGTCCTCGTCGCCACTCGGATCGCGGGGAACAGCCGCGTCTATCCTGGCACCTTCGTTGAGTGTGATGACGGATCAATTCTCATGCACGATGATCCGAACGCCGGGGGTTCTGATGACGTCCAGGTGTATCGTTCAACGGACCAGGGGGCAACGTGGACATTGGTGTTGACGACGGCGGCGGTACAGGCAGCGCTTTCCTACCTCTACAATCAAGGGATTGCCTACCTCTTGGCCGATGACGGCGTACAGTCGCTGCAATTGTACAGGTCAACCAATCACGGCGTCACCTGGGCCGATGTTGCTCCGGCCGGGATGGCAGCGCAGAATCTGTTGGGGGCTTCGTCCAAGATTCGTAACGCCGTGGCTCGTATTCCTTCAACCGGCGAGCAGATCATGGTCACGGCATCGAGTTTTTGGCGATCAACGAATCAGGGCGTGACCTGGACAGAAGATGCTGCATCGTCCCCTGGGCCAAGTACACGCGGCGCGATTGCCGTGACGATGGCCGGGTCCATTTTTGCAGTGCGGGACATCGCCGGGACGGTCATACGGAGGTCAACAGACAACGGGGCGTCGTGGACGACCCTCTCCACCATTCAAAGCGGGGCCACCAACGCTTCGATGATCTTTACGGCGGTGACGCCGGTGGCCTTTGCGGCAACCGGAAAGGCGATTCTGATTTCTACCGGCGGATTCCTGTACGCGTTCATGGCGGCCGGCGATGTGTTCCGTACTGCTGACGGGGTGACATGGTCTACCGTCGCATACGATGACGCGACCCACGGAGCCGTGACGGCGGTAGACCTGTATGTGGCGGCCGGCATATCCTTTGGTGGAGCCCCGTCAGCCCCTGGTGGCCCCTTGTCCCAACTCGGTGCTGGAGCCATGCGATTTGTCGCGGGAACGTCAACCGGGAGACTGTGGACTGCGGCCATTGGTTCGACACTGACCCCAACAGTCGTGAGTACAAGACCGCTTGAGATTACGCTTGTGAAAGCGTACCGTGGTCACGTCGCTGTCGGGTATGGGACTGCTTTTGAGATGTGGCTCTACAGCATTGGTCCGGTCGGAGGATTCAATCCAAGCCCGAAGTATGCGGCAACCGTACCGGGGGTGCCGGTCGCAGCGGCCGTGTGGAACGGGAGCCTCGTAGTCTTGATCCAAACTAACCAAGTCGGCTCGCTGCTATCGGTGGCCGATCTGACGCAGATCACCGACTTCTACGAGATTCATGGCGAGTTCCTGGGGCAAGCGATGGCGACGTGGGGCAGCGAACTCGTCTATGCCGGTTCACGCCTCAACACGCAAGGAGAAATCTACACGTTTCAGGAGAACTTGTCTGATCTCCTCCCTGTCACAGCAGGGGTCCCTATCGGTGTTCGAGCACTTTCGCCGTCAGCCAATTATATCCTGGCCGCCCATAACGGAGAGGCCGGCTTGTGGTGGGTTGATCGGGAGGGGGGCGGCCCCCTCTGTGGCGCCAATACCCCCGGCGCTGCGGAGACTCGGATTATTGACAGCATCGCGTACTTCCTCGGGCGGCCATACTTCAATCTGAGGAATACAGGCATCATGCGGATGTCGAATACCACGTACCGCACGAGCGGGGCAATGGAGACCGGATGGTTTACCGGCGGCTTCCCAGAACTCACGAAGGAATGGTCTGAAGTCGTCGTACGGCTAGAAGCCGAACTGGCGGCTGGCGAAACCGTGGTGATTTCTGGCCGAATTGACGATGATGTGGCCTACACGACTATCGGGTCGTTGACCATCGGGGACATTTCTCGTGTGTTGACGATCCCGGCTGCCCTGCAACGATCCAAGCGGTTTGAGATCAAGTGTGCGATGACTGGGCCAGGGACCTCGACGCCAACCGTGACGGCCCTGATCGCTCGGTATCTGCCTCGGCCCGTCCCGATGCGTGTGTGGGGCTTCACGGTCAAAGCGTTCAAAGGCATGACACTCCTGGATGGATCGAAGGAACATCGAACACCGGAGCAGATCATTGACGATCTCTATGGGCTGATGTTGGCCGGGCAGGTCTCATTCTCTTCGGTTCTTGAGCCAACAACAAAGACAGTGTATGCCGTCAATGTCCAGGCGCAGGCGCAGTTGCTAGGAAAAACTCAGACCGATAGCGTTCGGGCTCAGGAAGAAGCCCACATCGCGGTTGAACTACTGGAGGCACTGACCTCCGACTTTTCAACATAGCGAGCGTCGTGGAATGAGCGATCAGGAACCCCGGCCGGTCGTTGGGATTCAGCCAAGTAGCAGACTCCCGCTGAAACCGGGTGTCGTTGTGGGGATCGGGGCTCCAGGAACACCAGGAGGCCCTGGAGCCCCCGGCGCTCCGGGAGCACCAGGACCGGCCGGCCCGCCTGGACCTCCTGGAGCGCCAGGCTTTGATGGAACGGATGGTGAGCAAGGACCTCCTGGTCCTGTCGGAGCCGAGGGCCGTATTGGCCCGCAGGGGGGTCCAGGGCAGCCTGGAGACCCAGGTGCGGACGGCGAGCCTGGCCCTCCCGGACCCGCCGGGCTGGCTGGAGCGGACGGAGCCACTGGCGCGACTGGAGCAGTAGGACTGCCCGGCCCGCCTGGGCTCGACGGCGAAGATGGGGAGCCCGGCCCTCCCGGTGCCGTTGGTCCCGCCGGGGCTACAGGCGCGACTGGGGCCACTGGAGCGGCAGGATTGCCCGGACCGCCGGGACTAGACGGCGAAGATGGAGTAGATGGTCAGCCAGGCGCTGTTGGCCCCACTGGGGCTACGGGGGCAGCCGGTTCTGCAGGAGCAGCGGGTCCCCCAGGACCGCCCGGACAAGATGCCGAGGAACCTGAGATGCCATACGTCATTCCAGGTCCGGTCGGCCCACAAGGACCTGCTGGTGGCGGTGGTGGGGGAGCCTACACAGACTTTACGAAAGACCTTGGGGCTGCACGGCGATCCGGGACCTTCGACATCACTGGACTGAGCGGCCTCACGGCGGGCAAAGTCGTGAGCATAGTACAAACTGCTGCACAGATCGCTACCAAGGGCAACGCCCGTGATGAGCCGGAGATGGATCAGATAGATGTCACGGGGTACGTGGTGGACGCCAACACCATTCGGGCGTACTGGTTTTCAGCCAATGGATCAGTGGTTGTCGGGACCTATGCGTTTGCGTACTTAGTCTCATCGTAGGGGGGATTATCAATGGCTACTATCAACGATCCGAACGTACCAGCAAACGTCGCCCGTGTTGGCGCAGTTGACACATCAGCGGGCGGCCAATCTCAGCACGTCGTTCTACGACCTGACGAGTACGGAAATCTTGGGCATTATCGTGCCCATGTGTTTACGGGCAACATCGCGGCGGGTGCAGGGGCTCTCTCCGAGTTGGTGCAACTTCGCTATACCGGCGCAGGGAAGGTCGTTGTATACAACGTGATCTTGGAGCACTTTCGCTCTCTTGGTACAGCGTTTGCAGCGGGCAACTTCCTCTTTGATGTCATTCGGTCAATCAACTGGACTGTGGACGGGACCGGGGGAGCAACGCAGGTCCCCATCAGACTTCGGACCTCAATGGCTGTTCCAACCGCGACGGTTCGTGTGTCTACTACGGCGGCTTTGGGGGCCGGGACAAAGACGCTGGACGCCGTGGCACTCCGTGCCATTCGTGGTATCGCCTCAACAGCGGTGAACGCGATGCAGTTGGGGCTCATCTCGGCTGCCGCAAACATCACGGTGGGCTATCCTGGTGCGGTTCCTCTGCTCCCTGCGATGGGGGATATTCCCACAGGATCGCATCCGCTAGTATTGGCGACGAATGAGGGGCTCTCGTGTCGTGCGACGGTTCCCGCTACAGGCGTCTGGGAAGCAGCGTTTACGATTCTGTTCGCAGAAGTAGCAGCCTATTAGAAGGGAGGTGAACGATCATGGCGAGAACAGCAAAGCGACTGGCAGGACCGGCACAGGTCTCGAACGCCGCTGCGACGAAGTACACGGTGCCTGCACTGACGAAGACGATCTTGCGGCACATCCACATCTCAAACCCCTCGGGGTCAGCGGTCACGTTCACACTGTCCATCGGGGCAGACGCGGCTGCGGTACGACTGTACGACGCCTTCAGCATCCCGGCGAACTCCGTCCGTGATGACTACTGGTATGTCATCGTCGATGCCGCTGAGATCGTCCAGGCGTTTGCCGGGACGAACAACATCCTCACGCTCACGATAGACGGCGACGAGATCACTCTCGGGTAAGGAGAGACGACGATGGAATGGGCCAAGGACTTCATCAACCTGGGCGCTGCCGGGGCTGTGATCCTCGTGGTGCGCGAGTTTCTCAGGCACATCGCAGGACAGCGAAGGCTGGATCGTGAGACCTGGGAGAACCATCTGAGCGACTCCATCAAGGCCCAGCAGCGGACGGCAGACGTGCTTGACCGTCTCGCTGATGAGGTTCGCGGAGTTCGGGAGCGACGGTAATGCTGCGGCCGGAAACCGCAGATAAGGCGCTACGATTGACGGCCTCGTTCGAGGGGCATGGCAGCGGGAACGCGGCTGGAGACTTCGATGGGGCTGTCCTGACGTGGGGTGATCTGGGCTTCGCCTTGGGGCCTGGATCGCTCCACACGCTCCTGCTGAGGATCGTGTCCGAGAAGCCGGCGCTATTGCCGGAGCCGTTCGTGGAAGCCATCAAGGGCGGCCAGAAGGCAACCATCGCGTTCGTGCGTCAGCACATCCTCAATCCGGCCAACCCGAAGCAGGTCCTGGGAGAGTGGCAGCAACGGTTCGTGTGGCTGCACGGCCAGCCGGAGGTCAGAGCGGCAATCCAGTACGCCTCGCAGAGATACCTTCAGCGAGCCGTGCAGATCGCTGAGGGCTACAAGTTCGAGACCGAGCGCGGGTTCTGCCTTGCGTTCGACATCGCCGTGCAGAATGGCAGCGTCGTGCCCAAAGCCCGTCAGTGGTTCCTTCAGCACCCTGAGCACAAGTCTCCCGAGGAGTGGCGGAGGCTCAAGGCGCTGGCGCACGCCGTGTCGCAGGGGGCGCTGCCGCAGTGGCGAGCGGATGTGCTGTCCAGGAAGTTAGCGATTGCCGTGGGCCAGGGAACGGTTCATGGACGCTGGTACAACGTGAAGAAGGAGTACGGGATTAGTTACGAGGAAAAATGGTCGGGATGATCGCCGCGCTCCTCAGTGTCTGCATGCTGGCTGCACCCTCGACGGCTCCGAGGTAACGGCTCTATCCGGCACTGAGTCTCTTTTCACCCCGACTTTGGTGGAGGCGGCGGGAATCGAACCCGCGTCCAGGCCAGTACCCATGTCGGGACCACTACCGGCCTGTCGATGCGCCAGCGCCCCCGTTATCTGTGTCCTCTTGGCGCGATTCGGCGATGTGCGGCTCTGACATACTCCAAACCTCGAACCGAGACTCGTACTCAGATACGCCCACTGGATGTCACTCTACACAGACCGACGAGTCCCCTGGTAGTATGGTTCGAGCCGTTCGTGGACCTTCTCTAGAATCTTCACGTCTTCAATGTTGTGCGTGACGATGTATTTGAGCGCGTCCTTGTCACCGAAGGACGCTTGCACCCACACGGCGGGCGTCAGCGGCGTCTTCCCCTTGATCCCGAGGAACTCACAGACTGACGCCAGCCTCTTGCTGTGGAGGTTCATTCGGTTCCGCACGACGTAGTACAGGTCCGTATGGTACAACGTCATGTACTCCGGGAACTCAAGCCCGTGGTACAGACAGCGAGTGCGGAGGAACGGGATGTCGAATCCTGTGCCGTAGTAGGTGTAGATACGGTCGAACTTTTTGAGCGCCCGATTCAGACCACGGAGCAGTCGGGCTTCGTCCTTCAGGGAGCGATGCCGGAGCGAATCGTGGAGGACCTCCCCGCCGCGCTCCTTCAACGCCCACGAGTAGGTGTGACCAAATGACGCCTTCAACTGGGACGCTTCGATGTCGAGGTAGCCTTCGCGCTCCCTTAGAGGAATGGACTTGAGCGAACGATGAAACTTCTTTTTGCAGGTACTGCACTGATACCTCTGCACCCGGCCCCTCGGGCTCAGAATCGACCCGTTGCGTGTGTGCCCGGTCGTAGCCCCACAACGGGGGCAGATCAATGGTGCGGCAAGGGTGGGCGTAGACTTGAGTGCGTGTTTCTGAGGCATCGGATCGACCTCCTACTAGATGTAGCGTTCTCGCATTGGGGTAGTTTCGTCCGGCTCGTCAGCAGTGCACCGGCAGGGAACGATATGACTGAACGCTTGGGCGATGCGCCCGTCGTTCAGATTGATCTGGCCCGTTCCTCTACAGTACAAGCACCGAGGATCGGCCGGCTTACTCATGGGTAGGAGGGGCGATCAGATTCGCCCCACGGGTCGGGCCTGTGCTCCTGCTCGAACAGCACAAGGGCTATGACCGCGTAGACGGCCAGATCGCGCAGCGAGTCCTCCAGGGACTCGTTCTTCAGGTTCCCGTTTCGGATGAAGGACTTGATGCGAGACACTTTGTCGTTACCCCTGACCATCGCACCGACCCACGCCGGGACACCGAACTCCTCAGACGACCGCACGTTCGCGAACGGGTCGCCGCCCCGGCCATAGTCGGCCTGCTTGCGGTCGTGCAGGTCTGCGAGTTCCCGAAGTATCTCGTGAAACCGTGCGCTATTCGGATGGCGTTGAACTTCGCTCATGCTGTTTCCCCCTCGACGATGACTTTGAAATCTAAGGCAAGGGCGATATGCAGTTCGAGCCGAACGCCCTTTGACTTCTCCCATCCTTTTTGTAAAAAGATCGTATCACAACTCATCATCTCACGGATGTCAGTACGCAGCGATAGGTGCCAGTCCAGCCCAGGCGGCGAGAGTTCACACGGATTCACGACCTCGTACCCGTCCTGCGCCAGAAGGGCAGCCCGGCTGCGAAACGTCGCGATCCGCTCATCCACGTCGTACCCGGTGATCGGCCCGGCAAGGTAGACTCGCCCCCGTGGTCGAGGCCGCATCTCTCGATCCAGTGCCGCCTGATCTTCGGGGGTCCATGCAAATCCGCCGCCGTCGTAGGGCCGTGGTGACAGCATAGGGTGCGATAGCCATGATGGCCGATCTGCATACCTCATCGGCGTTGTCGCCTCCCAAAGCGTGCTTGAGCCTCGCTGCTTTTTTGCGGGGTGTCTGCCCACCGTGGGCGGAAGCCCGGTCCCATGATGACGTTCGCCAGATTGTAGACGCGCCTGAGATCGGACTCACAGGCGGGACAGACACCGAACCGTTCAGGGGCCTCTCCCATCGGGAACTCCAGGTCTCGGTCTCCGCACCCGCATCGGTAGGTATAGGTTATCATTTCATCGTTCCTCCAGCGCAACGCCACGGCCCCAACACTGCATCAATTTTGTGCATTGACTGTCATCCTCCCCGTGACTGCATGTTGTCCCAGAGCATCATGGCGAAGGCCCCCACGTCGAGGGCCTCCCTGGCAGCGTCTTTGCGCCCTACATAGTCGATCTCGTAGCGCAGTTCTTCCACTTCCTGGGCAACCCGCATCGCTAGAAATGCATCATCACATCCGGGCCATTCGATGCCTCGACCGTTCCCGATGAGATGCTCAGCAAGCGCCGCACCAAAGGCGGCGCATACCATGTGTATCTGATCCCGCGCGGTATCGCTCATGTCTGCTCCTCCAGACTGGCGAGGGCGGCAAGGACTGGTTCCGTATCTCTCAGCAGTTTGTCCCTAATATCTCGCCCATCTAACCCGCTCCAATCCTCCCCCCGAATTTCGTGACCATACTCGCGCACAGCCTGCACACTCGTCCGCGCCGCCTCCAGCACTGCCTTCAACCGTTCGATCTCGGCGGCCTGGGTGCGGACGAGGGAGAGGAGGTAGGCGGTATCTCTAGTCGCGAAGTGATCTACCACCCCAGCGCCACACACCGCACAGTCTCCGCGTCCGTCGTCACGGAACCCGTGTTGTTGACGCTCTACCCGCGCCTCAATCTCCTCCAATCGCTTGTCAGTCACGCTCATCGTTCCTCCCCGACCGCTCCACTACTCCGTGCAACTCCATGGCTCTGACAGCGATGGCCGCGATCTTCCGAATCACGTCCAGGGCGGCCTTGTCACCCTCATTGACCGTCCAGGCCTCTACGGCCTTCCCGGTGTACGACTGAAGGAGGACGATCTCCTCACCTACCGTATGCCGGTGGGGGCGAGGCTCGTTCGTGGTTGTAGGCCACACCTGATCTTGGTAGGCCCTCTCCGAGTCGATGGCCGCATACGCGGCTTCTCTTTCTGTTGGTCTGCTCACGTCTGCTCCTCCATGATTGACAGCGCATCGTTCAACGACTTCCCGAAGCGTGACTCCAGGTTGCCGTTACGGATGTCCAGTAGCAGGCTGGCGAGGATAGCCTTCAACCGCTCAAGATCAGCGGTCTGGGCACGCACGGGGGTAAGGAGACGAGTGATCTCCTTTGAGATTTCGAAGTCGAGGGGCGAGCTCGCCGCTGCGGCGGTTGGATAGTGATGAAGTAGAACCTGCCCACACTGACTACATCGGCCACTCGTATCCACGCT
>Ga0187893_10007437_pt1 | contig 17938 bp, 20 predicted proteins | sample MA1701074metaG_FD_139574 | JGI IMG/M metagenome (GOLD analysis project Ga0187893, IMG submission 139574) | White microbial mat communities from a basaltic lava cave in the Kipuka Kanohina Cave System on the Island of Hawaii, USA - MA170107-4 metaG ... | reverse complement strand
TCGGCGCGCAGGCGGTCGCGCGAGGTCACCATGTCGACGAACCCGTGCTCGAGGAGGAACTCGCTCGTCTGGAAGCCCTTCGGCAGCTCCTGCCGGATCGTCTGCTCGATGACGCGCGGACCGGTGAACCCGATGAGCGCCTTCGGTTCGGCGATGATGACGTCGCCGAGCGACGCGAAGCTCGCCATGACGCCCGCCATCGTCGGGTTCGTGAGGATGGAGACGAAGAGGCCCCCGGCGTCGGAGAAGCGGGAGATCGCGGCGCTCGTCTTGGCCATCTGCATGAGCGACAGGCATCCCTCGTACATGCGCGCGCCGCCCCCGGAGCCGGAGACGAGGACGACGGGCAGGTGCTTCTCGAGGCCGAGCTCGAACATGCGCGTGACGACTTCGCCGAGCACCGAACCCATCGAGCCCATCATGAAGCGGCTGTCGGTCACGCCGAAGACGACGGGGCGGCCGTCGACGTGCCCGGTGCCGCCCCAGATCGCGTCCTTCTCGCCGGTCTCCTTCTGCGCCGCGGCGAGCTTCTGGCGGTAGCTCGTGACGCCCTCGAACCGCAGCGCGTCCACCGGCGAGAGGTTCGTCCACATCCGCGTGAAGCTCCCCGCGTCCAGGAGCAGGTCGACGCGCTCCTGCGGCGCGATCGAGAAGTGGTACTCGCACGACGTGCAGACCATCTTCCGCGCCTCGACCTCCTTCTTGAAGATCATGCTCCCGCAGTCGGGGCACTTCATCCAGAGGCCGCCCGGGAGCTCCTTCTTCCGGCCGAGGAACTTCTTGATCTTCTCGAACGCCATGGGTTCTCCAGTCTACGTGCGCGCCGCCAGCGCGGAAACGGCATTCTCGCGTAGCGCGCGGATGACGCCGGGGATGTCGCTCGACCGGAAGGTCGCGGTGCCGGCGACGATCACGTTCGCGCCGGCGCCGGCCGCCTGGCGCACCGTCTCCGGGTTGAGGCCGCCGTCGACCTCGATGTCGACGGTCGACGAGAGCTTCCGGAGGCGCGCGACCTTCGGCACGACCGACTCGATGAACTTCTGCCCGCCGAAGCCGGGCCAGACGGTCATCGCCAGCACCATGTCCACCTTCGGCAGGAGCTCCGCCGCGGCTTCCGCCTCCGTGTCGGGATTGACCGCCAGTCCCACGCGCTTCCCCTTGCCGCGCAGGATCGCGATCGTCTCCTCCGCGCGGCGCTCGACGAAGAGCTGCCTGCACGGGAGCGTCATCGCCCAGCCGCGCTCCTTGTACTTGCGCGCGTAATCCTGCGCGACGGCCTCCGCGTGGAAGGTGACGCTGTCGGCGCCCGCGTCGGCGAACGCGCCGACGTATTTCTCCGGCTCCATGATCATGAGATGGCAGTCGAGCGGGAGCGCCGTGACCTTCCGGACCCACTCGACGACGACGGGCCCGATGGTGAGATTCGGGACGAAGTGGCCGTCCATGACGTCGAGGTGGAGCATGTCCGCGCCCCCGGCCTCGACCTTCTGGATCTCGTCGCGGAGACGTGAGAAGTCCGCAGCCAGGAGGGAAGGCGCGATCTTCACGGACGGCATGGTGTCATGGACAGCCGAGGACGCTAAGGACGCAGACGGACTCTCTGCGTTCCCTGCGTCCTCTGCCGTTCCTCATTTCTCGGTAAGCGCTGCAATGCCGGGAAGCGTCTTCCCCTCGAGGAACTCCAGGCTCGCGCCGCCGCCCGTCGACACGTGAGACATCTTGTCGGCCACGCCGAACTGCTCGACCGCCGCCGCGGTGTCGCCCCCTCCGACGATGGTCGTCACGCCGGGCGCCGCGAGGAGTTCCGCGACGGCTTTCGTGCCCGTCGCGAACGGCTCCATCTCGAAGACGCCGAGCGGCCCGTTCCAGAGGACCGTCTTCGCCGTCGCGAGCACCTGCGAGAAGAGCGAGATCGTCTTCGGGCCGATGTCGAGCGCCATCCACGCGTCGGGGATTTCGTCGACCGTCCTCCGGTTGGCGTTCGCGTCGAACGCGTCCGCCGCCACGTGGTCGATCGGGAGGTGGACGCCGACGTTCCGCAGGCGCGCCAGCCCGAGGATCTTCTCGGCCGTCGCGACGTGCCCCGCCTCGACCTTCGACTGGCCGACCTTCTGGCCGCTGGCGACGAGGAACGTGTAGGCCATGCCGCCGCCGATGACGAGCGCGTCGACTTTCGGAATCAGGTTCTCGACGACCTTGATCTTGTCGGATACCTTCGCGCCGCCGAGGATGGCCACGAACGGCTTCGCGGGCTTCGACAGCCGGTCGCCGAGGTACTCGATCTCCTTCTCCATGAGGAACCCCGCGGCCGCCTGCTTGAATTTGCGCGCGGCGCCCTCCGTCGACGCGTGCGCGCGGTGCGCCGTGCCGAACGCGTCGTTCACGTAGACGTCGCCGAGCACGGCGAGCTTCGCCGCGAACCCCGCGTCGTTCGCCTCCTCCTCCCTGTGGAACCTCACGTTCTCGAGGAGCGCGATCTCGCCGTCGCGCAGCGCCTTCGACGCGCGCTCCGCCTCTCCGCCGACGCACGCCGAGACGAACATGACGGGACGTTCGAGGAGGTGCTGGAGGGCCTGCGCGACGGGCGCGAGCGAGTACTTGCCGTCGGGCTTGCCGTCCGGGCGGCCGAGGTGCGAGACGAGGACCGCGCGGCCGCCGCCGTCGAGGATGTGACGGATCGTCGGCAGGGCCGCGTTGATGCGCGTCGCGTCGCCGACCTTCCCGTCCCTGAGCGGAACGTTGAAATCGACCCGCACGAGGACGCGCTTGCCGCGGATGTCGAGGTCGCGAAGCGAGAGCTTAGGCATTCCACTTCCCGTTCTGCGCGTACTCGATGACGTCGCAGCAGCGGACCGAGTAGCCCCACTCGTTGTCGTACCAGCTCACGACCTTCACGAAGGTGTCGCCCTGGACCATCGTGGAGAGCGAGTCGAAGACCGACGAGTGCGGGTTGCCGATGATGTCGCTCGAGACGATCGGGTCCTCGCCATAGAAGAGGATGCCCTTCATCGGCCCGGCCGCGGCCTCCTTCATCGCCGCGTTGATCCGGTCCTTCGAGGCCTTCGTCCTGAGCTCGCAGACGAGGTCGGTCACGGAGCCGTCGGGCACCGGCACGCGCATCGCGATGCCGTCGAGCTTCTTGTCGAGCTCGGGGATGACGAGGCCGATCGCCTTCGCGGCGCCGGTCGAGGTGGGGATGATGTTCTGGGCGGCGGCGCGCGCGCGGCGGAGGTCCTTGTGCACCTGGTCGGCGGTGCGCTGGTCGTTCGTGTAGGCGTGAATGGTCGTCATGAAGCCGCGGACGATGCCGAACGTGTCGTTCAGGACCTTCGCGATCGGCGCGAGGCAGTTCGTCGTGCAGCTCGCGTTCGAGATGACCGCGTGCTCGGGCTTGAGCTTGTCGTGGTTGACGCCGAGCACGATCGTGAGATCGACGTTGTCCTTCGCGGGGGCCGAGAGGAGCACGCGCTTGGCGCCCGCGGCGAGGTGCTTGGCGCATTCCTCGCGCGACGTGAAGACGCCCGTCGACTCGACCACCCAGTCGACCTCGAGGCCCTTCCACGGGAGTTTCGCGGGGTCCTTCTCCGCGACCACCTTCACGTCCCTGCCGTTGACGACGAGGGCGTCCTCCTTCGCGGCGACGGTCCCTTCGAACGGGCCGAAGACCGTGTCGTACTTGAGCAGGTGCGCGTTCGTCTTCGTGTCGGCGACGTCGTTGATGGCCACGACGTCGAACGTGGGGCGCTTCAGCAGGTTGCGGAAGACGAGGCGGCCGATGCGGCCGAACCCGTTGATGGCGACGCGGATGGGCATGGCTCCTCCCCCGAGAAAAGGTGGGGCATCATTGTAGTCGGGGGCCGATCGCAGTCAAGGCGGCCGGCGATCTCGAGACGGATGTACCGGGGATCATCCCGCGGAGACCTGTCGTGGTTGAGGACATGGCGACTGGAGGTTGATTTGCCGATACCAGAATCGCCACATCCCGGGTGCATCGGGACCCCATTCCGAGCAGTTTGACTGTGCTTTGCGTTCGACTATAATCCCCGCGCCCCATGCACCGCGACCTCTTCCTCCAGCAGACGCAGAACGGCACGGCTCCGCCCCTCGAGATGTTCGTGAAGGTGCGTGAGCCGAGCGATCACCACTTCTACTGCAAGCACGTCTCGTTCCTCGACTTCGCGCTCTCGTTCGGCGCGGAGATCAAGCCGCTGGAATGCCTCGTCTACCGGATGCCGCCGGCGCTCCTCAACCCGAACTACTGGGAGCCGCTGACGCGCGAGAGCGAGACGGCGGTGCGCGACAAGCTCACCGGCATCATCACGCGGCAGGACGGCGAGCGCACGCTCATCTGGCGCGCGGACGCGGTCGCGAAAGGCCGGGTCCTGCGCGAGGGGCTGGACGTGCCGGTCGACCTCCTTCACGGTTACATCTTCCGCGTGAACGGGGAGGGGCTCCTCAAGCTCGGGCGAGCGTGGGCCGGGGGGCGCGACCGTTTCGAGTGGATCGGCTTCACGTCGCTCCCCGCGGGCGAGCGCGTCAACGAGGTCGCGGTCGCGGCGCACGCGGACCTGACGGGCTTCAGGCTCGGATCGCCCGACGAGCGGATCGTGTTCGCCTCGCAGGACGACCGGGCGGTGCGCGCGCTCTTCGCGCAGCGCGCGTGGCTGCGCCGGGCGGTGGCGGCGGCGGTGCGCGGATTCGTCGCGAATCTCTCGAAGCAGCAGAACGCGCACATCAACGAGAAGGTGGGGGACCAGCTCCTGCGCCTCTGCGACGGGCTCGGCTTCAGCGCGGACCCGAAGCACGACTTCGTCGACAAGGTGCGCACGCACGAGGTGACGGTGCACGTGGGGAAGACGGAGTGGGGCGTGCAGCTGCGGCCCGGGCAGGAGGCGCTGCTGGGCGACGAGAAGATCCTGATCTACTACGACCGGGTCAGCGGCATGTGGGCCGTTGCCTCCTGAAGGCAACGGAGTCCAGAGTCCCGTACGCCGTCCTCGTCATCGGTTGAAGAGCGAAACCCGACTTGGGACTCGGGACTCGCCTACTCCTTGATCAGGTTCCCCAGGCGGTCCACTTTCTGCGCCACGCCCTCGCGGCCCTGCGACGCGGCGGAGGGCGAGGGGCCCGCGGCCGAGGTGTCCCTGCTGCCGCCGCGGTTGAAGAGCCCGCGCACGAAGCCCTCGATCTTGTCGCCGAGGTACATCGTCACGGCCGTCTCCGCGACGAACAGGACGCCCGCCGCGGCCCAGCCCCACGGGCCCATCGCCAGCAGCGGCGCGTAGAGGCCCTTGGTCGCGAACCCGGTCAGGAAGCGCGCGCCGTAGCGGACGGCCGCGTTGAGCGCCAGCCGCGTGCCGCCGCGGACGATCGCGTTGGCGGCGAGGTACGAGCCGGTCGTGATCCCCGCGTCGACGGCCGCCGCCTTCACGTCGCCGCCGGTCATCGCCGCCTCCATCACCTTGAGGGACGCGATGCCGGCGTACATCGGCACGCCGAGCCGCGCGGTGCGGGCGAGGGCGCCCGAGCCGTTGGCGATCGCGGGCACCTTCGTGATCATCTTCGACGCGTAGGCCATCGTGCCCGCGGAGATGCCGGTGGTGACCCAGAACTGCGGGGTCTTCATGTAGTCGACGGCGTTGTGGAAGCGGTCCCAGTTGCCCGTCTCGAGCGAGTGGAGCGCCTCTTTGCCGAGGTAGCCGCCCGTGAAGGCGAGGAGTCCGGCGCCCGCGTTGGCGAGCTTCGCGCCCGTCGCCTGGAAGTTCTCGGCCTGGGCCTGGCGCCACGTCGGCTTCTGGTAGGTGTCGAGGATGGACTTCCATTCGGCGGCGGTCTTGTAGTCGCCCGCCTTGACGGAGGCGGCGATCTCGGCCTGGATCTGCGCGTACTCGCTCGGCGCGGGCGCCTTGAAGGGCGTGCCCTTCGTCATGAGGAGCGTGTACGGGTAGGGGAGGCCGGGGACGTACGACGACGGATCGAAGGTCTTCGTGGAGCCGCCGCCGTTCTGCGATCCGAGCGCGCGCTCGAGCTGCGCCTGCTGCTCCGCGATGCGCCGCGCGAGGTCGGCCTGCTGCTGCTCGAAGTTCGGCATGTCCTTCTGCTGCTCGGCCATGCGCTGCTGCGCCTCGGCCAGCACGCGCTCGAGCTCCGCCTGCTGCCGGGCGACGCGCTCCTCGAGCGTCTCCTGGGCGAAGGCGGCGGTGGACAGCGTGAGCAGCAGTGCGATCGTCTTCATGCGACCTCCGTAAGGGATCCGGCTCCGCCCGCCCCAGGACGGGGCCTCGGCGTGACGGGTGACCCGAACCCTATTCGACGCCCGGACCCCGTCGATCACGCGAAATCGGCGCGGCGGATTCAATTCACATTAGAATCGCAAAATCGCCGTTTCGAGCGCCTGTAGAGGGTTGAGAGCCTTCGGGCGGTGTTCTCTTTTAGCCTGCCTTGTGCCCCCCTGCCGGGGGGTGTATCCTCTCCTTCGCGGAGCGACCACCCGATGTCGAAGACGACCCTCCAGGACTTCCTGATGAACCGCGGCCTCGTGGCCATGAAACTCGCCTCCGGCGACCTGGCGGGCCTCTTCAAAAAGCGCTTCACCATCCCCAAGGACTGCGCCGGCCTCGCCCTCTTCGCCGACGGCGCCGTCAGCCTCTTCACCGAGGGACGCGAAGTCGCTGGCAAGTTCGACCTCATCCTCGCCAAGCTCGGCGACATCCAGATCCGCCACCCGCTCGCCGACCTGCGCTCCTCCGACGGCTTCCCCGTCCAGTGCACCATCGGATTCTCCGTCTCCGTCCAGACGGAGCGCGCCGACCTCTTCAAGGACTTCACGCGCTCCTTCTTCAACTTCCCCGGCGCCTACGCGTCCACCGACCTCAAGACCGCGCTCATGCCGGAGATCAAGAAGATCGTCGCCGACTTCGTCGCCGCCCAGAAGGCGGAGGACATCCACAAGCGCGACCGGTTCCGCGACGTCGAGGGCCTCATGCGCTCCGGCCTCGAGCGCTGCCTGTTCGGCACGGGCGTCCGCCTCATGAAGGTCACCGAGATCCACTTCAGCGCGCCCGAGTTCGCCGACCGCGCCGCCGCCGAGGCGAAGAAGCAGGACGACGAGCGCAGGCGCGCCGAGAAAGTCGAACGCAAGGAGGGCCAGCTCAAGCGCCTCGCCGAGCTCCTCAACGACTCGACCATCAAGGAGGTCCTTGCGAAACTCCCCGACGAGCGCCTCAAGGGCCTCTTCTACGCCAAGCTCATGGAGGACGAGTCCTCCGCGCTCACGCCGCAGGAGATCGCCGCCAAGATCGCCGAGGGCGGCGACAACCTCGGCGAGCTCGTCTACAAGGCGATGGAGGGACTCCTCGCCGGCCCCGGCGCCGCCGTCGACGCCTCTGACATCCCGCCCGAGACCGCCGAGACGCTCTTCGTCGCCCTCGGCGCCAAGGTGCTCGTCTTCGATCCCGCGAAGCCCGACGAGAAACCCCGCGAGTACCAGTTCCGCGATCCGCTCCGGAGCGTGCGCTGCATCGAGAGCCCCGAGGGGCCCGTCCTCCTCGTCGGCGCCAAGCGCTCCGTCCACGCCGTCACGCTCGCCGACGGCAACTGCCTCGAGTATCCGCTCCCGGAAGGGCGCCAGCCGAAGGGCGGCGTCAACGCCGTCGCGGCGTGGGGCGACCACGTCTACGCCACGCACTCCGAGTACGGACTCGTCCGCTGGGTGCGCCAGAAGCCCGCGACGCCGGGCGAGGTCCTGTGGAGCGACCTCACGGCGCGGTTCAAGACCACGCGCGCGGTGCAGACGGCCGGCGACCGTCTCCTCTTCGCCAGCGGCGACCGCGTCTTCGCGCACCACCTCGGCAACGGCTCGACGAAGCCGACGGAGTACACGAGCGGCCTCGACTCCGCCGTCACCTCCCTCGCCGCCGGCGGCAACCGCCTCTTCGCCGGCACCGAGAGCGGCTCGATCGTCTCCTGGCAGCTCGGCGAGCCGGGCTCCACGCTCCTCGTCCGCCGCCGCGAGCCGATCGTCAACCTCCGGCTGGCGAAGATCTGCTCGATCCCGCACCTCTTCTACAGCACGAAGGACGTTTCGGTGCGCGCCCGTGTTATAGGACAGAACCTCGAGACGTCTTATGAGTCAGGCGGCACGAGCGTCGGTGTGCTCGACGCGGCGAGCGATCTCGTCGCGGCCTCGGACGCGGCGGGCCGCCGGGTTCTTCTCTGGAAATCGACCTCCCCGGCCAAGCCGGCGCACGACCTGGACGTCGCGCGCTACTCCGACAAGCCGATCCTCGACATCTTCATGAAAAAGACGAAAGCCGCGACGAAGTGATCATGGCCACGCGCATCCGCCCGCACTCGAAACGACCCACGGTCGACCGCAAGACGGCCCTCGTGAACGAGGAGAGCTTCTTCGAGCGCGTCGGCGCGAACCTGAACGCGCTGGCGGGCCTCTACAACCCGCTCGACAACCGGACGTACGACGCCTCCCCGCGAAACCGCGTCATGAAGGTGATCGACGACCGCTCCAGCGAGGTGAAGTCGCTCATCAAGCGGTTCGCCGAGCGCGACCTCATGAAGACGTACGAGGAGATGCCCAAGAACGGCGTCGTCTCGCACGAGATCCTGCACAAGGACCTCCTGGGGCCGCGGCTCGTGAAGGTGGTCGTCGCGGCGATGAGCTTCAGCCCGGTCGAGGACCTCGTGAAGAAGGGCGAGTCGAGCCGCTTCATCGGCGCGGAGGAGCTGGCTCGCGTGAAAGACCTCGTGGCGCAGAACCCGTCGGTCTTCTACTTCATCGGCGCCTTCGCGACCACGGGCTTCGAGGAATCCTGCCGCACGATGCTCGTCGGCGGAAATTTCCTCATCGCGCTGTGCGACCTCTACGACGACGCCTGGCGCACGTACTTCCCGGCCGACGGGCGCTGGCGGGGCGGCGCGCGCGTCTTCGACCTGACCACCGAGGAGGAGAAGATCGAGGCCGTGCGCCGCTTCGTGCGCAAGCACACCGGGGAGCTCCTCCTCGACGAGCTCACCGAGGACTTCGTCTTCGACGAGCTCGGCTACTCGATCCCGATCATCCGCGAGGCGTTCGAGCTCATGTCGGCGGAGGACCGGTTCGTGAGGTTCGACACCTCCACGAGGCCTTTCAGGCTGGTCAGGATCTATTCGTGACGGAAACCCCCATGATGAACAGCAGAGGACGCTGAGGACGCGGAGAAGAACGGACCCCATGATCGACGGAATCCCCATCATGCTGGACAAGATCAAGAAACTGCTGGGCGTGAAGGACATCCCGGACGAGGTGTCGCCGCTCTACCGGGGCGCGAAGAACGAGCGCGAGGCGCTCATCCTCCTCAAGGAGGCGCGGCGCCGCGACGAGAGCCGGCGCAAGCGCGCCATGCAGGACCTCGAGATCCTCGACAAGATGGAGGAGGAGCTCCTCGAGGAGGGCAAGGACGAGGGCAGCGAGTCCCGCAAGCTCATGATCGCCCGGCGGATCAAGGAGATCCGCTGGAAGGTGTCCGAGCTCAACAACCGCATCGAGAACATCTACAACAAGCGCATCAAGGTCTTCAACGAGCACGTCACGAGCCTCGAGACCGTCCTCGAGCTCCAGAGCGAGGAGCTCCCCGAGCGCAAGATCATGGAGGAGATGGCCATCAAGGCGAAGAACCTCCTCGAGGACCTCGAGAAGTCGAAGGAGCTCGCCGAGGGCATCTCCCAGACCACGGAGCCGCCGCAGCCCGACGAGGAGGAGCGCTCGATCCTCGAGGAGATGGAGCGCCGCGCCGACCAGGAGCTCGAGAAGCACGAGCCGCCCGAGCGCGTGGAGAAGGAGAAGCCTGCCCGGGAGAAATCCGACAAGGACGGCGAAACGCCCGAACGCGAGAAAAAGTCCGAGAAGAAGAAGACGGAGAAGAAGGTCGAGGAACCCCCGGACATCATGTTCGAGGAGTAGATGAAGAAGAAGCCGCCGAGCGAACGCGACACGCTGATGCGCCTCCAGGAGACGCGCCGGCGCGACATCTCGCGCCGCAAGGCCGCCCTCGCCCAGATGGACCAGCTCACGAGGATGGAGGAGGAACTCCTCGCCGAGGGCCAGGGCCCGGTCACCGCCAACCGCCGCCTCATGCTCGCCCGGCGCGTCCGCGAGGTGCGCGAGCAGGTCCGCGCCCTCAACCACAGGATCGAGAGCATCTACGACCAGCGCATCGCCGTCCTCAACCAGCACCTCGCCGCGCTCGAGACGGTCGTCGAGCTCACCGACGAGCCCGTGCCCGTCCGCGAAACCGTCGAGAAGGTCGCCATCGACGCGAAGACGAAGCTCGACGACCTCGACCGCGCGAGCGACCTCGGCGAAGGGATCGCCCCGTCCGCCGAGCGGCCGCAGCCCGACGACGAGGAGCGCGCGATCCTCGAGGAGATGGAACGCCGCGCCGACGCCGCGCGCGAGGCGGACGCGCCCGCCCCGAAGAAGAAGACCCGGAAGCACACGGACTTGGAGGAGTAGCCATGTCGATCCTGGAGAAGATTTTCAGGAAGCGCCGAGGCATCGCGCAGATGTCGCTGGAGGAGCTCCGCATCGAGGAGAAGCGGCTCGAGATCCGCGAGAACCAGCACATCAACCAGATCGACAAGTACGACAAGATGCGCGAGAACGTCTTCAACCAGGGCGCGAAGGTCAAGTCGCTCGCCCGCCGCCGCGTCTACGCGCGCCAGTTCAACGACTACTCGATGCGCATCCAGCTGATGGAGAAGGAGCTCTCGCGCACCGTGAAGGAGCTCATGACCATGAGCCGCCTGCGCAGCATCATGGAGCGCAAGCGCACCATCGGCGGCAAGAACCTGCTCGAGAACATGTCCGACGAGGACCTCGGCAAGATCATGGACCTCCTCGGCGACGACAAGATCACCGAGGAGATGTACGTGCAGAAGCTCGACATGATGCTCGGCGTGGTCACCGACCCCGCGTACGAGAGCGCCGACGTCGGCAGCGAGGGCCAGGAGGTCCTCAAGACCTGGGAGCAGATGGACGAGGGCGAGCTCGACTTCGACGAGGGCCTCAAGGAGGCCAGCGACGCCGCCAAGGAGCGCGGCGGCGGACAGAAGGAGACCAAGGAGAAGGAAACGGACGTTCGCGAAGCGGAGCCGAACTAGCGCGGATCACGGATCACGGAGCACGGACGAAGGAACGATGAACATACTCGGCTGGTTTACCGGAAAGAAAAAGGACCTCTCGCTCTCCGACGTGAAGCGCGAGGAGATCAGGCTCGGCATCCGCGAGAAGCAGACGATCGCCAAGCTGGAGCGGATCGAGAAGGAGAAGGAGGACATCTTCGCGAAGGGCGCGAAGATCAAGTCCCCCTCCCGCCGGCGCCAGCTCGCGCGCCTCTTCGACATGAAGGGTCAGGGCATCAAGATGCTGGAGCACGAGCTCTCCGTCCTCTCGAAGGAGCTCACCACGCTCTCCGCCCTCAAGCTCGCGCTGGAGCGGCGCGACATGTCGCGCGACGGCACGAGCCACCTCCTCAACCGCGTCGACGAGGCGGAGCTCATGACGGTCCTCGAAGACGACAAGATCTCGCAGGAGATGTACGCCGAGAAGCTCGGCGAGGTCATGGGCATCATGGACGAGAGCATGAAGGCGGAGGTGGAGTCGCTCGGGCGCGAAGGCGACGAGGTCATGAACGTCTGGCAGAAGATGGACGACGGCGAGATCGAGGACTTCAACGAGGGCCTCAAGATGGCCGACAAGGCCGTCCGCACGAAGGAGAAGAAGGCGGAGATGGAGGAGGAGTAACCGGAGCACGGATCACGGAAGACGGAACACGGAGCACGGACGACGACGATGGAGATGGACGTACACGAACCGATCAAGCGGGCGCTCGCCAAGGCGAAGCAGCATTTCAAGGACGGCGAGCCCGAGAAGGCCGCCGCCTGCTACGAGAAGGCGGCGAACCTGCTCGGGGTCTACGCCGAGCAGGCCACCTCGCGCGAGGCCGAGCAGCGCCGCAAGCAGATGGCGATCCAGTACCGCGAGATCGCGCGGCGCCTCCGCTCCGGCGACACCGACGACGAGAAGGACGAGGCGAGCGACCGCGGCACGTCGACGGGCCGGCCCGCCTCCTCGAACGGATCCCCCGCCGCGCCCCCGGGCGCCGCGGGCGAGATCCGCGGCATCGTCACCAACCTCATGCACCAGTCGAGCGTCTCGTGGGACGACATCGGCGGGCTCGAGGACACCAAGCAGGAGATCAAGTTCGCGCTCGGCATGACGCTCGCGAAGCAGCCCGCCGGCGTGAAGATCGCCGCGTGGACGAAGATCCTCTTCTACGGGCCGCCCGGCACCGGCAAGACGCTGCTGGCCGCGGCCACGTCGAACGCCGTCCGCTCCAGCGAGGGCGTGCCGAGCGTCTTCTACAACGTGAAGATCTCGAGCGTGCTGTCGAAGTACTTCGGCGAGAGCTCGAAGATCATCGGCGAGCTCTACGGCACCGCGCGCGACACGTCGCCCTCCGTCGTCTTCCTCGACGAGTTCGAGGCGCTCTGCGGCAAGCGCGACGCGAGCGACACCGGCGCCGAGCGGCGCATCCTGTCGACGCTGCTGGCCGAGCTCGACGGCATGGACTCGAAGGGGCGCAGCGACATCTACGTGCTCACCATCGCCGCGACGAACCGCCCGTGGGACCTCGACCCCGCGGTTCTGTCGCGCTTCGAGAAGAAGGTCCTGATCCCGCTCCCCGACGAGAGCACCCGCGAGAAGATCCTCCGCATCCACCTCGAGAAGAAGGGCTTCAAGACGGCCGTGTCCTACCCGGAGCTCGCGACGATGACGGAGGGGTTCAGCGGGCGCGAACTGGAACGCTTCTGCAAGGAGGTCACGACGGGTATGGTGGAGTCGATGAACCGGGACATCCCGACGCTCGTCGACCGCGGCCTCGACCAGGTGAAGAGCTACTCGATCCGCGTGCGCGACCTGACGAACGACGACTTCGCCGCCGCCGCGAAGCTCATCCACCCGCAGACGACGCAGGAGGAGATGGCGAAGTACCATCGCTGGAAAGAGTCGGTACAGGAGGAATAGATTCGGCTCGGGCCGCACCCGCGGCCCTCGATCACGACAAGCAAGTGAAGGGAGACCGTCATGCCGCTCACCCCGTGTCCGGACTGCAACCGCGAAGTGTCCACCAGCGCGCGCCAGTGCGTGCACTGCGGACGCCCCTGGCCCGCCAGCCGCTGCGGCGCCGGCGCGCTCGTCATCGGGCTGCTCGTCGCGTTCTGCGTCTTCGGCGGGATCGCCCTCGCCAGGGCGAAGCACGGCCGCGCGGAGTCCCGGTGCCGCGTCGAGCGCGCGATCGCCCCGACGGTGACGACGACGCCCGCTCCGGCCGAGACGCCCGTGCCCGCGGCCGCCCCCGTCAAAGAGGAGGAATAACCATGAGCAGGCTGTACGATCCGCTGCCGGGCGACGAGCCCGCCACGCCCTCGCCCTGCCGCGAGGCCGCGCGCGGCCTCATCACGTGCCCCGACTGCCGCCGCGAGGTCTCGCGCCGCGCGGCCGAATGCGTGCACTGCGGGCGGCCGGACCCGGCCGACCGCGTGCGCCGCGTCCACCGGTGGCTTCTGTTCACGTTCGCGGGCGTGGCCGCGGCGGTCGTCCTCCTCTCCGCCGGCCGGCCGTGCGTCATGAGGACGCCGGAGGCCGGCACCGCCTGGTCGCAGGCGCTCCGGGAGCGGCCCGAGGGCTGCGGCTTCCTCGGCGTCCAGATGCGCGAGCCGTGCGAGATCAGCTTCGTCCAGCCCGGCTCGCCCGCCCAGCACGCGGATCTCCGGCCCGGCGACCGCATCGTCGCCGTCGACGGCCGTCGCGTCGAGCACTTCCGCGACTATCTCCCGGCGATCTGGGCCAGGCGCCCCGGCGACCGCATCACGCTGAGCATCACGCGCGGCACCACGTGGACGGTGGACGTCGTCCTCGGCCGCCATCCGAACGACTAAGGAGCGACGGCGATGGGCCTGTTCAAGTCCAGGGAAGAGAAGAAGATCGAGCGCGACATCGAGATCCGCAAGGGCGTGAACTCGCTCCGTCGCAACATCAAGGAGCTCTTCAAACACGAGCGCTCCTACGTCGAGAAGGCCAAGCGCGCGAAGAAGATCGGCGACAAGCAGCAGTACGACTTCCTCCGCCGCCAGCTCAAGAAGACCGCTTCGCAGAAGCGCGTGCGCGAGCGGCAGCTCCTCTCGATCGAGACCGCCATCCAGATCAAGGACCAGGCGGAGAGCGACGCGGACTTCGCCAAGTCGATGGGCTCGGTCGCGAAGTCCATCGCCGAGGTCTACGGCAGCGTGGACTTCGTGAAGACGCAGAAGAACTTCGAGAAGGCGATGTACCAGGCGGAGACCATCCAGCAGCAGATGGAGGTCTTCCTCGAGATGACGCAGGAGCACGTCATGAGCGGCGAGGTGGAGGGCGAGGACGAGCTGATCTCCGACAAGGAGATCGACCGCATGCTCGAGGAGGAGGTCGTCCGCGAGGAGAGCGAGTCGGTCGACAAGGAGATCGAGAAGGGACTGAAGGACATCCAGGACGAACTGGACAAGGAGAGCAAATAGATGGGCTACCCGCCGCCCGGAAGTCCGCCGCCGCCCGCGTACGCGCCGCCCCCGCCGCCGCCGAAGTCGAGCACCGGCAAGATCATCATGATCACGTGCGGCGTGCTGCTCGGCCTCGGCCTGCTCGCGTGCGGCGGCTGCAGCCTGCTGGGCTGGATCGTCGCGCGCAAGGCCGCGGAGATCGGCGAGGCGTGGGCGAACTTCGAGAAGTCCGTCGAGGCGCAGGTGGGCGGCAACAAGTACGTCGTCGAGCGGCTCGGCAAGGTGAAGAGCGTGAAGATCGGCCAGGCGCGCCCCGACGGGACGGACACGATGCCCGGCAAGATGCCGTTCCGCGTCACGGGCGAGAAGGACTCGGGCGTCGTGAACGTGGAGTTCGAAGTCCAAGGCCTGAAGCCCGTGATCAGGAAGAGCTGGCTCTACCACAAGGGAAAACGGATCGACCTCGACACGGGCGAGGAGACCGCCGCCGAGGCTCCGCGCGTCGAGGTCGAAAAGAAGGAAGACCCCGACAAGGAGAAGGGAAAAGACGAATGAACTACCCGCCGGCCGGAAGTCCTCCTCCGATGTCGCCGCCCCCCGGCTCCACGCCCCCTCCGCCCCCGGGCGGCGCGCCGCAGCCGTACTACTATCCGCCCCCGCCTCCGCCGCCGAAGTCGGGCAGCCCGCTCAAGTGGATCCTGATCGGGTGCGGCATCCTGGGCGGACTGGGTCTGCTGAGCTGCGGCGGATGCGTGCTCTGGGCCACGATGCTGGCCGGCAGCATGCAGGAATCGATCCAGGCGGCCGAGCAGCGCATCCGGTCGAGCAAGATCGTCGAAGGAGAGCTGGGCGCCGTGAAGAAAGTGAGTCCCCCGGCCAACCAGCAGCAGCCGGGCCGCCAGGACATGCGCATCCAGTTCCGCGTCGAGGGCGAGAAGAAGAGCGGGACCGTCGAGGCGATGATGACCTTCAGCGGCACGAGCTTCAAGCTGGGGTCGATGACGCTCGAGGTGGACGGCGGCGACAAGCAGATCCCGCTGGAGGACGCCGCCAAGTAGCCGCGCTCACGGCAAGGAGATGCCCAAGAACTTCCTGCTGGAGTCGTTCGAGAAGCACAAGGAGCTCGGGCTCGCGTGCTTCCGCGACGGCGAGACGAAGGAGGCGAAGTACCACTTCCTGAAGGCGGGCCAGTACCTGATGGAGCTCGCCGCGCAGTCGGACTCTCCGCTGCGCGAAGTGCGCATCAAGCAGGCGCACAAGATGATCGACCTCGCGAAGAACCTCCAGGCGAAGCGCAAGGCGATCCGCGAGAAGGTCGCCGCCCAGAAGGCCGGGCAGGGGGGGAGGGACGACGACGACGTCCCCGACGAGTGGCAGGTCGCCGAGAAGCCGTCGATCCGCTTCGGCGACATCGCCGGGCTCGAGGACGTGAAGGAGCAGATCCGGGTGAAGATGATCTACCCCTTCACGCACGTGGAGAAGGCGAAGAAGTATCGCATCCGCACGGGCGGCGGCATCCTCCTCTACGGGCCGCCCGGGACCGGCAAGACGATGATCGCGAAGGCCGTCGCCGGCGAGCTCGACGCGACGTTCTTCGCGATCGCCCCGAGCGAGATCCTGAACAAGTGGGTCGGCGAGAGCGAGAAGAACATCCGCAAGCTCTTCGACGCCGCGCGCAAGTGCGAGCGCGCGATCGTCTTCATCGACGAGGTGGAGGCGCTCACGCCCCCGCGGCGCGACGGGGAGACCGGCGGCGTCATGCAGCGCGTCGTCCCGCAGATCCTGAACGAGCTCGACGGGTTCGACCGCAAGGAGGGGCACCACCTTCTCTTCATGGGCGCGACCAACGAGCCGTGGAACATCGACAGCGCGATGCTGCGGCCGGGACGGCTCGACGAAAAAATCTACGTGGGACTGCCGGACGCGAAGGCGCGGGGTCAGATTCTCAGGATGAACCTGAAGGACGTGCCGCTGGAGAACATCGATCTCGACGCGATGGCGGGGAGGCTCGACGGCTACAGCGGCGCCGACATCGCGTACCTCTGCCGCAAGGTGAGCGAGGAACGCTTTCTCGAATCCGTCGAGAAGGGCGACGAGAAGGAGATCTCGAAGGCGGACTTCGAGCGCGTGCTCGTCAAGCTGAAGCCGTCGGTCGCGCGGGTGGACCTCGACCGGTTCGCGAAGTTCCGGACGCAGGGATGAACGCGCCGGAGAACGCGCCCCCGACGTCCAGGACCTCGTCCTTCGTGCCGTGGGTCCTCGCGGGCGTCCTCGCGTTCCTCGGGGTCGTCCTCTGGCTCAACCTCAAGGAGCCGGACCTCTACGATCACGCGCTCGCGGGCGAGCCGGCGGGGCCGGTGAACCAGGAGACGCCGAAGTGGCTGCCGGAGGGCGTGGCGCTCTCGGAGAACCTGCTCAAGGTGCGCGTGGAGGACGGCGACGGCTGGTACCGGCTTTTCTGGGCGGGGAGCGAGACGTACTGGTTCGACGACGCCGCCTACTTCGCGGGCGCGCTCGTGAACCGCTACTCGCGGCTCATCGAGGGCCGGTGGACGCTCAAGGGGTCGTACCAGGGACGGCCGTTCGCGGTCGAGTACGAGCTGAGGGAAGGCGCCGCGCCCGAGGGCGTGGCGCAGGCGGGGCCGGTGCCGGTCCCGGCCGGCGTCCACTGGTGCGCGCGGCAGTACCGGACGGGGCTCAGGTCGTTCGCATGGGTCCGCGTGCGCTGAAGGTCATGAAGCCGCCGTGGCCGTGCATGCCGCTGCGCGCGCATCCCTCCGCCCCCGCGCGACGCTGACGCGACAGCTGGTCCATGTTCACGATCGCCGGCCCGTCCTCGAAGCCGGCGTTCCGCTGCGCGTCGCACCAGTAGCGCGCCGGCGGAAGCGTGCCGAGAAGATGCTCCAGCACGATCACGTCGACGAGATGCAGCTCGCGCCCGTTGACGAAGACGCCGGTGCCGCCGCCGGAGCAGCCGGCGGGCATCGGGCCCGCGATCGGCAGCCCCGCGTCGAGCCAGCCGGTGGCCGGACCGCCCCATTCGCCGACCGCTCCCGAGCGCGCGTCGTACCAGTACGCGCCGTCGCGCCAGCGGTCGCCCGTCTCGGCCTCCAGCCGGTCCAGGGCCGAGAGCTGCTCGGCCGTGAGCGCGGCCCCGTTGATGGTGATGCTCCGCGTCATGTTCGCCCTCCCCCCTACGATCGCGGAACAGGTCGCGTTCCTCTAGGCTCTGTCTGAGAACCCCCTCCCGTCGCCGAGGCGGGCGGCACGGCTGCATCTGCTGCGTTGCTCCTCCTCAGCGATGCTCTCCGTTGCATCGCATCGTCGTCGCGCCTTGCATCTGCAG
>Ga0187893_10007436_pt1 | contig 17939 bp, 15 predicted proteins | sample MA1701074metaG_FD_139574 | JGI IMG/M metagenome (GOLD analysis project Ga0187893, IMG submission 139574) | White microbial mat communities from a basaltic lava cave in the Kipuka Kanohina Cave System on the Island of Hawaii, USA - MA170107-4 metaG ... | reverse complement strand
CGACCTGGCTGACCTGTTGCGCATGAACCGGCTGCCCGAGGCCTGGATCGCCCCACCCGACCTGCGGCAGCTCCGCGAGCTGGTGCGCTACCGCGCCAAGCTGGTCGCGCTGCGCTCCGGCTTGAAAGCCCAAGTGCACTCGGTGTTGGCCAAAGAGGGCGTGGCGGTGCCAATGACCGACTTGTTCGGCAGCTCCCGGCTGGTGCGCTGGGCCGCCGTGGAGGCTGGTCCAACGCCAACCGTTTGGCACCAAGCTGCGTGACGACCGCGAACGCATCGCCGCCCGGCGCGGCCGCAACATCGGCAAAATCGCCGCCGCCCGCAAAGTCCTCACCCTGGTGTACTACGGCCTGCGTGACGGGCACATCCGCTGCCTGCCACGGCTGATGGCCAAGGCGGTCCCATGACCCGGCTAGGACGCACCCCAGGCGCGCGCTCGGGAACTGTGCTGACCCCCACGTTGTGGCGCGGTCGTCCCTCTGATTGAGCCCGCCTGGCCGTGCGGCCGCAACAGCTCCATGCCTTGCCCTCGCGGCGGCGAAGGGATGACTGGCACCCGAGTCCGGGACCGCCCCTCCACTACGCGTTGGACTGGAGCTGAAACCGTCCTATCCCTTCATAGCCAAGGAGCCACCCAAACCTTCTTCTCCGCCAACCGAATCTCGCGCCCTCCCACCGACAGCGTCAAGGTCGTACGTCCTCTGCTGCGCCTGCGGGCGCTCCACCTTGACCCCGCCGGTGCTCCGTCGCGTCTGGGCACGTACGAAGAAACCCAAAACCAAACCCCAAACCCTCACGCCGCGCTTGACAGGCCCCATCCCTTCATGGATGCACAGTGCAGGATTTGCCGGCGCGCGGCACCGTCCAGATCGACCAGAGCCGCAGGTATGCGCGGGCGGCCCACGCGGCTGGCGACCCGGTCGAGCTGGTCGAGTTCCCAGGCATGGGTCACATGGAGTTCCTCGACCCTGCCCACGAATCGTGGCGGGAAGTCACTGCGCGCTTGCCGAGGTTGATGGGGCGATAGAACCACAGGATGAAACTTTCATGCATGAAAGTTTCTTGCTACTGTCTGGGCGTGAGTTTGTTGGGCGGCGGCAAGAGTTCGCGGTGCTCGACCGCGAGCTCGAGCGTGTTCGTGCGTCGGGGGACGGGCGCTTGGTCGTCGTGCGTGGGCGCCGCCAGGTAGGCAAGTCAACGCTGCTCACCGCTTGGCTGGGGGAACACGGCGTGCAGTCGGCGTTCTTCACGGCCTCACGCCGCCCACCACGCCGTGAGGTCGAGCTGTTCACCCGCGAGATCGCCGAGTCCTCGTTGCCGGGAGCGGCGGCGTTCGCGGCCGCGCATCCCAGCGACTGGGACGACGCATTGGCGCTGCTTGCCTCGACACATGATCCTGGGGTTCCCGCGGTCGTCGTGCTCGATGATTTTCCGTACATGGTGGCCGTCGATACAAGCATCGAGGCGACGTTGCAGAAGCAGTGGGATCGCCGCCTCAGCCACCTGCCACTGTTGCTCGTGCTCGTAGGCTCGGATCTCGGAATGATGGCCTCGCTTAGCGCCTACGACCGACCCCTCTACGGCCGAACGTCACGCGAGCTGGTGGTCGACCCGCTCACTCCCGCCTACGTCGCCGAGCTGCTCGACCTCGAGCCTGCGGCGGCCATCGACGCCTACCTGGTCGCAGGTGGATTTCCAGGAGTCGTCACGTCCTGGCCGCTAGGAGTGGATATATGCGCATTCCTCGAGTCGGCCCTGGCGGACCCGACTTCGCCGCTTGTGGTCGCCGGCGAGCGGAGCCTGGTAGCCGAGTTTCCCCCACAGGCGCATCCCCGTCTGGTGCTCGACGTAATCGGGACCGGCCAGCGGACCTTCCGGAACATCGCGGACCGAGCCGGGATCGCGGATGCATCATTGCAGCGCGCGCTCGACGTGCTCGTCACGAAACACGTTGTCGCCGTCGAGGAGCCGCTGTCGACAAGGCCGGCGTCGAAACAGCGCCGCTATCGGGTTGCAGATCCTTACCTGAGATTCTGGCTGCGGTTCATCGGGCCACAGCTGGCAACCCTCGAGCGTGGCCGGAGCGAGCTGGTGATCCGGCGCCTGTGGGCCAGTTGGGAGTCATATCGGGGCGTGGCGGTCGAGCCCTTGGTGCGTACTGCCGTCGAGCGCCTCCTCCCCGACTCCAGGTTCGGTGAGGCGCTGCTCGTGGGAGGCTGGTGGTCCAGGGCGCACACCGAAGAGGTCGACCTCGTCGGTGTCTCGGGCGGCCCACGTCCTCCCCGGGTTGAGTTCGTCGGCTCCGTCAAGTGGCGATCTCAGGGGCGTTTCGGCCGGGACGACGAGCGCCGCCTCGCGCAGCACGCGGCAATGGTCCCAGGCGTCGACGCGGACACGGTCCACGTCGGCGTGTCACGAGCCGACTTCGCCGAACAATCACTCGACGTCCGCTTGGGCCCGCAAGACCTGGTCACCGCTTGGGTTCCCCGTCCGTAGGGGGGCCGGCCTCAGGCGGGGTGGGTGCGCGAGGTGGGGGCGAGGATGGCGGCGAGGGCGGCGGCGACGCGCACCGCCTCGTCGGGGAGCAGGGCGGCGGTGGAGATCCGCACGGCGGGTGGGGTGGCGAGGCGGTAGGGCTGGCCGGGCTGCACCGCCCATCCCGCCTGCAGGAAGCCGGCCGAGACGGGCGCCTCCTCCGCGACTGGGACCCACACGTTGAGGCCGGATCGCCCGGTCGCGGCGATCCCGTGCGCGGCGAGGGCGGCGACGAGCGCCTCGCGGCGCCGCGCGTAGGTCGCGGCGGCCTCCTCGAGCCGGCGCGTGACGGCGGGATCGGCCCACAGGTCGGCGGCGAGCTGCTGGAGCACCCCGCTCACCCAACCCGTCCCGAGCCGCTGCCTGCCCTCCACCCGTGTGAGCGTGACCGGATCGGCCGCGAGCACCGCCAGCCGCAGGTCCGGGCCCAGCGACTTCGAGACCGACCGGACCACCGCCCACCTGAGCCGGCCGGCGGTCACCGTCCGGTAGGCCGCCCCCGCCACCGGGCCGGCATGGTCGTCCTCGACGACGAGGAGGTCAGGGTACGCGTCGAGCACGGCGCCCAGCTCCTCGGCGCGCTCCGCATCGAGTGCCGCGCCGGTCGGGTTCTGCGCGCGCGGGGTCACGATCAGAGCCGCGACCCCCGAGGTCAGCGTCGCGCCGAGGCGGTCCGGGAGCATCCCCCGCTCGTCGATCGGCACGCCCACGGGCTCCAACCCCATCGCCCGGAGAAGGTCGAGCACCGCGGTGTAGCCGGGATCCTCGACCACCACGCGGTCGCCTGGCCGCAGGTGCGCGCCGAGGACTCGCTCGATCCCGTCCATCGCGCCGCCGACCGCCCCGATCCCTCCCGCGCTGACACCGTCTTCCTCTAGCTGCGCTCGCGCGAGGTCGGCCAGCCGCTCGAGCACTCCCGGCTCTCCGTAGAGCCGGGGGAGGAGCACCGCGGACCGGCCGGTCGGCAGGAACGCGGGGTCGGGGCTTCCCGTGGCGAGATCACGGACGTTGGCGGGTAACGAGGGGACGGCGCGCATCGCGAGCGGGGGACGCGGCGCGACCCGCACGCCACGGCGGGGAACGGCGACGACCGCGCCTCTCGCGCGGAGCTGCCGGTAGGCCGCCGACGCCGTCGCTGGGCTGACCTCGGCGGAGCTCGCGAGCGCCCGGACCGATGGCAGGGAGTCTCCGGGCGTGAGCTGTCCCCCCGCGATGGCACGCTCGACGGATTCGACGATCTCACGCACCGACCGGCCAGCAATCTGATATGGTACAGACATAGTCACTGTACTATAACAGGAGCGATCAGCGGTGGGTCAGACCAGAGCATCAGCGGTGGGTCAGACCAGAGCATCAGCGGTGGGTCAGACCAGAGCATCAGCGGTGGGTCAGACCAGAGCATCAGCGGTGGGTCAGATTGGTGCCACGGACCGGACGCGCGCCCGCCGGCTGCCCGAACGGGCGGCCGTGAGCACGGATGCGCTCTACGAGGTGCTCGACAGCGGCCTGACCTGCCATGTCGGGTTTGTATACGACGGGTACCCCGTGGTGATCCCCACCGCCTACGGGCGATCGGGGGAACGGCTCTACCTCCACGGGTCCACCGGCAGCCGGATGCTCCGGACCCTCGCGGCCGGAACCGATATCTGCATCACGGTGACCCTGGTCGACGGGCTCGTGCTCGCGAGATCCGCCTTCCACCATTCCGTCAACTACCGCTCGGCGGTCGTGTTCGGCACCGCGACGCCGCTGGAGGAGCCCGAGGAGAAGCTGGCCGGGTTGCGCGTGATCGTCGACCACCTCGTGCCCTCCAGGTGGGCGCAGGTGCGGCCGCCCACGCCCAGGGAGCTTGCCGCGACGAGCGTGCTGACGGTCCCCTTGACCGAGGCCTCGGTCAAGGTCCGGTCTGGCCCGCCCAAGGATGAGGCCGAGGACTACGCGCTCCCGATCTGGGCGGGGGTCGTCCCGCTGAGGCTCCAAGCCGGCCCGCCGCAGGATGACCCAAGCCTGGCACCGGGCGTTTCTCCTTATGGCCAGGTTTTCTCACGCATGCGTGAGAAAACCTGGCCATAAGACACATCGGCCCGCGCGCGATCGGCCATCCCGGCGGGCACCTCGCGCGCGCCCGATTCGGGCGTTCACGCGGTTACGCGTCGTCGATCGCGATGCCGGTGAACTCGAAGCGTGGGACGAACGCGTCGCCTTGCGAGCCCGCGTTCGTGGTCAGCGTGAGCGAGGAGGCGCCTCCCGCCAGCGCGCCGACGAAGGTGATCTCGCCCTCGTAGGTCTCTCCCGGCTCGACCTGCAGCGCCTTGTTGCGCTCGGGCACCTCGAAGTTATACGAGGTGCCACGGTCGTCCACCAGGGTCATGCCGGTGTACGGGCTGCTGGCCAGCGCGACCATCGCCTGCGATTCGTTCCGCACGGTCAGGTCTACGAGGATCTCCTCAGGCTCGAACGTGATCCTGTTGATCCGTACCGAGACGCCCTGGTCGTTCGCCTGCTCGAGGTCGAGAGTCAGCGGTCCAGGCAGGCTGGTCCTCCGCGGCCCAGGGGCTCGCACCGCCTCGGCTTGCACGGTCGGCCCCTCCCTTGGCGCAGCCTCCCGGCTCGTGGGTCCATCGCCTCCGCATCCGGCGACGACCACGCTGCCGAGCAGCATCGCGACCGAGCGAGCGCGTACGGTCAACAGCATCGCTTCCCTTACTCGTGGTCCTTCTCGAGACGGCGGGATTAAACCGGATCTTGGGGCATCGCGGCGCGCTACTGCCGTGGTAGGACTAGTGGACGAAGCTGAGTACGCCGGAAAGGAATGGGCGCGTGCGACGGAGCCGAGAGATCGCCTTGCTCGGGTGGGCATTGGTGGTCGGCCTCGCCGTAACCGCCACGACCGTGGTGCGGGACCCCACCCAGGCGCGCGGCCAAGAGCCCAGCCTGGAGCAGGGCGCCTTGATCTACCAGCAGCAGTGCGCACAGTGCCATGGCGGTGACGGGCGGGGGGCGCTCGTTCGTGGCACGGACCGGCAAGCGCCGCCGCTCCGCGGCCTCGAGGTCGCATACGTCGACCTGAGCTTGCGGACGGGGCGGATGCCACCGGTTGGCGACCCCTTCGACAACCGGCTGCGGCAGCCGACAGTGACGGGGAAGGCCAGGGAGTCGCTCGTCGCCTGGATGACCCAGGAGTTCGGGCTGACCGGGCAGACACCTGCGGCCATGCCAGGCAACCCGTCGGCGGGGCTGCAGGTCTACCAGCAGCAGTGCGCGCACTGCCACGGCGCGACGGGAGCCGGGGGAGTGGCCGGCGCCGGCGCGTTCACGCCTCCGCTGACCGAGTACGACCCGGTCGTGATCGCCGAGGCGATCCGCGTCGGCCCGTTCGCGATGCCGCGGTTCAGCCAGCGGCAGATCACGGACCAGGAGGTGAACGACGTGGTGGGGTTCCTGCAGTTCGTGGAGGACGAGCCCCGGTCGCCCATCTTCGGCCTGCTCGAGCTGAACCCCGTGTACGCGGCGGGGTTCGTGGCCCTCGCCACGCTGGTGCTCCTGTTCTCCCTGTTCTGGATCGGGGGAACGCCGGCCTGGTTCCCCGACCCTCGGAGGTCTCCCAAGAGGGAGGAGGTGTCGTGAGCTTCCAGACGCGTCCCCCGGAGCAGCTCGAGGTCATCGCCGAGCGTGTTCCCCCACCGAGCCAGGCGAACGACGCGCTCGTGATCGGCACCGCCATCGCCGCCGCCGTCTGCGCCGCCGGGTTTGCCATCGCGCTGCTGCTCGGCGCCCCGCTGAGCGCGTTCGCGACGCTGCTCGCGCTCGCGATGCTCTTCATGGCGATCTCGGTCCGCCGCTACTTCGCCGACCGCTACCCCGACATCGACGCCGCCGAGCCTCGCGCGGAGCCGGTGCCGGACGAGTCCGCCATACAGGGGGCGAGGGGGAGTCCCCCCATACAGGGGGCGAGGGGGAGTCCCCCCATACAGGGGGCGAGGGGGAGTCCCCCCATACAGGGGGCGAGGGGGAGTCCCCCCATATCCGACGTCGAGCCCGTCGTGGGGCGCAGGCCGCTGCTCACCCGGATCTTGATCGGGTGCGCGACGGTGCTGGGCTTGAGCTTCCTGGTGCCGGTCAGCTCCTTGGGCCCCGCACCGGGCAACCAGCTACGGATGACCCAGTGGCGGGCGGGCAGGCGGGTCGTGACGGGCGACGGCGAGCCCGTGCGGCCGGAGGCCATCGCGCCGGGCGGCGTCGTCACTGCCTGGCCAGAGGGCGCGATCGGCGCCGAGCCGTCGGCGGTCATCGTGCTCCGCCTGACCCAGCCGCCCCTGCCGCCCACGCGGCCAGAATGGATCGTCGACGGCGACGTGGTGGCGTACTCGAAGATCTGCACGCACGCGGGCTGCCCGGTCGCGCTGTTCCGTGAGCGGGAGAACGCGCTGTTCTGCCCCTGCCATCAGTCGACCTTCGACGCGAACCGTGGCGCGGTCGTGACGTTCGGGCCGGCGGAGCGGGCGCTGCCACAGCTCCCGCTTGGCATCGAGAACGGCGAGCTGATCGCGCTGGGCGATTTCGTCGAGCAGGTCGGTCCGGCGTTCGGGTAAGGAGGAGGGTAGTCATGACGCCGCTGTTCGCCTTGCTGTTCGACGCGCTGGACTCGCGCCTCGGGCTACGCCGGCCGGGGCGCACGGTGGCGAACAAGGTGTTCCCGCACCACTGGTCGTTCCTGCTGGGCGAGGTGGCGTTGTTCTCGTTCGTCGTGCTCGTCGCCACAGGGACGTTCCTCACATTCTTCTACCGGCCCTCCACCGAGCTCGTGACGTACGCGGGATCCAGCCCCCTCTACCGGGGAGTCCAGCTGCCGGAAGCGTTCGCGTCTGTCATCCGGCTGTCGGAGGAGGTCCCGGGCGGGTTGATGATGCGGCGCATCCACCGCGCCGCCTCGCACCTGTTCATCGCCTCGACGGTCCTCCACATGCTGCGCATCCTGCTCACCGGCGCGTTCCGCAAGCCGCGGGAGCCCAACTACCACATCGGCCTGCTGCTCCTTACCCTCGCTCTCGCGGAGGGATTCGTCGGCTACTCGCTGCCGTACGACTCGCTGGCCGGCACCGGCATCCGCATCGCCTACTCCGAGCTGCTGAGCTTCCCCGTCATCGGGGATCAGCTGGCCTTCTGGGTGTTCGGGGGCGAGTTCCCGACGGGAGACCTCATCCCGCGGTTCTTCGTGTTCCACGTGATGCTGATCCCAGGGCTGATCATCGCCCTGATCGGCGTCCACCTCGCGCTGCTCGTCCGCCAGCGCCATACCCAGTTCCCCCGCCGGGGCATCGACGGGCACCGCATGGTCGTCGGCAAGCCGCTGTGGCCAGCGCAGTTCCAAGAGTCGACCACCCTGATCCTATGGATCGGCGGCCTCCTGACCGCGTCGGCGGTCCTGATCCCCTGGAGCGACATCACACTGCTTGGCCCGTATATCCCTGGCGAGGTCGGCAATAACGCGCAACCCGACTGGTTCCTGTTCTGGGTCGACGGGATGTTGCGGATCCTTCCGCCGGTCGAGGTGGACCTCCCCGGCGTCACGATCTCGGGGCCGTTCATCGCCGGCATCGTGCTGCCCACGCTGGTGTTCGGCGCGCTGATCGCCTATCCGTTCCTCGAACGCAAGGTCTACAGGCTGCGCGGAGAGTGGCACGTCCTTTCGAACCCGCTGGAGATCCCGCTGCGCGCGGCGATGTCGATCGGGACCTTCTCATTCGTCCTGATCGTCTCCGCCGCCGCGACCAACGACATCCTCTCGCGGCTCACCGGTATCCCGATCGAGGGGCTCACGCGGTTCTTCCGCCTGACCGCGGTGTTTGTCCCGCCGCTGCTCGCGTTCTTGCTGTACTGGTACAGCAAGCGGCGGTTGGCGCGGACCGGTCTCCGCGTGGCGTCCGCGGAGGTTGACGCGGACACACGCCTGGGGGCAGGTAGTCTGCGTACCTAGAGAGACCGGAGGGCAGTAGCGACGGTACGGCCGTGAGGCCGCACCGGCGCCCGTTCGTCAGCACGATGGCATCCCCCTAGACCCATGGGGGTACCCATCCGGACCGGCGCCCACGACGCGTGGATGCGAGACCTTCGGGCCCACCCCGCAACCCTGCGGTTGCCCCTGACCTGGAGCAATGATGTTGTCGGATCCGGTCCTCTACGGCGTCTTTGCCGTTATAGTCACCGTCCTGCTCGCGATCGACCTCTTCGTCGTTCAACGCGACACGCACGCCGTCTCGATCAAAGAAGCCGCCGTCTGGTCGACGATCTGGATCGGCGTCTCGATCCTGTTCGGCCTATTCGTCCCTCAACTCCACCAAGAAGGCGGCGGTCAAGCGGTCGCCAACTACTTCTCCGGTTACGTGATCGAGAAGTCGCTGTCGGTGGACAATGTATTCGTCTTCGTGCTGATCTTCAGCGCGCTTTCCGTGCCACGTGAGCTACAGCACCGCGTGCTGTTCTACGGCGTGGTCGGCGCGATCGTGATGCGCACCATCCTCATCTTCGTCGGTGCCGCGCTGGTCCAACGTTTCGAGTGGATCCTCTATGTGTTCGGCGCGTTCCTTCTCTACGTCGCGTGGAGGACATGGCGGGAACGCAACGAGACGACGGACGTGACGAACTCTCGGATAATGAAGCGCATCCGGCAGATCATTCCCACGACGGACGGGTATCGCGGCGAGCGCTTCTTCGTGCGCGAAGGCGGCGAAGCCGCCGGGAGGCGGGGATCGAAGGGAAAGCTGCTCGCCACACCGCTGTTCATCGTGCTACTGCTGATCGAGTTCAGCGACCTGATCTTCGCGGTCGACTCGATCCCCGCGATCTTCGCGATCACGCAAGACCCATTTATCGTGCTGACCTCGAACATCTTCGCCATCCTCGGCCTGCGCTCGCTGTACTTCCTGCTCGCCGGCGCCGCCGACAAGCTGCGCTACCTGAACGCCGGCCTCGCGGTCATACTCGGCTTCGTCGGCGTGAAGCTGCTCACCGAGGGCATCGAGGGCATCTGGCACCCCGGCCCACTTCAGAGCCTCGCGATCATCATGGCGATCCTGGTGGTCACGATCGTGGCCAGCTTGCGAGCGAACCGGCGCGAAAAGCTTTTAGAAGAACAGGAGGCCTTGGTCCGTGAGCCAGCTCGCCTCCCCGGCCCAGACCGCCGATAGTTGTGTGCTGGATACGCGACATATATGTCGCGTATCCAGCACACATCACTCCTCTTCGGCGTGAAGGGCGTTGAGGTCCTGGGCGTGGAGTTGGGCGCCTTGGGTGAGGCTCGGGCGCGAGGTGGCGCTGGCGCCCGAACCGGACCCGCGGCCGTCTTCGCCGCGCTGAATCTGGGGGTTCGACTGCTCTTCGGTGACCTCGCCGGCCTCTTGTCGCTCCTCCTGCCGGTCGGGGCCTTGGAATGGGAAGCCGGGGGCGAAGAGGCCTCTCCGCGGTGCCGACGAGTCTTCGTCTCGCGTCTCCTCCGACGCCTCATCCGAGTCGTCGCCGCTTAGGGGCTGCGCGGCGGGTAAGCCGGGGAGGTCGAACGGCAGGGCGTCCTCGCCGCTGGCGCAGTCGGGGGGAGACGACTCAGATGAGGCGTCGGAGGAGACGTCTGCGAGGACGTCCTCCTCGGACGACTGCTCGATCGCGATCTCTCCGTCTTGCCCTCCGTCTTGGCAGGCGCTGTCCAGATCCGATTCGTCCGCCGGCTTCCCACGGACGACGATCAGGTCGGTCAAGTCCGGCTCTGGGAACTTGGCGACGGGGAACTCGCCCGACGTCGAGGACATGAAGCGGCCCCAGGTGATCGCCGGGAGGTCACCGCCCGTGGGATGGCCCGGCATGGTCTGGTTGTTGTCCCGGTTGCCCATCCACACGACCGCGGTGAGCGACGGCGTGTACCCGGCGAACCATGCGTCGCCGTAGTCCTGCGTCGTGCCGGTCTTGCCCGCGGCGGGATGGCCGAAGCGCGCCCGGTGGCCACTGCCGTCCGAGATGACACCTTGGAGCACGTCGGTCACGGCCAAGGCGACGCGCTCGCTGATGGCCCGGTCGGCGTCGTCCTCGTGCCGGTAGACCACGTCGTCGCCGCGGCGGGCCTCGACGACCGCGAAGGCGGAGTGGTGAACGCCACCGCTCGCGAACGTGTTGTAGGCCTCGGCGAGCTGCAAGGGTGTGATCTCCGCGGTGCCGAGCACCAGGGAGGCGTACGGCTCGAAGGCGTCCTTGCCCCCGAGCCCCATCGCGCGGCTCGCGATGTTGGCGGTCGCCCGGGCGCCGACCTGGTCCTGGACCTGGGCGTATACGGTGTTGACCGAGTTCCACGTCGCCTGACGGAGCGTCATCGGCGGGTACTCGGCCTTCTCGTAGTTGTTCACGGTCCAGTCGGAGCCGTCGTCCGCCTGTGGCAACACGATCTTGGCTGGCGCGTCGAAGTAGCTTTCCGGCGACTTGTTCTCCTCGAGCCAGGCGGCGAGCGCGAAGGGCTTGAACGTGGAGCCAGCCTGGCGAGGCGCGGTCGCGAGGTTGAACTGGTCGGTCTGGTAGTTCTCGCCGCCGATCAAGGCGACGATGCCGCCGGTCGTGGGATCCAGCGCGACGAGCGCGCCCGTGGGATCGATACCGGAGAACGCCTCGTCGTACGCCTCCTTGGCGCGCTGCTGGACCCCCAGGTTCAGCGTCGTGGTCACCCGCAGACCGGTGTAGATCTCGTCGCCCAGCTCGCGCTCCAGCTCCTGGCGGACGATGTCCACGAAGAACGGGGCGTCGTTGAAGCGGATGTCCTCACGCTCGACTGGCGTGGGCGGTTGGGCGTACAGCCTTCCCGCCTCCATCGCGTCGATCCAACCCAACGCGAGCATCCGATCGAGCACGTAGCGATAGCGGCGGCCGGCAGCCTCGGGGTTCTCGAGCGGGTCGTAGGCCGAGGGCGCGGGGATCACACCCGCGAGCTGAGCGGCCTGGGCGACGTCGAGATCCTTCGCGTCGGTGTTGAAGTAGGCCTGCGCGGCCGCTTGTATGCCGTACGCGCCCCGGCCGAAGTAGATGGAGTTGAGGTACAGCTCGAGGATCTCGTCCTTCGAGTACTCCTTCTCCAGCTTCATCGCCTGCGCCGCCTCGCGGACCTTGCGCAGGGGAGTCTGCTCGTTGTCCCCGGTGATGGTCTTGATGTACTGCTGGCTGATCGTCGAGCCGCCCTCTACGATCTCGCCCTTGACCACATTGCGCAGCGCGGCGCGGACGATCCCGGGGATGCTCACGCCGCCGTGCTGGTAGAAACCCGCGTCCTCCGCGGCCAGGACCGCGTCGCACACGTGCCGCCGCCCCCGCTGGCAGATCTCGTCGATCGGCACCTCCTCGCGAGCGAACTCGGGTTGGAGAGTGGCGAACTCCGTCTGCCCCGTCGCGTCCAGGATGACGGTCGGCTTGGCGCCGATCTCGGAGGACAGCGGTACCGCTTTGAAGAAGTAGAAGAACAGCACCGTCAGCGCGAACCCGCCGATGAGGAACGGCAAGACAAGCGTGCTCAGCACCAGCCGGCGGACCCATCGCCGTCGGTTCGCGCCGCTTGGGTCACGCCCCGGCCGGTGCGGTTGCAGGGGGCGACCCGGTGGCACACGTGGCGCCGGCCCGGAGGGACGAGCGCGCGGGGGGGTAAGCGCGTCCGGGCGCACCGCGGTGCGGATCGGCCCACGCAAGGGTGGCCCGAAGCCCTCAAGCTCCCCGCGGTCCCCGCGGTCCCACCCACCTCTTGAGTGGTCTACAGGACCGTCGACCATGAGGCGACGGTTAACAGGAGCCCGCGACCTCCGGACGGCCCCGCGTGCGCGAGTCATAGCAGGTGATTCTGCCAGCCTTCGACAGAGAACCCGAATTACGAACCTGTACCGTTGTTCGCCTTTTTCACAAGGATCAGCCCGCGTGAGCGCGGCCGAGCAGGTAGCTCTCGACGAGGTGGTTCCAACCGCAGACGAGGCAGCACTCGACGACATAGGCGGTGAACGAACGGTACTGGCGGGCAAGCCCGTCCAGCTCGCGGCGTGTCCAGACGATGTGGCCTGACTTCTGACGGAGGTCGTCGCCGAAGACGTACGTGACGAGGCGGAGGGTCTCGGTCTCGTCCAACGGGACGTCGGCGCGATCATCCGCGAGCCGGCAGATGGGACACGTCCGGTGCGTGGCGGTACCGACATTCCGGGCAGCCCGAAGGAGCTCTGGGTGTGCGTCACACACGTCCTGTAAGGGGACGACCCCGCGTGTGACCTCGCGGACGAGCGCCCGCTTCGCCAGCCGGTAGTCAGTAAAGCCTCTCATCGACAGATCAGAGTTTACGGCCGAGCGCCCGTCTGGCGGGAGACCATTTTGGGTCCCGACGACGCGGTCCAAAGAGCTGGCCTCAAGTGCTGGCTCTCAAGATTCTCTGACGTAGGACGCCCCACCCATGTAGCATGGCGATATAACGAGCCGATGCATCGCCGCGATGCATGGTCCGCGATTTTCGGAAGACACCCTCATGCTGGAGTTGGCCATCCTCGGGCTCCTCAAGGAGCGAGCGATGCATGGTTACGAGCTGCGCAAGCAGCTTGCGCAGCGGCTCGGGTTCTTCTGGAGCGTGTCGTTCGGGTCCATCTACCCAACCTTGAAGAAGCTTGAGCGGCGTGGGTTCGTCGAGAAGTTTCTCGTCGCTGACCAGATGTCCCGCCGTAGGCAGGTCTACCGGATCACCGAGTCCGGGGAGCGCGAGTTCCTCGAGCTGATCTCCGAGGGAGCGAGCAGCGCGTGGGAGGAGGACAAGTTCCCACTGCGCCTCGCCTTCTTCCGTTACCTCAAGCCTGAGACGCGTATCAGGCTCCTCGAGCGTAGGAAGCAAGTGATGCAGGACAAGCTGGCCGAGGGCCAGCGCTGCATGCGAAACGCACGCTCGGACGAGTACATCCTGAAGCTCATGCGGCACGGCATGGACATCGCCGAGCACGACGTGCGCTGGCTCGATGAGCTGATCGCGGCCGAGCGAGCGGCCATCGAGCCCGCGGGCCCGGACGGGCCCGACCAGCAGCAACCCTCCCAAACTGACCTTGAGGTCACGCCGGAACGACCGAAAGTCTCGGGAAACGCACGCGATGTCGAGTGACGAGGATCCGTGACCGGCCCGGTGCCGACCACGGATTTCGCAGGTCAACGCCGTTGGAGATCACACTATTAAGGAGATTCGATGGGCAACCGAGGCCCCCTGGACAACAGGAAGGTACGCGTAGCCATCGCGGGGGTGGGCAACTGCGCCAGCTCGTTGGTGCAAGGCGTCCACTATTACCGCGACGCCGACCCCGCTGAGCGGGTGCCGGGCCTCATGCACGTCGACCTCGCGGGGTATCACGTTCGCGACCTCGACTTCGTCACGGCGTTCGACGTCGACGCGAAGAAGGTCGGTCGCGACCTCGCCGAAGCCATCGCCGCGCCGCCCAACAACACCATCAAGTTCGCCGAGGTGCCGCCGCTGGGTATCGAGGTCATGCGCGGCCCCACCCTGGACGGGTTCGGCGAGTTCTACCGGGCGGTCTGCGCGGAGAGCGACCTCGCCCCCGTCGACGTCGCCGCCGAGCTGCGCCGCGCGCGCGCCGACGTGCTGGTCTGCTACCTGCCCGTGGGCAGCGAGGACGCCGTCCGGTTCTACGCCGCCGCGGCGCTGGAGGCGGGGGTCGCCTTCGTGAACTGCCTCCCCGCGTTCATCGCGAGCGATCCGCTGTGGGCGCAGCGCTTCACCGACGCCGGCCTGCCGATCATCGGCGACGACATCAAGAGCCAGGTCGGCGCGACGATCACACACCGGATCCTCACCCGCCTGTTCGAGGACCGCGGGGTCACGATCGACCGCACCTACCAGCTCAACTTCGGCGGCAACATGGACTTCATGAACATGTTGGAGCGGTCGCGGCTCAGCTCGAAGAAGATCTCGAAGACGCAGTCGGTCACCTCTCAGATGACCGGCGCCGTCGCGCGCGACAGCATCCATATCGGCCCCAGCGACCACGTGCCATGGCTAGAGGACCGGAAGTGGGCGTATATCCGCATGGAGGGCCGCAACTTCGGTGACGTCCCGTTGAACATCGAGCTGAAGCTGGAGGTCTGGGACTCGCCGAACAGCGCCGGAGTCGTCATCGATGCGGTGCGGTGCGCGAAGGTGGCGCTCGACCGCGGCATCAGTGGTCCGCTGCTCGGGCCGTCGAGCTACTTCATGAAGTCTCCCCCCGCACAGTTCCCCGACGACGTCTGTCACCGGATGGTGGAAGAGTTCATCGCCGGCGACCTTCCGCAACGCCAGAGCGCGTAGCGGCCCGTACGTGGTAGACCGCCCGGCCTACCAGTAGATCCCGAGGCACGGCGCCGTAGGTGCGGCTGTCCGTGCTCATCTCCGCGTTGTCACCCGCCACCACGAGATCGCCGTCCTCGGTGACGCGGGCCACGCGCTTCACGACCTCGCGCGAGGGCTCGCGCGGGTCGCGGATCACGACGAGGTCGCCGGCCCGCGCATGCCGCGTGCGGACCACAAGGAGCTGGTCCCCGGGAAAGAGCGTCGGCGCCATGCTGACGCCCGAGACCACTACCCGGTCCAGGCGGCGCCACATGGCGACAAGCGCGAGCGCGAACAGGATCCAGCGGGTTTTTCGACGCGCCATATGGCTAAAGTAACCACGGAGACCGCCGTTCCTTGCAAATCAGTTGCATTTCATGCGGAGAAGGAGAGCGTCCATGAGCCTGTACCGCCCCCGCACCGTCTACGCCCACTGCGATATTCCCTGCGGTGTCTACGACCCCGAGCAAGCGCGCATCGAGGCAGAATCTTGCTTCAAGATCATCGAGAAGTACGAGGGCAACGAGGATCCGCTGTTCCGTGCCCGCTGTGTCGCGGTGAAAGAGGAACGCGCCGAGCTCGCCAAGCAGCACATCTCCGTGCTATGGAGCGACTACTTCAAGCCCGAGCATCTCGAGCAGTTCCCGAACCTCCACGACGTCTGCTGGCAAGCACTCAAGCAGTGCTCGAACGTGAAGCGGTCGCTGGACAAGGCCGACGCGCGGAAACTGCTCGATCTCATCGACCAGATCGACGAGATGTGGAAGAAGACGGGTGGCCCCGAGACCACGCGCGTCGCGGGGCGACCGGGTTAGCCGACCCGCAGCGACGGGTGCCGGAGGTCCGTTTCGGACCTCCCGCTCCCGGGGCCTCCGCAGAGTAGAGGAACTTTTGCGTTCCGGCTGTGTACCTATATAGGGGATTGCATAGACTGGAGGCGACCCCGCCGCTTGCCCGGTAAAGCTGGAGGAACCGCCTCGTGGGAGTAGCCACCCCAGGAGGCGCGGTGCTCGTCGTTGACGACCACGCGCCCGCTCGAGACATCCTGATCGACGAGTTGCGCCGCGCCCGCCTGCCGGCGGTCTACGCCACGAGCAGCGCCGAGGCGCTGGACCTCGTCGAGCGCTACCCGGTCAGCGTGATGTTCATGGACGCCGAGCTGCCCGGCGCGCTCGAGACCCTTCGCACGCTCCGCACGATCCCCGCGACGCAAACCTTGCCGGTCGTGCTGCTCGCCACCGAGACGGGGATCGCCGACCGTGTCGCGGGGCTTGAGGCAGGCGCCAGCGACTACCTCGTCAAACCCATCGCCCCGCACGAGATCGTCGCGAGGGCGCGAGCCAACCTGCGCACTCGAGCCGCATGGCTAAAGGCCCTCGAGTCGCAGGTCCACGAGCGCAGCGCGCTGACCGATCTGCTCCGCCGGATCCGGGTCGAACCCACGCCCGAGCTGACCGCCGGGGGTATCTGCCGCCAGCTCACTCGGGTATGCGGGCTGGCAAGCGCTGTCGTGATCGCGTTCGTGGCGGAGGGGGAGGCCCTTCCTCTCGCGATCAGCGGCCCGATCTCGGCGCCCCCGGGATGGCCGCTTCCCCGTCACCTCGCGAGCGGCTTGCTGGCCAGCGCTGAGGACGGACCGTGGGTCCGGGATCAGGGTGAGGGCTGCCCCCTCGCCCATCCCGCGGCGGCCTACGCCGCCTACGCTCCGTTGCAGAGCGACGGGACGCTCGTCGGCCTGCTCGCCATCGCCGGTCATGGCTGGCCTGGTGTAGGTCCGGTCGAGGCTCGTGCCCGGTATCTCTCGGCCGCGGTCGACTTCGCCGCCGCCGCTTCGGCGCTGCTCGGATCGGCGCTGGAAGAGTGGGGAATGGCATGCAGTGCCAGGGCCGAGCTGGAATGGGTCTTGGGTGGCGGGGCGTTCCGCCCGGTCTTCCAACCGATCCACGACGTCGAGACCGGCGAGATCACTGGGTACGAGGCACTCACCCGTTTCGCGGACGGCGCCCCCGCCGAACCCCGTTTCGCCGAGGCCGTCCAGGTTGGCCTTGGGCTGGAGATCGAGGCTGTCACCATCGCGGCGGCCGTCCACGGGTCCGAATCGCTTCCCGACGGGGCGTGGCTGTCCCTCAACGTGTCACCGGCCTTCTTGCTCCAGGGCGAGTACCTGCTCCGAGCCATCGGCTCTAGCCCGCGTCCCCTGGTCCTCGAGCTCACCGAGCATGATCCGATCGACGACTACCCAGCGATTCGCGGCGCCATGAACCGTCTGGGCTCGTCGGTCCAGCTGTCGATCGACGATGCCGGGACCGGCTACGCGTGCCTCAACCACGTGCTGTCCCTGCAGCCCGACTTCGTCAAGCTCGACCAGAGCTGGGTCCGCGGCATCGACACCGACCCCGCGCGCCAAGCCCTCGTCGCCGGTCTCGAGTACTTCACCTCCCACACCGGCTCCACCCTCATCGCCGAGGGCGTCGAAACCTCCGCCGAGCTCGCAGTTCTCTCCGACCTGCACGTCCCCCTCGCCCAGGGCTACCTCCTCGGCCGCCCCGTCCCCATCAGCTCGTAGCCGCCGCCCCCCCGGTTTGCCGGGTTCGCGCTCTCCAGCGATCCTTATGGCCAGGATTCGGCACGCATGCGTGCCGAATCCTGGCCATAAGGCGGATCCTGGCCACAAGCACGGTTTGCCTGATCCTCATCATCCGGGGTGACGGCGCAGGTGCAGGAGGCGGCAGGGGTGCTGCGCTCCGCCGTTCGAGGCCCTTGACCGCGGCGGTCGGCCCGTTGGCTCGCACCGCTGCCCGCTGGGCGGCCTCGGGGGAGAAGTCGATCAGCCGGCCGGTGTAGTCGAGCGTCCGGCCGAGGAGCTGCGGGCCGGGCGGGGTGCGATAGGCCGGGACCACCCGCCGGGCGACGTGGATCTCGCCAACGTCGACGTCGGCGAGCGCGAGCGGCACGAGGAGCGCGGGATGTGGCGCCATGGCGCCGAGCTGCCCCAGGGTGCCGGGGCGTGCGAGGACGCCGAGCAGCTCACGGAACACTCGCT
>Ga0187893_10007435_pt1 | contig 17939 bp, 15 predicted proteins | sample MA1701074metaG_FD_139574 | JGI IMG/M metagenome (GOLD analysis project Ga0187893, IMG submission 139574) | White microbial mat communities from a basaltic lava cave in the Kipuka Kanohina Cave System on the Island of Hawaii, USA - MA170107-4 metaG ... | reverse complement strand
TGCGCACCGGCCCGGGAACGTCGGGAGTCTCGGCCATGGTTCCTCCTTACGGCCCTTACAGCCGTAAGACCGTCATAGCACACCCCTGGTTCCTTCGCACCGTCACTCTGGTGTCGTGCGCCCGACTGCTGGTGGAGCGTTGCCTCGATCCCCGGTTCGGAGTAGTATCGGCTCATGCGGCTCCGGCTTCTTCTCGCTACAGTGGCCCTTGCTCTGGTCGAAGTGGCGCCCGCGCCCGCCGCCGAGTACGGGTTGCGGGTTGCCAACGTCTATGATTCGGCGTTCTTCGCTTACCTCGATGGCGCCATCGGGCGCGGGGAGGGCGAGGCATCACTCGAGCGGCTGGGCGGCTCTCTGGACGCAGGCACGGTTCCTCCGGGCGCCCTGCTGTTCGACCGGCCGGTTGCCGTCGTCTCCAACGGCGTTGCCACGGCGTTCGGCGCTGTGCCCGTGCGGGGGGACGTGCTGTGGGAGGGTCGGCCGCAATGGCTCGAGGCCCGCTGGCAGAGCGACCCCGGTCGACGCGTGGTGTGGGCCATTGCCAGAACCCGGTTCGAAGCGCCGGAGGTGCGAAACGTGGCCCTGCAGGGGCGAGGCGGTCGACTGCGCCACTTCATCCCGTACCGGGCAGCGATCGGTGGCGGGAAAGGCCTGGCGCTGAGCTACCCTCTCGAGTTCGTGCGCCACTTCGAGGGCCGGCCCGCACTCTGGGAACGGTACCTGTCCGGCGCCGTCGACCTGCGCGACGGGCTAGCCGTGGTCGTGGGGGTGAACCCCGACCGGCACTGGGCGGACTACGTCTACATCGTGATTGACCCTGCCTCGGCGCCGGCCACCTTCAGCGTGGTCGTCGCGTGGGGCGAGCGCGGGGGTCCTGGCGGCCCAGGCGTGCCGGCCGCTTCCCCGGTTGCGCCGGCGCGATAAGCGCCGCCTTGCGGGTGCGGCACTCATGCCGTGGGGCGGCCGCGGTCGTCCCTGTCGTCTGCGGACCGGTTCTGGGAGAGCCAGCCACCCCCTGGGTCGTCGCCACACGCGCCTGAGCGCCGACCGGGCTCGTACAGACCCTCGTCGTCGTACGGGTCCGCTGGCGCTCGTCAGCGCCCGGGAAGATCCTGCCTGGCGACGAGGTCCTCGCGCGCACTCGGACCGACATCGCGACGAAAGAGAGTTGGTGACGCCGTCCGTTTCGACAAGATCATCGATGTGATCAGGCGCGTGCCTCATCGGTCGATCCTTGACGTCGGTTGTGCCGAGGGCCATCTGACGCGGCGCCTTTGCAACATCGCTGAACAGGTCGTCGCTATTGATGTGAGCCCAATCGCCGCGGCTCGGGCGAGCAAGGCGGCTCCGGCCGCACGGGTCATGCATGGAAGACTGGAGGATGCCGAGTTCGATCACAAGTTCGACGTGGTCCTTTGCTCAGAGATGATCTGTTACCCGAGCGATACGATCGCCACGATCAGAAAGCTCAACTCCCTCGGGCACTTCATCCTGGTCACGTATACCACGTATGAATCGGACCGGCTCGACCGCATCTTTTCCAGGATACCCAGCATCTATACTGACTCGTGCGGTTACTTCGGCTTGTTCGACTCCGGGCGGCTGGTGAACTGGCAACGGAGTCGGATCGTCCTGTGGTGGTCTGGGGCATTGCCGGCAGAGATAGGGTAGCCTCTCGTGTCTGCGATTTCGGCGATGTGGAGGATGCGATGACGGCGGAGCAGCAGATCGACTGCTCGCATCGCCCGACTCGTCTCGGCGTGCCGGCCCGCTGCACGATGGGGACACTCGGGGCGTGGACGCTGTCCTGCCCATGACCGAAGAAATGCCGGCAGGCGCATCGGGCGCGACCGAGAGCCCCACGGTCGCGGATCCGGGCCATCGCGCACTCCGCTCGGTCGAGCGGCTGCTGATGGTGGCGGGGCTGGGCATCCTCGCCTACCTGCTCCATGACCTCGGGCTCGGTGTCGTGCTGACGCATCTCCACATGGTCGGCTGGGGGATCGTGCTCATCGTGGTGCAGGAGATTTTTGCGTTTGTAGCCAACACGACCGGGTGGCGCCTGGCGCTTCCAGACCCGTCCGCCGTCCGGTTCCGGACGCTGCTCGCCGCTCGCATAGCCGGCGATGCGGTGAACTACCTCACGCCGACGGCCACCCTCGGAGGGGAGTTCGCGCGAAGCCGGCTGCTTCGGCACCACGCCCCGACGACGTCCATCGTCGCCTCCCTCGCCGTCGCCAAGGTCACGCAGGCCGTGGGACTGTGGGCCTTCGTGGCCGTGGGGCTGATCGCGTTCGTGGACGAAGCCCTGCTTCCCACGCGGGTTCGCTGGGGGCTCCTGGTGGGACTCGGTGGCTTCGCGGTCGCCCTGGTGATCTTGATCGTGGCCCAGCGGCGCGGCATGTTCGCGCCGATCGCGCGATTGCTGGAAGGCCGCGCCCGGCGACACGGGCCCGCCCAGCTCGGTCATGCCTTACGGCGCGTGGATCAGGAGATCGCTCGCCTGCACACCGCGAACCCGCGTCGACTCGTTCTCTCCTCGGCAAGCTTCTGTCTCGGCTTTGCTTTGGGCTCGATCGAGAGCTACCTCGTGCTCTGGTTCCTGGGCCTCCCGGCCACCGTGGAGCGCGCACTGAGCATCGAGATCCTCAGCGTGGCTTTCAACAACCTGCTCTTCTTCGTCCCGCTCCGCGCCGGTACCCAGGAGGCGGGGAAAGTCCTGATCTTCACGGCGCTAGGACTCGATCCGGCGAAGGGCCTCGCCGCAGGCATCCTCTACCGCGTCCGTGAGCTCGCCTGGGCCCTGATCGGCCTGGCCATCCTCTACCGGCAGCAGCGCGTGTGTTCTGCGCCCATGGCCCGGAGCGCAGCCGTTGCCGGAGGGGAGCGCGTTCCCGCAACCCCCAGACACAGGAGCGTCCCTTGAGCGGCTCGACCCTCGGCACCACCACGGGCTGCCCCGTCAATTCCCACAATGAGTGGGATCCCTTGGAGGAGGTGATCGTCGGCCATCTCGAAGGCGCCATGATCCCATCCCCGCACATCACGGTCCTGCGCAACGTGCCAGCCACGGCGGCGCGGTTCTACCGTCTCGTGGGCGGCCGCCGCTTCCCGCGTATCCTCGTCGACGCCGCCCGGCGCGAGCTGGACCAGCTCGTCCACATCCTGGAAGCCGAAGGCGTGGTGGTGCGGCGGCCTGACGTGGTGGACTTCTCGGTCAAGGCTCGGACTCCGTTCTGGAAATCCAGGGGCTACTGTGTCGCGTGTCCACGGGACGGCTTCCTCGTGGTCGGCGACGAGATCATCGAGACGGCCATGGCGTGGCGGTGCCGGCACTTCGAGGGCTCCGCGTATCGCTCGCTGTTCAAGCAGTACTTCGCCCAGGGGGCCAGGTGGACCGCCGCGCCGCGCCCGGAACTACGGGACGAGCTCTTCGATTACCGCTACACCCCGCCGAAGCCCGGCGAGCCGCTCCGCTACGTGATCAATGAATTCGAGCCGGTCTTCGACGCGGCGGACTTCGTGCGATGCGGGCGGGATCTCTTCTGCATCCGGAGCAACGTGACCAACGGCTCGGGCATCGCCTGGCTCCGCCGGCACCTCGGGGAGCAGTATCGTGTCCACGAGATCGAGAGTCGCTGCCGCACGCCCATGCACATCGACACGAGCGTCATACCGCTCGCCCCGGGCAAGGTCCTCGTCAACCCGGACTACGTCGACCCCGGCAGCCTGCCCCCCGTGTTCAAATCCTGGGACGTCCTGATCGGCCCGCGCCCCGATCCGGTGCCGCGCTCGGCTTGGCGCTTTCGCGTCTCGATGTGCAGCCCGTGGATCAGCCTGAATGTGCTGATGCTCGACGAGAAACGGGTCATCGTGGAGCAGAGCCAGGTCTCGTTGATCGCGGCCTTGAGAGACTGGGGCTTCCAGCCCATCCCGTGCCCCTTCCTGAGCTACGCGCCGTTCGGCGGGTCCTTTCATTGCGCGACGCTGGACATCCGACGGCGGGGGACGCTCCAGTCCTACTTCTGAGCTGCCATGCAGGGTCGGTCAGCAACCAGCTCGCTGGAGCCCTGCGACATCATGAGCGGCAGGGTGAGGGGGCAGGGTCGGGGCGTCAGCTCTCCCGGTAGATCAGCAGCAGCGCCCCGATCAGCGTGAAGCAGAGCGCCCAGATACGGCCGGGCAGCCGCGCCTCGTTGCCGGGTAGCCGCAGTTCCAGCCAGCGTCCCCAGCCCACCGCCATCGCCAGCACGCCCAGCGGCGCGTGGGTCACCTCGATCAGGAACTCGCCCTTGAGGTTCAGGGAGGCGTGCGAGTGCGTGAGCAAGAGCCCGCCGCCGACCGCGCAGAGGAGGGGAAAGATCAGGGCAGCGCGCCGCGAGCGCAGGCGGTCGCTCCGGACGGCCCACTCGAGGACCCCGAATAGCACCACCAGCAGCACGAACACGCGATGCTGCAGCACCGAGGCAGAGAGGAACCCTTCCCAGAAGCCCCTGGGGCCGAGCGGCCAGTCGCCGGGATCGTTGCGGATCATCAGGAACCCGGCGAGCGCGAGGAAGACCAGCGGCCAGTTGCGCGCCCACCGAGCCCGGCCGGTCGTGTGGAGCGTCGCCAGCAGCCCCATCCCGAGCACGAACAGTCCAGCCACGTGGTGGTTGAACTCCGACCAGGCGCGGTCGGCGTCCGTCCGGGGCGCGTGAGGGTCCAGCACCGGCATGTCCGTGATCCGGGGCGACGTCAGCGCCGGCCAGCGCGGGGTGAACCGGAGCGCCACCTCCGCCGGCGTCGCGCGGTCGGCCACCACGTCCACGGCGGGTGGCAGCGACGTCAGCGAGGCGGCCACGAAGAGCACCGTGATCCCGAGCCCCATCTCCACCTCCACGAAGCGCCGCAGCCGCAGCGGGGAGAGCTCGAGATCGGTCGGCAGCCGCCGGACCGCGAGGAAGTTGAGCGCGCCGAGCCCGACCAGGCCGCCCAGGATCACGATCTTGGTCAGCACCATCAGGCCGTACGCGGTGCCCACGAGCGCGCGGACGCTGTCCACATAGTAGGACGCCAGCCCCGCGCCGCTGGCCACCAGAACGGCCACCGCGGCCACCGAGAGCCGGGAGAAGCGCTGCAGCAGGGGCACGGCCCAGGGACGGTCCTGCCGGAACGCGGTCGCCGTGAGGTGGAGGAGACCGCCGACCCACGCCGCCACCGCGAGCTGATGGAGCGCGTCGAGCATCAGCAGGATCGAGCGATGCTGGAGCCGGGCCGCGGCGTGGCTGATCCAGGCCGACGACGCCCCGAGTGCGACGCTTGCGATCAGGAGCGTCGGCCACCAGCCGGCACGGGCGCCCGGACGCTGGAGTGCGCCGGCGCCGACGGCCAGGGCCATGGCCGCCGCGATCCTGACCAGGCTTGCCCGGGCATACGTGGTCCCGAGCGCCTCACGGAGGGGCCAGCCGTCGTGGTCGCCCAGCCCCCAGAGCCACGCGGCCACCGCGAGCGTCTGGGCCAGCGCGACGGTGATCGCGCCGAGCGCGATCAGCGATAGGGTTCGCCGGAGCGGGGCCGGCGCCCGCCCGGCCTCGGTGCCCCGTCGCAGCACGAGGAACGCGAAGATCACGCCCCCGACCGCGACCGACTGGCCGCACAGCGCGAGCCCGCGGAGCAGGACGTCGAGGAACCCCGACATGCCTTCAGGCGGGCTGCCGGCGCGTGGCCTGCAGGGCCAGGAGCACGAACAGTGGCGTGCCCGTCGCCACGAGCGCGAGGAACCACCATGCCTGGCCGAAGGCGGCGAGGGCGAGGACGAGGTAGATGAAGTCGCGATTGCCGAGACTGTCGACGATGCGGGCCGCCCGCGACGCGCCTGCGGATGCCTGCGGCCCGAGCCCGCGTCGGGACAACACGATGGTGGCGATCCCGACGCTCGCGATGGCGGCGGCGCCGACCGCGAGCGGCCACGGGCTGCGACTCGCCCACGTCCAGCCGAGCGTCATGCACGTGAACACCGCGACGTGGACGACATTGTCGCCCCAGAAGTCCAGGATGGCGCCGGCGCGGGAGTCGAGGAACTTCAGCCGCGCGAGCTCTCCGTCGCAGCCATCCAGGATCGAGTGGAGCAGGAAGATGAGCGCGCCCACCAGCTGCCAGGCCGGCCGGGCGGACAGGAAGAAGGGAGCGCTCAGGAGTCCGATCGCCACGCTCGTCAGCGTGATCGCGCTCGGCGTGACCGGCGTGTCGACCAGGCGCCTGGTGATGCCGAGCGAGACGCGCCGCTCCACGTGGCGGGACATGAAGCCCTCGTGCGGCTTGATGAGGCTCCGCAGGAGCCACGTCTCGGCCGCGAGGAGGTCCTCCGACCGGGACAGCGCGAACCGTCCGCCGCGGTCGAGACGCGACGGCGTCCGTGGCATCCATCGCTCCAGCGCCCCGAACAGTTCGTCGGCCGTCCTGGCACACCCGGCGGCCGCCAGCACGCGGGGAGAGTCTTTGGTCTCGAGCAGCCCCACCATCGAGTCATCGACGTACAGCACCTCCGGCTCGATCGGCCTCGTGCTCAGCTCGCGCAGCCAGTCGGCCTGGACGAGCACGTTGGCCGGGCAGATGACGATCCGGCGTGGCGGCCACATCGCCTCGCGGGCCGCCGGATCCGTCGTGGCGGCGCCGGTGAGCAGCCGTTCGGGCCCGTGAAGCACGGGCAAGGACACCACCGGGCGAAGGCCGGCCCGGTTGCCGGCCAGCACGATGCGACGCAGCAGCGGGAGGCCGAGCACCGGCGTATGCGCGGACAGCCCGCGCGTCGCGTGAGCTGCGGGAGGCACGATCAGGAGGAGGCTTTCCGCCGGGGCCGCCGGTGTGTCCGTCACCGTGGTCAGACGGGGTGCACCACGCCCGCCGTCCCCACGAGCTCGGAGGCGCGGAGCGACAACGCCTCGCCGCCGCGCTGACTCGACGCGCGCGCCAGCTCCTGCACGGCGAGGCACACGGCGGCCTCGGCCAGGTTGGAGCCGGCAGGCGCGCCGGCGCTCTCCGAGAGAAATTGCAAGGCGACCGCATCGAACCAGTCCGGATGCTGGGACCCGGTGGACAGACCGGGCGGACAGAGCCAGCGGCGCTCGGCACCGGCCTGCCTGAGCACCAGCACGTCGTCCTGAAGCTCGATGCGGCCATCGGTCCCGCTGAGCTCGACCCAGTTGCTTCGCACATCCGCCGCCCACGTCAGCAGGACCTTGGCGCTGGCGCCCGGGAAGGTGAGCCGGAGCTCGGCCGTGTCCTCCACCGCGTAGCCGGTATGACGCCGCGTCCCGAGTTGCGCGCTGATCGTCGTGGGCAGCCCGCCCATCCAGCGCAGGAGCAGGTACCAGACATGCCACCCGTGATCGAGCAGGACCCCACCACCGGCCACGCGGGGATCCAGGCGCCAGTTGGGAGCGGTCCCGTTCGCCGCGGCGGCCGGTCTGATCCGGAGCGTGTGCCACACGATCGTGCTGATCCGCCCGATGGCGCCCTGACGGATCAGCGTGGAAGCGCGCTGGATGATCGGCGCCTGATGCCAGTTGTGCACGATGTGAAGCACGCGCCCAGCCGCGGCGGCCAGCTCGGCCAGCGCGCGAAACTCGTCCATCGAGCCGACCAACGGCTTTTCGCACAGCACGTGCAGGCCGCGCTCGAGTCCGCTCCGGATCAGGTCGGCGTGGCTGACCGGCGGCGTGCAGATGTCGATGAAGTCCAGCGCGGGATCGGCCATCAGCTCGAGGGCCGAACCGTACCACCGCGCGCCGGGGACGAGCCGTTCGCGCTCCAGACGCTGAGAGGGCCGCGCGTCCGCGACGGCCACGATCTGCGCCTTCTGACTGCGCACCCAGAACGGCAGGTGGCCGTGCACGGCCACATTGCCCAAGCCCACGAGACCGCCCCGGCGCATGCTACTGCAGTCCGAACTCCCGCACGATCACTCGCAGCGCTTCGTCGAGAATGGCCAGTCCGCGGAGGGCCGTCTCCTCGCGGATGATGAGGGGAGGGTTGATGCGGATCGCGGGCGCGTAGGCCATGGTCACCAGTCCGCGCCGCAGACACTCCTCGTATAGCGCGCGCGTGATCTGCCGGTCCAGCGGCTCCTTCGTCACGCGGTCCTTCACGAGCTCCACGCCGAGCATGAGGCCGCGGCCGCGCACCTCACCGACGCAGCGGTAGCGCTCCTTGAGCCTCTCCAGCGCGGTCAGCATGACCTTGCCGACGCGCTCCGCGTTCGTGACCAGGTCTTCCTTGAGGATGATCTCGAGGGCGGCCCGGCCCGCCGCCGCCGCGAGCGGATTGGCGCCGTAGCTCGAGGAGCTGGCACTCGGGTTCGCCCACGGCTTCTTGCTCGTGAGCTCCTCGGTCGAGATCACCCCGCTCAGCGGGAACCCGCCGCCCAGGCCCTTGCCCACGGTCATGATGTCGGGAACCACACCGTCGTGGTCGCAGCCCCACATGGCGCCCGTGCGTCCGGCACCGGTGATCATCTCGTCCGCGACCAGCAGCGCGCCGTGATCCTGCGCCACCGAGTGAATGGCCCGGAGGAAGCCCGGGGGCGGGATGACGTTGCCCGCGGTGCCCTGCATCGGCTCCACGATGATGGCCGCGATCTCGCCGGCAGTCTGGTGACGGATCACGTCGCGGACGTACTCGGCGCAGGCGATGCCACAAGACGGGTACTGGAGCTTCAGCGGGCACCGGTAGCAATCCGCGTACGGCGTGAGGTACTGGCCGGGCAAAAACGGACCGAGGTGATGCTTGTAATCGCTGCCGAGCAGACCCAGCACGCCCCCCGTCTTGCCATGGAACCCGCCCCAGAAGCCGATGACCTCCTGCTTTCCCGTGGCGGCACGGGCCAGGCGCAGCGCCGCCTCCACCGCCTCGGCGCCGCCCGAGAACATCTGGATGCGCGTCAGACCGGACGGGGTGACGCTGGCGAGGAGTTCCAGGAAGCGCGCGCGCGTCTCCGTCGTGAAGCTGCCGAAGGTCAGCTGCTCGACCTGGCGCTTCAGGGCGGCCACATAGTCGGGGTGGCAGTGCCCCACGCTGCCGACCGCGATGCCGGCGATGAAGTCGATGTACTCGTTACCGTCCTCGTCGACGAGCGTGCAGCCGCTGCCGCGCGCCATCGCCAGCCCGGCGTACAGCGCGAACGACTGATACCCCGGGGCGATGTGCTTCGCCTCCCGGCCGACGATCTCCCGCGACCGCGGACCGACGTCTCGCCGCTCGCTCATCGTGCCGGCCCGCCGAAGCGGCGCGCCAGGTGGGCGCCGATCGCCGCCGCCGCGGCCTCGCGGTAGAGCGCGAAGCTCGGCCAGGCGTTGATGTCGAGAAGGACGAGCCGACCGTCGGGCGCCACGATCACGTCGCCGCCGTACACCTCGAGTGACAGCGCCGATGCGGCCTGCTGCACCAGCCGCCTGAGCGCCTTCTGAGCGAAGGAGTATCGGCGCAGCCGCTGGTCCTTGTGATAGAACCATCGGAACCAGCTGGGCCGGCCGGCGGCGCCGCCGCCCGCGCCGATGCCGTAGAACTTGATGAGGTCACCCTCGAGATGGGGCTGAACGATCGCCTGCGCCATGCCGCGCGAGGCGAGCCCGGCCAGCGCACGTGCCGTGGCCTGCGGCGTATCTGCGAACACGACGTCACCCTCCTGCGTGTTGTGCACGTCGGCCCGCTTGATCCATCGCGGCGGCGGCGGACAGTCCACCTCGCCGGTCGTCCTCACGAGCTGGCTCGGAATGAAGGGCAGGCCTGCCTGGCCGAGCTTCGCGATCAAGCGCTCCCGATACGTGTTCAGCACGGCGGCCGGGCTGTTGATCTGCTGCACCCCGCGCTCGGTCCAGTCGGAGAGCAGGCGGAGCGCATCGGCCCGCTCGCACATAAGGAAGATCGAGGTCGGCAGCTCCTCCACCGGCTCGAACAGCTCCTCCGGGTTCTTCAGCTCCACCGAGAATCCCCAGCTCTCGAGATGCTTGCCCGTGAGACGGAGAATCTCCGCGTCGTCGCTCTCGCGACCGGGCGAATGCGCCGTTTCGCGAGCGATTCCCCAGCAGCGCCGGCTCGTCATGGAACTGTCTCCTGATGGACGTCGCGAGGTCCGGCGGGCTGCGCCAGCGCCTCGGCGAGCACGATGTCCTCGGCTCGATCCACGTCCACCACGCGGTCGATGATCTCGCCGAAGATAATCTGCCCCTGCTCGTGCAGCCAGATCAGGTAGTCGCGGAGCCGTCCGAGCTCGGGCGGCGAGCTGCGGCGGAGCGAGTCAGGGACCAGGTAGAGGCCCGCCGTCACCAGACGCCCGGCTGGTTCTCCGATCGCCAGCGCACGACCCTCGTCGTCGAGGGCCACCCAGAGCGGTTTCTCGTCTGCGACCATCGGTGTGACGCCCAGGACCACTGCGTCGGACGGGCGCGATCGGGCCGCGTCGACGAACCGCACGAAGTCGCCGGGGAGGCAGAACGCATCGACCGTCGAGATCAGCATCGGACCGGATGCGGCCGCATGCCGCACGACGCTCACGAAGCTCTCGAGTGACGAGGCGGTCTTCTTCACGATGAACTGGAAGGCGAGCTCGGGAAATGTCCGCCGGATCCGATCCGCGCAGTCACGCCCTTGCTCGTTGAGGATCACGGTCAGCGACCGAATGCCAGCCACGACGAAGTTGCGGACGACCAGCTCGATCAGCGGGACGCCGGCGATCGGCACCAGGGGCTTCGCCACGGTCCACCCGGCCCGGCGCAGACGGCGGCCTTCGCCGGCCGCGATGATGCCTCCCGTGAGCTCGGGGTCCTGTGTCACGGCAGAAGCGGCTCCAGATCGGTCAGGCGATGGATCACCCGGTCGTGCGGACAACACGTGGCGGGCGGCTGCGCCGTCCCGTCAGCGACCAAGATGTGCGCCATGCCGATCGCGCGTGCGCCCGCCATGTCCCGGGTCAACGAGTCTCCGACGAACGTGGCCGCGGCGGGCACGACCTTCAGATCATCGATCGCCCGCCGAAAGATACGGACGTCCGGTTTCCGGGCGCCGACCTGTGTCGAATCGATCAGCACGTCGAACAGCGATCCAATCCCGACATTATCGCACACGGTCGTCAGGTTCCCATAGAAGTTGGACACCACGGCCAACCGGTAGCGGCTTCGCAGGCGCAGCAGCATCGGAATGTTCCGGCTCACGCACGCGAGCGCATCCGCGAGGAACCGAACGGCCACGCGATCCGCCAGCCCGCGGTCACCGGGCCGGAGCGCGTCCGTGACACCCCGGGCCAGCCGCGAAGCAGTCTCCTGGAACGACAGTGTCGGCGGGACGTGGCCGACGAGGGAATCGTCGGCGGCGTAGAAGGCCCGGTCGAACTCGGCGGGCGGAGCGATCAGGCCCTCCGCGGCGTAGAGCCGGCGAAACCGCTCCTTCCAGGGCACTCCGTCCGCATCCAGGGTGCCGCCCAGGTCGAACAGGATCACTCCATCCACGCTGCCACCCGGTTTCAGGTCGCCGGGGAGCGTGACAGGGCCTCCCCTCTCGACGTGGCCGCGGCGGGCATGAGGAGTCGCAGGATAACGGGGAGCACCACGAGGGACGCCACGAGCGCGCAGGCGGATCCGAGGGTAAGCAGCAGGCCGAGGCCGAAGATCCCTTGATGCGAGGCGATCATCAAGCTGCCGAAGCCCACCATGGTGGTGACGCCGTTCAGCGCCACCGCCATGACGGTGCTGCGCGCGACCAGCGGCCCGCCGTGAGCCCGTCCCTCGATGTAGCGCATGACCACGTTCAGCCCGAACTCCGCCGAGGTACCGATGATCAGCGGCAATCCCCAGACATTGGCCAGATTGAACTTGAGGCCGAACAGGTGCATGAGGCCGATGGTCCACACGAGGCCCACGACCAGCGGGAGCAGGGCGAGCGCGGACTCCTTCAGCCGCCGGATCATCGACAATGTGAGCGCCGCGACCAGGACGAACGCGTAGGCGGTGCCCTGGAGGTACCCGCGCTCCATGAGCCGCGTGGCCTCGTAGGTAATGACGGGCGGGCCGGTCACCTCTGGATCGACGGAGCGCAGCTCGGTGACGAACTGCCGGGCGCCCTCGCGCTCCCAGATGTCGACGCGGGGATGCGCCTGCAGCAAGAATCGTCCGCTGGCGCCGATGAATTTCCGCCGGAGCTCCTCGGGAACGTCCTCGACGCCGATCGGCCGCGGATTCAGATTGCGCTGCAGACCATGGAACTTGGCGATGAAGTCGCGGTAGAGTTGTGCCTGCAAGTACGTGAGGGCCGGCTCGGCCACCTCGCGGTCGACCTTGTTGAGCTTCGTGGCCAGCGCGTTCACGTTCTGCTGCACGAGCGCGAGCTCCGGCGGCAGCTTGTCGCCCGCTTCGGACGCCACCACGTCCATGCGACGCTTGATGTCGCCGAGCGCGCGTCGCAGGCGCTCCAGGTCCACCGGGCTGGACCGTCCGATACGGACCGGCGCCACCATCGGGGCGAAGCTCTTCACGATCGCGATCTTCTCCTGCTGCTCGTCCGGGATCAGGTGCAGCACGGAGTCGACCTCGGAGACGGACGGCAACCGCTCGAAGGCCGCCTGCTTGCGCGCGAGCTCCTCCAGCGTGTCGGCCGACGCCAGCGCGTTGAACCCCGAGCGGCCCGTGTTGGCCAGGATCCGGCGCTCCCACACGACCGACTCCGTGCCCTTGGCCTGCAGGTTCAGCAGGTTGTAGTCGAAGCCGACGGACGGGATCACCCAGATGGAGAGCGCGGTGGCCACCGCCGCGATGGTCAGCACGGTGCCTGGATAGCTCGTGACGCGGTCGAGCACCGGCACCTGGATGCGCTCCAGCTGGTACGCGCGGGGCTTCTGATCGCGCGGCCGCGCCGCATGGTGCCGGTCGACGAGCACCAGCAGCGCGGGAAACAGCGTCATCATGCTGAGCCACGCGAGGAGCAGCGAGGTGCCGGCGACGAAGCCGAGCTCCTGGATCCCACGGAAGTCCGTGAGCATGAGCACGTAGAACGTGGCAGCTGCGGTCAGCGCCCCGATGGCCATGCCGGGACCGGACCGCGCGGCGGTGAGCTCGAGGGCCTCCTTCAGGTTCCGGCCGAGGAAGATCTCCTCCTCGTAGCGGAAGAGGAAATAGATGCCGTAGTCGATCCCAACGCCCACCACGATCGAGATGAACATCACCGAGAAGATCGTGAGGTGGCCGACGGTCAGCGTGATGAGCCCCATGGACCAGCAGAGGCTCACGGCCAGCACGGCCAGCATCAGGAGCGGCTTGCCCACCCGGACGAACGCGAGCGTCATGACCAGCAGTGTGAGCGCGAATGCCAGGACCGTGGCGATCTGGCTGTCGTGGAACGCTGCCGACATCTCGTCGTTCGAGAGCGCGGGGCCGCCGGTCACTGCGGCCTGCACGCTCGCGAAGTGGGGGCGCAGCCGGGCAATCGCTCCGCGGACGGCGTCGATGATTGCCTGGTCGCCGAGAAAGCTGCCCTGATCGCCCTTGGGCGGCTCCACCAGGATGAACAGCAGGCTCTTGTCCTCGGACAGGAAGTAGCCGGCGTCGGCCGCCTCGCCACCGAAGGAGAACAGCGTGCGCCATGGCGAGCGGTACGCCCCCGGCTGATCGAGCCGCCCCGAGATCTGCTCCAGGAGCACCTGGAGGAACCGGGTGTCCACCGGCAGATCCTTGTCGTTCAGCCCGAGGTCGAACAGGTTCGACACGAAGGCCGCGGCCATCTGCGTGTTGATCCCCTCCAGCAGCCGCGCCAGGCTCGGGTCTTCCGCGAAGCTCTCCATGAACTCCTGGTGATCGAAGATCTTGTCGCGGATCTCCGCGAGCTTCGCGGTGGACAGGTACAGGAGCTGGCGTCCTTCGAACTGCTTGGGATCGATCCGGTACGCGATGCGATGGAACTTCACGGATGCTGCCCGCAGCTCCTGGACGAGACGGGCGGCGTAGGCCTTCGCGCCTTCCAGCGAGGGCGCTTCCACGACGATCACGATGTCTCCCAGCTCGCCGAAATCGCGCGCGTACTCCACATGCCGCTTCACGTAGCTGGCGTTCTGCGGGAGCACGTCCCGGCCGGACGTCTTGAAGGTGAGAGCGTGCAGGGTGTAGGCGACACCGGCCGCCGCCAGCACGAGCGACACCAGGAGCGTGATCAGCGGCCGCCGGCCCGAGAGCCGTACCAGTTGACGTAGCACGCGGCCTGTCCTGGAAATGGTGATCATGCTGGAATCATTGTCCCTGGGTCGACAGTCTGTGGCAGTCTAACACGCGGTCGAGAAGTCGCAAACATCGTTCCGGCCGCGACGCGGACGTCGGGGCCGGCGGTCCGCTCTCTACTCGGCGCCGTCGACGAAGCGCTTGAGCCGGGCCCGGGCCTCGTCGTCCGACCACTGTTCGGGCGGCGATTTCATGAGATATGCGGAAGGCGCCAGCAGCGCGCCCTTGAGTCCGCGGTCCATCGCGGTCTTACAGCATCGGATCGCATCGATGACGACACCGGCCGAGTTGGGTGAATCCCATACCTCGAGCTTGAGCTCCACGTTGATCGGCTGATCGCCGAAACCCGATCCCTCCAGCCGGATGTGCGCCCACTTCCGATCGCCCAGCCAGGGCACGTAGTCGCTCGGGCCGATGTGGATGGAGTCCTCGGGGAGCTCGTGGGCAAGCTGCGACCGCACGGAATTCGTCTTCGAGGTCTTCTTCGAGACCAGCCGCTGGCGCTCAAGCATGTTGTAGAAATCGGTGTTCCCGCCGACGTTCAGCTGGCTGGTGCGCTCGAGCCTGACCCCACGGTCCATGAAGAGTCTCGTGAGCACGCGGTGCACGATGGTGGCGCCGACCTGTGACTTCACGTCATCGCCGACGACCGGCAGGCCGCGATCCTCGAAGCGGCGGCGCCAATACTCCTCGCGGGCGATGAAGACGGGAATGCAGTTCACGAAACCGCAGCCGGCGTCCAGGACCTGTTCGACGTACCACTTGGTAGCCATCTCACTGCCGACCGGCAGGAAGTTGACGACCACGTCGGTGCGCGTGTCGCGCAGGATCCCGGCGATGTCCGCGGTCGCGCCCGGGGCCTTGGCGATGATCTGGGAGAGATAGTGCCCCAGCCCGTCGTGCGTCATGCCCCGTTGCACCGGGACACTCAGGCGTGGCACCTCGGCGAAGCGGACGGTGTTGTTGGGCGCGGTGAACACCGCCTCGGACAGGTCGAGGCCGACCTTGCGCACGTCGATGTCGAAGGCGGCGGAGAACTCGATGTCGCTGACGTGGTAGTCGCCGAGCCGGGGTCGCATGAGGCCGGGCACGAAGCCGTCTTCCGCGGCGCGCCGGTAGTACTGGATGCCCTGGACCAGGGCGGATGCGCAGTTCCCCACTCCGACGATCGCGACGCGAACGGTGCCCACGTGCGCCTCCTGCCCGCCCCGCCGGGCACGCTTGCTTCAGGGTTGCTCGCTAGGTGCCCGATGGATGGAGCCCCCGCTGCAGGGAAGTTTAACACAGCCGATGCGGGTTGACAGAAAGACGGGCACTGCGCGTTCACGTAGCAGTCGCGCACTCCTTGACACAGGCTAGGTCGCCAGGTAACTGAGGAGGAGGGTATCTGTGACTCGCACACGAGTGTTCGCCGTGTCGGCGACGTCTAGGTGAGGCGGTCGAGGTGATGCTGAGGCGACAACGGGGAACCTCGCTATGCGAGCGGCGGCGCGGGTGGACCGGTGACTCGCACGCGAGCGGAAATGGTTCCGAGTTGCACGGGTCACGCTACTGGCCGCAATTCCCACCAAGGGCTGGCTTCGTGTGCCGGTAACGTGTTCAGTGGACAGTTCGGGCGCGCTCGGGAGCGGCCTACCGCGACATTCCACTACCCGCTTGGGTCCCGCATGACCCAGCTCGCTCCCTTCCGCGACGCAACTTGATCGGGACATCATGGACGAGGGCGGGCTTCGGCAGCACCGGGACTGGTGGGACAACATTCCGCCGGATCAATATGAGCAAGCGTGCGCGGCGCACAAGCCGCTGTTCGAGGCCTTAGATGCGGTCTATTTCAAGTATTGCCAGGGCTCGCTTCTCGAGGTCGGTTGCGGAACGGGTCGCTTTCTGACGCGGCTCGTGGAGCGTGGTATCACCGGGATCGGGTTGGACGTCTCGATCAGGATGCTCCGCGGAGCTGCTGCCAAGGGGCACCGGATGCTCGTCAACGCTCCAGGGGAAGCGCTTCCGTTCCGCGACGGCTCCTTCGATACCGTGGTGGCCACGTTCGGTGTTTTCAAGTATGTCGACCGGGCCCGCGGCCATGCCGAGGTGCTCCGCGTCCTGCGGCCGAACGGACACTTGGTCTTCGATCTCATCAACTATTGGCCGGGCCTCATCGATCACATCTGGTGGTACTACGCCAGGAAGGGAAAGCTGCCGACTCGTCGTCTGCTCGACGACTATTACCTCCGGCTCACTGCTGTCCAAGTTAGCCGGGATCCGGTCAGGGGGTCAGGTGATTTCCTGGGATATTGGACGAGATCAGGCCGGGGCCGAGGTCAGGGTGCCAGATTCTGCTGTCCCGATTAGCCAAGGGCCAAGACCCCCTGCGAGGCGGTGAGGATGGTGGGCGGGCCTTCAAAGGGCTGATCGAGCCAGGTCCACAGATCACGATGTGTGAAGAGGTTCATGCGCAGCAAGGCGACCAGGTTGGCCAGCGACCAGGCGAAGCGGGCGCGCAGTTGCAGGTACTTGAGGAGCAGGATGGCGATCAACGCCGTCCACACCTGAACCTTCAACGCGTTGGCACTCGTCCCGACGAACGTCTTGATCTTGAGGTTCTGCTTCAGGGCCTTGAAGAACAGTTCGATCTGCCACCGATCCTTGTAGATGGCGGCAATCGTCGTGGCCCCCAAGGCGAGGTGGTTCGTGAGGAAGACCAGCGTACCGCCCTTGTCGGGATCGTCGACCTCGACCCGGCGCAACTGATGCGGGCCGGCCGCAGCGGCCGCGCCCCCTGTCAAGGCGATGACCTCGTCCCGCAAGACGGCGCTGCGCTCCGGGACCCGCCGCCGCTCGACCACCCGGTACACGGCGTTGTCCTTCAGACGGGTGACGAAGAACACCCCGGCGGTCGTCAACCGCCCGAACCACGCGTAGTCCACGTAGCCCCGATCCATGACCACAATGGTCCCGGGGTCAAAGCGCAGGGTGCGGGCCACGCGCACGTCATGCCGCTTGCCCTCGGTGATGACGACCACGCTGGGGAGATAGCCGTCGTGGTCCAGCAGGCAATGCAGCTTGACCGCCCCCTTGGTCCGCCGAAAGTGCGCCCAGTCGAAGAGCGTCGCGCACAGGTCGATCACCGTGGAGTCCAGACTCACCAGCTTGTTCTTGAACCGGAACTTCCGCCGCCCCTTCGCCAGGGGCTGGCAGCGCGCCAGCAACTCCTGGAACACCGCGCGATAGAGCTGCCATGGCCGATGGGCGTTCGCATAGGCCAGCGTCGAACGGCTCGGCGCGGTGATGCCCAGGTGCTTGAGCTTGCCTTCACTGCTGCGCAGCCCGCCACAAATCTCTCGCAGGGAATGGGCGCGGCCGAGCTGGCAGAACAGCATCGCCACGAACTGGCCCCAGCAGCTGAACCCGCGGGCGTGACGCTCGGCATGCGTGCGCTTGACCAACGCCTGGAACTCCGTCCGCGGAAACAGCTTGAGCAGCTGGCTGAACATGCTGCAAAATCCACTCACGGGTGCGCCTCCTGTTGGGTGAAGGTGTCGAACCTTGCTCGGTCTCGACCCTACCCTACCTCAGGGGGCGCATCCATTCTCAGCAGCTAATTTGATGTCATGAGAACGGCGACGCGGGTCTGGGGATACGCTCATGGCGAGCGCACTATCACCAGGCCACGACTCACAGGAGGGCCGTGTCATGACACTCGTG